>Ga0233439_10000013_pt1 | contig 334622 bp, 280 predicted proteins | sample SI_123_September_6_FD_182713 | JGI IMG/M metagenome (GOLD analysis project Ga0233439, IMG submission 182713) | Seawater microbial communities from Saanich Inlet, British Columbia, Canada - SI_123_September2016_100_MG | ecosystem: Environmental > Aquatic > Marine > Inlet | place: Canada...
CAAGATTTCTATGCCTCTAACGCTCTAGGCTTGAGCTGCTTCATAAGAAACAGTCAAAACAATTATGAAACCTTGTGTTCGTCCAATCATAAATCAAAATCCCCTAAGTGGTTGTGAGTCAGCTCTAAGCCTTTATTCAGCTTCCGGTAACTCAATAAGTTCTTACACTCTCCACTGGTTCTATTCTTCTATCGCCCAATGAATGTAGGAGTTGCTGATGCTTTCATTTAGTTCAGAAATGACTTTAGAATTTCCACCTATCCAGGTGCAAATCCTTGTTTCATCTTCTTGAACATCGTTCGGCTCACCATAAATAGCTAAGACTCTTTTTTCAAACTCCATAATTGCTTTTTTCGCCATTATACGATTACCAATTGTCTGAAATGAAACTTTCTGTAGTTTACTCTCAACAAAATAGGTGTAGATCGATGTCCCCCAGGGTCCTGATAAGTAGTCTCGGCTTTTCCCACTCGGACCGAAAATGAATTCGCCAAAAACTTTTTTATCAATTGTCTGTGCATCACTTTGATTTTGAAGAGATTTGAACAAGCTTATAGTGCAATTTTTTGAAAAATATATTTTTTCATTTTGTTTTGCTTTTATTAGCTTTCGGGAAAAGTATCCAACCTTTTTAAATCCCGAGTCTTTAAGCTTGCGAATATCTTCCAACTCAAGGAGATGAAATCCGCAGCCGTTAACTTTTAATTCTAGTTCAATCATTTTTGAATTTGTCTTCATGTAAAGTTATTCATCTTGCCTTCACATAGATCAACTGAAAAGTCAACTCTCTAGTCTTGAGCTGTTTCCTGTGTCAGATGATCCATTTCACTAATTCATTACTCCATTTACATTGCCGAACCAATGAGCAGAGTGATGTTTCGCGAGACTATTAAAAACACTTTGGAATAAATCCATTCAATACTGCGTACTCGGTTTGCCAATTTGGGAATGCATCTGAGAACTCGGATAAAAAGCCGATCACAAGATACGTAGGGGTATTATTTGAAATTGTATCGTCTTTATCGCTAATCGAAGAAAAGTTGAAAGACTCACTTTCTAGAGCATCTCTAAAATCGTACAAGGTTCTTTGGAGTGTTTGGATACGGGATTTTTCGGAACTGAAGAGCCCGCCCTGTTTATTATGATATTTCTTTGCAGCTACAAGAACGTCTTGAGCGATGCGGAATGAATGCGGGTATTTCTCTGACAAAGCCGCAGCCTTTTTTGCGTCAGTGGTCACGGTCCCAGCAGGCTGTATACGTATTTCAAGTGCCATCTTTTCCTCCCGCTAAGCTAATAGCTTACTTGCGTACTGCGTCTATCTTTAAAATTATTCAATCTTTACAAAGGCTCATAACCATGCTCCAGCCACATCCAGTCAATTCGCCAACTCACTCGTCATATGCTCCCCACATCTTGGACAAGAATGCTTGGTATCCCAGGACTGAACATTAGACGAATTACAATCAGGACACCGATTCAGAAAACTAGGTACGACATCTGGATCTTCGATAAGACCGCCACCATGGAATTCTATTGGAACTTCTACCAGGGATTTACATCCTAGACAGTGACGAGTATCCACCGTAGCAATTGGTGCTTTATCAGGTTCGTCCCAAACCTCTGCGGTATATCCACAGGAATGACACTTATACTTTGACGTAGTACTCAGTTTGAACCCCCAGATTATGAATTAAACTTGCCTGAATCTAGTCAGAGGGTTTGTTATATCAAAAGAGAATGAGGTAAAAAGAAGGGGTTAGCCTTCTTCATCAGTCTACTTTCCATATCTTTCGATATATTCATCTACAAGAATCTGCGTAGGCACATCATCATCAGGATCAGGAATATGAAAATCTGATACCTCAGGCTTGTCAGATTTCAATTTCTTCCAATATCCTTCGAAATCTTCGCCACGGGTTTCGATTTGCTCTCTTAAGATCCGCTTATATTCGAGAAACGCTTTATAAGCTTTCTCATCATTTCCGCGCATTCGTTCCGCTAACCCTTTATTGGCGAATTCAATTGAGGGTGTTGAAGATCTCACAAAATCCGATTCTGCAAGACGATACATTAATTCAGCATCCTGCAAGTATTGAATGCAAGCATTCACGGGATTTGCAGACTTTGTCTCTTCAAACGAAGTTGGTATATATGCAACCATTTCATCAAGCCATTCGGTACAGATCAAGCGTGCGGTCTCATGTTCATCTAGAGCGAGGTGAAGTGCTAACTCCGCACTAAATATTTCGAGGGTATAATCACTTCCATCATCATCATCATCTTCCTTAGCCTTTTTAGACTTTTCAATATAATCTTTAGCTTTTTGAAAATCATCAGAAGCATATGCTGATGCTGCTGCTTCATAATAGATTCCCGCACTCTCATGTCCTTGACTACAGAGCTCTAATCCGTGTTCTAATAGTTCTTTTTGCTTAGCTACATCATTTAGCTGTTTGTAACACTGGATCATGTTGGGGAGTATAAATTGCTGCCCTTCTGGTTCCTCGGCTATTGGAAGTAACTTTTCGTATAAATCAATTGCCTCTTTGTATTTACCTGCTCGCAGATAGTTATTTGCAACATACGCTTCCTGACCCTCCAGGTTCAAGTGCCCGTCATAAGCCATTATCCCTTTAAAACATTCATAGTGGGCGAAGAATGCCTGGGGGAGTTGCTGCTCTTCATCACCAGTAATATTCGTATTTATCTCAAGATAACACGGATCAAATTTGTGGGCATCTTCATCAATATTGTCCCCACAAATACAACATTGAATTGCAACAGCTACCATGATTCTTTCCTCCTCATCTGTAATTCTCTGAAATTTTCTTCATGAATATGGTCTCACGTTGTATTGATACAAGTAAAAATAGCATTAGAAGTCTGGCAGGCTTTGATCATCTGGAGTGAAATCCAGCTACCCTGCAAGACGGCCTCGAATTAGCCCTTTCGGATCACGATATCTTCGCCAGTCTGTCGCCAAACAATTGCGAACAGGAGTTACCTGCATTGCATCCCAAGAGCCACACATCAATTGCTCGATGTGCCCCTCGGTGTACGATTAAGTCTTGGGAGGCTCTTGAAACCTCCATGACTTGAAATACCGATTCATGACTTATCTCATGATTAACCATCCTTGTATCCTAGCGTTACCGCCAGAGCGAAACCACTTGGCCTCGCTTGCCAGATGCATGCATCTGATAGGAATACCCTACGTGTGCGCCATGAATGGATCACATTTCCGCAGGACCAGATATGAGTAGTTTTTCCGTAGCTTTCGGAACGCCTACTCTCTTCTAATGCTAATTATAAATCTTTAGATTACATTATTCTTATTCCAGAAAAACTGGGATATTGGAAACTTTCAGTGGATAGAGCATAAAAGCGGCTTCGCAGGATGGACGAGGAGGCTACCATTTAGATTTGACATGTGATAGCATGGCTATTTTAGTCAGTTTTAGTTAGGCCTAAAATATCTATAATCATGATGTAAGTAACTGTATTAATTATATGTTATATATGCATTTATTTTGCAAAAGAGCTTGACAAATCATGCAAAACACCTTATTATATAAGTAGAGGGATCAACGTAATTAGTGATGCCTATCCGAAACTAGAATCCGACGAAAAATGAAATGACGAGACGGCCCCTGCAGGGTGCTTTTGATATTGCTAGCTGGGATGATTATTGTCCCAGCTTTTACCTCCCGGAGCGGGAGGCTTTTATACCGAGGTAACAACATGCAACAAACGCTTAAAACAACTGAGTTCTTTCTAGCAGCTTTTCTGTATTCAGAAGGAATCACACTATCTGGACATTCCCGTGATGGGAAGCGTTCAACATTCTCTTTTTCTGGAGAAGAAGTAAATAACCTGGCCTTATCATTTTACAATGAGACTGCCAACACAAACGTGGCGACATTCGCCAAATCTATCCGTCAGCTTAAAAGCATTATGTACGGAACTACAACTATACAACCAGGCAACAATAATGATGAAAGGCATACACGAATCTCAAGCTGACGTTTTCGCTGCAATTGGAGGAAGAGATGATGTCTATGCTCTTCAGGATTCAAACGGCAATTACTATCCCAAGCATTCCCCCTTTACCCTAGATATTTACCAAGATGATTCTACCACCGTGGGAGCATACCTGGTCGGAGCCAACGATCTGGTTAAGTCTGGTGTTATTGATATTGATATCAACAAAGATGCACTTGCCCTTTATCCTCGTGAGGTGTTTGAGCCACTGCTGAAGAAGCAAACTCTTCAAATTCAAAAAGTGCTAGATTCACATGGGTTCTCATCTGTCATAGAGGATAGTGGTAACAAGGGGTATCACCTCTGGATATTTCTTGAACGACAAGTTTTTGCAGGAGATCTGAGGAATACGCTCCACAAGCTGGCCAGTGAATTTATACTTGTAGATAAAAGACTACACTGGGAACTATTTCCGAAACAGGACCGAGTAGAACCGGACAAACTAGGCAACCTTATTAAACTTCCATTTCAGTTTCATAAAGTCACGAATAGACGCTGTGCCTTTGTGGACAGTGATTTTGAGGCATACCTACCTCATGCTTTACCAATTAATGATATCGAATTGATTGCAAAGGCTCCCGCGAGTAGGGGTCATGCAATTCACAAAATATCTGGTATTGCTCAAAATGATATCAAGCCACACAATATGGATCTCATGTTTAGTAAATGTTCTAAACTGGCACAATTAGAGAGCTCTCATGATCCTGGTATATTTGAAAATACCGCAGGACATGTAGCTAGACTCTTTCTGGCATCCCAAATGGGTCCATTTGGAGCTGAAGGTCGTGAAAAAGTCCATGAGATACTTGAGCTGGCAGAAGATTATGATGAGAGCATCACAAATTACCAACTGGATAGTATCAGTGGACCACCTCAGACCTGCGAGATTATGTGTGGGAAGCAGAGATGTGCAAACATCTGTAAGGCAGGTGGCAAATCTCCAATCAAGTTTGGATACATGGACGATCTCTTTGTGTTTTTAGAGAAGCAGACCAGCTCATTTGCTTATCTAGATCGCCGGGATGAACAGCTCTATTTTGTGGACTCTGAAAAGAAGCTGGAGATCATACTGGCTGATGTAGATCAGAGCCCGAAAAAGAAACCAGTTCTGAAGGTCATCTTCAATCCATCCCAGGATTTAACGATTGATAAGGTAAGCAAGACCATCAACCTGTTCAGACCGACGGACTATATGGTTGGAGCCAGGACCTCCAAGGTCATAGATCTAGCAGTTGATACACCAAACATCAACTATCTGCTGTCCAATCTTATCCCTGTAAGTACTGAGAGAGACCGCTTCGTGAACTGGTTAGCCGGTATCATGCAAACTAGATCGAAGCAATTGACCGCCTGGGTTTTCATGGGACAGCCTGGAGCTGGCAAGAACGTACTCTTAGATCATGTTTTAAAGCCTCTGTTTGGAGAGAACCAAGCCATCAAGGTTGAAGATGAACAGTTAAAGAATCCGTTCAATGGCTGGCTTCAGAATGCGATCCTAATTGCATTTAATGAAGTAGCTCATGACAACCGTACTCGCAATAGCATCAATAGTAAGGTTAAGGCGATCATTACGGACAATGACATTATGATAAATGAAAAGAATATAAAAGTATTTACCATAGACAACCATGCAAACGCTCTGTTCTTCAGTAATGATTCAATTCCTGTGTTGATCGAAGAGAATGACCGTCGTTTTAATGTCGTTCGGACTGGTGGAAACATGCGGAAGCGGAGTTGGTTCGCTGATCCTGAGCAGTTCTTCATTGATGTGAGGGCTGAGCTTGATGTGTTTGCAGAATATTTAATTAATTATAATTATGATCCTGTTCTTGCAAAAACTGTAATCAGTAATGGTGTTAAAGATGCTCTTGTAGATGTGGGTATGACTCGTTTTGCTGAGTTCAGTAGCCACTTGAAACGCAATGATGTCGACTGGTTTGTGGAGAATATGGATGACATGTTTCCTTCCAGCAATATCAAAGTGGTTGGTCTAAATGGATCGATTACGAAGGATAGTGCTCTCGCAGCATTTAAAGATATTTATAAAGAGGATCATATTACTAAATCAAAACTGACCAAGGAGTTATTACTCCATGGTATACGTATCAGTAAACTAGAGGGCAAGCCAGCATACCGCTGGGACTAAGTCCGACTTATGCCGACTTATGCCGACCACTGCCGACTTTGTGCCGACTTCCAAATCGGCTGTAGCCCTTACTGGGTAAGGGCTTAACCGACTTATGGACTTCTTAAACCTTTTGGGTGAAAAATATTAATATATACTATACATACCCACCCCATACCTGGCAGCTGCTAGTTGGTTTAAAAGTCGGAAAGTCGGCAAAGCCCTTATATAGCACCATTTGGTCGTTTTAAAAGTCGGACCGAAGTCGGCATGAAGCCGACTTTCAAATAAAACAGGAGAAATAAATGAAATATTTTAAAATAAAAGCAAGAATAGAACATGCAGACACAGAACGAGCACATACGGACGGGAGGTACTGGCAGAACACATTGCTCGTCAAAAATATCGACAACTGCCAGAAGAAAAGATTAATTGAAATCTTTAAACCACTCGTCGAAAAAGAAGGAGATTTACTTTTTGACTTGGTGGAGAAGGCGTTATGAGATTCTTCACTAATAATAAACGGGAGCAGAGTGGGCAATTGTTTAAACCAACGATAACAAGCAATCCGCTAGCCTTAAAACTAGAGAATATAGAGAAAATGAAAAGAACTGGAGTAAGTAAAATTTTTGCTCCAAAGATCACAGCTGCTGATTTAGAGCAGCACAAGTCCATCATAGATGATGGAGACTAGACGAGAGTCCGAAATTACCGGGCTTTCAGTTTCTAATACTATAATAAATAATATAAATAGGTTAATGAGTATCATCTCGAAAGCGGGCAATAGCCTCGTTTTCCTATGCGTTGCATGGTTGGACAGTTACAGTTGCTCTAATGAGACAAACTGCCGCAATCACAACGAACCAGACCTAAAGAGTAGGCTCTGGTATAAATAATAAGAGAAAAAAATTATGTTTTTCGAAAAAAATAACAGTCCAGGTAAAATTATCAATTTGGACTACGTGATCAGTATGAACTGGGACAAAAAACTATCAGTTGAATTTGTGATGGCCAACGGCCAGACAGTCACTTGGAATTATAAAAACGAAGATGATCTGTCAGAAGATCTTAATCTGCTTGCAGATAAGCTGCATGAAGCTGGCCTTTACATGTCAGTTGATAAGGACCAGGAATAAATTATGAGCTTAGTCATATACCATTGCGCCATTTGTGGAGAAAACTTAGAAGGGGATTCAAAACTGGATCCCTGTGGAATATCCATTTTTTCAAATATTGATAAAGAAAACGAAAGTGATATGCAAGAAGCCATGTTCTTCTCGCACTATGAGTGTTTCCGTAATTCACTAGAACCAGGAGTACGGGAGTACTTAAATTTTGAAGATCAAAGCCAGCAAATTCAAGAACCTATAGGAGAATAGATCACATTATGGCTCATATCGTAGATATAAACGTGGTATGAGCCATTTATCAAAAATTTAAAATAATATTATAGATACAAGGAGACAATAACATGCCCAATAGGCAAGAATTAGTTATAGAGTGTGCTGACTACGGTCTCAGCATCCCAGAAATATGTGAACATCTCAGTTTAGATGAATGGTTCGTTAAAAGCGCGTTAATGAAGTCACCACCTCTACGCACGGAGACTCCTGCCAAAAGCACATCCACAACGTACCTGCCCCAGTATGCCCACTCCAAAGATAAAACGGTTCAATTTTATGAGGTGTTATATGAACATGGTCCTCAAAAACTTAATAAACTCATTAAAAAGTTAGGACCAAAATTAACCGGTGAGTTTTTAGGTGCTAAACGTAATACCATACACGCGTTAAAAATTCATTTTGGATATCACAAACCGTTACCAGCTAATGCTCTTGAGCTATGTTTGTATTTTCCTGAAACAGTAAGGAGAGAGGTTGATTCACGGGACAATTTAAAATGTGCTAGATGCGACCGTGAAACTGATGACAAAAACCGCAGATATCATAAGATCAGCCATCCGAATCCAGTTACAGCTGATAATTGCGTAACACTCTGCAAGTACTGCCGGACGACCCGGATAAATAAACTGTTAAAATATGATCCTAAGATGTTTGATGGTATGACACATGCTGATTTCATCGCCTGGATTAAGGAGAATGTACCGTTTGTAAAGAGGAATCGGGTTTACCCCAAGGGGCAGATTGGGTCGTGGTAAGAAAATTCTTATCGATTAGAGGGGCATGCTGCTGTAATCACCACGGACAAGTTTGGATGCTTCCATTACTAACTCTGACCGCTTCTCTCCAGGCCTTTCAAGCTCAAGGAACTGGTTAATCGTGATATAGCGATCACGAATCTTTATAGCTTGTTCACTATAGTAAATGCCCTTTGCCCATTCCAATTCTTCCTCACTCCATAGATTTAACATCCATTTGGGGGCTTCTGTGATGTACTCAAGATTTTCCCAGTTTGACCCTTCCCAACCGTCTATTCTGGGTAGATCCTCGCCAAATAGTTGTGGGAATAGATATAGATTTTTCAGCATAGCAATCAGTAGCATTCTTTCAGCAGCAGGATCATCGCCATGCCTTTGTAGTGTCAGAGTCCATCCCATTCTGTGAAAAGGTTCACCTGAATCATCATCAAACATCTTCTCAAACCATTTGTAATGTGCCATGGCACCTTTTGTATCATCAATTCGGAGATATAGAGGTCCTATCATGAAGCGTTTACCAGCACCATCACTAATGAAATGGTGTTCTTTCCACTCAATATTCAGAAGTCGTCGATAGCGGGTAATGGTGGCTTTGATTTGCTTAGTCATAGTCAAACAAGATATCCCAATAATAAAAAAGTCCCAAGGATGTATCCACATAGTTCGGGGGCCGTTTTGACAAGTACCAGGTTATTCGATCAAAAGGATCACTTCGTTTTTGGAGCGTATATGCTTTTGACGAAATTATTTTTTTAAAATTTTCAGACCTGTATAAGCAAATGAATACGGGGTAAAAAGAAGTACCGGGTGGCACTTCTTTCTTTACGGGTCCTAAAACGGTTCTACGCTGACATCACCTGGATCTGAAAAGTCATTTGAACTTATAAGTTTAGTGACTTCTTCAAATTCAGTTCGAGCCTGCTTTGCTAAGAGCAGCATTTCCTTCGATGCTATTCCTTCGATACCTATTTTCACCTTCGCCCACCGATAAGTACCCTTTTTTGCGTCCTCAAGTTCAAAAGTAGTCGACATTGCCACAACCGGCAATCCGGACCGAGCCAACTTCTTCTTGTGGGCAGCCCATCTTGAGATGCTCGTGGGACTCAAAGCAAAGACCAGCGGTTTTACTTCACCATCTTGTTCCACTAACATGAAAAGTCTTGCCTTGGGTTTACATGCATTGCCAATTAATCCATGCTGACATTTTTTGCAATCACCAGCAAGTGGTTCTAAACCTATGGGTTGATCATCGATGGCAGAGCACAAAGGGACTTCAGCTCCCTCTTGCCATAGGGCTCTAATTCCTTGTTCAGCGAACACAACACCAGAAAGCCTGTTTCCCTTTATATATACTTCCTGGGAGTCATCGTCTAAATAACTCTCCCCGTGATCTATATATAATCGATGCTTTCCGTTGTCCTTATGTTCAATGCGAACACGCGGGAGCTCAAAACCGGTACTTTCTTTCTGAAGCTCCTCAAGCTCCTGGCATAAATCCCAGCCAGCAACTGACAATGCTTGCTTAATTTCGTCTGGGACTATCATTTGATTTTCCATAACTTCCTTCCTTTTAATTTGATATTCCTAGCTCAGCCAACAGCTCATTAGCCTTCGAAGCCATTCGATTTGAGACAACAGGATTTTGACTCTGACATAGGTCTGTATACTGACAGAATACACAAGCCGTTGAATTATTCCGGTAATGCCATGGACGAAGCATCGACTTTAGAATATTGCTAACCTCTTTGCGGAATGCACGCAAATCCTCTATGGTTTTAGTAGTTCGAATAAGAGAGCTTCCCATCTCCTCACCTTTTTGACCAAGTTTTGAGTTTCTTTTCCTGATCTTATGAGCAGGCAGGTAATAAATCGAACTATAGTCCGGTAAAACCCGTGGTTTTATCCAGTCATCTCCAACTTTAAACTCACCAAACCTGGCTGCATAAGTATAAAGATTTAACTGAATATCAGCAGCTACTGTATGAAAGTTGGGGCGAATTGCATTACTCTTATAATCGAATAATTCAATCTTCCCGTCTGGCAGTTGTCGAATTCCATCAATTGTCCCTTCATACATTTCACCAAGGATCTTGACACGAAACTTGACCTCTTGAAATAGCATGGTGGATTCAGCGTTTTCAGGCCTCCGCCTGTAACCGTCCACAATTTCAACAGCTATTGCTGTGAAAGCTTTTAAGTCCTCCTCCCTAGATTTATAAAACCTCACAGGAATATGACTTTCATCACTTGCATACTCATAGTGAGCAAACGCTTTGGGGTACATGTTTTCAACATCCATTTCCCACTCTCCGTTATGGAGCCAAAACATCAGAAGATGAAGGGCTGACCCGTTCAAAGTTTTTGCTGATCTGGTCTTCGGATCAATACCGTCAAGATGTCTGTACTGAAACAACTTTGGACAAAGCATGAAGTCCTTAATGGAACTTTGCCTCAGCCTAATCTGGCTCCTTATCTCTGCCCGTGTCATCTGATTCCTCCTCTTCTTTATCACCAAAAATTTCGGTCAGCACTACTTTTAAAAGTTTTCCAGCGTGCTTAATGATTTTTGATATTCTGTTTGAGTTCATTTCTTGATTCCTTTTTTAATAATGACTTTCACAACTTCCTTCGCTGCTTCAGTCACCACCTTGATTACGATGCTAGGTATTTTGAACATCTATACAGTTCCTTTCATTTGAGATGTGTGTTTGATTATGTCAGGCGTGGGCTTGAGGTCCAACTATCTGACTATGCAATGCAAGATGTCTTTCCATTATTGACTGCGGTGGGCTGCTCTTTAAGCTTTCTGTACAGGCGTTATAAAACGACCAGACATTACGATCTTCAAAGTCATCATGACTGGGCTTGAGCCATTCGTTTTTAACAACGGGTATCTGCCTTGGCGTTAATATCCCGTTTCCGTACAGCAGGCCTATTGTCCTGTATGCATCATCATCTGAAAGTGGGATACCTTTCATAACTTCAGCATCTTCCTGGATCTGATTAAATGCAGATCTTGATTTGTAGATAGCCGACAATGCCAACGATTCTATTGATGCGTTAACATTTAGTGTGTGTTTCTTGAGCACGGTTACCTCTCCACTCAGGCAAAGGTTATCACAAACGAAAACTGTCGAACCTACCGCTAGCCCAACGGACAGACTCTTATCATAGCTATTCCTGAATCCAATGGATAAGCCCATTGCAGAGTGGCCATTCTTAAACGTGTGAATCCCAAACATCTGAGCTCCGTCACGAGCTAATCCGAATTGCATGTTTACTAACTCAAACTCTGGAAGCAGATCAGAAGCAATAGTACTGAGCATAATTGCTAACGCTTGGTGTGAAACCGGTTTGTAGCTCCGGGTTTCTTTTGGAAGTGGGATAGCGGCGAGTTCCTCAATACTTGCAGTCTCCCCTCCACTATGTAGTAATAACGTCATTTTTTACCTCATTTCATTTGACGGTTTATGAAGATCAGAATGGATCTCCATATTGTTCTTATTCCACAAAATCTGGAATAAGAATAGAGGTAAACAAATAACCACCAATGGAGGAAACGCAGACTACTGCTATAGGAGACAATCATGCCACAACATTCACCAGTCGCTGTCATCGATCACATCTCAGAAGATGAACTAGCCAAACTTCAACAGCTCTATCCACACAGAGTCACACTCAAATCGAAGTGGTCATACAATGATGAAATCACATCACAGTCAGAACTGTCATTTGAAGACATAGATAGAATGAATGAAGATGAAGAGTTCGCCTACAACATCCTGATGGAATCAAACCAACGAGGCTTATGAGAGGAGGTCATATGCATTACCTGAAAATTGCTGATGATAGATATTGCAGCGATGAGCTTGCCGGGCTCATTTCCAGTGGGCTTTCATTGCTCGGACTTGACAGCTACAAAACAATCAGAGTTAATACGAGAAGTAACAGAATCAGCATCGGCTTTAAATCCCTCGAAGATGCTAACACTACAAGAACGATAGCTGGCATTTCACCACACCCCCGAAGCAAAACATTCAGGAGTAGAGATGTAAGTCAGTTTGTACTGGATCTCTACAGTGTGGCAACAACCAGCATTAACAACGTAGCTTAAAAAGGAGATTTTAAAATGTACCAAACGATTGAAAGCATCTCTGACTCAGAGCTGCGAGAGGAGTATGTAAAACGTTTTACCAGAAAAACTGGCGCAAGACTTGGAAATGCCAGATCATCAGCTGAACATCTCAGAGCTTTTCTTTCAGACAAACCAAAAGATCGAGAACACTTTGTGACAATATTCCTTGATTCACAACTTCAAGTGATTGACACAGAGCTTATCAGTTCTGGTTCACTGAGTACGGCAGCTGTATTTCCAAGGGAGATTATTAAACGATTACTGGCACTGGAGGCCGGAGCGATTATCGTAGGTCATAATCATCCCAGCGGTTCTACATCGCCAAGTAGTTCTGATCGTGCATTGACAAAGAAACTCTCAACTGCTTTAGAATCAATTGACGCGCAAATTTTGGACCATCTTGTTCTGGGAAGTGGTGACAACTTTTTCAGTTTCAGTGATCAGAGGTTGCTATGAGTCCACAATGGATCATGAGTTTTGAGAAGCTCATGAGTGAAGACGAAGTCAAAGCTCTTCGTAAAACACTAGAAGCTGCTTCGATTATAGCAAAATCAAAAGCTCATCAAGGACCTGTGAGAGACGAGTGTTGTTTGCTTTTAGCATTAGGAACCGGCTTAAGGGTATCTGAGATCGCAGCACTTAAGATAGAAGACATAGATCTGAAGCGCGGAGGCAATTCATTGATTGTACGTCACGGGAAGGGAGATAAACTTCGAGTTGTGAAGTTCAGCTCTAGCCTCAAGACTCTGATCCAAGATTATCTGGATTACCGCACATCGGACAGTGAATATCTGTTCCCTTCGCAACGTCAGGATCACATGTTCCCGACTGCTATTCAGAAGGTGTTTAAGAAGTGGGCAAGACGTAGTGGATTGCCTCCCCGGTTTTCGATCCATTCCGCACGTCATTTTTATGCCTCAGAATTATTACGTGTATCAAAGAATCTTAGGCTAGTCCAACAACAACTCGGGCATTCAAGTCCACAAACAACAACTGTCTACGCTCAAGTCTTAGATGAAGAGATAACAGAAGCCGTAGAGAAGCTCTGAAGCACAAAGAATTGGATCGATCAGATCCTTTTCTTTAACTCAGAACAAACTGGATATATTTCATAGTGGCTTGGATAGCTTACCATGCTATTTTCAGGAGAACTGGATAGATAATGTATGAAAAGGACCCACTTTCTTCATGTTTGATTCTAAGCCGTCATACAAAAACCCGCTAGCTGCAAGAATTGCTGAATCAGCTTCTCTTTTAGAATCATTTGCAACTGAATTAATTCAAAAAAAACAACCACGTCTAACGCAGGTAGGGAAAAAATTGTTTCGTGCTATGTTTCCTATACTTGATCTTGTGGACGGAATAAGTGAATTATTAAAACAAAAGGGAATGCAAGGGGATGGTAGTCCTGAAGAAAAGGCTGCCCAGCTTCTGATAAGTTTGATTGAAGATGTTCATCAATTTACTTCTGAGTACAGTAACGAAAAATTAAATACAAATGATAAGCTGCCAACTATATATGAAGAACCAATTGATAGGGCAGATGTTGTAAATGCCGTCGAGAGGTCAAGTAATGTTACGGACCTATTTAAGGATATCATTGAAAACGATCCAGCTCTTGCAGGTATTTTTAAAATAATTATTCCGGATAATTTTGAATGTCAATCATCTAATGATCTCGAAAAGCTGAAGGAATTTATCAAGGATTATCAAACTGGTATTAAGAATAGGGTGAATAAAGATATACCAGAGTACATGTTTCAACTGAAAGGTGATAGATGGGAGATTCGGTTTGAAGGTGAGATATTTCATCTAAAAAAAATAGTGGGTTTGAAACATATACATAGTCTACTGATGAATCCATCAAAACCAATACGATCAGATCACCTTCAGTATGGTAAAATACCAAATAAGAAAATGGTTTCACAAGAAGACACTGACAAGAAGAAAAAAGAGGCTGAAGTTTTAATACAATTTCGACCACAGTTTAGCTACACTGATTACTCAAATGCTATTCGTTCACTAGAGACTGAGTTAGATCAACTCGAACTTGGGTCTAAAGAATATTTAAGTAAAGAAGATGAAATAGAACATGTTAAAAAAGAGCGAAGCAGAAACTTTAATTGGAGAGGTAAAGAAAGACCTCACGATTCCGGTGAAAAAGCCCGCCAAGCAGTATCAAAGTCGATTGCCAATGCAAAGGAAAAGATAAATAAGGATATCCCCGAACTAGTTATCCACCTTACAAATTATCTTCACCCTGGTTATGAGTGTATTTATGATCCGCCGCCAAGTGAACTAAAAAGCTGGCACTTGTAAACTTTTATTTAAGAACTCTTCTCAACATCAAAACCCGCCTTTTCCAGGTGGGTTTTTTTATACCCAAAATTGTGACACAGAAAATCACACGCGTGACGGGGTTCCTCACGCCTGCGCTGTGTTCGTCCGAGAGCAAGATGACTTCTCGGGACGAGCGCAAACCCAAAGCGCAGGAGAGATCTTATGGAACTCTGTCAAACATGCCCCAAGAATGCATCCCAAACTTGTCACCAGATTTGTTCAACCCTTCAAAATCACCTCAAAGGTGTAAGAAACTACAAAACAACTTATGTGAATAAGGAAGTTGGTTACAACGAAGTTCACGCTAACCGGATCTATGAAAGTCTCGCTGAGTATGGTGATACCAGCGGTTCTTTCACCGAGAAGTTTGGTCACTTACTCCCCACGATTGAAAAGATAGTACTCGAACACGGGACTGATCGTCAAAAGCAAGTCTACTCATTGATGATCCACGAGAAGATGTCTTTCTCATACATCGCAGGTCAACTCCACATGAAAGTTCAGTCAGTACACGAAGTGATATACGGCCACCGTGGTCAAGGCGGTCTGGTTCGGAAGATCCGCAAGCATCTCGCAAAACTACCTGAGGCCAGTTTCATTTAATGAACCCCAGTTTTAAAAAAATCAGACCTCACTCACTATTCAGCCTGGTGAGTGAGGATAACGCGAAAGGAGTTACATATGAATTACTCAAATTTCTACCCTCCAGTTACTCGCCGCATCAGATACCTCTTTCTGCTCAGCTACCTCTTGACCTACTGGTGGTCAGACTTGTTAGAAGAAAGTTCTACTCCTCTAATAACTCCATACCCACATAAAACTACCTGCTACGAATTATTTGAATTGAAAACAGTTAATCCAAACCACCCAATTGGGTGACAACAAAAGGAGATCATCATGAGTGATCAACTCCAAAATGATGCTGGACGCGAGGAAGTCGCCAGCACTAAACCTTTAACATACGCAGTAGCCATCCGTAAGGCTGCTGGGATCAAGCGTACTAATGATCCAATTAAACTGCGCAACCTTCGCGATATGGCTGACGCCGTAGTCGTCGGGCTCAAGGCTTCCGCCCTTGAGAAAACTGAGTTGGCCGCTAACACAACGGACAGTCTTGACGCTCTAGCGCTCAAGGCTGAGGTGGTCGAGTTGGAGACTCAGGTCATCAAAATGGCTGGACTGAAAGACGCGATCAATGCTCGCGTTGAGGTTCTGCTCAAGGGCTAAGCAAAGGATTGGGGCACTTCTTCGGAGGTGCCCCTCCTTTTATGGAATAAGAATTATAACCATAACGTTTAGGAGAATTTCATATGAGTATCCCTTCATCAGCCTTCACCAACATGTTTCATCTTGATCTTGAGTTTGAAAACTACTCTGAAGAGATCATGTTATCTTTCGTTCCCCAGCCAGTTTCAATTGATTTCACCATCGCAACCGTCGAGGATTTCGATCGACTATACGATCTAATCACGTATGATGCACTTACCGTTCCGTATGCTATTCCCACACTAAACCGGGATCCCAAAAAGCGCACAACTGCGCGGGTTGAAGTATTTGAAGACATGGGGTTGGGCGATGCGCCTGACTTATCACCATTACCCGAAATAGAAATGACTTATGCCCAAGAGTTTCCATCCATCTTCGGCCGAACCAAATAACTAGATAAGGATATTTAATCATGGAACAGATGTACAGCCTAAAAACAGCAGCCCAACTGCTGGATGTATCCGTAAAAACGGTACGTCGGCTGATACATCAGTTCAACATTCCCACTTACACAGTGGGATCCAGGATCCGTGTTAAACAATCTGATCTGGACAAACTCATAACTAAAAACCTGTCCATCATGGACATTCATTTACCAGTATAAAGGAGGTTAAAATGACAAAGATATCAGCTATCAAGACCTCCAGAGGGTCTGGCTATAGGATTGATTACTATGACTCAAATGGTACTCGTCGACGCATTAAAGTTTATACGGATCGAAAGACAGCCGAGCGCATGGCAGCTGAGGTTGAGTACAAAAAAACTCGTATCAAAAGCGGCCTTGAAACCAGAGCAGTCGAAAACATCCTTCTGAGCGAAGCAATAGATTACGCAAAGGAGCACTCAAACAATAAGCCGAAGACTATTGAGCGCGAGATGATTGTGCTTAACTCCCTAAGCTTCTTCCTTGGAGGAATACGAGTGCGGCACATTTCCGCCAGGGGTTTAACGAAATACTTCGACTACCGATTAAAGGATTGTAAGCTTAGCCCACAGACTGTTGGCTTGGAGTTCAGAACACTTCGTGCCTTCTTTAATAATCTGATAACCCATCAGTTTATTGAGGTTCACCCCATGAAGGGACTCAGTCCTCCGCCCAAGCCACCAATATCTATTCGGTTTCTTACAGTGAAAGAAATTGAAAAACTATTAGGTGCTATCCGTGACGCAGGAGACCACGATTATTTAGATCTAGTCCAGGTTTACTTGCATACTGGAACTCGACGTGAAGAGATTCTTGCAGATCGATTTACCTGGGACAACGTGGATTTTGTCGGGAAACGACTCAAAATTGTCGGTAAAAAGGACAAGGTAAGATTCGTTCCGATGGACAAAGCTGTGTTCGAGATATTAAAACGACGATCTGAGATGAAAAGTCTTCACGTTCCATTCCCTCTCACGTATTCCTATACTCTTAAAAAGGTGATGAAATACTATGAGAAAGCCAAGATCAAGAATGCTAACATCCACACCTTCCGTCGCACTTTTGGATCATTACTTGTGCAACAGGGCGTTAGTATCTTTACTGTGTCTAAGATCCTTGGGCACAGTTCTGTCACCGTAACTGAATCACACTATGCACATCTAGTAGATGCAAATCTCCGTGATGGTGTCGAGGCTCTTGAATCCATCCTTTAATCAAACAAAGCTCCACAGAAAATAAGCGTCTGCATATGTAGGCGCTTTTTTTTTGCCCGGGCGTACCAACAAGCATAGTCCCCATCCATGACCCTTAAAGCTTGTAACACAATGTTTTCTATCCAGTTGATATATCCAATCCGCCTTTAAACTGTGCCCACTTTGTGCCCACTGCATGGCCCAGAATGTCCCAATTTGTCCATATTGGATATATTACTCGAAAAACTGGGAAAATGAAAAACCCCTCGTAACTCTATGAATTACAAGGGGTTTAGATGGTGGGCCCACAGGGACTTGAACCCCGAACCGACGGATTATGAGTCCGGCGCTCTAACCAATTGAGCTATGGGCCCCTTTTTTAATTAAGAATTATAAATTACAAATTATGAATTTATAGGTCTCAAAAAGCCAAATAAAATAGTCGGGTGGTCCAGCATGTGCAAAGAGATTGTAAGTGGAGTATTTATCCCGACTACACCATACAGCTTTACTTAAATATGTTTATAATTTCGATGATTTGAGCAGGTTAAAGGTTGCTAAAGCCATAATATCCACCCTGCTAAAGCCCTAGATGCAAAAAGTCCCTTGTTCTGTCGAATAAGGGACTCCTCGCTGTCATTTTTCCGTTGATATTTTAGACCAAAATCAAAAGCGTGTCAAGCCCATGGAGCATTTTTTTTCAACTATTTTACAAGAGTTATATAATTGAATATATTAATGTTAACACCGCATAGTATTATAAATCTGACAAGCCTGGACCAACGATTTATCCTCCCCCTCTCATTTCATCCCTAGAGGCGTGGACTAAATCGTTCAAATACTGGAGCTGATTGATGAAAAGTGAAGGTGTGATATAACCGCAAACATGCGATTACATCGGTGTGGGATTGGGTTTAATATCCCTTTGCTCGAGTTGAAGTTCAACTTTCCTTCTGAAATATTCCTGGGAATCCTCACCCCTGGCATCTGCATCACGCATAAGCTGTTTTAACTCATCCATTTCCCGTTGAATGGCCCACCAGCGTACCGTCTTAATACACTGATGTGCATGACTGATACTTTCAAGGTCAGGTCGTGCTTCGTTGATCAAGCGAGCAATAAAACGACGGATCTCAGCAGATTCAATTTCATCCAGCAATCTGCTATGATTGATGGGTAACTCTTTACGTAGCCGACCATGGAACATCTGGAATATTTCCACATAATGAAAGGCTTTGATATCTTCATCACCGATGGTGGAAGTCAACCAATTCAGCAGACTTTCGTCCTGGCTGAGATGCAAGCGCAATAGCTCAAATTCTGCCTTTTCAGCTCCTGATTCTGGACGGCGCAAGGTATCTGGCTTGGATTGTTGCTGTCTAGCCGGAGGATCGGGAGTATACTCGCTACGACGGACCCTTTTTGATTGACGTTTTAGCAATCCCATAACCGCTTCTTCAGGAACATGCATTTCTTCAGCCAATTGACCTGCCAACATGCCCCTGAGTATTTCATTCTGCATGAGAGCCAGTTCTGATACCATCCCTTCCAGGAAGGCTGTCCGTTTCACTGGAGAATCCATTTGATCCTGATTGGCTCTGAGTACGAAAGTCATGAAATCCAGTGCTGTACCAATGAGTTTTTGAAATGCCTTGGCATCCTTCTCATCAAAAAAACTATCTGGGTCTTCCCCCTCGGGTATCTGAATAATGCGGACATCAAGTCCCTTGTCCAGAAGTGTGAGGCCAGCTTTTTGAGCCGCCTTCTGACCAGCAGCATCCCCATCATAACAGACCAGCACTTTGTCAGCAAAACGTTTCACCAACCCAGCCTGCTCTGAAGTAAATGCCGTACCAGTACCTGCGACGACATTTTGGAACCCTTCTTGATACAGACGAATGAGGTCCATATAGCCCTCGACCAGGATGGCTGTGCGCGAACTTCTGATTTCATCTCGACTTATATTCAAACCAAATAGGGTGCGTCCCTTATGGTAAATGGGTGTTTCTGGACTATTCATGTATTTGGCACCATCAGCCTCACCAAAAATTCTGCCACCAAAGGCCTGGACCTTACCATTGATATCCATGATGGGAAACATGATCCGGTTACGGAAGCGATCGTAATAGCCACCCTCATTTTTGGGCATCAGCAGACCGCTACGGGTGAGAACATCCTGGGACAATCCCAGCTTCATCACCTCCAGAGTCACAGTGTCCCAACTGTCAGGAGCAAAACCAACCCGGAAGGTTTTCAGGGTCTCTTCGGAAAGACCTCGATTGAGTAAATAGTCTTTAGCTGATTTAGCATTGGCATCATTTATTTGTCGCTCAAAAACCCTGGCCGCAATTTCATGCATGTTGTAAATGGAAGCTCTATCATCTTTTTTGCGAGGTTCCCCTGGATCAGTCTCAATGTGAATATTGGCTCGATCAGCCAGTAATTTTATCGAAGATAAAAAGTCTAGACGTTCGTGTTCCATGATAAAGTTGATGACATTCCCACCGGCTCCACACCCAAAACAATGATAGATTTGCTTATCAGGACTGACGCTGAAGGACGGTGTCTTTTCATTATGGAAGGGACACCGACCAAAAAAGTTACGTCCGGAGCGTTTGAGCTGGACATAATCAGAAACAACATCAACTACATCATTAGCTTCACGGACCTGTTCAATAATATGTTCTGCGATGAGCGCCATGATTTCTGCGATGAAGATAAGACGGTAGAAATTGAAAACTATCTGAAGTTGAATCGTGCTATCCAGGCTGGGATTCGAATCCCAGCCTGGAGGGCTTTACTTCAACTCAACAAAGGTGATGCCAGCCCCACCTTCATCCAGACCACCTAGACGTTTTTTCTTCACTGCAGGATGTTTATCAAGTACCTCATGGACGATCTGTTTTATAACTCCTGTTCCCTTGCCATGGATGATTTGCATGAGGGACAGGTTGCTGAGCACAGCCTGATCAATAAATCTACCTAATTCTTCGATAGCTGCTTCAGCCCGACATCCTCTTAAATCCAGGCTATAGGTGCTACCCTCCCGGTCAGAGACATTTACAACCGTGTTGGATTGGGACGCTTCTACTTTTTTCCGGGGAGCCTTCCCCAGCCACTCAATGGGAACACGCATTCGTTTCCCATCAACCTCCACCATGGTCTTACCTCGTGTGGGTTTTTCCAGGACAACGCCAATCTGATCCAAACTGAATACAGTTACGTCTAAGCCTTCGACTACATCCTCACTGCTTAATTTTTCCAGCTTGAGTGGTTCTTCCGTTTCCTCGATGACTTTTTCCAGCTCTGCTTCAATCTGATCCAAAGTTCCGCGAACTTCTTTGATATTCTCTTTGCCGGCCTGGGATTCCTTGATCTGCTTAATGACCTGCTCAACCGTCTGTCGCGCGTCGGTGATAATCTGGCCAGCCTGTCTGGCTGCTTCTCTATCAGCATTACGTTCCGCTTTTTGTACAGATTCCAGGGCAGTATCCATACGCTTTTGCTTCATCTTTAGATCGCGCTGCAGATCAGTATTGTCAGATTTTAAACCTGACAGGGTGGCTCGCTCGGCCTCTAAAGATCTCAACAGTTTCTCCATACTATCTCGTGCCCAACCGATATACCCACGGGCGGACTTCAAGATGTCTTCAGAGAGACCGAGACGCTTGGAAATTTCAAAGCCATAACTGCTTCCAGGAACACCAGCTAAAAATTTATATGTAGGTTTGAGTCCTTTTTGATCGAATTCCATAGCACCGTTCATGACATTTTCTGCTTCGTGAGCGAAAACTTTAAGGTCACCAAGATGAGTGGTGGCCACTGTTTTCACACCAGCACCTCCCAGTGATTCCAGAATAGATCGAGCCAGAGCAGCCCCTTCTGCAGGGTCTGTACCGGTTCCTAATTCGTCTAGAAGAACCAGACTTTGAGATGTGGTCTGATCCAAAATGCTGATGATAGTACTCAGGTGGGCCGAGAAGGTTGAAAGGTCATCCACTAGAGATTGTTGATCGCCAATGTCGGTGAATATTTTATCTACAAATGGAATAACGCTGCCTTCTGCAGCAGGTACTGGAACACCGGCATTGGCCATGAGGGCGAGGAGCCCAATAGTTTTAAGGGCAACCGTCTTACCACCCGCATTGGGTCCAGTAATGATCAGCGTGGTGGTCTGATTATCCATAGAAAGCTCTAAGGGAACTACTTTTCTTTGTAGAGCTAACCTTGGATTCCGGGCAGCCTTCAGTAGAAAGGTTCCATCCTCAGCCAGAGTGGGGATGCTGCAGGCGAAGGTTTTACCAAACTTGGCCAGTGCAGTGTGGTAATCCAGAATCTCAAGCATCTCATAATTTATCTGAATGGTGTGATGATGGATGTGGAGGCGACTGGTCAGTTCCCTTAGGATACGTTGTACTTCCTGCTGCTCTTCAATTTCTATGGTTTTAATCTGATTGTTTAATTCAATAATCTCAAAAGGTTCAATAAAGGTGGTTGTCCCTGTATTGGACATGTCCTGAATAACCCCTTGAACCTTGTGTTTATAGGAGCTGGTGACGGGAAGAACCAAACGTCCGGCCTTTATACCCGCCTGAGATTCGTTTAAATAGCCTGAGTCACTATATTTCTTTACCAGATCTGCCATGCGCGTACGGACGGCCCCCCCAGATTTTCTGAGCTTACGCCGCAGCGAGGACAGTGTGGACGATGCCTTGTCCAATACTTCACCATCTGGTCCTACAATTCTGAGTATGTCTTTTTCAATATCCAGAAGGGGGGTGATTTTTTCAAAATCTTCCTGCCAGAGAGCAGCTTCATCCACGGGACTATTTTGAAAAATATTTTTTAGAACTCGCGCTTGTTCCAGGACGTTGTGAACGATTTTCAAGTCTTCAGGATAGAGTGTACTGCCTTCCAGTGCCAGGAGTCTGAGGATTTCATAGAGGTCATCGTATTGTCGAATAAAGAAACTCGTGTTATGATCCATGAGGGCTTCAATACCGGCCACACGATCATACTGGTTCCTTATTTCATCTGGATTTGGTTTGGGCTGGAGTTGTTGAAACTGGAGAGTGACACTTGCACCGGCGGCTTCATCAGCCAGCCACTGTCGCACATCATCAAAACCGAGGTGTATATCACTAGAATTGGTTGAGCCAGAGGAATCCATTGCTCTACTCTTCGAGACCCTCCGCCTCTTCTTCGATCACCTCGCTACTATCCTCCTCTGTTGCGATCACCGGGCGACCCTGGGCCATGGCTTCGATCTCTTCCAGTTTTTTATCCATTTCTGCTTGCCTGTTGGTACCAGCGTGCTTGACTTTTTCCACCTCTTCCATGATATCCAGGTTTGATACATCATCCACCCCTGCGGATTTCAACATCTGTTCCAGGAGTCCTTTTTGAGATCCACCCATTGACTCCAGGGCTTTTCCCAGAATTTCATTCTGATCCCCGCCATCACCATCGCCAAGGAGACCCTGTAAACCACCCATTTCACCACCCATGGCAGCCTGAAGGAGTTCAGTTTTATCAGCGTCTGGATCCACCATAGTTTGCAGAAGCGCTAATTCATCTTCGAGAGATAAAACATATACCATCTGACCCGCAAATGTTTCTACGTGAGGATACAATTTTGAATCTTTTTGCCAGTCACCCCTCATGCTCACTGGAACCATAGCAAATGCCCAGACAAAAGCTGATAGCATCAGTCCTGCTTTAAGCGCTCCAAAGGTGATCCCACCAATTCGATCAACAGCTCCCAAATGCAAGCTCTTAACTATTTTTTTTAGTAAATAAGACACAAAAGTTATTGAATACATCACGCCTAAAAATACTACTACAAAACCAGCTGGTGTCTTGTAGGCATCTGGAATACTGACGAGAGTATCCAGGAATACAGATCCATGGTGATTGTAGTGCATGGCCCCATACATCGCTGCATACATGCCAACTATTTTCAATACCCCATCTACGAGTCCCTTTTTCAACCCGCTCACCGACATGATGATAATGAGGAGCAATCCGACTAAATCAAATCCTGTTGCCATTAGCTAAGCATCCTTTTTACAATTTCTTGAAGTCGTTTTCCATCAGCTTTACCTGCTGCTGCCTTCATGAGGGGACCCATAACCTTGCCCATATCACTCATGTTTCCAGCGCCAGTATCTGCCAGGACTTGTTTAACCAGTACTTCCATTTCAGATTCACCCATCATTTGTGGTAGGTATCTCTCCAGCACCTGCAATTCAGCCTTTTCGACCGCGACTAATTCTGGCCGCTCACCCTTTTCATACAAAACGATGGCTTCTTTGCGCTGTTTGGCAGCTGTTTGGACTAGCTTGACAAACTCTGCTTCTGTTAGTGGCTCACCTTTTTCGATTTCACGACTCTGAATTCTAGACTTCAGATCGCGGATTGTTTTTAGTGATGTGCCATCTTTAGCTTTCATGGCCATTTTTAATTGTTCAGTAAGTTCTTTATGAAAATCCAATTACATGTACTCCAGTCATCTCATTGAAAAATTAAAAATAACCCAGAATCTATCACATATGGATAAATTTTTATCCGACCTGGAAATTACAGAATAGAGATGGTTCAGTTGGTTGGATCAGGGGACATCAAAAACATCGCGCAAGGCGTTGGTGGCATCAAGGAGGTGTTTTTCTTCAATGATGGCTGAGATAGAACTGATTGAAGTGGAAATGGAAAGAATGTTAATTCCTCTAATCCCCAGGGCTCTGAAAAATGTAGCGGCCAGACCACAGCGTTCTTTGAAGTGTGGGCCATAAACTGTGAGCAGACAGACGTGTTCAATCACCTCAACACTAATATCTTCATGCAATTCAGCGATTGCATCCACCGCTTCTTGAAAGGATCCCGATTCATCATGGTGAAGCGTTACTGACAAATTGGCCTTACCAGAGCTGTCCATATTTTCACTGATAAAATTTACGGTCTGACCGTAAAAGCAGAATTCTTCAAGGGCAGAACCACCCCAGTCGGGTTCATCTGGAAGGTTGAATATTCTTACAAAGGTTAGCTGCTCATCAACGATGATTCCACCGATGGATTCCTTCCTCACAGATCCTCCTCAAATGGCAGTTGAACTGTAAATGTGCTCCCTCGGCCCTCCTGGCTATCAACCTGAATATCCCCGCCATGTAGTTCAACCATGCGCATCACAATGGCAAGACCGAGGCCCGTACCCTCTGAAATCATTTTTTTGGCTGTTGGGGTCCTGTAAAATTCCTTGAAGATATTGACTTGCTCAGAAACTGGAATACCCTGTCCATCATCAGAAACTTTTACCACATAATTCAGGTCAACTTTTTCTAAACTCACCTGAATATTACCTGATTCCTGGGTATAGCGAATGGCATTTGAAATGAGATTAGTAAATATTTTACCCAGAGCATTAACATCCCCTGAATAGTCAAAACGTATGTCAGCAGAATTAAAAATGAGCGTTTGGCTTTTCCGATCTGAATTTGGTTTCGCATCGGTTACTAAACCAATCAGCAGACTGCGGAGATCCAAAGTTTCGAACTGTTGCTGCTCTTGAAAGTTTCCATAGGTTAGATCTGCCAAATCTTTGAGCATACCAATGGTTTCTGATGTCCTTCCGATCGCTCGATTCAGCATATTGATGACACGCTCATCAGCCTTGGTACCCAATATATCTTCTATAACCATAAGTGTGGATTGAATGGTTGCAATGGGTGCTTTCATCTCGTGGCTGGCATAGCGGAAAAAGGTCGTCTTGGTTTCGTTGATTTCTTGCAGTTTTAGATTGGCAGCCTGCAGTTTATCCCTCACACGACGATGTCTCTCCGTCACGTTCTGGGCCAGATAAGCTGAGACCATCATGGTCACTACAAAAATGAACCAAATTCCAATGGTAACTCTGGAATCATTCATAAGATGAAAATCATTAAAAAAGCAAATATGCTCTACCATACTTGACTGCTCTATAAGCAAAAGACCAGAATACAGGATAACAACCAGTAGGGAATAAAGATATGAGAAACCGCCAGGGAATATGATACTGGCTAGAATAATGTGGAAAACATAGAAGAAGGAGAGCGGGCTTTCTGCACTCCCCGTGAGATAAATGAGGACGGTGAGCAAAAACAAATCCATGACCATTTGCAAATTGAGCAAAATAACCAGACTGGACATTCCGAACTGCTTTTGGGCCGAGGCATAAGTCAGATACATGAGATTTAACCCAACCAGGATGAATCCCGCAATGGCCATTGCATTCAGGCTGGATGGAGGTCCAAGTTCAATGAACTTTAAGAGAATTACTCCAGAGAAAAGTCCAAGAATTGCATACCAACGTAGCCGTATAAGCCATTTATCACGCCGAAGCATGGAAGCAATCGAAAAAGTGGGTGTTTCAGGAAATAGCGTCAAATTGCTACCGTTTTTAAAGTCAAATCAGTTAAAGTCTCTCCTGCTTAGACCTTAATGTTTTGATGTACTACGTCCACCAGTTTTTTTGGATTTACAGGTTTTTCTATAAAGGCATCAACTGGTAAAAAATCAGCATCTTTGCCGGGGTCAAACTGAAAACCAGTTTGGTTGCCGACGGCTGTTAACATGACGATGGGTGTATCCTTGATGTCAGCATCTTCCCGAATTTTGTAGGCGACATGGAAACCTTCGTCCATGGAAGACATCATCACATCCAGAATAATCAGATCTGGAGATTCTGATTTAATCTTCTCCAGGCCCTTTTCACCATCCTGGGCATCAATCACATCATATCCAGCTGCTTCCAAGGTGATGCGCATGGCTTCAACAAGATCGAAGTCATCATCTATTATTAATACTTTTTTTGCCATTTCTTGTTTTCCTCCTGGGCGCGAACGCCAAACAAATTGAACTAAGCCTCAGCGAGTTGGCTTACTCGATTTAGTTTATCTTCAACGATATCAACGGCCATTTTCAAAGCCCTCTGAACGGGTATGGAAAGTGAGCCATTAAATTGAATTGATTCTGGTTCAATACCAATGATTTTCAAGTCTTCAGGTATCATATTCAAGGATGCTGCCATTTTTATTGACTCTGCCAATCCCAGGCCATGCAGTGAAATGGGATCATCCTTTAAAACAAAATCGATTTCAGCGGCATCAAACTCCACAACGGAACCTGCTTCACGACCCATCTGACAGGCATCTATAACAACCACGTGCTCTCGCCCCTCAAGATACTCGAGAATCCCCAGAGCATCACTGCCGGCATCCACCAATTCTATCTGTGAATGCGTTTGTCGGGAAAGTGCATCGATAAGTAAGGGACCGATTGCATCATCTCCTCGTAATCGACTACCTACACCTATGACTGTTAATATTGCCATGGGTGCTATTCGATGAAATCAACTTCCAGCATATGAACTGAGCAAGAGATACAGGGATCATAGGCTCTGACCAGCATCTCAAGGTTCAACGTGATCTCTTCTTTGGTCTTGTTGATAATCTCAGGCACCAATTTCATCATATCATCATCTATGTTGGCCAAATTCTGACCAGTAGGAATGATACAGTTCGCCTTGATAATATTTCCCTTATTGTCATAAGTATAATCATGAAAAAGGATACCCCTGGGAACCTCATTGGAACCAATACCGCGACCATATCGTGTGGGTGTCTGGTTGGGTTTCTCATTTTTGAGACCCATTTCCATCAATCTGTCAATAATGCGAACACTATCCAGAATGCAATGCACAGCTTCAACTACCTGAGCAATGGTATTCATATATGGATTATAACAGTTGGGTTTGAGACCCATGGCTTCAGCAGCAGCATGTGCTTCTTCACCGAGCTGGGCATGATTGTTATTCCAGCGAGCAAGCGCACCGACGAAATATGAGTTTCTGTTGTATTTCGCATGTTTTGAGGTGCTGTGATTCACAACGAATTCATTGGTGACATCCAGATATTTGTGGACGGATATGGCACCTGTGTCAGAGGAGAAAATATCTCCTTCGTACAGGGCATACTCATCTGGGTGCTTTAAGGAAATGTATTCAGTTTCTCTTTCAAACTGAGGGATGGCACCAGCCAGGGCCTTCATAGTCTCTATAGTTTCCAATCCATCTGGGAGGGCTTCTTCCAAGAGGCGTCGTTTGATTTCCAATAGCTCTGCTTTTTCTGGAATTCTTGAAAAGCCACCTGGTACAGGTGTAATGGGATGCACGGCTCTACCGGAAACGATATCACCGATATCATTGGCCAACCGTTTCATGCGCAGGGCCCTCAATACAACATCTTTGTGTGTTGCGATGAGGGGAAATACACTGCCAACATTGAGGAAATCCGGTGCGGCCAGAAAATAAGCATGCAGAATATTTGATTGAAGGGTAGCTCCATGGATCAATAATTTCCTGAGGAGCGAAGTCTGCTCTGAAATTTCCAGACCCAGGGCATCTTCAGTTGCTACCAGTGAGGTCAATTGATGACCGAGAGAACAAATACCACAGATTCTTGATGTGATGATGGCAGCTTCATGAAAACTGCGACCCTTCATCATGGCTTCAAAAAACCGGGGAGGTTCTACAATACTGAGGTGAGCTTTCTCAAGCACCCCATCCTTCATGTTTACTACAATATTTCCATGACCTTCCACACGGGTCAGGTGATGGACTTTTATGTCAAGATCACGACTCATAATTGAACCTCGTTTGAATTATAGAGCAGCATACGTTTTTTTGCCTCATCCAGACTGATACCATGACTGGTCATCACTTCCAACATCCCATCAATATTGGGATTGTCCAGGATTCCCCGACAGCCGGTACAGAATTGTCCAAAACTTGGACAAACTGCATCACAACCACCCCTGGTGATAGGACCGAGACAAACCATGCCACGATTGTAAAGACACTCATTTTCTTTAAGCTTGCACTCCACGCATACTGGAGAACCATATTTTGGAGGTTGCTTGCCCAGGACCAGAGCGATAAGCAGCTTGAGAAAATCTTGCTGGGTCATGGGACAACCACGGACTTCATAGTCTACTTTTACCACCGACGAAACTGCCATGGCTGGTAGGGTGGCAAACAGGTACTTGTCGTCCCCATAAACCGTTTCGCGAACTTCATCAATGGGATGAAGATTCTTCATGGCATTGACACCACCATTTACAGCGCAGGAGCCAAGCGCCACTAAAATATCACTGCGACGACGGATATCATGAATGCGTTCCACACAGGATGGTGAAGTAATAGATCCTTCAATAAAGGCGATATCATAGTGATCGGCCTTGTCATCCATAGCCTCGCGAAATTCAACAATATCTACGTGTTTTAATATATCGAGAAGATCATTTTCAAAATTGAGCTTATTGAGCTGACAACCTTCACAACTAGTAAAATCGAAAAATGCAACTTGTGGTTTCATTAGAGAGCCTCCTCCAATGGTTTGATATCAACATAGTTGAACACGGGCCCATCCTGGCAACAGTAGACACCATTGATCTGGCAATGTCCACATTTACCAACACCACATTTCATGCGGCGTTCAAGAGACAGATATATCTGATCATCAGGAAGTTGTTTTGACTTGAGAGACATGACCACGAACTTGTACATGACAGGAGGTCCTGTGATGGCAGCTATGGTGGTATTCAGTTTGAGATCCAGAGAGGGAATCAGCGTTGTGATAACACCGGTATTTCCTTTCCAGGTTTCATCTGGCTGATCTACTGTCACATGTAACTCTACATCATCTCTATCTTTCCATGTTTCCAGTTCGTCTGTGAAAAGCAGCTCAGATGGCGTTTTTGCACCATAAAGAATGATGAGTCGGCCAAAATCTTTGCGGTTATCCAGGACATAATTAATGAGGGATCGAAGAGGTACCAGACCAATTCCACCTGCTACTACCAGGATATCCTTACCAAAAAGTTTTTCCATGGGAAAGCCCTTACCAAAAGGACCACGAATTCCCATCATATCACCGGTTTCGTAATTCTTCAAGACATTGGTGAGAGTTCCAACCTGACGAATGCACAGTTCAAATTTTCCATTCTTTGATGGAGAGCTGGAAATTGATATGGGTGCTTCACCAATCCCGAAAGCAGATACTTCCACGAACTGACCAGGACCATGGCCTAAACTTTGACCTTCTGGCATTTCAAGCTCATACCATTTTTCCATTTCGGTTATCTGTTTGGCTCCTGTCACCTTACACATGGTGGGGTAATAGAGATCTTCAGTTTCGTGATGTTCTACATCTTGTAGGCGTTTCATATTCAGCCTCCTTCTCTATACCCGGACAGTTCGGTGATATTGGGCTTTTTCATCTTCCTGAATGAGCTCATTGACAATATCTGGCATTGAGATTCCAGCAGGACAAAAAGCAGTACAGCGACCACAACCAACACACCAGGGCAAGCCCTCTTCATCTGTTATGTACTTGAATTTGCGAAAGAGGCGATGACGGGTTCGATTGATAGTCTTCTCTCTAAAGTTTTCTCCACCAGCGACTTCAGCGAAAGTACTTAGCATGCAACTATCCCAGCTGCGTTGCCGCATGCCGTCTTCCGCAGTCACTTCAACATGGTCATGAACATCAAAGCAGAAGCACGTGGGACAGGTTAATGTACAAGCACCACAACCCACACAGCGTGAAGCTACATCAGCCCAAACATCAGAGTGATAGGCATATTGAAAAACCCGTGGGAGTCTGTTATAATGATATCTAATTTTTTTCTTGAAGTGACGACCCTCAACTATTTCAGGTTCTGTTAGATTGATTTTATCAAACCCATTTAACATTTCCTGGCCATTGTCAGTGAGGACATAAAGTTGAAAATCGCCATCGACTTCATTGAGAAAGAGATCAAAGCCTTCCATTTCTTCAATGACAATACCGACACTTTCGGAAAAGTGAAATTCATCTGGCTCAAACGAGATACCTAAAAAACGGGAGGACTGGCGTCGCTTGAAATAATTTGATTCAGCAGATCCTGACAGCATGCTGTGATCCAACCTCAGTATGGATTGCATCTCATAACTATGCACACCAAAAAACACTCTGGGAGCTATGGCTACCTCAACTTGCTCAAAACTCTCATTTTTAAGTGAGAACCCCATCAATTTTTCGACGGGTGGGAGAAACATCTTCTTGAGTGGTAATAAGGTGCGGTTATAGTCCAGAACAACATCACTACTGTCACGGACAACTTCAAATGAGTACGAGACATCCCCTTTCCCATGGGGGGCGATTACCTCCCCAAAATCCCTGAGGTGATCAATCAGGGCTGGGACATCAGACCGTAATAGAGAAAAACACTCCATAATGGCTTCCTTCTATAAATGATCGGTTAACAAATTTTTCAACATTCATCATCCGATCATTTGCAAAGCACATGCCAAGACATCTGTTTCCTAATGACAATTATTTATCTTATCATGTATAATTGATAAAGTCAGCAGAACACTTTATAAAAGACTGATTTAGATCAATTCAGCACTTTGTAATTAATTAATTTAAGCATTATGTGTTATTGTGAATCGAAATGTAGAAACGAAGACATTGAAAACTGATCCAACTGAAGAGGGTTTAAGCGTGTTTAATTCAGGGAAATATCATCCGTAATTCTGGGATCTACACGTTTAAGCAATTCAATGGTTTCTATCTGATCATCAATAAGCCACAGGATGCGATTGGCGCGCTCTCGGACAGAGTCCATTGAGAGGAGTGCGTATTGTTCATCGTTTTTTAGAGGTAAAGTACGGGCCACCAGATTCACGAGTGCGATAAACGATTCCTGTTCTCCCAGGATGGGACTGAAATCGAGGGTGTCCGGAGATTGCTCCACCAGATAATTAAGACGCAGCAGTAAATCTTCCCGTTCATCAATAAAATCATTTTCAGAATCTGATTCTGGTAACTCGATTAATTCAGCCACTCGGAAGGGGTTGTCTTTGACTACTTCGCCAAACCCGACTCTAAAAAGGCCTTCCAGAACAATATTATATTTTCCATTCTCTAATTTCTCGTAGGACTGGATTTTACCCAGACAGCCCACAGGGAAAATTTCCGGAGTACCGTAATAATCTTCTTCATAACCTGGTTTCAGAACCCCCATAGCCAGCAGACCATCCCCTTCCAACACACTTTCAATCATTTCCACATATCTCGGTTCAAAGATGTGATAACTGGCGGTAGTTTCAGGAAACAGATTTACCGTGGGTAAGGGAAAAATGGGTGCATGCATATAATTGGTCTCAGTTAGGAACTAAGGTTATGAATTCCTGGAGGGGCAGCCATTTTCAGAACGGTCAACTGCTCATCGCTTTCATTGATGATGCCTGAGCTAACACCCATTTCAACCAGGACTGACGTGTTGCGAGTGAGTACCAGCACCTCATCTCCCACTTCAAAAACACCTTCGCCACGCAACACGAAATAAATGATGTCTGATATGGGTTCTACAACAGGTGAAATGTATTGATGGGTGTTCAATGACAGCACATCCATCTGCAATTGATCACTTTTGAACATACTATTAATATTGGCAGCATCTTCTGAGAAGTGTGCGACCTGTTTTAAGTCTTTTACACTATTTTCCATGAATCATCTCTATAATTTTGTTGACCAGTTTTTCGATTCCAATGGCAACCTCACCAATTCTCATATCCAACATATATGCTGGAGTTGAAACCAGGTTTCTATCTTCATCAACCACAAAATCGTCCACTGGACAGTTAATATGAACACCGCCCATTTCCTTGAGGGCAGCCGACGTATCAGCATCTGATCCGATGGTCAGTTTAGCATCTGCGCCATATATATGGGGTATCATCGTAGGAGCGATGCAGACAAAGCCCATGGGTTTCCCCGTTGCAGCAAAAGATCTGGCAAATTGGAGCACATCAGCCTGTACAGTACTTGCAGCTCCTTTCACAGCAAAATCTGAGAGATTTTTAGCAGCACCGTATCCACCAGGCAAAATAACAGCATCAAAGTCGTTGGGATTGGCTTCAGCGATATCAATGATCTGTGTCCTGGCGATGCGAGCTGCCTCCACAAGAACGTTTCTCTGCTCTCCCTCAGTAACTTCGCCTGTTAAATGGTTCACTACATGCATCTGTTCCATATCCGGTGCCATACATTGATAGCTCGCACCGGCACGATCAAGGGCAAGCATGGTGATCACACTTTCTTGAATTTCAGCGCCATCTAAAAATCCTGAGCCAGATAAAACTACTGCTATTTTTGTCATGTCACCCTCCCCTTACCTGAATTTTACCAATCAAAAGCTGATGTATCAAATTCATCATCCTGTTTTTCAGCCACGGGCTGCACCCATAATTGTTCAGCTCTCATGACGATTGGATAGGTTTCCAGCCTGGTATAACTGGGCTTGATTCCCTTACCCGTTGATACGCTATATTTCCATCCATGCAAAGGACAGGTCAACGTATCACCTGTTATTTCACATAGTTCCAGCTTAAATCCGTTGTGCTTGCAGAAACCTGATCTAGCGATGAATCGACTTGGTGTGTGAAAAATGGTAATTTCCTCACCATCCAGATTCACATTGAGCGCACCATTCTCAGGTACTGCAGATGCCTCACAGGCATATATAAAATCAACTTCTGACATTGGCTTTCCAATCTCCACTGGCCAATTTCTCAGCCCAGAACAAACCCACCATAGTTTTCGCATCAGTGATTTCACCACGTCTCAACATTTCCATGGCTTTGTCCAGGGGCATTTCAATTATTTCCAGAAACTCATCATCGTCCCGGTCGATTTCCTGCATAGTTAGATCGTTGGCTGCATAAACTGCCATTTTTTCATCGGCATAGCCAATGGCGGGATAGAGATGACTTATGAAAGTCCAGGTCTTTGCAGTATACCCAGTTTCTTCAAGTAGCTCCCGTTTACCAGTAGTGAGGAAATCCTCACCTCGGTCTGTTTTCCCAGCAGGAAGCTCGTAAAATATCTCATTAGGATAATATCTGAATTGCCGTTCCATAATCAGCGTTGAATCATTCAAAAATGGAATAACGACGACAGCACCAGGATGTTTGATGCCCTCGCGGACACTGGTCTTGCCGTTGGGAAGCAGGACTTCATCCCGGACCACATGGAGAAGATTCCCCTTAAATTTGGTCTCAGATGATATTTTTGTTTCACGAAGTTCTTTAAAATTCATAAGGCTTTTATCATAGAACAGGATTAGGTCAAATGCAAGAGACATGCTCAAAATAGAGTGCGGTGGATGCGCAAAAATCTCACCCACATTAGAAATACTAAATCATCATCCCGAGCGGAGTCGAAGGATAACGAAACAATTATCTCAATTTACAAGTCTATTACAGCAATAGACACTGACCCAAAACACCCATAGCCACCACTCACTGTAGATCCATCCGGATGATAGGTGTTGGGAATAAATGATATTGGGCTGTTCCCATAACGCGTCAGGTTTTCATCCAGAGCTGTAAGTCCGAGATACAGCGGGGAACCATTTGAGATAGAAAAGTTCCAATCCACTTCAATAATATTTCCATTGCTTGGTTTGACCACCTTCTCCGACACGCTTGCAGCAAAGAACAGATACAGTTTGTATTCAAAGGCACTGGCATGATGTTGTATTTGGAACGAAACCTTATCAGAATCTATGAGGAGTGAATTTGCCACGAGTTGCGGTTTGTCCGGAATGATGGTGTGTCCGGTGAGTGTGGGAAAACCAGACGCGATGATTTCCAGATCATATGCTTCACCAGCTCCAACACTGAGGGTGGTATCAAAATAGCTCCCCCAATCGCTGGTATCTTCACTTCTCACAAACTGGTATTCAGCAGCTGAATCAACTGAACGCACTTTAGCATAGGTGATCTGTGGTGAAAAATTCTCTATGGAATCTGAATAAATCTCCTCAGTGGTGAGGGCTCTATTAATATTGATGAAAGATGTCCCGGCTTGATCATCTGCCCTGAGAACACCCATAATATTTAGACCAGGTTCAAATTCTGTTTCAACTATGTCTGTAGGCATGGGACCTGGTTGATGTGGCAAGTCACAGGTGTACAAGAATACAGCAGTCAGAATGCAGAAGACAGTTCTCGCTATTTTCATGTGAATATCCATTAGAATTGTAGGCTATAGCCAAATGAGATTGATGGTAAATATTCAGCTCCAAAACCATAATAACCATACTCAGGTATATAGAAGTAGTAGATAGGGTTACGATGTAGAAATAGCAGATTCCGGATGGTCATGGTCATGTATGCGTCAACACCTCCCAGATACTCAGCCAAATTAAACCCGAAGCCTGAACGGAGTTTTTTCTTCCAACCAATATCCCAGGCAAAACGAGCGGGATATCTGACATTGTTGCGCTCTGGAGTGATATAAGTGGCAAAATAGCCAGTGGTGTTTGTCAGAGGATCATAGGTTCCATGCATGCGCATGCCCGTTTCCCACGTGCGTGGGAATCCTGAGGTAATCTGCAAGGTCGAACTGGCCACAATATCTGGCGTCAATTTGTAGAGTAGAATGGACTTGAGATTATGGGGTTGATCTGCATCAAAGAGACTTGTCTCACCATTCAGAATTGAGGGGTAGCGACGGAATCCTTTAGAATAATTGTAACCTAACCACCCCGAGAGACGGCCAAATTCACCTCTGAGGAGAATTTCAAATCCATAGGATTCCCCTGAACCTCCTTCGATGAGGGCCGAGCTTTCCCCTGCTACTACGGTATTGCTATAGGTAGCCCGATAGAGTTGCTTCAGATCCTTATAATATGCACTCACCTCGTAGGCAATGTCACCAAACAGAGGACCATTGAGTCCTACAATGTAGTGGATGGAATTCAAGGGCTCCCGATTCTCAAGTGACTGGTAATAATCCAGGAATTGGACAAATTCATCACCCTTGGAATCCATGGTTGTGAGATATTGAAAATATTTCCCATAGGCAGTTTTAAACTGGTGACCACCAGGGATTCTGAGACTTGCTGATACTCGTGGTTCCATGTGCCAATCACCCTGTGCCTGAGATCTGGAATTACGCAACCCCAGCTTGAATTGAAGAGGACCCATTTCAATCTTATCCTGAACAAAGAATGATTGGAATTGCGCTCCTGATTCATTGGGTTTTGGAGCAGCGTCGAAACGTCCCACCTCGTTGGCAAAATAGATATCATTAATCTCAAAACCCAGTTTCAGGGTCTGATTCCAAAAGGCATACCAGGCTAGATTAGCCTTTCCCGTATTCTCACCAATTGTATTCTCAATATGAGTTTTATAGTCGAGAGCTACCGTAAAATCTTCAACTGTATCGGTTATGGAATAATTAAAGTAAGTCAAATTGTCCACTGAGGAAGCTGAGTGGTAGACCTGACCTTCCAGGGTTAAGGTGGGTAGAAGCACCGAATTAAACTTAACACCTAGCGCACGATTGGTGGTGTTGGTGATAAATCCCTCTCCAAATGAGTCAAACAAGCCTTCAGGGAAGAATAGCATGAGGTTGTCAACACTATAATCCATATAGTCGCGGGCAAAAAAGCCGGAAAACCGGAGACGCGTCTTGCCAAGTAATACCTGATAAGCAGCATTGTAATCCATGACCAGATTCGGTGAACCCATCATGACTCTTAGCATGAAATCAGTATAGGTTCTACCGGACACCATGGCCGTACCATTTTTACCAGCCGGAAATTCAATGGCTCCGCTGATCCCTGAAATAGAGGGTCGGAACTCACCATGAATTTCTGATTGATGACCCTCTCGAGTGGAAATATTCATAATGGAGGCATTCCGGCCACCATATTCGGCATCGAAGCCACCTACCAGCATCTCCACATTTTTTATGGAATAGGGATTAAAAATGGCACTGGAGCCCATAAAGTGTTGCGGATTATAGATGGTCATCCCATCCATCTGAACCAGATTTTCACCAGGATCACTACCTCGTACATAATACTGGGGCGACATGGGATCTGAGGTGGTCACACTGGGCGAGAACTGAATCAACTTGAAGACATCCTTGTTGAGTTGAGGGATTTCTGTAAGAATAACAGGATCGACCTGAAGACTTGATATATCCATATCCTTGATGATAGTAGCCCGCTTTCCTACCACTTCAATGGCCTTGGTATCAATGGCATGTGGTCGCAGGGTCACACTTGAGATAAAATGATTCACAGGACCCAAATTGATACTCACGGTAGTGTCCTCATAAGCAATGTGGGAGAAGGTCAGGTCAACAACTCCTGAGCCTGCATTACGAAGAATGAAAAAACCTTCCACATTAGTAGCAGCACCTTGCCCGGTAGCCTTGATAAATACATTTACACCAATAATACTTTCTCCAGATTGCACATCGTGGACAAAACCGGTGACATCAGCAGCACCCAGGGGGGCATTGAGGGATAGGATGACCAAGAGTACGGTAGTTATTTTCATCCTCAAGATCACGGTAGTAGCAACCCGACTCTCAACAATAAGCCCATTTCAGTTTGCGGAACGACATCTGGTAGAATGTTGTATCCAGCGTAAACACCAAATCCGCCAAATACTCCCTTGTGATACACCGGGCGGTATTCCAAAGCTGCCTGAGCTGATACATTCACATAGAATACATTGTAGTATTCCAGATGGTCAAAATGTCCGCGCTCGAAATTATTGAAGCCAAAGCGGTAGGTCCCTGATACCTGTGTGATCCACCGAGGTGAAAGTCGCTGGAACCACTGCTGATCCTTTCCCCCTATGGCAATGGACTCATGAATATCCGATCGACGATAAAACAAACCAGGTGAACCACGCCGCCACTTTGATTCCTGATCAGCTGGAAAATCCAGCCTGAAATGAGCATTAATGGCAAACCCGTCTTCAAAGTAGATGAATTCTGACCAGGTCAGAAGTTGACGACGAAAAAGGTGGGGATAAAAATCTGGATTGAAATCCGTTTCAGAAAGCACTCGCGCTTGTTCCCTGGCAAATTTCTGCACAACACGCCCAAGATAGAGCGTGTCCGCCTCTTTCTTCTCGCGCTTGACTCGCAATTCCCAAATCCAATCACTCACGGGTTGATCTAAGCTGTCATGAAAAGTGGTATAAGCACTTAGGCAAAGCCCTTTTTGTAAGACACTGGAGTTGTCAGTCCATAAAATGAGTTTAGAAAGATGAAGGGTTCCTGAGAGATCAAGGGAATCCTTGACAAACTGTGACTGAAAAATGTCTGCCAGGGGTTGATCCAGATCCAGGTATTGATCAACTGGGATATATTTCAATTTTTTAGTTTGACGTATCCCGATGATAGTTTCATCCAGATCCCTTGAATCCATGACTTTTATTGGGCTGTTTTCAGGATTTATACTGGAATCCTGGGGGATGACAATTTGAAGAGTATCTGAGATAAAATCTTCTAGGGGTGGAATCTTAAATCTATCAGCTGAAAAGCCATTCGGAATCCCAATAGCCACCAGGATTAAAGTGACGATACCAATATGCCGGATCAGGTTAATTATATCTATTCCCCTGAACGGATTTTGTGGCCTATGGTATCCATCAAGAGTTTCGTATCATCTGACATGACACCCTTGATCATGGGATCTTGAGCAAATGATCTCATTCTCTCCTCGTCATTCACAACCCAGACGTGCATAGGAATTTTTTTTACTCTTGACCAGAACTTGACACCCCAATTCACATTTTCCTCGAAGGGGTGAAAGAGATCGGGGTGGGAAAGATGGACGCCCAGTGGATGTCTAAGAGACAAAATGCTGGGGTTAAACCAGAGTAAAGCTGTGAATATCCTAGGATCAGACATCTTTACTCGCCAGATATTCAGTGGATTGAAGGATGAGAGAATAACTCTGTCCCGTATCTTATTTTCACGGATAAATCTGACCAACTCTAATTCAGTGCGCTGCTCAGAAAAGAAGGAAAAATTCTTGATCTCAAAATTGAATATGGTGGTATCCGGCAGGGCATCAACAACCTCCTGAAGCAGCGGGATTCGCTCTTCTCTCCCCTCCCACTCTTTGGCCACATTGAGAGATTTAAGTTCAGCTAACGTATGCTCTGCGACGCGTCCAGTTCCATTACTTGTTCTTTCCACTGTGTCATCATGAAAAACGACCAAATGACCATCTCGGGTCCTATGAACATCAAGTTCGATGGCATTACACCCATCGGCCAAAGCACGCTGGAAGGAAGTAATGGTATTCTCAGGTTCCTGAGTAGGAGATCCACGGTGGCCGAATAATAGGTAGGGCTGATTCTTGTACAGAACTGATGTATCCAGGGGTTTCCAGATAAAGAAATGGTAAAGCAGAATGGCCAAAACCAGAACTGAGAGTAAATAGATAATCATGAGGGCAAATTACTGTGGATTCTATACATCACAAGATCGGGAATCAGGCGGGAGTGTATTAATCCAGGTGGGGATTCGAATCCCCACCTGGTGAATATCTCAACCTATGGAACCATCATTAATTTTTTATAACCTGCATTTTTAATCGTTTCCTCATTGATGGGAAACACCCTGTACTGACCCTTATTATACATGTCGGCCTGATCGGCATAATGGGGCGAGCGTGGATTGCCTGATTGTCCTGTGGGTAAGACGCTGAGACCACCCTTATCAAAATCAGCAAAATCATAGATGTGACGAACTGATGGTCCCAGGACGACATCATATGGATTATACATACGATATTCCATGTTGTTGACTGTGGTGCCAGAACCTGCAGCCGGAAAGGGTCCTACATTCAAACCCAACATCCAATCCAGAACTTTTACTTGAGCCAGCGGATGTTTGTGGGTGAGTGTGTGCATTTCGGACCAATTCCAATCCTCTGTATTCGGACCAAAGCGCTTTTCTAGATCTGCCACGGCTTCTGCAACGGATCGTTCCAGGATATCAGTGGGCTTTTCAGTAATATCCTCAGTTGATACATCATCGAACCAGGCTGAGGTGGGGATTTCTTCCAGGAGATAAATGGCATTGCGGATGGCAATGTTGGCCAGCTTGAAGAAACCATCCTTGAACTCTGGCCCGATCATATCCATTTCATCACCATAGAGATTGTAGGCAAATTTCACCCAGAGCACATTAAAGACAGCAGCCTGGAGTGAGTTCTTTTCCATGATATAATCCCAGTCTTTTAATGATTCCACAGCTGCAGTGGCATTGGGATTGCTGAATTTACTTTCACTCAGCAGATCCAAAAATAGTGGTGTCAAATCCCTGGCATGATCAGATAGAAAATCATTCTGAATATCCTGCATATCCTCAACTGTGTACTTCTTATCTGTGACGTTTAACATTTCGTTGATACGATTTGCCCGGGCAGGTGGCTCCCAGTAGGCACTGATGTAATATGGAAATTCATCACCAATAGTTTTATTGTTGGCAGTGGCGATATAGCCCTGGTCCGGGTTGTACTGGTATGGCATTTCATCGAAAGGTACAAATCCTTGCCAATCCCATTTGGGATCATCCCCGGGGAGTGGAACCAGTCCAGTTCCAGGTGCTCTCAAGGGAAGTGCAACGGCAGGTCTCCAGCCAATATTTCCCTCCAGATCGGCATAAATCATGTTTTGCCCAGGTATCCAGAATTTTTCCACGGCAGTCGAAAACTCATCCCAGCTGGTGGCTGTATTTAGCCCGATAAACGCATCGACCTCATTGGTCAAATAATTCCCCACCCAAGACATGGCTACAGGCGCTGATTCGTTGGCCTTTAATACTGCGTGAACATCATTTATTATTGGTCCGTGACGGGTTTCCCTGACGATATGTAAAACAGGTTCTTCACCTTTTACATTAATGATCTCTTCGTGTATGACCATATCTCGCCATTCACCATCATAAAAATATTGATCGGGATGGGCATCATCTGTGACCTCAACATAGAAGTCGGTATCATCCACCATGACGTTGGTAAAGCCCCAGGCGTAGTGCTGATTCTGCCCCAGAATAACAACTGGAACACCAGCGAGGGTAACTCCAGCTACATCGAAGCGTCCACCAACCAGATGCATCTCAAACCAAACGGGAGGTTGGGAAAAGGCAAGATGGGGATCGTTGGCCAGGATGGATTGACCACTTTGTGTCATATCCCCACCCAGAACCCAGCTATTGCTTCCAATATGCGATCCTGTGGCGCCAGTAATTTCTCGGATCCTTTTCTCACTACGGAACATGGATTCGGCCACAACACTAAAGTTTTTGGGTGTTTGAGGCACGATGTAAGGTTTGGTATCAGGATAAACAGGGTAGAGTTCTCGTGCTAGTTCATCACCCAGTTTGTCAAGAACCCCACCAAATATGACTTCTGGCATCCAGGCCAAACATAGATCGTGTCCCATGAGACGAGCATAGCCAATGACATGTTCCAAGGTCCAACGGATGGGTTTATGACCTGCAATTTTGAATTCTACAGGGAGATCATCTTCGTGTTCATCGATATAGGCATTGATCCCTTCCAGTCCTCTTTCAAGGATGTTGCGGGTCTCGGCGGACATATTTTTGACACCATTTTTAGCAATACGATGGAAACCCCAAACCCGTAGATACTTGTCATCGTCGATGAGATCGGGTCCAAAGGCTTCAGAAAGACGACCTTCCACGGCACGCGCAATGACATCCATTTTATAGAGTCTTTCAGAAGCCTGGATATAACCGGCTGCAAAAAACAGGTCCTCTTCATTCTCTGCGTAGACATGGGGCACACCATACTCATCAGTATAAACAGTGACCGGGGCAGATAGTTGTGGCAGGTTTAATTCACCCTCGTGGACAGCAAGTGGTCCCTTTAAATATGAAAATTTTAACCACGCAAATACAACCAGCACTAATACCACAATGATAACCAGTGCTATCCATAGCTTTTTCATGTCCCGATCTCCTGAATTTGTTATGCTGGAAATCTACCTTTTATAAAAGGATTATCCATTATTAATCAATGTGGGGTTCTGAAGGTCAGAGAGAAATATCTACCACTGGTAGTGAGGCCGCCGTCAGATAATCTTGTTTTGCCGACGAACAGTTCCACCCACCACCAATGCTGCAGAAATAATCATTAGATTTTTGATGATATATTGGCCTTCCATGGTGGGTCCATATGGAAAATAACCTGATTGAAAAGTGATTTCTGGAAGCATTACCAGGGGCAAAAAGGTGCCTACCATCTGTAGTGCAAGAAGACCAATAGCAATGCGTATGGTTCGCTTAAAAAGAAAGGCTACTCCAATCAAAACCTCCCACCAGCCAATGATGGTAACCCAGGTTTCACCTTCGAAAACTGGTAGCCAGGGAACGGTGGCAAGAACCAGCGATTCGGCTGAGGAAATACCAAGTGGTTTTAGAATTCCAAACCAGATAAAAATGATTCCAAATGAAATACGTACTGCCAGTATACCCCAGCGTTCCATAAAGGTTGAAATCTTGCTGTCTATTTCGTCAAAAGTCATTTTTCGATCCTTAAAATCTGAAATTTATTCGTCTATTTTGATTGAGATGTATTTGACAATTTCGTTTTCCAGGCCATGATACTCATTGGATGCTTCATACCCTTTCAGGCCGTTAAGTGTCTCAAAATACAAGGTGTCCGGCGAATTCCCTCTTATTTCGAAACCCAACAATATTTCTTCCTGGCCACCGGGGTAGGGATATTGAAAGGAAAGCTGGAATGTCATGACATCACCATCTGAAATTGAAAAATTTACAGGCTTAATCTTGTCAGATGGAATCCTAAATTCTTGTTCAATTTTTAGCTGAAGACTCTGTAGAGCTGGAGCGTGAGAAGCCAATATTTTCTGCATATTTCCCTCGTTTATTTCGTTGATCTATTCACAAGTGATTCTAGCTAAAGCTGCCTGATCTGAAGGTTTCCACCGTAATCTTATAGACGATACTCTCCTGGTCACTACCATCGACTCTGGAGCCGTCTCGCACACCACCGATTTTTTCCATTGCTCTTTGTGAACGAATATTTTGAGGACCTACAAGAAAGACAACACTGTTCACATACTGGAATGCGTGTTCAAGCATGAGTTGTTTCATCTCGGCATTAAAGCGTCCACCCCAGTAGGACCGAGCCAAAAAAGTCCAGCCGATCTCAATCTCACTTCGTTCCTCAGTGTAGCCATGAAAGCGAGATGAACCGATTGCCTGTTGGCTCCGGGTATCATGGACAATCATTGCACCACCGGAATCCATGGACTCCTTGAATAACGCTTTAAAGACAGGCTTGGTGTGGCGAGTGGACGCAGGATGCTGTTCCCAAATCAAGGGGTCTGAAGCGACGGTGAATAGATCATCGAAGTCATCGGCTTTAAGGGGTCTGAGACTCAGTTTTTCCCCAGTTAATAAGGGTTGTAAATCGAACGGCATATACATGCATCCTTCAATTAACGTGTTCTGAAATATCTGTCCAGAGTAGAACGTCGTTCACATCTCAATGTTTCAACAACTCTAATTGAATTATCGGGTGTAACTGACTCCAATACTCAATGCCTTTTCTCCAAGACCTGCCCACTCCGCAAACAACCCGGTCTGGCCAAGTTGAATTGCTGTGCCTAGGGCGATCTGATAGTGATGAATATCTGTGCCAATTACGTCGGTTCCTTCTAGTTCCCAGCTAACTGGACCGCCAAACACTCTAGCGGTTAGATACGGAAAAAGTGAATCTTTTATTATCCAACTAGCTCGTCCTCCCAATCGTAGATCAGAAGAGAAATAGCTTGTTGTTCCACGGGTAGTGGGATGCTCTACCCGGGCTGATGAAGCACTCATAAAGATTGAGAAATCTATGTAAGGCTTATAGCCCTCACCCCGCTGCCATAAGTATTCAATCCCTACCCCGAGTAAGCCACCCGGTTGTACATGTTGAGTAGTTTGTCCTGTGGGAGTTAGTTTTCCATCTCTGATTAAACCCAATCCTCCACGAAGGGACCAATTATCATTGAGCCTCCATGCCGCAGAAAGGGATGCAGTATTCATCTTAATTTTAACCTCATCACTACCACTAAAACGGAGCGTTGAGTGTAATGAACCCAGACCAATACCCAGTGTTAATGGGCTATTCTGAGCCTGATCATCATGATGGCCTGATTCACTGCATTGTGGGGGCGGACCGCCCGGTAAGGGAACGCCTCAGCCATATGTTTTGGGGACATGAATCATCAGAAGACAGATTACCAGATATTTTAATTTTTGCATCCTAACCCTTTTCTCTCTTACCCCTGCTATGGCTTATGTCCAGGTTACACTTTGAGCAAACCACGAAAACCCCTGGCAGCGTAATACGATTCAGCACCATTGTGATAAACAAAGACCTGGTCATAGCGACGATCACAAAAGAGTGCGCCACCAAGAGCTCTTATCTCGCTTGGGGTTTTCACCCAACTCGATGTTTTCCTGTCGAATTCTCCCACTGCTTGTAACTCCCGAAACTGCTCCTCAGTGAGAATTTCAACCCCCATACTGGTAGCCATTTCTATAGCACTCCCAATCGGTTTATGCTTCTTTCGCGAATCAAGAGCCTGACGGTCGTAACAAAGACTGCGACGGCCCAAGGGACTTTCAGGGGAACAATCACAGAAGGTAAATTCACCAGATTCTTCATCATAAGCAATCACATCCGGTTCGCCACCGCTCTGTTCCATTTCAGAAAGTGCCCGGAGTTTTTCAGGAGAGACCTCCACTTTTTTCAGGACGGTGCTCCAATTGATTTGGGGGTGACGCACCATATTTTTTGCGAATCGATCTTCTAGTGTTTCAAGCAACTCAGCATGATGTTTTTTGTCCATTTGGTTGTATTCCTACTTTATTGCATCGGTAATTCCCGACCCACTATTGATTCGTTGTAAATGAAGGTAAAGCGAGTGACTACTTAATCAAGGGATATGCTATAGGCACAAGGTAGATTATAATAGAGTGGGCCTTAGTCCAGGAAAGTGTCTTTGATTTTGAAGAAGTATTCCCGGGCAGCGTCGTACTCATTGGGAATCTCACCGTCCAAAATGGCTTCCTCGATAGCCTTTTTAATCTCACCAATTACTGGTCCTGGAGGTACGCCAAGGAGTTCAATGATTTCATCTCCGCGCAGGGGTGATTGGAAAGCGCGCATGGCATCTTTTTCCACAACCTCTACGATACGATTCATGACACGATCAAAGTTGCCATAATAACGTTTGACGCGTCGAGAATCCTTTGATGTCACATCGGCTCTTACCAGAATCATCAGGTCATCCAGATTCTCACCTGCCTCGACAATTAGTCTTCGGATACCTGAGTCACTGACCGCTTCCTGGGCCAGAGCAATGGGACGAAGATGAAGGCGGGTCATCCGTTTGAGGTAGGCAGTGAGTTTGCGGGAGAGTCGCATACGCTTGCCAACCTCATTGAGCATTTTACGTCCCAGCTCTTCGTGGCCATGGTAACTCCAGCCAATACCTTCAATAAATTTTTTGGTAGCTGGTTTACCAATATCATGTACCAGAGCTGCGAAGCGTAGTCTCATTTTATCGCTACGCTCTGCGGTATTATCCACCACCTTGAGGGTGTGGTGAAATACATCTTTATGACGCTGGCCATCACGGTCCTCTACCCCACCAAGAATGGCAATTTCGGGGAAAACCAGGGGTAATAGTCCAGCCTTCTGCATCACATAAAAACCGATGGATGGAACCCGAGCTTTCAATGTTTTGACAATTTCGTCGGTGACCCGTTCCTGAGAGACAATACTTATCCTATCTACACTGGCTTGCATGGCCTGCATGGCTTCGGGAACCAATTCAAATTCTAGCTGTGCAGAAAATCTGGCAGCACGCATCATGCGCAAGGGGTCATCATCAAAGGTTTTTACTGGATCAAGGGGTGTACGTAAAATTTTATCCTGGATATCCTGAATACCGCCGTATTCATCTACCAATTCCCCGAAGTGCTCCGGCAAAAGATTAATGGCCATGGCATTCACGGTAAAATCGCGACGACTAAGATCCCCCTTAAGATCCGTGTAAATCACCTTGGGTTTGCGGGAGTCGGACTCATAGGTTTCACTACGAGCTGAAGCCACCTCAATCAGAAATTCACCATATGGGATCAGCGCAGTACCAAATTCACCATATTCGACAATATCTGGGACACCAAGCTCCTTGCCCAGTTTTCTGGCAAAATCCAGCCCATCCCCGATGACCATGATATCCACATCTTTACTGGGAACATCCAGGATAAGATCACGGACAAATCCGCCTACCGTGTAGCATTCAATATTTATGGTTTCAGCCAGACGACCGGCTCTCTCAAGGACAGAGAGAATATTCTTTGGAATTCGACTAATCATACGGGATGAAGATAATCTGAAATTGACCGTGGTGAAGGGAATTGAGTCGGGAGGAATAGCTCAGAAATTATTTTGTAGGGGCAGAGCATAGACTACTTTGTGACCATGAGATTTGTCCGCTCTACCAATCCATCATGGTCCACTATTTTACTGCTTTTCCTGGTGATAAGTCTCAGTAATTGCTCCGTGATTTTCCCAGTAGTAGCTCCCTTCTCTGATCTTCCTGAACCTACGGGTCCCTATTCTGTTGCCACCAACAGCTCGACCTGGACTGACAGCTCACGTGATGAAACTTTCACCCCAGAGAATGATTTCCGCCGTTTGGTGGTTCAAACATGGATCCCCATTGCAAAGCAAGAAGACTTATCTCCTCTGCCCTATATTGATGATCCAGAGTTGAGACTGCCAGCCCTGGCCAAACAATTACGCCTTCCGCTATCGCTCTTCAGTCATTTTGCCGAGGTCAAAACGCAATCCACAGCCTTCTCTGGGGATAGTGACTTAGACCAGAAATTTCCAATTATAATTTTTTCACATGGATTGAGTGGTATGCGCTTTCAAAATACAGCCCTCATAGAGGAATTGGTCAGCTATGGATATGTGGTTTTTGCGGCTGATCATAGCTATGGAGCCAATATTACCATTTTTGACGATGGGGAAACTGCTCCCTATAGAGCAGGGGAAAGACGATCTCTAAACGCAGGTTTTTTGAACACAATAGATCTTTCCCAAATCGATATTCTTGTTGGAGATCTCAGTTACATCATAGATATGATTAGAGAAGATAGTTCGGAGTCATTTTTGAGTGAATTGCCCATGGATAAAAATCGAATCGGGGTGATAGGTCATTCACTGGGTGGAGCTGTCGCCATCAGTACTATGGCTGTGGATTCTCGCGTTGGAGCTGCCATGATTCTGGATGGATGGTATGCACCGGTACCAGATTCTGTGATCAGCGGGGGTCTTGATAATCCAATCTATCATCTCGGTCAAAAGCAGTGGTCAGATCCTGGTAACTATTTAAGAATGGATCAATTATTGTCCCATAGTAGCGGTCCCATATATAAAATGCTCATTCCAGGAACCCACCATACTGACTTTACAGATATGCCACTATTTACTCCATTTTCTCTGATAATTGGATATACAAAAATTCTTGATCCTGTCTGGCTGAATGATCTCATGCGGAGAAATACCAGGACCTTTTTTGACGTTTATCTCAAGGATCAGCCTGAAATAAGATTGAAAGACATCCTTCACAGTCAAAGAGATGTTACAAGCTATATATTCACTCCACCCACGCCTTAACAACTAAGCTTTTCTCCTTACCTACAAAGTTAAATATTAATCATAATTTTTAGGGTACTATACTTTGGCATGCGTTAATTGTGACAAATAAAGGCTTTAATTCTGTTGGCAGGCCTGCAATTCGTTTATATTTGCGCTATATCAAAGGGGGCTTTCTTGCTATACCGCCTGTGTGCCATATCACAGATTTTCCCCTTCAAAGAGCTAATTTCGCTTGTCATTAACAAACACGGAGGATGTATGATGCGTACCATCAACTCAAGAGGAATACCCTGGCTACTTATTGTGTCTATCATGATAATGGCCTTGCCAATGTTTATGCTGGCAGATGAGGCAGCAACAAACATTGACAAAATCAAACAACTAAGGCAAGTGCAGAACCAGAGCACTGTTCTAAAAAATCTTAAAACCAACAGTGTGGCTACACAGGCTACGCCGGAGCAAGAACGCATGCTGCGTTTGAGCAATGCTTTGACAAAGGCGAAAAATATGCCTGACCTGGAATCGACCAGGAGAGTCAATTTATTGAGAACTGATGGTTCTATTCCTCAGGCACAGACAAATGCCTTACGTGAGGTAATGTATAACAGCGGCAGAATGAGCTACCATGCAGATTCCCTATATTTCAATTTTATTACGGGAGAGAATAGTGGTGATTCTTTAGGTATGGACTTGCGCATTACCAGTAATGAGATGCTGAATTTTGGTAATGAGTATGCCAATTATGGTGATCCCAGCCTGCTATACTATTTATCTCCAATGAGTTCACTGGACGCAGTTAGCGCGGTTGATCCTATTGATGATCCAGTCAGGATCTGGACCGATATTTCATGGGATTGGAACGGTGCTGGTAATAACGGTGCGCCCCTCATGATAGGCGATCTCTGGGTAGTATATGCACGCACATCTGGTATGTATGTTGTGTTAGAGGTAACTGAGGCTATCGCAGATTGGTCAAATCCTTCATTTTCCTTCGATTATATGATTCAGACTGATGGGTCCCCCCTGTTTGATGGTGAACCTTCATTACTTGATATCACTGTTAATGGAGAAGATGGTGATACGCTCCTCATTGGTTCAAACCCCTATATTGAAATCCAACTTGATGGCGCCATGTATGGTGATTTTTCAGTTATCTGGGATGGAAACCACAATGGTATGCTTGATGATGGTGATGTCGGTTTAGAGATCTATGATTTCATGGATAATGACATGCACGATGAAGATCCAACAGACGGTGTGTTTGGATTTACATATACTGATGATATGGCTGATGGTCTGAACTATCTAGCAGATGATCTTCTATTTGTTGCAGGTACAGAGATGGCCATGGACGTTGCTCCAGTCCAATTTTATACCATGCCTTCTCCTTTCTCAGTCTCAGGTTCTATTTATGAGACCAATGGTGGCGGTGCTCCATTAGGTGGTATTGTTGTTTGGGCGGTCTATGAAGACTCAGAAGATGATGAGCAACCAGCTGTTATAGTCGTTACCGATGGTGCTGGACAATATCATCTAGACTTACCTGATACAGGAAATGTCATGATAGGTTCAGAAGACCACTTCTATATGACTGATGGCCTTATGCCTGACCCATCCCATCATTTTGTAAATGTCCAGGGTCCAGAGTTTGGATATAACTTTTATTACATCGCTCCCACAGCCGGCATCGAAGGTTTTGTCTATGACGAAATGGGCAGCCCTATCGAGGGTGTAGAAGTTAAAGCTGATGGATATGATGGTAGTTTTACTGCATATGGCTACACAAATTCTACTGGATACTACCATATTGGAGTTATGCCAGGCGAATATGATGTTGGTGTAGATCCTGAAACTCTACCAGGGGCATATGTGGTCCCACATACTGAATTTGTAACTGTGGGTGATTTTGCTGTAACCACACTGAACTTCACCCTTCATTCGGCAAATAACTTTATCTTTGGTGTTGTAACTCTTGATGGAGACTACTTCGAAGGTGCCACAGTAGTAGCCATGAATGAACTTGGGTTCTCATACACAATGAGCACCACTAATGGTTACTTCGAAGTTCCTGTCTTTGGCGGACCTGAAACATTTTATGATCTCATGGTCTGGATGCCTGATATGTCAGATATAATCCAAACCTCAATGAATCATATGGTTCCTGCAGGCGCTGAGGGTCAGATGATCACACTGGAAACCATTTCTGGTGGATTGTTTGGATATTTCTTAGATGCCGAAACTGGCGAACCCATTATGGATAGTTATGAAATGGGTATGATGATGCGAGATATCGATACTGGTATGGAGTTTCATCGTGGACCTGATTATGATGGATATTATGAAATTCACGCTCCTCCAGGTCTCTATGAGGTCATGGCAGGTGGAATGGAATGGCAAGGTCCAGAACCTGATACGGTTCTCATCGGTGATGTCCTCATGCAGTACGATTTCTTCATGACCCACATGAGCTTTGATGCATCCCTGGAAGGTTATGTATTCGACGAAGATGGCATGCCAATTCCCTATGCTCAGGTCCAGATAGGAAATGAGGGTTGGGGTGCTGGCACCATGGCTGATGAGTTCGGTTACTACTATTTTGATCTACCCGTTGGTTACTACTATGTTAGTGCCTGGGCTGAAGGTCATTATATGTATTTTGATGAATTCCCAGTTGGGCCAGGCCTCAATACCTACAACTTCTTCCTGGAATACTTTGAGGTTGAGGGAGCCATTGCCGGTGAAGTTCATGACCTGGATACGGGAGCTCCCATCATGGACGCTAGCGTCTATGCTTATGCCTGGGATAATGACGAAGGATACTGGTCAAATACAGATGAATTTGGTGAATTCTGGTTCGATCTACCTAATGGCACCTATGATATCGTAGTCGAACATTGGGATTATCCACCGATGTGGATAGATGAAATTACCGTTCTGGATGATACTACTTATCTATCATTTGCCATGGAACTACCTGATGGTGGTGTCGATGGATATGTCTATGATGACATGGGTTATGGTATTTTTGATGCCGAAGTTGTTCTCATTAGTCTGGCAGACTCAACTACAGGGTATTGGGGATATACTGACGACAATGGTTACTTCAGTATTCCTGCTCCAAATGGAGACTACGCTGTATTTGCCGGAGCCCCTGGATTTCAAGAAAATCATTGGGGTGTCATAACTATCACTGATAACTGGCAGTTCATAGAAATCTACCTACAACCACGCGATTTTGCCATGGCACCTGAGATCAATTTTATTATTGATCAGCCCTATGATCAGGGTCGCTGGGTAAGAATGCAATTCTGGCCTGGTGGTACAGAATGGGGTTCTTTCTCTGGTTATAGTATTTGGAGACTTAGCAATACACCTTGGGGTCCAGTGTTGGACTTTGTGGAATATCTTCCTAACCACGATCTGGAACATTACAATGTTGTATTGCCCACACTGGTTGATTCCAGTGCTGTGGTAAGTGATCCTGTTGATTTCTTAAGTGCCTTTCTGGTAACTGGACACTGGGATACATATGGCTACGTCGATGGCGAGCCAGATGCAGGTTATTCTGTGGATAATATCCATCCTGGAATACCAGGACCGCTTGCACTTCTCAATGCATCAGAAGTAAGTGTAGAGATTGGCTGGGAAATGAGTATGGCTGATGACTTCCAGTACTTTGAAGTCTATCGTGCAACCAATCCTGACTTCACAGATGCAGATGTTTATGCTACTGTGGAGCCAATGTTCTCAGACGGAGATGTGATCATTGGACAGACTTATTACTATGCTGTCAGTGCAGTTGATGCGAATGGAAATATGAGTGAAACGACCAATGTCGTCACAACTTCCATCGTATCTGTGGATGACCTCGAGATGATGCCTGCTGCTTATGGACTCTCTCAGAACTATCCAAATCCATTCAACCCAACAACGAGTATCGAATTTGCTCTGCCTGAGGCTTCAGAAGTCTCACTTGAGATTTACAATCTCCTGGGACAGAAAGTTCGTACCCTGGTGAATGGAAATGTTCCCGCAGGTTATATCAATACCAGCTGGGATGGTTTAAATCAAAGTGGTAATGAAGTCAGTAGTGGTACTTATATCTATCGCTTGCAGACGGCCGACCAGACCTTCAGCAAGAAAATGGTACTCATGAAGTAGTTCCTTGCCTTCATGTTGATTTAATCAACACGTTTATTGCAGAGGCCGTCCTTTTATCGGGGCGGCCTCTGTATTTTCTGTCGCTTCGTATTCTGTATAGGAAAAATGGATCAACCTGGATCAATTCTAACACCTTCTTTTACACAGGCAGGGGCAAATTCAAAATATTATGGTGTGAGGGGCTATGGATAAGCACCTTTATCCATTGTTTCTATTTATTTTATGACATCTGGTGATCTTCAACACCCCAAGGTTTCATCTTGCTTCAAATGGGGTCTTAATCATTGACTGAGGAAATGATGTCGTCTAATTTTGGCGGCTTCATTTTCATCCCAAAAACTTGGGAATGAATTTTAAAGTCTTCTGGACTAGAAGAGGGGAACAATTCTCCTGTAAATTGGTAGGTTGATAATGAAATTGCTCATAGCCACACAGAACAAGCACAAGGTTGAGGAATTAACTCGTCTCATGCAAGCCTATGCTGTTGAAGTTGTGTCGCTCTTGGAGTACCCGGAGATCGGTGATATCGTTGAAGATGGTGATACTCTTGAAGCCAATGCCCTCATCAAAGCCAAAGCTGGATTTGACCATTGTGGCATCCCCACTATCGCTGATGATACAGGTCTGGCAGTAGATGCTCTGAATGGAGCACCTGGTGTCTATGCTGCCCGCTATGCCGGTGAAAATGTGACCTACGATGATAATGTTCAGAAAATGCTTGAGGAGATGTCAGATGTCCCACAGGAACAAAGGCAGGCTCAATTCCAGACGGCTGCCGTGTTTTACGATGGCATTGAAATCGTGACAGCCAGGGGCGAAGTTCCCGGGATGATTACAACTGAACGACATGGTGATTCTGGTTTTGGATACGACCCCATTTTCTACATACCTGAGAAGCAAAAAACCTACGCTCAAATGGATCTGGAAGAAAAAAATAATTTGAGTCACCGAAAACGAGCATTCGCTAAACTTATAGATCAATTAAGCCATACACACCGCGCCTTTAAAGTGGAGCTAAATAATTAGAACCATAAGCTAGTCTTTCCACTCATCCCAAGAGGATATATACCGGGCTACAATACCAACAACGTGAGAACGATTGCAAAAATTATATTATCCCTGATTACCATCTGGCCAGCTGTTTATGGTCAGACAGAAGAGCTACGGTCTGTTGGTGCTACCTTCACCATGCGGGCAAAATTTTATCAGCCAGCCAGTACACCTATCTTTGATAGTCCCAACCAGGGGCTCTTCTTTAGCGATACCTCGATGTTCCTCGCTTCACCAATGAGTCAGTTGAAATTGAGCTCCATCAAATCCACTCTGGAGATGGATAGTACAGCAACCTATTTCACCATGTCTCAGATAATGGATGGTAAACCCATTGGTATCCCTACCGTGGTTTCCATTGATGAATTTGTCAGCCTCAGTCTGGCCAAAAAGAAAACCAGTCTATTTAAGAAAATAGCCACAGGTCGTCTAGAGGCAGAGGATGCTGCTGAAGGTGGTCAGGCCTTTGAATTGATTGGTGCTGATATCGCCGGTCAGCGTGTTTCATTACGAGTACGTGGAAATGTTAATATCACAGGAAAACTCCGTAGCGAGGATAGATCCAAGACAACCAATACAAACAGCCAGCAACAGTCAAACACCTTTCAGATCGAGCAGAAACAAGCCTTCAAAATCGAGGGTAAAATTGGGGATCGCATTAGCATCCAGGTTGATCAGGATAGTGAACGAGATTTCGATTTCGAAAACAATATGGAAATCTTCTACAATGGGAACGAGGATGAAATTATCCAGAGAGTGGAAGCTGGAAATATTTCCCTGAGCCTCCCTGGTACTAAGCTGGCCATGTTCTCTGGTCAAAATAATGGACTTTTCGGCTTAAAAGCCCTGGCAAAAGTAGGACCTATTGATATCACCGCCATTGCCTCACTGGAGCGTGGTCGTAAGGAAAAATTATCCCTGAATGGCAATTCTGAATCATCTGAAGTTACTGTGGACGATTACAACCGTCGCCGCAATACCTACTTTTACGTCAATCACTTTTATCGTCGCAAATCATATCCCCTAAATGACCAGGGGCAGTACCGTCTTACTGGCCGATCCGTACAAACCATTCGTGTCTACAAATACACTAACTTCAATCAGGGTGATCAAATCACTAATTTTGCGCAGATCTATGATAACCCAGAAACGGATTCGACCTGGGCTACCAGCAGACATGTTATCCAGCTCCAGCAAGGTCCTGATCAGGATTTCGTTCTCTATGAAGATTTAGGTGTCATCCGAATGAACACCCCGGTTCAGGACAATGAAGTATTAGCCATTGCATATCAGGATACATTTATAAATGCCGACAACATGGATCAGACCAACTTGATTGTTCCCGAATATGATCCCCTGTTTAACCCCAAAACAACTTTCCAGGAAGGTAGTGACATTGCTCTGGGAACACCTGGAATATCAGATACACTTAGATTAAAATTAATTAAACCTGATGGTGCTCTGCCCGGTGACCCTTCCTGGGATCTGGAATGGAAAAATGTTTTCTATCTGAATACCTCTGGGATTAGCGCGGAGGGATTCGACCTTAAGATAAAAGAAAGTCTCGGTGGGGATGAATCTGAATTGACACCACTGGGAAAATCATTTCTCCAGTTATTTGGCTTGGACCGAAAAGGTGTTGGTGCAGAACCGGAACCCGACCAAATCATTGATCTGGACTATGAGAATATCCTGAATCTGCGACGTGGTGAGCTCATCATGCCATATTTAATCCCCTTTATGGCTGATTCAGTTGTGGCAGATCAGCCCATCTGGATGACAAATGCTGAAGGACAGCAATTGAATAGTGGTGGTAACCCCAACTTGAATGAATATGATGGAAGTAAGGAAGGTTATCCAGACTACTCAAGTACATCATTTTACGAATTCCCGGTAACTTCCCCCTCTGAGTATAAAAAAGACAATAAATTCAAATTGCATATTAGCTATGCCAACCAGAGTTCAAGTTTCAATCTGGGTTTTAATGTGATTGAAGGCTCTGAAGAGGTTACCCTGAACAATATTCCGCTAGAGAGAGGCGCCTCAAAAGATTACACAATCGATTATTTTTCTGGACAGCTGATTATCTTGAATGAGTCGGCTCTGGCACCAGGTGCCGATCTGGATATTAAGTATGAGTTGAATGAATTCTTCCAGCTGGATAAAAAGGTTATTCTCGGTACCAGAGCGGAACTCAAATTTGGAGAAAATAAGACTTCATTTATTGGTCTGAGTGCTATTTACTTTTCAAAAAGTAGTATTGATGAGAAGGTTCGGGTTGGTAAAGAACCCATGGAAAACTTTATCTGGGATTTGAACACAAAAATTTCTCAGGACCTCCCCTGGTTAACCCGAGGGTTGGATTGGCTACCCCTCATCAAAACAGATGCAAAATCCAATGTCACGGTTAGTGGTGAAATCGCTCAGGTTATTCCAAATCCTAACACATCTGTGAACAAAGAATTGGGTGATGTGGGATTGGCCTATCTGGATGATTTTGAAGGCAGTCGTCGAGAAGCTCAGCTAAGCATTATTCGTGGTGCCTGGGGTCTTTCATCTGTCCCTTCTGATGGGACAGGTCGCGGAAATTTTGATCGAGCGTATACCTACTGGTATAACCCATATAATCGAATTCTGACCAAGCAAATCTGGCCCAATAAGGAAACCAGTGCTCAGGCCCAGAATGATGTTACTGATATTCTGGTTCTTAATGTCATTCCAGACTCTTCTTTTTCTGTCCAGGCCGGTGGCGCTCCTGGAAGTGCCTGGGGTGGAATCCAGCGCTCCCTCTCCTCGGGCTATTATGATCAGTCTACATCGAAATTTCTGGAGCTCTGGGTTAAAGGAGATCAGGGCAGGCTACACGTTGATCTGGGATATATCAGTGAAGACCAGCAGGAACCGGGGCAAACCTGGAATGTGGAAATTCTTGATCAGACCGTGAAAAAGGGGTATGGTCAATTAGATACGGAAGATATTTCCTCTCAGGTTTTTCCTTCAGGAGATGGATTTGTTGAGGATGCTGAAGATGTCGGTTTAGATGGTATTGATGGTCGTGACACTATTCCTCTGGTAGATATAGCAAAATATGGTTATCACCACCCAACCTGGGACCAGTATGAATTTGATCCAAATCCTGAGAGCGGATCAATTAACTATCGTCATATCAATGGTACCGAGGGCAATCTGCAGATCGAAGGCGGTAATTACCCGAACACTGAGGATTTAAATAACGATGGTGCGCTGGATACGCGGAATGCTTATTTCACAATGGATGTAGATCTTACTACAGAAGAATACATCGCAGGACGCACTAAATTTAGCGACGGTAGTGAAACCGGTTGGAAACTCATCCGAATTCCTCTGGTTGATTTTGTTAAATCTGGTGATAATCCAGAATTGGCACTCTGGTCACAAGTCAAGTTTTCACGTCTATGGATGGATGAAGTCCCAGCAGGTGGCGCTGCCTTGCAGATAGCAACCGTTGATATCGTCGGAAATGATTGGCAGGAACGGGGTGTATTCTCACAGTACGATAAAATTGAGACCAGTATCACCGATTCCCTGCATGGCACCCTGAATGTTATGGTGATTAATACTGAAGACAATCCAAGTCGGTACAACTCTGAAGGTATTCCTGGAAGTTATCTCTCACCTCCTGCAGGTGTTGAGGGCATTCTGGATCCTATTACACAGTTGCGCTCCAAGGAGCAATCACTGGTCATACGGGCCGATAATCTTGAGCCAGGCTATACAGTGGTAGCTGATAAATTATTTCAGGGTTCAAAGGCCAAGGATTTTATCCATTATAAGACCATGAAAATGTTTGTTCATGGGTGGGACAGGATCAGTGGTGGCAGCTACGAATCCACTTTTACTGACTACGAGTTGGAAAATGGATCCGATCTGGAATTCTTTTTCCGTTTTGGTGAAACTGACAATGATTTTTATGAGATTCGTCGCCCCATTTATCCGGGGTGGGATGAGCGAAATCATCTTGATGTAAACATGTCTGACCTGGCAAATTTTAAGCTCTCGCTGGATGATTCACTCTTCATTATCAAAAAAATCGAATGGGTGCCTGATCCTAAGGGAGACAAAGATACAGATAGTACATATTATGACTCTTTATACTGGTCAGAACTTTCTGCAGATGATAAATACGCCACAAAAGAACTTTCGGACGGCAGCATCATCGCAGTCAAGGGTAAACCCTCACTCTCCAGAGTAAGACTTTTGAAAACAGGTTTCAGGAACCTCTCCAATCAGCCTATGAGCGGTGAAATATGGCTTGATGAGTTGCGTCTTAGTGATGTTGAAAAAAATACCGCAACGGCCTATCGGGCGAATATGAGTATGCAATTTGCAGATGTGGTCAAACTAAATATGGATATTCAGCGCGATGATGCTGATTTTCACAATGTCCAACAGCAATTTGGCACAGGAGACAATTCAATTGCTGCCAATGTAAGTGGAAGTGTATCCCTCCATAAATTTTTGCCCAGTTCTTGGGGTTTAAACATACCTATTTCGGCTTCGTACAGACAGAGTGAGAAACAGCCAAAATACATTACTGGTAGTGATATCCGAATTGTTGATCTGGATCCATCACTTCAAGATACGCTGGAGACCATGACCAACAGAAGTGAATCCTACAGTTGGAATGTTTCCTTGTCCAAAAAAGTCAAATCAGAACACTGGCTACCCAAATACACCATTGACAACATGAATTTTAAGGTCGGTGCCACCAATAATACGGCATCCAATGCCCAGAAAAGTGAACAGAACTCAGAAAAGATAGATGGAAGCTTCTCGTATAAGGTCAACCTCGGGAAGGATTTTAAAGTTGCCCCTTTTGCCTTTATGGATTTTATCCCCCTCATCGGTGAGAGCCTGGCTGAAACGGAGATTGGGTATCTACCCTCCAACGTTGGCGTAGATGGTTCTATGGTGGAAAATAAGTCCTCAAGTGTCTTCCGAAATCCCAATGCTACACCCCTTAAACCAACTCACCAGTTAACCATGAGTCGGCGTATGAATGCAGATTGGAATTTATTGAGTACTGTCAGTGCAAAATTCAATGCCTCTCTCTCTAACAATCTGGATAGCTTGAAAAACCGCAAAGAGGATATCATCAGAGAATTGGATTTTGGTCACCTTGGAAGCTACAAAGAATCATATAGCCTGAGTTGGAACCCCCAGAGTCTCAAAATCCTCTCACCAACCTTTTCCTATTCATCCAACTTCTCGGCTACGGATAAAATTAATGTGGATCAACCTGGTCTTGACTTGAATGTGAGTTCGAATACATCTGCAAATATGGCTTTAAAGGTTTCGGATGTTTTTGGTCTTGTACATAAGCCTGAAAATGCAAAAAAGGGATCCTCCAGCAATAAGAACACCCAGTCAGCCAGAGGCCGTGGGCGTGGTAGGGTTGCCCCGGCTGAGGAGCAAGAAAAGACCGAAGAAAAAGCTGAAGAAACCAAGGAACCCCTGACCTTTTCAAAAATCCTGGATTTTACCTATACAACACTGGAGCGGATTGATCCAATTTCATTGAATATCACCCAGGGTCAAAACACGAGCAATCTGCGGCAGATAGCTTCCCTTGATACGGTAGCGGTTACCAGTGCTGGAGATACAACAGGTTTTCCAGATTCACTGACCCTTGTAGTGAGAGAAATGGATTTGAACAATGTTGGGTATGGCTACCGTATGGGATTCAATACTGCGCTTAACAATCTGAATCATCCGGATGCTACCAATCCTATTGCCACCAGTGCGAATTTTAACCTGACCACACGCTCAGGTCTAAAACTCACCAAAACGCTAAGTACAAAATTTACCTTTACCTTTGGCCAGAAAACAACGTTGTCGAATAAAAGCCAGGGGGAGGTTATCAACAAGAATCTGGATTTCCTGCCCAGTGGAAATCTGTATGGGGTACCAAAAGATGAATATAAATCATTCGGTACTTCAGGTATTCCATTGCCCTCTTTCAACTTGAGGTACTCTGGGCTCAAGGATATCGAGTGGCTCAAAAAATTTATTACGGGTGCCAGTCTCGATATGAATTATGCTGGAAAAAAAACCTCAAATCAGGAGAAGGGTATTCTGCTAAGAGAGACTTACTCTATTGCATTCTCCCCACTGATAGGATTGAATATTCAGGGTAAAAAGAGCATTAATGGCTCCCTCAATTATAGCATGACCAAAAACATCAGTAACTCCATTGATGCAGATAGCTTCATCTCTTCAAACCAGAATTTTAATCAATCTGTTAATGCGGGTCTATCCTACTCACATCGAGGAGGAATGAATATTCCTCTACCGATGATGGAGGATAAGTATCTTGAGAACAATATCGATTTTCGGCTGGAGATAGCTTATACCCATGAACAGGAATACACTGGAACTGAAAACGCGAACTCTATTGAATTTGGTGATGGTCGCTACACCAAGACCCTTTCAGCCAGACCCAGTATCCAATACAGTTTCACAGATAAAGTATCTGGTAACATCTCATATGATTATCGCATCACTGATACCCGTGATCATGGTAGACAGGATGTAGGCGATTTCCAATTTGGCGTAAATATTCAGATTAAAGGCTAGGTGAATATATGCTGCCCAACGTTCATACCATTTATCTGTCTATTCTGCTTATTATATGTAGTGGGTTACCTCTATCTGCTCAATCAGGTTTTAATGCAGACCGAGCCTTCGAAGATTTACAAGCTCAGTGCGATTTAGGTCCCCGTAATCCCAATTCTGATGGTGCTGAGGCAGCTATTCAGTTTTTTAGCTCCATTTTGGGACCCCTGGCTGATACGCTTCATTTGCAGAATTTTCGAATGGATGATCCTTACTCGACAGAGCAGTTGAATCTCACCAATATTGTAGCTCGCTTTCAACCCCAAAAAACCCAACGGATTATCCTGTGTGCCCATTGGGATACACGGCCCAGGGCTGAATATGATCCATCCGCTCCAGCGCAACCCATGATTGGTGCAAATGATGGTGCCAGCGGTGTGGCCATACTCCTGGAAATTGCCAGACAATTGAATTCAGATCCCGTGAATCCAGGAATTGATATCATTCTGTTTGATGGTGAGGATTATGGTGAACCACGCGATCTTGAGCATTATCTCCTGGGGAGTCGCTATTATGTGGATCATCCATTCCTACCGATGGCTCAACGGGTCATCTTACTGGATATGGTAGGTGATGCTGAGCTGACAATCAAAGTCGATCCCGTCTCTTACCGTTCTGCACCCCAACTGATTGAAGAAATCTGGGCTCTGGCCAATGATATAGGCTATGATCAATTTCAACTCGTGGCAGGTGCATCTATGTATGATGATCATGTCCCCTTTATTGAAAAGGGTATTCAGGCTATTGATATTATCGATTTTGAATATCCTGGACCTGCTAATGCTTACTGGCATACCCATGATGACACTCCGGACAAATGCAGTGCGGAAAGTCTTGAGGCAGTGGGGAATACACTGCTAACCTGGTTATATCAACAATGATAGCTAAACGTAAAACGGGATCTGCCTCCAACGGCATACCCCCGGAGGACTCTGCTTATGAGTAAAATTTACGCAAACCCCTTTAACTGGGGTGAACCTGTAAAGGGCAATCATTATGTTCAAAGACCTGAGGATCAAGCATTCATTATAGCCAGCATTGAAAAACAAAGCCATCTGCTCCTGACAGGTAAACGCGGCACGGGTAAAACAAGTCTGTTAAATTTTGTCCTCGACAAAAATGCCACCCCATTCATCCATCTTGATTTGCGATTTATTGTTAGCAGAGAGGAACTGTTTGAGCTACTTCTAAAAGCTTTGGCAACCAGTTTCCCATCGGTTGAGACCGATGAACGATTGAAGTCATTAACAGCAGACGTGAGCAATGCCACTCTTAAAAATGTTTTCGACATCTGGTATGAGATGGTCAAAGGTAGTAACGAGAAGTTTATCCTGGTCTGGGATGAATTCCAGCATCTCGCCAAATTCAAAGAGAACATCGTGGAAGAGCTGAGACTCAGTCTTAATGGAAGACGGGGAATTACCCATATTTTTGTCAGTCACCGTAGGGATATCCTCCGGGAAGTCTTTGGGAATGACAATAAAGTATTTTTTAAGAATCAGGAATTTTTCGAGCTTGAGAATCTGGAACAAAAAGCCTGTACCCGCTATTTAACCCAGCGCTTTCGCCGAATGGGTCTAAGTGACTTCGATTTACCTGAAGCAGTCTATAAATACACTGGTGGTCAACCTCTATTTACGCAGAGACTGGCTTATACGGTATCTCAGATATGGCTTGAAGGCACCACAACAAGACTATTGCAGCGCTCCATAAAAAAACTACTTAAAGAGCGCAATATTCTATTTACGGCATTATGGGATAATTTTGGGTTAAATGAAAAACGTCTCTTGCTGGGATTGGCCAGTGGCTACTCCCGCCCCACTGAACTTGGTTTTATTGCCAAATTTGGGTTATCAGCAACCAGCACTGCACATAACACTGTGATAAAATTGGTCCGTGAGGGCTGGCTTGTGAACAGGGATGAAGGTTATCATATCTATGATCCTCTCTTCCTGAGTTGGCTGCAAAAACGAGAAGGTTTGATTTGATAGAACCCACCTCACAATGGGTATCTGCCGATATTCGTATTGTTGACCAGCACCGTGAAATCGCCATTGATTTTGCCATGGCACTGGGTGGTTTGGCAATTGTTGAGAAAGATGATGTCTTTCAAGTCAGCTATCCCCTGGACAACGAGACTCAGCTTATCCTGGATGAGTTGAAAACCTTTATCATCGATCTGGATCAAGCAGCCAGTATCTCTCAAGATGTAGTAGATCGTGAAAACTGGAATAAAAACTGGCAGGCATTTTTTAAACCTACATCAATTACAGAACAGCTTATCATTCTCCCTGAATGGGAAGTCCCTGATCAGTTCCCCCAAACCATCAAGACCAGGATTCGTCCTGCTATGGCTTTTGGAACTGGGACCCATGAAACCACTCAGTTATGTCTGGAGATTCTTGATGATTTGGTTCAGGGAGGCGAACGGGTTCTGGATGTAGGTACAGGGAGTGGCATTCTTGGTATTACTGCCTTACTCAAGGGCGCAGCTGAGGTAGATGGGTTGGAAAACGACCCTTTTACTGAAGAAAATATCCTGGATAACCTGGAATTGAACGGGATTGAGTCGGGATTTAATATTCAGATTAGTGACACCCCGGTATTAAACCCTCCTTATGACATTATGGTGGCAAATATTATTAGAGCTCGACTCTTTCCCATACTCCCAGATTATTTCGATTCAGTTGGCAAGGGTGGCAAAGTCATCATCTCAGGTCTGCTCCAGATAGAAGACCAGGAAACCAGAGAACTCCTGGAACTATCTCCCTGGAAAGTATTGAAAACCTATACAAAGAATGAATGGATCGCCTATTTATGCGAAGTAAAATAATTATCATCGTGATTATCATCGCCAGCCTGATTCAGTGCGATCAATCACCTACCACCCTGGATGAGGAACCCTATCTCAGAGATTCTGGTGAGACTACTTTCTCCATGGAAATCAGTCGTTTTGAATTCGACTATCTGTCCCAGCAGTTTTTCTTCTCAGTTGAAGTAACCAGTCCCATTGAAATAGCTGAGGTTGTATACAATCTGGGATTGAACAGTTCTGCATATTTTTTGTTGAATGATCTTGGTCAAGGTGAGGATATCCTTATCGGAGATGGTCGCTATGATGGGGGCTGGACTTTGCCAGATACCTTGTCTACCTACGTCGACAGCCTCTGGACCCTTGAAGTCATTGTAAGAGACGAGGCTTCAAATTCCCTCGCTGAATTTAAAACATTGCAACCAGAACGTCCTGCTCCCCCAGTTATTGGTGCTGCAAGCCATCTGGATACATTAACACTCCTCTCAAATGGATTGGTGCTGGACACACTTACTCTTGAAGTAAGTCATCCTGCAGGGTTGGATGAAATCAGAGATGTAAGCATGATGTCTCTCAAACCAGATGGATCTTACGCAAATCAAGGTCAACCTATTCCCCTGTATGATGATGGTGGGAGTGTGATCTTTTATTCTTTTGGGGGTATCGATTTTACCAGTGGTGACAGCCTGGCCAATGATGGTGTCTATAGTCTTCTTCTGGCACTTGACCCTACTAATTTGAGCGGGATTTACCACTGGACGTTCAATTCTCGATCCTGGTTGGGAATCGAAGCTATTCCTGTGATTGATTCAATCGTTGTGTTACCCGCTGGAAGTTTATCCCGGGGGCAAAGCAAGGAATTTGAGCAGAGCGGGGTGTTCAAATGAAATCCCTATTTGTTATCCTTGGCATGATTACTTCGTTGTCACTACATGCTCAACTCCTGAGACCTTCATCTTTTTCACTTGAGTCAGCCGACACCGTTTATAGTGGTTTGATTGGAAGCAGTATTTCTGATATCGCAGGTCAGGGTGATACACTCTGGCTGGGGTCAGGTCATGGTCTTAGTGCTACCTATGACAACGGAAACTCCTTTATCGGGTACAGTTCTCGCTTTTCAAACCTGGGTCAGGGTGGTGTATCAGCTCTGGCGGTCTGGGGAGATACTATCTGGGTTGCCATGGGTTTTGATACAACAACCGCTTTTGGCGACCTCAAAGCAGGTGGTGGTATCAGTCGCTCTGTGGATGCTGGTGCCAGTTGGACACATCTGGGACAACCCATGGATAGTCTTCAGATGATCATTGAAGGCACTGATACAAGTTATGCCAAATACTCCGACATGGATCTCTTTGGAGTTTCCATTTTGTCTGTTGATGTTGTTACTGTGGTGCAAAACATCACCTATGATCTGGCCTTTGATGGAACCCGTCTCTGGGCAACCTCATTTGGCGGCGGTTTACGCGTTTCATACGATCTGGGAGATACCTGGCAACGTGTCATGTTACCCTGGACGGATCAAGCTAGATTGGACTCCAGTGTTGTCCAGGAAATGGAGGACGACATACTGGGTGACCAGACTTATTATGCTCTAGATCCCCTTACTCATTTAAATCATATCGCCTTTGCGGTAAAGGCCTGGAATGATACGGTATGGGTAGGTACTTCTGGTGGCATTAATCGTTCAATAGATGGCGGTTCTAGCTGGGATCACTTTACTTTTAAAAACTCAAACATCTCAGGTAATTGGGTGATAGCGCTCAATCGACAAACCCTTCCAGATGGCTCAGATAGGATGTGGGCATCAACTATTACAACCGGTGCCGGTGATGCAACTGGTTTAAGTTTTTATGACGATGCAACCGACTATTGGCGGGCTCCTCTTCTGGACTATAGAGTCTGGAATATTGGTTCTGACGCTTCAAATATTTATGCTGCCACTGATCAGGGATTGTGGAAATCCAGAGACGGTCTTCACTTTGTCTTATTACCTAATTTTCATCACGACGACTATTCTGAAATTATCTATTCCGATGCGGTTTATTCCGTATTGGTAAATCAAGATGGTGCAGTCTGGGTAGGTACAGGTGACGGTCTGGCCGTGAGTTTCAATGAGGGATTATCCTGGAATATTCACAAAGCCCGTACGACAGAATCCTCCGATGATTTTTATGCATATCCCAATCCATTCACACCACGCTATGATAAGGTGTTGAATGGCCAGGGGAATCTGATAATTCGGTATAGTGCTGACGCTGGAGAAGATGTTTCTATTCATGTTTTTGATTTTACAATGCATCGTGTCCGGGAAGTCCTGGACAATGTTCCATCCACACTATCGGGTCCTCAGGAACGCACCTGGAATGGGCGGAATGAAAGTGGCTATCTTGTATCCAATGGGACCTATTTCATTCGAATTGAGATAGAATCTGATATTCACTGGACGAAAGTGATGGTGATAAATTGAAATATTTACGCATGCCTCCGATTTCGAACAGTGAGCCTGTCGAAATGTTCACATCAACTTCTTCCTTCGAAAAGCCTTGGCGCCTTTCGACAAGCTCAAGGACCAGCTCCGGCTTACAGGAAAAGCTCAGGGTTCAGTTTGCCAATTCAAATTTGATCATATTGATAATGGCTACCCTACTCTTTAGCTTAGGTACTACCGTATTCGCGTCAGGCCTGGGTGGATATACGGGTACTTCGAATCGATTTACCTCTGATCCACTTTCCTCTGGGACAGGAGGCATTACCCTCTTTCACAAGACCAGTACCAACAGTTACTCTCAAAATCCTGCCTCTCAGGCATTTTTTGGTCAGAGTAGTTTCAATGCCGGTCTGGTCCAACTTTCACTGGATCGATTCATTTACACTGTGAATGCTGGAGTACCTTTACCTCCTACAGCCAGTTTATCCATCGGGTTGATAGCCGCCGGAACAAAAAATATTGAGGCTCGAGACTCCCGTGGTTTTGCAGCCGGAGATATCAGTGATACTGAAATGACCTATCTCGTTTCATTTTCAAACCGCTTTTCTGACAAACTGGCATTTGGGCTTTCGCTCAAGGTCTTAACCAAACAATTCAGTTCTGATGATGTTGATCTGGATTTAAAAGGAAGTGGCTTTGGAGCTGGCCTGGGGTTTGTTTTCAAACCTATGGTAGGAAGTTCATTCGCCCTGGCCATCAAGGACTGGAATAGCAGTTATAAATGGAAAACTCAGGACATCTTTGAGCGGGGCAGCAGCTATCAAGATGAATTTCCCATGAGTCTTTCCTGGGGTTGGCTACAGGATATAGGACCCATCTCTCTCGCATTGGAACACGATTACTATTTTATCGATGAAAACATTTATCGTGTTGCCATGATGTGGCATGGAATACAGGCTCTACAGGTAAATGTTGGAATGAGCTACGAAGACGAGAGCATTTTTCCCGGTCTCAGTGCCAGATATGAGTTATCCTGGAAACAAGGTCCTCCAATGCACATCGATTATGGCTTTAGATTCGGAACTCCAGGTGAAGGATACCGAAATTATATAGGATGGGGAGTAAACTTCTAATGATAAAAAGACTATTCCTTGTATTGACTCTTGTCGGGATGGGCTGGAGCCAAACTGGTTTTGATATTCTGTCAACTCCTACCGACGCCCGCGATGCCTCTCTTGGTTTGACCCTCAATCCAACTGTCAAACCGACTCGTATCCTCACGCACCCAGAAACCACAGTCACCCTCAGCGTCTGGAATTGGGTCGCTGATATCCAGGGTGCATATATGGGTATCGCACTGAATAATGTTCATTTGAGTTTCCAGGCCATGAATAGCGGTGAACTGGAACATCGAAATGATATTCCTACTGAAGAACCGCTCAGTACATTTCAATACAATTTGTTTAATACAGGTGGAGCGTATGCTCGAGAATTGGGACCAGTCATTGTGGGGTTTGGAGGTGAGTTGATCTATGAACGCTCTTTGAATGCCAGCGCAACCAGTCTTGCACTCAATCTGGCCACGGCCTACTCTGTAAATGATCACCTCCAGATGAGTGGTGGTTTAAGACACTTCGGTGTGAGTGGTGAACTGGATTCAGAGAGCACCAAGTTGCCTACTGAAATGTGGTTTGAGGTCGATGCTGATTTTGGTCAACTCTCGCTGATGACAGAGATCAACAATGGTTCATTACCGCTAGCAGTTGGAGTCTCCTATTCACTTATGGGAAAATTCGCGTTTATGGGTGGAATTCAAATAGAACCTGCTGATCCTGACCTGCGTATGTATCCCTCGGCTGGTTTTACAGCTGATTGGTCGAATTTCGTTTTGGGTTACTCAATCTATCAAATTAACCATACCCTGGGTACGCGCCACTTTATCTCTCTATTCTGGAATTACTAGTCTGTTTTCTTTGGTGTAAAAGGGACTGATCCTATGGATAAAGCAAGCGTCATAAAAAGTTTTGAAACCCACGTCTCTTCTGGCAAGGCGGTCTTCTTTAAAAAATATGGGATGGACTTTGTTATGGGTCGACGGGATGGTGCCTGGATTCATGATATGGATGGGAATAAACGTCTCTTTAATTGTCATTCTAATGGTGGCGTATTCAATCTGGGACATCGCAATCAGGAAATTATTGATACTCTAAAATCTGCTCTTGATGAATTGGATATTGGGAATCACCATTTTATGAGTCAGGAGCGCACGGCTCTCGCTCAGCAAATCACCGATACCATGCCTGGTGATTTAAACATTTGTATTTTTGGTGTGGGTGGCGGTGAAGCCGTTGATCTGGCTTTAAAACTGGCCTGCGGACATACTGGTCGCTCAAAAGTTATATCAGCTACTGGTGGTTTTCATGGACACACTGGTCTGGCCCTCACTGTGGGTGATGCACAGTATCGCGAACCCTTTGGTATAAGCACCTCAAATAAGATTCAGGTCCCCTTTAATGATACAGATGCCCTTGCTCAGGTCCTTGATAAAGATGTGGCGGCGGTAATTCTGGAAACTGTCCCCTCCACTCTAGGAATGGTCATGCCAGTTGAAGGTTATCTTCAAAAAGTCCGAGAGTTATGTGACAATAATGGAACCTTGCTCATCATGGATGAAGTTCAGTCTGGTCTGGGGCGTACTGGCAAATTGTGGGCTTTTGAACATGCTGGGATTACGCCTGATATGGTGATTCTGGGTAAAGGTCTCTCCGGTGGTATTTATCCCATCGCAGCCACCATTATTCGCGAACCCCTGGATGCCATCTTCAAACGAGATCCATTTATTCATATTTCAACTTATGGGGGTTCAGAACTGGGTTGTCGGGTAGCGAAAAAGGTGCTTCAGATATCAAGTGATCCTGAATTTCTAGACAGGGTTCAGGAAGCAGGACGAAAAGTCCGGGAAGGTCTGGATCGGATTCAGAAGAATTATGCAAAATTTTTTACCGGTATTCGTCAAACTGGCCTCATGATTGGTTTGGAGTTACGAGATGAATATGGTGGTCCTGCCCTGACAAAGGCAGCATATGATCAGGATCTCTTAATGATCTATGCCAATAATGATACCTCTGTGAGTCAATTCCTGCCCCCTCTCACAATCACTGATGAAGAGATTGATCTAGTTATGGAGAAACTTGACAGCGCCATGAACGCTGCCCGTAAGCTACGGACTGCGCTTATCGCAAAGGAAAAGAGTCGGGGAATTCTTAGGCGTTTTTCAGGGAATGATGCCTAAATGCTAGACCTGTCAACACTACAGCAATTTGAGAGTGGGCTTGATCCCAGAGACCCCACATCTTCATTAATTCCATGCAAAATTTTGGGTTATGGTGAAATATCCTGTGTCCTGGAAATCAACAACGATTCTGAAATTGCGGCTAAACGTATGCCGCTTTTTACCAGTATCTCCGCTGCTGAAAAATATGCTGAAGCTTATAAAAAATACTGTGAACGACTGAGAGCTGCTGGTCTACTTATACCTGAAGACTCTACTACAATTGTACAAGGACATGGGGATATTGCAGTGCTCTATATTCTCCAGAAGCAACTTCCTCCCTCCCGGTTTTGCCACAAATTAATTCATACCGAGGACCCGGATTCCTTGAAGATAATGATTCAAATGATAGTCGGGGAAATTGAAAAGGTCTGGACTTATAACTCAGAGAATGACCCAGATATTCGATTAGCCATAGATGGTCAATTGTCAAATTGGGTATTGCTTGAGTCAGGAGAAATGGCCTACATCGATACCAGTACACCCCTCATGTTGGAAAATGGGACTGAAACACTTGATCCTGAACTCCTTTTACAGAGTGCGCCTTCTTTCTTGCGCTGGCTCATTCGCTGGCTATTTCTGGAAGATGTGATGACACGCTACTATGATCGCAAACTGGTTTATACGGATTTGATAGCAAATTTGTATAAGGAACAACGTCCTGAGATAGTGGATAGTTGGATAAAAAGCATCAACGAGAGTTCAAGAGATAACATGGATGTTCTGGATAGGCAGGCAATTGAAGCCTACTATAAGGAGGATAAACTCATTTGGAGACTCTTCCTAGGTCTGAGAAGAATTGATCGCTTTATCAAAAGCAAACTGTTTGGACAAAGATACGAATTCGTCCTGCCTGGCAATATCAAGCGCTAGGAGAAAGTAATAGCTATGTGTGATACCTTTGTAGCCCTCCCCTCCGTAACCAGAGATGGAAGCATGATTTTTGGGAAAAATAGTGATCGTGAAGCTGCCGAGGTTCAACTTCTGGAGTACCATCCAGAATGTCGTCATGACCCCAGTGATGTAGTCACTTGTACCCACATGAGTATCCCACAGGTAGAAGAAACTCATGCCGTGCTCATCAGTCGTCCCTTCTGGATGTGGGGGGCTGAGATTGGAGCCAATGATAGAGGTGTTGTTATAGGAAATGAGGCGGTCTTTACCAAAATGCTAGTCCAGAAAGAGGGTGGTCTCACTGGGATGGATCTCTTGCGACTGGCTCTGGAGCGTCGTAGCTCCGCTCGGGGAGCACTGGAAACCATCACCGAGCTGCTGGAGAAATATGGCCAGGGTGGCAACTGTGGCTACCAGAATAAATCCTTTTATTACCATAACAGCTTTCTTATTGCCGATCCCAATGAAGCCTGGGTACTGGAAACAGCAGGTCATTTATGGGCAGCCAAAAAGGTGGAGGACTATTACGCTATCAGCAATGGTCTCACCATTGGTAATGATTTTGATCTCATGCATGAAGATTTGATCTACACTGCACTGGAAAAGGGCTGGATCAAGAAGAAGGCAGATTTCCATTTTGCCAACTGCTATTCCGATAGCTTCTATACCAAATTTTCTGCCTGTGCTACCAGACAATCCCGATCACATGAGATGCTGAGAGCCAAGAATTATTCACTGCCGGATGCTTTTGCCCATCTTCGCGATCATGGGGATGGCTCCTACCGTCCTGACAATCATTTTCTCATGAACCATGTCTGTGCACATGCAGGTGCCAGCCCTGCCAGACAAGCTTCTCAATCCACAGCTTCTTTTGTAGCCCATTTGACTCAGGATAAAGAGACTTATTGGGCGACGGCCTCGTCCAGCCCCTGTACATCAGTTTTTAAGCCAGTTTGGTTTGGTGATGATCCCCTGCCAACATCCTTTGCCGGAGAACATCTGGAGAAATTTGATGATGATATTTTTTGGTGGCATCATGAGGAGCTCCATCGTCAGATTTTGCGCGACTTCGAGCATCGCAATATGCTGGTGCGACGGGAATTTGAAGTGTTGGAAAATCGCTGGTTAAAAGAAGCAGAAGAAGTGGGAGCAAGCAAGCGGGCCGCCCTTACTGCAGAGGCATTTAGCCTAGAGCGTGAAACCGCGGATGCCCTCATCGCCATGCTGGAAACTGAAAGTGTTGAGCAAAAACCGCACTTCCCCTACAAACGTTTTTGGAAAAAGCAGAATGAGAAGGTTAACCTGAGCTTAAAATAGGTGACAGTCAACCGCGCCTGACCCTTACTCAGGCTTATTTTCATAACATTCTGGAGGTGATGAAATTGTACCTCTATTTGCCCCCAAATTAACTGAATTTTCCTTCCACAAGGCTTGCAGATAATTATCTTGGCTAAATGCGCCTTAACGTATTTGCAGCCCTCATATTCATCCTTTCTGGATATCTATATCCAGTTTTTGCCCAGTTAAACAAAGCTGCAATCGATGACTATGACAATGCCACCATCGTGGGTGAAATGGGTCTCACTGTAACCAATTTTGGGATCATCGGTGAGGGTTGGAATAACCCGAATCAAGCCTCTTGTAGATATAAACAATATGGTACCGAACGTGAGATGGTTGAACTCATGAGTTATGGTGGTTTGTGGATTGGTGGCCTCCCCATCATTAACGGTGAACCAGGACTCCCCCGTGTATCCACTGCCATTGTTGATGGCGCCTTTGATTATGGTGAAGAAGGTTTTGAATTCACTACTTCATCTGCTTCAGGTGATACCATTCAAACCCGTTCCAGTATTTCCTCGGCCGGCACCTCACCTCTAGCCAGTTATTTTTCTCTTGAAGCAGTCAGTCATCAAGATTTATTAGCAGATTTCAAGGATACAGACTCTGAAATCATTAATCATGTACCTTTAGGTATTGAGGTTCATTTAGAGTCCTATGCCTGGAGTCACTCATTCATGGAATCATTCGTGATCCTGGATTATACCATTACCAATAGAAGTGATCTTGTCGATTCTTCAGGGTCAGGTTGGGATATCAAAGATCTCTACGCCGGTATCTGGGCAGATGCCTCAGTCAATAATATGAATTACAAAAGTCGCTGGGAACCAGGTAGTGGGTTTAGCTGGTATGACAACATCAATAGTTTTGAACGGTCCTACAATAGCAATGGCTATCCACGCAATATTGGCTACCAGTATGATTATGATGGTGATGATGGATGGTCTCGCGCGTATTTCGGCATCATGGCATTACATGGGCCAGGCAAGAGGTCTACCTCCCATGCTGATACCCAGGGAGACTGGTATACTTATTACAATCCCTGGCGTTGGAACAGTCCTGAAAATTTGGATATTCCTGAATTTAATATGCCAATATCTGATGAGGAACGATATGGTAAGCTTTCCAGTTCTCCATTTTACGATCAAGAATTTATCCAGAATAATGATGGCCAGCCCTGGCTAGATCTTCCCAATTCATGGATGATGCTGGTATCAGCCGGTCCCTTTGGCACTTTACCCGAAGGCGATGGATTTGTGCTCCCTGTGGGAGAATCAATCAATGTGGTCTTTGCAGTCATAGGCGCTCCCTGGTCTCATCAGGGTTCTAGCAATAATTTTGACCGGCGCCAGGATCTTATCAAAAATGCAGATTGGGCTCAAAAGGCCTTTAATGGTGAAGATGTAAATGGTAATTCAATTCTGGATGCTGGTGAAGATTTGAATGAAAATGGAGTATTGGATCGCTATATCGTACCCGAACCTCCACCTTCACCGTCTCTGGCTGTGGTAGCTGAAGATCAACAAGTCACTTTATACTGGGATAGTGCCCCAGAATTAGCTTTGGATCCAGTTTCCAGGAAATACGATTTTGCTGGTTACAGAATTTATGGAAGTACAAAAACCAGCGGGAATACCTCCCAGTACTCCCTGTTGGCAGAGTTTGATCTCATCGGTGATGAATTTGGATATGATTCCGGATTTGACCTGGTTCAGATTTACAACGACACGGGTATGAAAGATTCCATCGAAATCAAGGGACATACATATCACTACAAGTGGGTGAATCAAGGTGTCCAGAATGGTTGGCCAAACAATACGGTCTACGCCATCACAGCTTTTGATAGTGGGGATGAAGACACTGGACTGGCCAGTTTGGAGAGTTCCAGGAATGAAAATAGAATTAGTGTCATCCCAGGCACACCAGCCACCTCGGATGCTGAAAACCATCCAGTCTCTGTCTATCCCAACCCTTATCGTGTAAGAGCAAGCTGGGATGGAGGAGGTCAGCGGGAGCGTCTGGTCTGGTTCAGGAATCTTCCTGCAAGTTCAAAGATACGTATTTATACACTTAGCGGGGATCTTGTGGAAGAGATTGACCACGAAGGATTACAGTACAATGGTGGAGATGTTCGCCGACTACCTCTGGGGAATACGGTTCTATCAGGTGGTGAGCACCCCTGGGATCTTATCAGTAAATTCGATGAACCGATATCTACAGGAATGTATGTTTATACAGTAGAAAACTTAAGCAATAGCCATATCCAAACTGGGAAGCTATTGGTTATTAAGTGAGATATATGAAAAACAAGAGTGCATGGCTATCACAAGTCGGTAGCTAGGACAAAAAGGAGAAATAAAATGAAACGAATACTATTATTATCTATTCTCTTAATCTCCATGGGCAGTGCCCTGGCGGTGGATTACGAGACAGAAATTCAACCTATCTGGACTGCAAATTGTGCCGGTTGCCATGGTACAAATGGTGGTTTAAGTCTTGCGGCAGGATCAAGTTTTGACAATCTTGTAGATGTTGTAGCATCTGCTAGTTATGCACCTGCACTGCGAGTAGTAAGCGGTGACCCTGCAGCATCTGTACTGTATAGCAAACTTACAAATACCGGTGTTCATGGTGGACAAATGCCACCCTCAGCCGCATTATCAGCAGGAAATCTTGCATTGATTAGTACCTGGATAACCGAATTAGGTGCTGTTACACCAATCTCTATTGCTGAAGCCAGAGGTATGGCAGACGAGGTAGTGGTCACGGTTCAAGGTATCATTACGGCAACTACCTGGGGCACAGTTGGATCATCGACTCAGGCTGCCATTCAGGATGATACTGGTGGCATGGTCATTTATGCCGGTGGATTTGATGCAGAATTAGTGGTTGGGGATGAAGTCATTGTAACTGGTCCTATTGACATCTATGCAGACCTTATTGAAGTATCTCCAGTTGCCCCAACAGACATTGAGGTATTGAGTTCAGGAAATGATTTACCAGCTATTCAGAATTTGACTGTGCCGGAAATTCATGCCAACGGTGTTGATTATGAATCTGAGTTTATACATCTCGATAGTCTCACCATCGTAGGTGGTACCTGGCCAACATCCAGCTCCAGTGTAAACATGACTGTTGCTGATGCCAATGGTGAAACCATCACCATGCGTATAGATGGTGATACTGATCTGAACATGCACGATGCCCTCCTGGGATATTTCAATTTTTCAGGAATCGTGGGTCGCTACTATGAGACCTTTCAGATTTTCCCAAGATATTATACAGACCTGGCACAAATTGGCGATCCTACGCCACAGATCTCAGGCATAGCCCAGGATCCTGCCAGCCCCGGTCCTGCTGATGCTGTAACAGTTACTGCTACGATCATCGACAATGCAGTTGTAGCATCTGCCTCATTGAACTATATCGTTGATAGTGGGGTTGAGATGGTGGTTGTAATGACTGCAGGTGCCGACGATGAATATTCTGGTGTCATACCAGCTCAGGCTGCCAATGCTGTGGTCAGCTACACCATCAGTGCCACAGATGATCTGGGTGGAGTAAGCACCTCTGAGTCATCCAGCTATATCGTCTATGGCGGCGCTGTCAACACTATTGCTTCTTTGCAGGACGGTACAGTTCCATCTGGTACCTCGGTAACCGTTGAAGGAATTGTGACTGCAGAACCCTATGCATTCTATCCAGAAGATGATCTTCACTACTATTTCATCCAGGATGATTTTGCAGCTCAGTCAGGTATTAAGGTGTATGATCCTGAACGAGCCCTTATGGAAGGTGATGAAATCCGTCTAACAGCTACGGTGTCAGAATATTTTGATATGACACAATTGTCAGATGTAACGGAAATTGAAGTTCTCAGCCACGGCAATGTTATGGAACCGATGGTCATCACTTTGGATGCTGACATGGAAATGTATGAAGGCGTGCTCGTAGAAATCCAAAATATAACTGTCGATGATCCTGATCTAGGTTTTGGTGAGTGGAGTGTTTTCGCTGGCACAGATACGCTAGCCATCGACGATGCTGCAGACTACTTCTATACACCTCTTGAAGGTGAAGCGTTATCCTCCATTATTGGTGTCCTAGATTACTCACATGATGCTTTTAAGATTCAACCTCGCTTGGCGATTGATGTCCAGACAGCAACCACAGGAGATTATTTTGTGGATTCTGAACTGACGCGCATCCAGGCAATTCAGCAGGTTAGATACTCTGACCTTATGCCAAAATATTCAAGTCTCGATAGCTCTGTGTGGTTCGCCGATACCAGCTATTACCATGAGGAATGGACAGATACAACAATAGTTACTGTTCGCGGAATTGTAACCATGCCTACTGGACTCTCCTATGCCGGAAACGGTATTAAGTTTATCGTTCAGGATGTGAATGGTGGTCCATGGTCATCCATCTTGAGTTACAATCCCGATTCTACTGCCTATCCTGTTCTCTTTGAGGGTGACCTGATCGAGATGCAAGGTAGAATTCTGGAGTTTGATACACATGAAGGAACACATGCCTCCAACATGACAGAACTTTGGATAACCTCTGAGATTGAAATTATAGATATTGGTCTAGCTGTACCAGAAGAGCCTGTGGTTGCTACAGGTGATCTGCGTTGGCCTACCTCTGCAGAACAGTGGGGCAATGTGGTTGTCAAAGTTCAGGAAGCAGACATCGTAGAGCTCAATCCTACCAACTTTGACATTATGGTCATTGATGATGGGAGTGGTGGTGTATTTGTAGATGATGACTCGGATAGTCTCTCAAATTATATCCTGCCTCCAGTTGGAAGTACTTATGGAGAGGTTCGTGGATGGGTTTATCATCACTATGGTACCTATGCAGATTCATCAACATATAAACTGGTACCTCTGTATGAGTCAGACCTGGTTCTATATATTAACGCCATTGGTGATATTATTGTCCCTGACGGGTATGCCCTGGGTAACTATCCCAACCCCTTCAATCCAACAACCAATATCGCCTTCCGTATTCCTGAGGCACAGCAAGTCCAATTGGTGATTTACAACCAGCTCGGACAGGTTGTGACCACCCTGGTGGATCAATCATTGAATGCTGGCGAATATCAGGTTGCCTGGAATGGATTAACTCAAAATGGTCGTCCAGTATCATCAGGCCTGTACTTCTATCGCATGATAGCAGGGACACAGCAGATGGTAGGGAAAATGACTTACTTGAAATAAGGTATTTATCTATCCCCGCCTGGTGCCAGTCATCAGGCGGGATTATTATTATGCGTAATTAATTATTAGACACGAATTGCACGAATAACACAAAAGTAAAAACAGTGAGCAGATCGATTAGAATGATGAGATTTAGAAAAAACATAAGTGCAAGCATCACCATGATGTTTATGTTTTTGTTCATCATGACTTGCGAGTCTCTGGAAAACCCATTTCTTGATGATCTGCCTTCTGAAGGATTGGGGAATGCCGCTCCTGAGACGCATCTGTTTTTAAGCTTTGCCCCAGACCGCATTGATACGGTCTTGTCTGATACTACATCAGACACCACCTTTATATTTACCAGAAATATTGCTGATACAACCACAAGTCATCAGGTTATGTACTGGTGGGGAGAAGATTCTGACGGCGAAGTGGTGGCCTATCACTATCGCTGGAATTTTGAAGAAACATGGACCCGCTCCACAGCTGAATCAGACACGTTCTTTCTCCCACTTCAAATTTCGTATGATGAATTTCTTTTTGAAGTCAAGGCTGAGGATAATGAGGGAGCTCTAGATCCATCTCCAGCTACATTGCGTATACCTGTAGCAAATTCACATCCTGAAATTGAGTTTTCCAATAACAGTAATCCTACATCAGGCAACAACCCCAACGTTACCCATGTGACCTTCCCTACGCGAACCTTTGCATGGTCGGTTAGTGATATTGATGGTCTGGAAACAATAAATCAAATTCGCTTCAGACTGGATAGTACTGGCAGTTGGAATTATCGCCCTGGGAATATCTCAAGTGTGACTCTGACTGAAATTCCCCCAGGGGAACATACCTTTTATGTGCAAGCTATCGATACTGCGGGAGCCTTCAGTAATCTCCTGCAATTTCCAGACTCTATGGATGCTGCCTCCCCCAATGGATGGCGTGTGGAAGAACCTGTTGGTGATGTTCTGTTGATTGATGATTACAAACTTGATGATGGCTCAACTCACACTTTTTATAAGGACATTCTCGATTCCCTCGTTGGCGTGGACAATTATTCAGAGTTTGAGTTGGGTTTCGATGAAAAAGCATTACCAAATGCCACAACAGACCAGTTGGCCATGTTCAATTATTTTAGTACTGTCGTCTGGTACCACTATTCAGAAGCACCTTCATTACCAGGAGCCGACGGCGCTTTACGTACCTATCTGGAAGCTGGTGGCAATGTTTTTATCTCCAGTATTTTTATTGATACAGATTATACCTTTACCAGCATAGACTCAAACTGGGTGATTAATCCTTCAGGACGAATGATTTCCGGTCTGGACATCAACATGGTGGATTTGAGTATCACAGATTCTACGGTAATACTACCAAATCTCTCCCTAAAAACGTCCTCCCTGATCGCCCGCAGAGTCAGTGCATATTATCCTGCAAATCTCATTGATGGTGAGACCAGTCAAGATCTGTTTGTTCTAGAGGATTCTCGAAATTCAACTGATGCCTGGACTGGCAATCCACCAGTAGCACAGCTTTTCAGACCTTCCGCAGGATCTGGACAATCCATCTTTTTCAGTCTTCCTCTACATTTGTGCAAAGGGAATGAGAACATTGTTCCAATTATGGATTATCTGCTATTTGAGGTCTTCGAATAGTGCGAATTTTCCTTTCACTCATAGTCTTGCTATCCATGGCATTGTCGATTTTTGGACAAGGTAGCTGCGTCATTGAAGGGCATGTGACCGACCCTATTTCCGGTGAATCACTGCCTGGTGTCAATGTCATTATTAAAGGAAGCTACTATGGCAGCGCCACGGATCTGGATGGTCGGTTTAGATTGACCGGGATGTCTCCAGGTACTTATGATATTGAATTCTCCATGATCGGCTATAAGGTCGTTCTGAAAACCAACACCATTGTTACCATAGCGGAACCTGCCTTTGTGGAAATCGAACTGGAGCAAACCACCCTGGCCCTAGGCCAGGAGGTGGTTGTTGAGGGTGAACGGCCCCTTTTTGAAGTGGATCAGACTGCTTCCAGCGTCAGACTCACTTCTGATGATCTGAAAATGAATATTGTGGAAAATGTTGGTGACGTTCTGGCTGAACAAGCAGGTATTACTTCCCAGGATAACGAAATCCATATCAGAGGTGGTCGTGTGGATGAATCCATGTTTATTGTTGATGGAATGTCAGTCAAGGACCCTCTGTCAGGAAGTGCTAACAATCTCTACTTGAATGTTGATGCTATCGAGGAACTTGAGGTCATAACAGGAGGGTTTAATGCTGAATATGGTCAGGCCATGTCAGGCATTATTAACATTCGTATCAAGGAAGGTTCTGACGACTACCACGGAACCTTTTCCTATTCAAGTGACCATTTTGGTTTGAAGGATTTACCCTGGGACGCTTTCACCAAGGACAGAATTGAATTCACCCTGAGTGGTCCGGAGGTGTTTACTGGTGCATTGAATGCTCTGGGATTTAAACTTCCCGGCCACTTCAGTTTCTTCCTCAATGGCTATATGCACCTTAATGATTCCTATCTACCACAAGCTGATGATCTGGTTCCATCACAATCGTGGATGGAGAGTATGGCGACTAGACAGCATAATGATTGGCATGGGCTCTACAAATTGACCTGGCGCATCAACAGCCAGCAAAAGCTTAGTGTTTCTTATGACTATTCCTTAAATATCAATCAGGGCTGGGGTTTCCCATATAGGTACAAAAATATTCTAAATAATTTTAATACTATTACCCGGGAGTCCATCCTTAGCTCCATGCTATATACCCATACGCTCTCATCAAAACTCTTTTATGAAATTACCGTAGGTCGCTTTTTTACCAATAATCATTCCGCTGTACAAAACAAACATTGGACAGAGTATCAGCAGACCACTGATACTGAACCCATCAATTATTATCTGCTTGGGATTGATGGTGAGATTGATATTGCATATGGGGACGAGTTCTGGGATCATGGTGATGCATCCGACTGGTACGATTACTACTCAGATAACCTTTCCTTAGATGCAGATATTAACTATCAGCCATCTAAACGTCACAGCTTTAAAGCAGGCTTCGATCACAAACAATCTGAACTGCAAGTCATCGACATTGATTCACCGTGGTTGGGTGAATCCGGTTTGGGTCGTAACTATGACTTCTTTAATGTAACGACTGATTATGGATCATTTTACCTCCAGGATCGCATCACCTTTGATGGTATGATTGCCAACCTTGGTATTCGCTATGATTACTGGTTCCCGGGACAATATCTAGAAGACGCTGTGGCGGATAGCTCAGTTTTGACCATAACAGATGCCGCCCGGGCGAAGTTTTATGCTGAGACTTTTGAATTTGCAGGCAGCAGAGCCAAGGGACATTTAAGTCCCCGATTGGGCATTTCGCATCCCGTTACCGACTCTGATGTATTGTATTTCAATTATGGTCATTTTTCACAGCTACCCACATTTAATTATGTCTATGCAAAGCTGCGCTCATCGGCAGAAGCAACCTACCAACTCTTTGGCAATCCCAACCTCTCTCCCAAGACCACTGTGGCCTATGAAATTGGGATTAAGCATAAATTCGACGCCAATCAAGTGTTAGAGGTCAAGGCCTTCTATAAGGACATGTTTGATTACGAAACCAGCCAGCGAGTCACTCTTTTCAATCCTCGCTATGGGCATCTCTCCTATCTCATATATATCAATATGGATTATGCCCGATCACGAGGCATCGAAATGAAATTTAAGCGTCGTTTTGCTAAATTTTTCTCAGCTGACGCCAACATGAGTTACAGTTTTACCACCGGTAAGAGTTCCACACCTCTGGACAACCTTCTTGTGGAAGCGGGTCGTCTTGATGAGAAGCCCCTGGGTGAGAATTATTTACGATGGGATCAACCCTTCAGCATTTTTACCAACTTGCATTTCAATGTTGGCAGGAAGGATGAGCTCCACCTATTTGGACTTCGACTTCCCAAAGATTGGGGTGTTTCAGCGCGTATCGAGTATCAAGCGGGTCGTCGCTATACGGGCATGGAAAACATCACCATCAGGGAAGAAGATGGAAAGTTCTATTATGAGGGTCAGTCAAAAAGTGATACTCCCTATTCTGAAACTGCCGATCCCTATACAACGGTTGATCTCAAGTTGAATAAATATTTTCAGGTAAGTGGTCTCCAACTAAAAGCTTATTGTACCATCGAAAATTTCTTCAATGTGAAACGTCCTTCCAGCATAAATCCTTTTACAGGAAAGGGCTACGATCCCGGTGAAATCTATTCATATGGATTCATCAACAGCCCGGACCCCAATTACAATCCTGGTCGCTATTCTAACCCCCGAACTGTTGAATTAGGTATGAGTGTGAGATTCTAGTGCGTCGCGGACTCCTTATATTAGCGCTCCTGGTTTCGGCCCAATTTGTTGGTGCTCAAGGAAATCTTTTTCCCAGCCTGGGTGGTCAAAGAGCCGGGACATCATCCTTTTCGTTTCTTAAGATTGGAATTGGTGCCAGGGCTCACGGAATGGCTGGAGCATACACTGCCATTGCCAACGACGCTTCCAGTCTATTCTGGAATCCTGCCGGGGCTGCGCAGGTGGGTGAAACCATCAACATAATGGTTGATCAGAGTCAATGGATAGCGGATTTTCAGTTGAGCACCTTTGCTGGAGTCTGGAAATTTGGTCGCGTGCATCACATTGGCTTTAGTGCTCTGGCCCTATATGCCCCCCCCACTGAGATTACGACCGAATTTAGACCTGATGGAACTGGTGAATATTTCAACTACGGTGATATGCTATTGGGACTCACCTATGCGCTGAGAATGACGGACCGTTTTTCATTTGGTCTCACTACCAAACTGGTAGAAGAACAACTGGCTGATTTAACCATGCGCAGTATTCTCATGGATCTTGGAACCTATTATCGGACGGGCTACAAAGATCTACGCTTTGCCGTGTCCCTCCTCAATTTTGGCTCACCTGCTGGTCCAGATGGAAAGTATGCTGATACGGATACCACGGAATCAGAATATGAATCTTTTGCTCCCCCAACCATTTTTCGTCTTGGTGTAGCCCACGAATGGCTCCAATCACCCAACCAGGAATTAACAAGTTCTATTCAACTTAATCACCCTGTTGATAATTCTGAGAACATCTCACTTGGTATTGAATATGGCTTCCATGATATGTTGTTCTTGAGAAGTGGTTATCATTTTAGTGATGAAGTGCGCTCCTGGACAGTAGGTCTGGGTATTGAATGGTCGGGATTCAGTTTTGGTTATTCGTATGCAGATATGTCTGATTTAAATCGTTCTGAGCATATCAGTCTGGGATGGTCCTTTTAATGGTACGCATTAAGCAATTCTTATCGGTGGGACTGGTGGTTTTAGCCATCATAGGCTGTGGTATCAAGGTTGATCTGCCTACAGAAACCGTTGAATTTGATCCAGTATTCGGAGCAGGAGATACATCATATATACGTATCAGTCCAGACTGGGATAGTTCAAACGGCTACGCCTTTGCCAGCCCCTGGGATATTATTGTAGGAGCTGATGGTTACGTTTTTATAGCTGATCATAACCAGGCTTCAATTCACGTCATCAGTACTTCTGGAGAGGAAGTCATCAATGATGATTATGGAAACCATTTTGGAGCTCTTTCAAATCTCATTGATGAAGCCGGAGCTAGCATTTTTCCACAGGCCATTCATCAGGATGACCGCCTCAACCTGTTCATAGCAGATAGCAGCAATCGGCTCATGGTCTGGAACCAATACCTTAATAATGTAGGTGTGGATTCAATGGCCACCAGTGTGAGACTTGAGTCACCAACAGGCGAACTCCTGTGGGTAGTCGGTTTTGATTCTATCAACGCGCTACAGGAGCAGGACTGGACCATTGATTCCATTGGGTGGTCTGATGAAAATCTAGATTATTGGTTGGCTCCCCGGGCTTTCTGGAATGCCAGTGATAGTCTGGAAGCCATTGAAGTTGAGCGCTATTTTATCGATCCATCAAATGTTCATGTCACAGGAGTCAGCACTTCTGGTGATCAATGTTTTGTGGCTGATGCCAATTCAAATGCAATTATGGAGCTTCAGTATGTTCCGGTTGCTCTTCTTTTAACTGCTAGGGGTGACCAGATATTGGTCTATGGTGGAACGATTACGAGTCGAGCAGTGTCACCTGGAACAGGTAATGGGACGGTGAATGATCCCCGTGGCATGATCCACGGAAATGATGGTGCCCTATTCTACACACAATGGGGTGAAAATTTTAGTGTCCATAAGGTCGGGGGCAGCTCTGGTTTTGAATATGGTGAAGATGACATCATGGAAATCGAGCGCTATGAGATGGCCTCGGATGTGAGTCTTGATGTTCTGGGAAATATTTATGTCGCTGACACGGGTCACGATAGGATTCAACAGTTCAACCCCTCAGGGAGATTCACTTTTAATATTGGAATGAATCGCGTCCTGGTTGATTCCACTTATAGCGACTCCATCCTGGTTGGATCAGAGTATGAATACATCACTAGAGATACAACCTATCTAGTTGAGGTGGCAGATATCCTGGATGGACCACGCAGTGTGGCAGTGGATGCAACTGGTGTGGTTTATATAGCCGATACCAAACATCAACGGGTCATGCGGTACCGACTATCTACGGAGTTGGATTATACCACTGAGGAGTAGATTTTTTCAATGTGTAGATGCATCCGGGGGTGAATCGTGAAAACCATCAAACCAATTATCGTTATTCTTGCTCTTATCGTGGTTATCATTACCATCTTTTCTTTGTTGGGGAAATCCCAGCAGATGATTGTTGTCTATGAGGGAAATGCAAAAAGAGATTCTCTTAAGATGACAGCAGGTAAATTTCAGTGCAGTGAATGCGGGATGCTCATCAACGATTTAAATTTTGCTTCACAAGTTGTGGCTCCCAGTGGGAAAACCTGGTTTTTTGATGATCACGGGTGTATGGCAGTCTGGTTAAGTGCCAGACCCTTTAAAGATGAAGCAATCATCTGGGTGAAGGATTTGCCCTCTGGTCAGTGGATTGACGGAAAACTAGCCTGGTATAGTCGTACAGATCAAACCCCCATGTCGTACGGATTTGGAGCATACAGGACCCATCAAGAGGGTCTGGTGGTTTTTACTGACATGCAGCAAGCCATGTTGAGGGGTGAAACCATGGCAAATTTGAGCTTTCGCAAGCAACTCCTGGAGCAATAGTGGAAACCGTTAATATTATATCCATTATTACCATCGCATTTATGGGATCCTTTGGCCATTGTATTGGAATGTGTGGTGGTATTGTCATCGCCTATTCAACGGCTGGTCTTGAAAAAGATCGGAGCAGGATGGCCCAGGCCATCTCACACCTGCTTTATTCGCTGGGAAGAGTAACCACCTACACCGTTCTTGGCGCTGTATTTGGAATCCTGGGTGGTGTGGTTGTCTTTAATAATACAACCAATGGTATATTGTGGATTGTGGCTGGAGTAGCTATGGTAATCGCTGGTCTTTCCCTCCTGGGCAAACTACATGTACTGAAACTATTTGAAACCTCCTTTGCCAGCTCTACATGGTATCAAACGACATTTAAAAAGCTTTTGAAAAGTGAATCCCTCCTGGGGTTTTATCTGCTGGGAATGCTGAATGGGTTATTGCCTTGTGGATTTGTGTATTTCTTTGCGATCACTGCGGCCAGTACAGCCAGTCCCATCTATGGAGCTCTGGTGATGTTCATCTTTGGGCTGAGTACTATTCCTGCACTCTTTAGCCTGGGCTTTTTTGTAGGACTGTTCAAAAAACTCAAATTCCGTCATATCATGACACAGCTGGCAGCACTTTCGGTCATTATCTATGGTTTCTATACCCTGTACAATGGATACCGATATCTCACTGAACCTGCCCGTACCATTCTAGAGTGCCATTAAGCACCACTTTTCCAACTTCACAACTGGGTTCTACATATTTGTCTCCAGCGGCTGAGCCTGTCGGAGCCTCTAATTTTCATTACAACATGTTGGACATTTCGAGAACCTCAATGTCCATTACCCTTATAAAACAAAAAATCCGCCGCAACGGATATTCATCATTCCAATTGTGAATTGATTCTATTTAAAGAGAGCTTTTAAAGATCCCCAGGTGCGTGGCACCACATCAAGAGTTGATTGAATTGTAATCACATCACTCAATTGAGAGTTGCCTGCCATATCTTTGATTTTGAGACGGTAGAAATAGTTTCGTCCGGCAACCTTGGCAATGATGGAATCATCAATAAAGGTATAGCCACTCCCCTGACCTTGGGCATGGAGGAATCCGATTTCAATAAAGGTATGACCATCAGTACTGCGTTGAACTTCAAAACCATCAAGACCTTGTTCAGCTGTAGTATTCCACTGAATAATGATACGGGATGCATCGGAGTAACCACTAAAGCCACTCAGTGTAGCATTGCCAAAGCTGCTGGTTACTAAGATCATCATCACAAGTATGGTACTGAAATATTTCACGGAGCGAAGGTAGTTAAGAGGCCAGAACAAACCAATCTCTTTTTGCTAATTATTTATGACCATTTGATTTGGATCAAGACATTTGAAATGTGGAGAAGTGGGAAATAGAGCCATTCCCAACACCTCATTCACATTCAACTCTCCCTAAAATACAAACAGCCCCGCGAAGGGGCTGTTTGTAGTATTTCGGAGAGATGTACTTTATTTCAGATACATCATCTTCATGGTTTTGACATAGCTGTCAGTTTCTAGGCGGTATACATAAATACCTGAAGATACTGGTAAGCCTGCGTCAGATAGACCATTCCATGCTAATGTGTAGCGACTTGGGTTTTGGAAACCATTAACAAGTACGCTTACTGGCTGTCCAACAAGGTTGTAAACAACTAGTCTCACATCAGATGCTTCTGGAATATCATAGGTTATGGTAGTAACCGGATTGAAGGGGTTCGGATAGTTCTGATAAAGAGCGAACACATCTGGAATAAATGTATCGTCTGTACCTACTGTTGTACCGATAGTGAGGTTGAATGGGCCATTCAATGACCAGGCATCATACATATCACTATAAGCAACAATATCCCAAGTTCCAGTTACACCAGTGGTGCCAGTAAATTCAAAAGCAGCACTTAGAACTGAATAAGGAATCAGAACTTCAGTTGCGGATGTATCAAAAGGAATGATAACACTACCAAGTGTACCAGTCAATTCAACACCATACATCATATCATCACCAGCAGATTCCCAAGCAAAGAGCAAGGAGCCTGTGGCAACGTTAGCGGATGTAATCACAACATCATCGTCGTTAGCAGGTGACAGAAGACTGAAATCTCCTGGACCTGGGTAAACATCAGATTCAACCATGATATCATCAATCCATAGATTATCCATGGTAAATGATGTAGCACCTTCAACAGTGAATCGTACTTGCCATCCATCTGTTCCAGCTACCACATCAGAAACATTGAAAATCATATAATCATCAATATCTCCATAGATAGAATCGTTGTGAGCAAAGAGTACTGTCTCAGTTACGAAACCATCATTTGAAAGGGAAGCTGAAATATCCAATGTACCATTATCAGCATCATTATAATCATCCAACATCAGATAGAATGAGATTCTAGCAGCTGTTGCACCAGCAAAGTCAGCCTCTGGTGATGTTACAGTCTGATAGAAATCAGTTGCTGTTGGTGACCAACTGAAATGCAGCATTTCCTGTGCTATACCCCAGTTTGCAGCCGCATTGCCTGCGCCATCGTCAGTTACAAAGCCGATATCCTCGGGAAGTGTTCCATCTGGATACATGAAGTCTTCATAGTGTTGCAGATACAGTGGTGACCAATAGGTAAAGGCATCCACATTTGAGTAATCTGATTCACCAAGGTCGTATACAGCACTTACAGTATAGAAGTACTGTGTATCGAAAGTGAAGTCATCATCAAAGAACATCTCACCAGCAACGTTTGCATAAGCATCACCAAAAACCATTGGGTCCATGGATCTGAAAACATTGTAGTTGAGAAGTTCACGACCAACTGTTGTTATGGTAGGACCTTCAACGCTACCTGTGGATACGAGATCCTGCTTTACACTGAGTTCTCTTGGAGCACCAAGCTTCTCAATATTAACAGTTTCTGAGCCGTGGAGGACGACTGAACGACCTGTACTAGGTTCAGCAAGGTAAGCGTGAATTGCAAAAGTACCTGGATCCATAATCCATGCAGGAGCGCCTGATGTATCGGCAGCATTGGACCAGATTGAGTTTCCTATGAACGTGTCATCATCGTGACCGATATAGGGACCAAACTCGTTACCAACGGGCCATTCAATAACAACCCAGAAATCATGTTCAGTCGGTGTTACACCAACTGGATAGAAATCCCAGGCAGCTTCAGGATACAATGCTGCATCCGCTCCAGCAGATGTCCAGAGAACATCGCTAAAGTCTGGTAGACCCATTTCATCAGAGCTTAATACAGAGATACTTTCAAATGCTGATTCAGCACCAGTTGCTGTAGATAGGACAGAGACCTCATTGATCGCATATCCTGGACTAATAGCAGCTTTAAAATGAGCAGCAAAGAAGTTGTCAGCTGTAGAAGGACTTACTGGTGTAACAAAACCTTCATAGGTTCCATCATCATAGGCAACCTGACCCATAGGAACAGGAGGTGCCCACATGAGACCGATGGTAGTATCTACCATACTTGGATAGGCCATGAGGTTCTGTGGGGCTGGTAAGTAAAGATCCAGAACAAAGTCTAGAGTTGTTGCAGCACCCTCAGCGACAGTAACCATTTCAGCATAGGCTGGATGATAATTGACGCGCATAACTTCAACGTCATAATCGCCAGCTGGAACAGTGATGGTATAAGCACCTGCTGCGTCTGTCATAGCGCCTTCATCGGCAAACAGACCCATGGCATATACATCAGCATGATCGATAGCATTGCCATCAATATCTGTTACTGTACCAGTGATGGTTCCAGGTAGAGGTGCTTCTTCGACAACAATATTGTCAACACCCATACCATATGCCCAGCCACCATTATCATCATAATGGAAACCAAAACGGACAACATCTCCAGCATATTCACCTAGGTTAAACAGAGTACCTGTCCATTCCATGGGTGAATCTTCCAGGGGATATACCATAGCTTCTTCACCATCAAAGACGATGAATTCACCACCGAGACCACCTCTAACTGTGTAGTTAAAGAGAATCTGGGGATTCACAGCAGTAGCAAAATCTACCCATGGGGTCCACATGATTTCATTACCGTTGGAGCTAATAGCAACACCATCATCATCAATTCCAGCGAACTGACCAGTGCTACCGGCTGGATGCCAGCCATTGTATGTGTTGGTCTGGAAATAAGCACTATCTCCAACTTCCCAGTTTCCGCCATCTGGTTCACCAATTTCTTCAGTGACATAACCAAGTGGAAGGAGGTTGTCCATCACAGCTTCAAAGTCTTCTGTGAATGGGAATGGATAGAATATAGGAGCCCAAGGAGTTGCCGAAACAGACTCGGATGGGATCGTTTCACTTAAGTCTTCTAATATCTGGGTGATGTAGTAAGTATACTCAACATCCGCCACCACAGCTTCATCGAAATATTCACCGTCGAAGTCTCTGTTGACTGCATCGAGACCACCTGCAAGAAGCACATCATCACGATAGATATTATAAGTTGGCATATAATCTGGATCTTCAAGAACAACACTGATTGAATCCAGGTTATTTTCTTCAGACATTTCGTCTACGCTACCCCAGAAATCAACATCCATGGCAACATTGAAAGTTCCTGCGCCAAGATTGGCCCATGAAAATCCATACAGACCTAATGTATCAGCAGCTGTTGGAATCAGGAGGTCCGTATATTCATATGCAACGTCTTCTCCATTAACCCACCAGTGACAAGAAACGCCAGCAGCGTCAAGAACACCAATGTTGGTGATCACAGCAAAGACAGCATCACCCTCTTGATACATCTCTGTTACCTCAAGATCAGCCAGTGGGAGGTAGTCGATATAGGTCAACGACCAATCAAAAGCTGCTGAGCTGTACTGATCAGACCACTCAAAGTAGTAAGTGGTTCCACCAGTTACAGGAATGGTGAGAATAGACTGGAATCCAGCTCCGCCATCATCATCATAATCAATGTAGGGTAAATCACAATCATCATAGGCATACACCTTGGTATCTTCAGTGGTCAAACCATCTGAAGAGGCTGTCAGATAACCATCTACAGCAGGTGTGTATGAGTACCAGTATGGTGCATAAGGAGCAGATACTACTGAGCCATCGGCTACAGTGAGCTCTACTGCCTCAGCACAAGTGTCTCCAGCCTCACGGAAGGCAGAGCCACGTGCTTCATCACGTTTGTCCAGCAACTCTTGAGAGAGGACAACCGCCGGTTTGCTTCTGGTTTCACTTACACCTTGGATGCTTCTTCCCAGGCCAGCAACATCTGGCACTGGAATGACGGCTGTTTCCCAGTATAGAAATACATGAGCTTCGCCAGCCATTGCTACAACATGTCTTGGAGCCAGTGGTGGATACCCAATCTCAATCAAGAGGGTATCATTATTATTTGTTTCATCGATTTCTAATACATCATCATCTGTATCAGCTTCAAATACAACTTCGTGTATTCCAACACCGAGGAAGTCATAGTTGACACCAGTGAGACTATATGTATAGCTCTGGCCTGCCAAAAGGGCAACGTCCATCTCAGCAACATAACCGAGATAATCACCATCAATGTACAGACCATGATAATCAGTTCCAGCATATCCAGGAGAGTCGCCATCACCAATATTGGTAACAACAACATCCAGAGTATCCTGACCGTAGTATTCCATGGAGGTTACAACAAAGTCAGGTACTCCATTGGTACCTGTAACGTTCAGCGTATACTCGCCTGAACTGGAGCCGTACCCAAATACTTTGACCCAGTAATCACCAGCAGGTAATTCACCAAGATCAACTTCTGACTGAGTACTACAGAAATCATCATTATAAGCAATATACGTTGCTGAATCACAACCAGCCCAAACTTCGATCTTTGTATCAAAGGTTGAACCACAGAGTGATGCAAAAACATTGTCATATGTACCATCATTGTAGAAGGTATACCAGGCTTCGCCATAGGAATCAATTGTCCCTACCATTTCAGGATCATTGACATCACCATAAACAAGTGCCAGGTCACAATTATCACCGGGTAGTGGGTAATCTTCGTTGTGGTAACCCATGCCATACCAGAAATCCTGATCATAAACGATCCATTCTGAATCATCAGCATTGGTACCGGCAGAAAGTGCCCAATCTGTATTACCGGTTTCTACATCAGGTTTACGTACAAGGTTGTGTTCCTGGGTTCCAACTGCAACACCAGCAACATCCCAACCTGAACCTGGATCTTCTGTGGGAACACCAATAACATCCATAAAGGTGGTATCAGTTCCAACAATGTGGATCAAGGCACGGGCATCATCACCATTAAAGTGAACAACCTTATCTTCAGTGTTATAGGGTAGAACTTCATCAGCCAGGGCTTGCATTTCTGGGAAAGCAGCATCTGTGACAATCATCCATAAATCCTGAAAGTCCAGAGTTGCGCCAGCTGGGAAGGCGTGAATAAGATCCCAGCCACCACCATTGTTTGACTGAATAATTCTATACTCATCCAACTCAAGGGTGGAGCCAGTTAGATTGTAAATTTCAATACCCTTATTATTACTTGATCCTTCCATGTATTCAGAGAAGAATGGGGTATTGGTGTTCGGTGTGAGGGGTGGCATGAGGATATCATCAAAACCAAACCCATAATAACTTGACTCACTATAATACACATAGAGTGCTACATAGATTTCTTGTCCAGCATAGGCACTCAAGTCTACTGTTTCCATGGTCCAGGCATCAGCTGCCGGTGGAACCGTGTTTGGATAATCAACAACTTCTACAAAGTCTGCAGGATCTGTTCCAGTTGTTGAGACCATCACTTTAAAGGAGTTTTCATAGTTGACAGATTCTTGTCCATGCCAGAAGGAGAAATCAGCATAGCCAGCTGGGATAGTAAGGGATGGTGTGATGAGATAATCATCAGCACAACCCATACCTTCAGCAGCAACTTCGCCTGAATAAGGATCTATATATGAAAGATCTGGATTGATGGCGCTTCCACCATCAACATCGATAATCGTCCAACCATAAGGTGGGAAGTCAGCGCCTTCAAAATCTTCCAGAACAAAGTCTGCAGGATAGGCACTACCACTAAGAGCAACCGCATCATCATCAGCAGTATAATCACCGGTGACTGTAAAGGTCAGTGTCTCAGCAAAAGAGCCAGTAGCCGTTGGATCAAAAAAGATGGTTGCTGTAGCAGAAGTATTCTCAGCAATTGTACCTGAATAGGTAGTTGAGAAAGGAGCTGCAACTGTGGCACCTGATACAACCAGGTCACCACTACCATTATTGGTAATCATGACATCAGCACTAGCTGATCCACCTACAGCAACTGAACCAAAATTCAGTTCCGTAACATCGAGTACCATGTTTGGTAATGATGGTGGTGGTGGAGCTACAAAATGGATGGCCATTTCATCATAGATTAATTGAGGATCGCCATTATAAGTATAGAGTAGTCCGTCTGTAGCATCACCATTCTCGATACCAATCGTGCCGCCAATTCCATTATCTGCGGAGCTGCCAGCTACTACGTCAAGATATTGAATAGTAATATCACTGGTCGCTTCATCCAGAATAACTTCAAAACTGAAATAATCAGTATCATAGGTTCCACGAACGATTTCATCAAAGATGACAACAAACTGACGATTTGGCTCGGTTCCCAAGGTGATATATTTTATGGTACCATGTGCTGAACTTGTACTTGCAGGACCATCACCAGCCTTAAAATCATCCCATAATGGGGCAATCATATTATCTGGAAGCGTCGCGCTTGGAATAGTTGTATTTGTCCAATAGGAACTGCTATAACCTGAGGAAGGTCCCATTCCAACCCAGCCATTTGTGGTGGCCGTGAGTTGAGTGTAAAGATTACCATAATACCTAAAGGTAAATGGAATATCAATAGTACCACGATAGTCATCACCATTGGCGATATTGGCATCTGTAGATCCAACTGTGTCAATCCAGGTAAAAGTTGGTCCAGCAGCATCAAGACTGCTCACCCAGGTATATCCAGCCACATCGGGGCCACCTGTTGTTACAGGATCAATGGCAGTTCCAGAAAGTGCTACTGTGTCTGGAGAGCCAGCATCATCGGAGGTGAAAACGAGATTTGCTATGTGAGCACCTGAAGCAGCTGGTTCATAACCAACAATGATATCAACACTGCTAAAAGCAGGTACTGGTGCAATGCTAAGAGTTCCAAGATAGAAATTTGCATCGTCAGCATTAATACTGGAAACGGTTAAAGCACCGCCACCTAAATTATTAATTGTGAGTGTCTTTTCAGCATACAGACCAACGGGAAGTGTACCAAAGTCTAAGGCGTCGTCAGAAAAACTAATCTCTGGTACGATTGCAGCCATATCAACGTTCATTGTGGCACCTGATAAGGAATGACCACCATCACCCCATGAGTCATTTGCTGAGAAAATCCAGTTACCTGCAAGATCTTCACCAGAAAATCCGGCTAATTCAACAGTATAATGCCCAGATGTTTGACCAGCACCGATTGTTAATTCGGTACCTGCAGGTGAGGTCATGGTAAATGAACCCTCACCAGGATAATTATCTGTAACCCAATCGTAGTCGATGGTCACGGTTCCGACCGTGGCGACATCAGCAACAACTACTGTGTCAAGATCGTTACTCGCGGTAACAGTTAAGTCATCAATTGGGTAGACATAATCGTATCTAAGATCCAGGACACCAAAATCATTACGATCTGATGCATCCCTTGCTAACAATGTGTTAGCATTGGACATGTCCAATCTATTTTTCTCGATTACAGCAGCGGTATGATCCTCTCCAATTGCTTGAACATCAACAGCAAATGCTGATGTAAAAGCTACGGAAAATATCAAGCCAGTTAGTAACAATTTACGCCACATACTTCCTCCGTTATTTTGTTGCATGCAATAAATAAAACAATATCAGCACCTTAGGTGCTAATTCATTTCATTTTCTTCGTTTTGAACATAATATGGGGTGAGGGTACGTCATACAAGCACTAAAAGCGTCACAATTATAACGTTTCGCCCCGACTTGATCTCCCTCACTATTGAAATTTTTATTTATCGCAATAATATTTTAATTATATCCATTTTATTCACTAACATCTTAACGAGGACTCATCATTCTGCCATAATTTTTTAATAGATTTGGCTTATCAATTATTTCTTTGCACAAATAGCATATTCTGTAGTCCCTATTATATTGATTCATGAGTTTGATTTTAGTAACCCTCTTGAAACAGTAATCGAAAGTAGTTCTTGTGACTCCCTCAACGCTTATCTCCACACAAAACATCCATAAATCATATAGCAATACCCTCCTGTTTAAAAACCTGTCTATCAACATCCATTCCGGCGAACGCATTGGTCTCATCGGACCCAATGGTGCTGGCAAATCGACCCTCCTGAAAATCCTGGCAAGTCTTGAACAAATTGATGATGGTGAGATGTCCTTCAGCTCAGGTATTCGCATTTCGTATCTCCCTCAAGCAGATGTCTTTGATGAGGATTTATCCATACGAGAAATCATCTCTAATCACTTCCCAGATCATCTGGAAGACTGGGAGCGGCAGAAACAGCTCAAAGATATTCAGGAGCAAATGCAGTTTACAGATCTCGATAAGGTTTCTGGTACACTGTCGGGAGGCTGGAAGAAGCGTGTCGCGTTGGCCTGCATTCTGGCACAGGATAATGATCTGGTACTCCTGGATGAACCGACCAATCATTTAGATCTACAAGGGATTCTTTGGTTAGAATCGTTTCTCCAGCAAGCGAAGTTTGCCTTCATTTTGATCAGTCATGATCGCTTTATTTTGGAGAATACCTGCAATCGTATCATGGATCTTGATCGACGCTATAAACAGGGCTACCTCAAGGTCAGAGGCAACTATTCTCAATTTCTCCAGGACCAGGAAAAGTATCTAAACGATCAACGCTTGGAAGAAGCGGCACTGTCAAATAAGGTGAGACGAGAAATCGATTGGTTGCGACATGGACCCAAAGCCCGCACTACCAAAGCCCAATATCGTGTGGATAAAGCCTATGATATGATTGATGATCTTTCAGAATTAAAACAACGCAACAACCTCCAAACGGAGGCTGGTTTAAAATTTGAAGCCGGTAACCGACGTTCAAAAAAGCTTCTCCATGCCAGAGGAATCAGTAAAGCCAGAGGGGGACAAAGCCTGTTTAAGGATCTCGAAATCTTTCTATCTCCTCGTATGAAAATCGGTATTATGGGTGTCAATGGATCTGGTAAGAGTAGTCTGATTGATGTCCTGCGCGGGCAGTTGGAAGCCGACACTGGTGAGGTAGAAGTTACACAAGGGGTTAATCTGGTGACACTTGATCAATCACGTCATCTCCCCAATGAAAAACTGTCACTCAGGCATGCTCTTGCTCCTGATGGTGATACGGTAATATTCCACGGAAACCCCCTCCACGTCAGCGCCTGGGCCCAGAAGTTTCTATTCCAGAAAGAGCAGTTGGAGCTTCCCATCTCCCAGCTGTCAGGTGGGGAAAGAGCTCGTGTCTTGCTGGCCAAGATCATGCTTGAAACGGCTGAGATTCTCATTCTGGATGAACCAACCAATGATCTGGACATTCCCACTCTGGAAGTACTTGAGGAAAGTCTGCTGGAGTTTAATGGCGCCCTGCTCTTGATAACACATGATCGTTATTTAATGGATCGGGTTTGTGATGAGATCATCTATCTGGCTGGTGATGGGACTGTAAAAGTCTTTGCTGACACCTATCAACTAACGAACTATCAAAAGTCATTAAACATCATTGATGAACCAGCAGAAGTTCGCAACCCCAGCAACAACAAACTGCGACACCAACGACTTAAAACTCTGCGTAAAACATTTAATAAAACTGAACGCGATATTGATAAAGCTGAAATAGCAAAGTCAGCCCTTGAAGCGGAGCTTCACAATCCTGAGAATGCAACTGATCCCGCTAAACTAGCAGAGCTTTCAACTGCAATTAAAAAGCTAGATATCGAACTTGAATCGCTATTAGAAAACTGGGAATCTCAGGGTAGTGAAATATCTGAGTTAGAATAATTTCTCAAAATCTAACCGGAGGCTGAGTTTATCGAAGCCCACGGTTCATTTGTCAAATACATTGAACATTTCGACCTGCCTTCGCGCCTTTCGACAAGCTCAAGGACCAGCTTGGGTCAGGAAAGTAAACACCATGTCCAACTCCTAAATTTATCTCGGCAAGGCAGTCTTCCTGCAAATCCTATCATAAGGACAATAGGCACAGGCATGTTTCTCATCTCGGCTTGTTAGTGGGAAATGATTGTCTGCCAGGGCTTGTGCATAGTGAAGCGTCTCAGCTTTTATTCTATCAACTGTCCAGTCTGCCTCGCCACCAATAGCCATTGTAGCCCTTGATCGAGAAGGAAGCGTATCCATCACGGGATGATCACTATCCACATCCCCGATATACCCCTTTATTCCAATAGCATTGTCTCTGTATCCCTTGATCTGCTCATAGGTCAAAACAACATCACTATCAGGATATTGTGATTTGAGAACCAGATAGTAGAAGAGCATCTGGCTTGTCCAGAGTTCTTTGCTTTCGTTTATATCAACTTTACCGGTTTTATAATCAGTTGCCCAGACCCGCTTCCCAGAAACCAGAACACGATCAATTTTTCCCAGAAGAGAAAGTTTTATGGAGCTCCCTTCAATTTTATAGGCAGGCCAGGATTGCTTATCCTCGGTTTCTCCAAATGCCTGCTCATGGAGTCCAACATCAAGGAAAGCAGTTAACACATTAAGTTCCATTTTCAACATAGCGGCTATCAGGTTCTGTTCTACATCCTGGAAATTTCTAAAGTATAACTCGCCCCATTTATTATGTAGTAAATCAGCATCCAGATCGATTTCCTTTTCTTCCAACAGCGCAGTAGCGATCTCCTCCAGTTTTTGAAGGGCTGCGGAGAAGTTATTATTAGCCAGTAAAAATCCACCAGCCCGTCCAAAACGCTCTAGAACCTTGTGAACCAGATTACCTACTTCAATTTCCTCACGGTCTGCAATATTGGTTTCAGCAGCCTCGAGCCGAAGTTTACGACTATACCAATATCGTTGTGGACATTTAATCAGCTCGTCAAAGGCTGAAGCCGAGATATGATCAAATTCACTGATATCATGATCATACAGTTTGCCCTGCCATGCCCCTTGATGTGTGCCTTGCTGTAGCTGATTGTGTCGAATTTGACGTTGAGAAGTGGGTGTCGCGAAGCGCTTCCCCGCGAGTTGAATGTATTGCTGGTCCTGCGACAATGAAGTAAGTATTGGATAATCCAATTTCTCTAAATATTGGCAGAAAGTACTTTCCTGAAGTACCGCCCCATCAGCATTCCTTGAGGGCGCAGTGAGATGAAGTTGACCATCGGGGAAACTGAGCCATTGCTTGAATAAATAGAGATTCAGATACCAGGGGTTCAGGGAAGCAGGCATCAAATATGGATTGGTATTCATGGTCAAGGGGAATTGTCCCTCAGTAAGACCCATGACAAATAGATGACCGGACTTCAAATTCAAAGTGTCCAACAGGGAGATCACATCAATGCCAAAACCCTGGCTGGATGAGGTTACTTCCACACCCCGAAGGCGCTCCCTCAATTCTCGATTCAGATCGGCAAGACTCCCCTTGCGACTTAAATATCGCTTCCAATCCTTACTTAAACCGAGAATGGCATTCTTCAATGATGTATAAGATTTTGAGGCTACACTACCTGCATCGAGACGATGGGCAAACTGGAAATTCTTTAGTGTCACAATCAACCAGTCCGCAGCATCTACCAACCCCAGGGGCTGTCCTGTTTGCCACGTCTCTGATAAAAATTGAAGCAGTTCCTTCATGGTTTCCTGGAGCTTGGGATGTGTGACCATCTCCAGGAGATTTTCACTCACATGGGTGACCCCAAGTTTTCGCATCTCAATATCAAGTTTTAATCTTGCATAGCCCTCTGCCCCACTAGGGATGACAAGTGGATGGAGCCAGACAGACATGGCCATATCCCAGGAAATCTGTTGCCGGAGTCGTCCCTGAATAAGCGCAAAGCCTAATTGAGTAACTGGTCGTTCCATGACCGGTTCGCGCTTACTCAAACGCACCGAAATACCCTGTTGGTCAAAAACTCTTTTAATGGCGGGGACATAACGTTCCATAGAGGAGACAGCAATCCGAATGTCAGCTGCTACCACATTGTCCTTGATCAGTTGTCTAATTTGATCTGCCACCAGGACCGCCTCTTCATATATGGAGAAGCAGGGTGTGTAGCTATGACGCTTGTCCTTGGAAGGCATTTCCTCCTGAGACATCCAAGCCTCAATAGACATGTCAAATCCTGATACTGCCTGACCACCCCTCAGGGGATCAAAGAATATGAGGTCATGATTGACTGTAAGCGCTCTTAAGAAATCATAATCTGAAGGAGATGTAGAATGGATTGAGTTGACGATGATTCTCCTGGAAACAGGCAATTGCTTTAAGTCATAATTTTGACCCGGCGTCTGTATGGATTGCTTCTCGCACCAGTCTAAAAATTCCGCATAGAGCTCCTGCTTCCCATCTACGACACCCTCTCCCCCAGTCGCTTTATAGAAAGCTTCAGCCAGACGATTCACTACGCCCCACTGTAACCGTTTTCCAGAGAGTTGTGCAATTCCTAAACGTGTCAGGTATGGTGTAAGTCTACGACCAACTGGCTCGGTCATTTTGCGAACTTCACCCAGGGTCATGATTTGTAATCTGGGATGATTGAGTCCGGCCTTCGCCAGTGATTGAGCCAACAACTCACCACTATTTTTTGTGGGCTCGATGATGAGCATTTCTGACAGGTCACCCTGACGTTTTAAAATTTCCGTCAAACTGGGGTTTATATCCTGAGCACCAGGCAATACCGGTTTTAAACCTCGTCCATGTTCATAGGTAGTCAGACCGGTGAAGTACAGCTCCTCTTCGAAGACGATGGGAATCAGCATGTCAAACCGATTGAAGTAGAGTTCTCCTCGTGCTTCTATTCCATACAAATATTTAAGCATCCACAAATAGGTCTGAATCTGGTACCAATAGGCATGCTGCTTCAACTCATTTTCAGTTGGAACTTCTTTGTCTGTTTTATAATCGAGAACGACCCACTCACCTTCACTCTGATAAAGCAAATCAATAATGCCAGAAACTTTAAACATGTGGGTGTTGTTCTTCAGGAATCCAAAGACAGGTAACTCTGGTAGTTTATTGATTGGGTCAATACTTGAGATCTTCTGGGCCAATTGACTCTTGCGATATATCTCGAGGCAATCACTAAGGTCTTCGATGTATTGATCTTGAGTTTCAGGGTCGTTTACATTTCCATCTTCGAGAAAACTTCGAATCTGGTCCAGATGATTTTCTGGAATAAACCATTCCAATTCCATGGCACGGTGCAGAAGTAATCCAAATGTTTTGGGTGCAGTTTCCAGATCGAGGTCATCACCCAGTTGACCTTCATCAGATCCGGCATATTTCTTCTTATCCATCCACTTCATGATGGTATGAGGAGAAATTTCGCTGTACACCAGTGACTGCATGACTGGATCAATTTGAGTAATATCAGCTGCTGCGGAAATTGATCGCCCAGCTTCGGAGAGGAGAATATCTGACCCCATGGTCAGATCATAATTCACAGCTGCAGTTGATCTGTCCTGCCATTCCTTTTGCAAGGCTTGTGGATCGTTAAGCGCTAGGTCTTTATCTAAATCCAGGTCAAACACAGGGTGCAGATATCGGCCCCAGCGGGAAGTGGCTGACGCTTTTGTATCAGGTTTTATTTTGGCTATAAAGCCAACGCCGTACTTGGCGCGAGTCACAGCAACATAGAACAATCTTTTATCTTCGGCCTCCTCTTCAGCCTTCGTTTGCTCCTTAATCTGTTCATACATCCATGTTTTATGACTGGCTCTTTTTGAGTCTAAAGTAATACCGGCTTGCCAGTCACCCTCATGACGACCAATAAATACACCACTTCTGTCAGATGGTATAGGCGATTGCATGCCAGGTAAAAGAACCACAGGATATTCAAGCCCCTTGGCCTTGTGTATGGTCAGAATCTGAACCCTGGCTGCTCCCGGAAGTTCGGCCTGCGATGCATCGCCATGTTGAATCTGGAATTTGAAGTACTCATGAATTTCTCTGACACCCAGACCATCAAGTGAAAGCTGATGAACCATGAGAATAATTCGATCCAGATTCGCCAAACGCAATACCCCACCCGTTTCAGATATCCAGGACAACCTTCTTTCATCTTCAGAGATTATTTTCTCAATGAGTCGATCCAGGGGCTCCCGTGCACTGGCCTGCTGCCAGTCTCTCAGTGTGTCACATATTTCTGGATTCAACTGCTTGAGTCCATTCCAGACCCACCCCGAGTTGCTGCGATCTCTGGAAGCATCCTTTAGTCGTTGAATATCCTCATCCTTCATTACAAAGAATGGACTTCTTAAAATTCCCACAAGAGCCTGATCATCCAGCGGGTTAAGTAAGACGCTAATTAAATGGTAAACATCAAAGCTCTCTTGTTGCTCAAACAAACCTTTACTCGATAAAACTTCAAACTCAATACCCTTGCGGGTGAAAATGCGAATGTAATCCAGAATAGGTGTAAACGATCTCAGCAGGATACCGATAGAAGGTCCGCTCTCAGGCTCCAACTCATTTTCATTTACCCACTCCAGCCATTCCAGAGTCAAATCAGCTGTCTTGTAAATATCCACTGCTGAGCCCCTGGAAGCTTTATCATCCAGCACAACACTGACAGTACAACGGGATATGCCTGTACTATTATCATCTTTCTTAGTGCTTTTAGCTGCATTAGATGGCCTGAAGACAGTCTCGTACAATTCGATGCTGTCACGATCCTCGTCACCAGGGAAAGCTGAACTGATCAAAGGGTTGATGACTTCAGACACATATTTTTGTGATGAACGGTAGGTTTCGTCAGCAGTAAGGACCCATCCATCGCCCTTTTTAATGATCTTCCTCACTCGATTCATGACTTGGACATCAGCCTGATTGAATCGATAGATAGATTGCTTCGTATCACCCACGATGAAGAGTCCCCGATTACGAAGGACCCCCTGGCCAGCCTCTGCAATGAGTCTTACAATATCCCAACGTACATCGTTGGTGTCCTGGAACTCATCAAAGAGGATATGCTGATATCGTTGACCATAAAGGGCAGCTATCTGATCATCCCTAAGAATTTCTCTGGTTTTCAACATGACTTCGTTGAAGCTCAATATGCCTTCACGCTTCAGGCGTTGATTTAGAGCTTCCCAATACCCTTGAAAGAATTTTGCGAAATGGTGGTTCACCAGACAGGCTTCTATATCCCACACGCTAGGGATCTCATGCATCAGGGTTTCATAGGGAAAGAGTTGCTCTGCCCTATCCTTGAATTCTCTTAAACGCGCCCTGACCTCGTCTTTAAAATCCTCTGGCCAAACATTTGAAGGAACCGAGGGACGCTTCAAATAATTTTTGCGATCCTTGGTTAAGGCGATCCGACGGACAAACTCTATAAGCTCCTGACCATATCGATAGTCGTCTTCAATGGGGTTGCTCAGAAGTTCCAGAAGATCTCTGAGTACCTGATACTGGGAATGATTGCTATCCAACATCTTCTCTGACGTGGGCAATCCATCCAGTAGTTGAATGAGAACGGGCTCAATCTCTGCTAGTGAAGCTGGCAGTGGATGCTTTGTTTTAAATTCAGTCTGGAGGTCCTCAGGAGATGTGCTGCTGTGATGTTCTAACCAGCCCACCATCAATTGGGCATGAGATTGAAACTTTTTTACATACTCGCTGATATGCCGAACGGAAAGATGATCCAGTAGAGTTTTTAAATCTTTGTCATCATTACGGCTACACTCACCTAAATATTTCTCCCAGGTTTCCAATTCCATACGTTGCGTGTCAGCCTCATCCTGAATCCTGAATTCTGGATCAATATCAAGGCGTTCCGCCTGTTCTCTCAGGATTTGTGCACAAAATGAATCTATGGTTGAAATGGCATTTTTAGAAAATGTCGAACGCAAATGCATTTTGGTGCTCTCAGATGCAGACCGTAAGGAGGATCCAAAGTCAGACTCAACATTTTCCAGTGCTTCATCATTAAGCAATTTATTCAAGTCTTCATAAATACGTCCAGCCATTTCAGCCGCGGCTTTTCGAGTAAAAGTGATAACCAGAATATTTGAAGCATCTTTTTTTGAAATCAGATTCTCATGCTGCCTCGCAAAATCATTCATGATAGTTGAGTAGCGTTTTGAAAGCAGCCAGGTTTTCCCGGCACCTGCACAAGCCTCAATAAATATGTTTTTATTGAGATCAAATACTTTGTTTAGATCAATACTCATGATGTTTTATTTTTGGGATGTAAAGCTGTTTAAGGTTGATACAAATAGCCACATTCTGCGCTGATATAAAAAGGAAAGGTAGCTACGATTGTTGAGCAATAATATTAAGTAACCTCTGAGAGAAATCAGGTTTTAGGTCAGCCATATATTTTGCCACGCCAGGCATGGCACATATTCTATGAACAGCTTCCTCCAAGGCGAGAATTTCATTCTCATCTAGAGATCCAGCATCAGCTTCCTCGCACTGAGCCTCAAAACCTTGGAATGCGGCATTAACCATGAGGGTCATGCTCAGCTCTTCATCTGGACCACTGGCTTCAAGACCTTTGGATAGCTTAGCCCACAAAACTGGTTGATCCATAAAGTCATGCATCATGTCGTCGGCTTTGCCACTCCCAGACTTCTTCTTTGTACCCCGCATCTGTTTAGTATTATTATATATTTTGAAGGCTAAAACAATAAACAATACAATTGTGATTGCTGCTGCAAATAGATCTATTGGGCTCATGCTTTCCTCTCAAGCAAAATGAGTTGTATAAATAACCTGTTTTAAGTTATTCTAAGAAGCCTAACTTAAAACTAAATGACTGGACTAACCTGTAAACAAGTCCAGTATATTACCAAGAGCACTAGTCTCAGATTTATAAATTTCTGTATACCTACAATTCACACAAGTAACTGTGGTAAATTTTTTATTTTGGACATCAAATATTTTTGAAAGCCCACCGCCGGTAGCAGCAAACTGACCAGTTTCATATTCATCATTTTTACATTTTGGACATTGCCAATTACTATGTTGCATCAAGTCATCCCTGGTACTGTTCTCATTGAGGAACGTTTATCAGTCAAAAAAGCTAGTGTTCAGATTCATTAGATAGTGGATGAATGTAGTTAATAGAACTCCAATCTACAATACTCATGCGTCCCCCCTCTGCCACAGTATTTTCATGTCTTGCTGCGTTTAAGCTGAACCAGAGTCGCTCCCAATGCCGCAATCCCCATTCCGAGTCCTTCCTGCGTGGTGATCTTTTCATCCAGGAAAAACCAGGCAAGAAAAGCAATTTGTATCAACATGGTACCATTGATAATGCTTGATTCCATGGCTGAGATCGAACGCAGGGTATGATTCCACAATGTAAATGCGAAGGCGGTGTTCACCACGGCCAGCCAGATCAGATACAGCCAGTTCTCAGTATTTATTACCGGTATCCCCGTATAGAGGAAACCTGAAAGCAGTAATATGATTGAACCTACACCCATGCTGATAAAGGTGATGATGACCGGGCTGATATTACGTTGGCGATTGATATCTCTTCCAAGGATACCTGCTCCTGAGTTAGCCAGTACTCCGAAGGCCATGACCATTAATCCCAGACCCTGATTTCCTTCAAGCGAAATTGGAAAAAAGTAAAAAATGATTCCTACTATAAAAATGACTGCCCCAGACCATTGTAAACGGCTGGGGATTTCATTGATAAAGACGATACCCATGATAGCCACCATGATGGGAGTAAAATTCAACATGAGGCTCACACTCACAGCAGGCAATAGAGATAATCCTAAAAACTGGGTCCCCTGTGTCAGTGTATAAAAAACAAATCCCAATAAGATTAATTTCGTCCACTGCTGGGGAGAAAGTCCCTTGATCTCATCCACATATTTCTTTTTAAAGATGAAGGGCAGGAAACATAAAAAAGCCAGAAAATATCTTAAACCTGCAAAAGTAATGGGTGGAATATCTGCCAACCCCCATTTGATAATAATAAATGATGTGGACCAGAGGAAGGTTACCAGTAAAGCCTGGGAAACCGCAAAAATATGATGAAGACGCTGCTCGGTCATAAATCCTCAATTTCAGATTGGTTTGATTGGGATACTTTCCAAAAGCTCAGGTATTTGCCAAATATTTTCACATCCACCAACGCAGCCAGAGTCACCCCCAGTCCATAAGCGAGAATGTCATAGGGATCAAAGGTTACGCCAAATAACTCCACTCCAAAAAACTGTGCAATTTCTGAGGTTGTCATCACCAGAAACACGATCCCAAACTTCATAAGCCACGGTCTAAGAAATGGAATCGACTCCTCATTTATTGACAGAAGGAAGTAGGCAGCAAAGGGAATCTGGACATCTCCGAAATAGCCATAATACAATTTATAGAAATCACCATTAAATACCTGACCCAACCTAAATATACTGATACAAGCCAGACCAAGCTCCAGTATTACGACCAAGATGGTTTTGCGAGTTAGATTTGACATTCAGTACATCGGAAGGTGGGTAGAAACAGGGGCTTTATTTTTCAAGCCAAGCACGCTTAAATGTTTTTTCGCCAGCATCCCAGAAAAAAACAGATGCAGGCCCCTCATCCATAAAAAGATTAATGGCATCTGTCATAAGGTATAGTCTGGATTTCAGATTACTTTTTGGATTCTTGAAAAAGGTAATCTCCATGGGATTGATGACTTGAATCCCAACACTTTCTATTGATTCCATTGGAAAACTGGTCAACTCAATCCAATGAAACGATTGACCCTCAAAATCCTGTAGAAAAACGAGCAGGACGATTTGATTGGTAGCGTGCTTAACCACGAGCTGGGCACCATCGTAGCGGGAGTCACCATTGAAATCACCGCCACTGAAAATGAACTGTCCAGGTTCTTCATGACGCCATTTGTGGAAAACTTCCTGAATATCGAGATACCTGTATGCTTTGGGCAACTCAGGGTCCATGGCCTGCAGGCTTAGAATAGAAATGAGAACAATCAGCGTTCGTTTAATCATATAGGATGCCATCAAAGGGGAAGCGAGATGGTAAAGACCGTCCCCTCCCCTGATCTGGAAGTGAAACTTACTTTTCCGCCCAATATTTTCTCGCCGAATAGCTTCATGGAGAATGTACCCAATCCCCGACCAGAGCCCCCTTTGGTGCTGAAATTGCGTTGAAATACCCTGAGTCGAACATCGTCGGGGATGATTTGATTGTTGTGAACACTAAAACTTATTTTGTCTGTTTCAAGCGCGATGGAAACGTCCACTCTCTCACCAGCTTCCGACGCCTCCAACGCATTGGTAATCATATTTGCCAATACCCGTTCCAGGAGAGAGATATCAGTCAGTAGAACAAAATCTTCATATTGTGGTGAAAAATTAAGGGTTTTATTCAGAGTAGATGGATGTTCTAAAAATAGAGTTGTCAAGTCTTCTCGAATTTGCTTCAGGGAGACACTCTGTTGAAGCAGATCCGCATAATCAGCGTCGCTATCCAGCAAAAATCGTTGAATCTCAACAGCCTTCTGCAAACGCAAGGAGGATCTGCGGACGATATCAACCATTGGGGATTTATTGCCATCCATTGCCAGTAATTCGCTGGCCCCCACCAGTCCAGACAACATATTATTTATGTCATGAAAAAAGGTTCTTTCAAGGGCAGCTCTGCGCTGTTCAAGAGTAATGTCCTGTAAAAAGAGCATAATAAATCGTGAGCCTTCAATGGTGATGGGATGAGATCTTACTTTCAAGGCAAGATCTACATCCTCGTCCTTATGTTTGGCCTTGAGGGCGCAGGTATCTTCGACAGCTTTATTGGTCTCCAAGCTAGCCATGATAGCTTTAACCGTCCCACAGGTTGAGCAATACTTTGTGGTACCGCAGCCTGCTGGTTCACCCTGGGCATGGATGCAATCCAATGCATTTCCAGGCCTCAGACCCAGGGCATGCATAGGATCCTCAACGCCCAACATCTTCAGAAAGGAATCGTTTAGTGAAATAATTTGACGCTGTTCATTCAAAACAGCTAGAAGACCGCCTACTGTTTCCAGCAAGCCTTCGACAACAATGCTTTGGGAGATGATTTCATGTGCAGAGTGTAGCTGCTCTGCGGTTGCGCGCTCAGCTGTTGCAAAATAACTATCCATATTGGTACCTCCCCAAAAGGTAATTCAAATGTATTACAATCTGTACGCTACGATAATTAAAGTTATTATATCTTGGAATCATGTTTCAGTGCTTCAAGAACATCCTCTACTGTAGGTATTGAGTCTGCACCTTTAAATTTTGATATACGCTTATAAATTTCGCTAGCTGCAAGGTGAAACCCCTGGGGCTGACCGGCACTTTTCATGGTGGAAGCAATCTCTTCCATTTCTCCAGAGAATCGCCAGGCCTTGGCGGTAACACGGCGGAGTCGATTGTGGGTACGCTCAGTAAAGTCAGAACCGCTGCGAGACCATTGTTTTTCTAAAGCCTGTCGAACACCCATCTCATCGGCTGCTGACATGATGGCACAAAGGAGGGCTGTGGATCCTTTGGTATATGCAGCAAAGCTCATCTTAATGGCCGAGGCTTTCCCAATTTCAGGTCCCATGAGTTCCGTCTCCAGCAATCCCCCATGAAAACAGGCCGCTACTTCAGCTGCTTTCTGCCCGGCGAGATAAAGCCAGGTACTCTTTGCTTCCCAGGCCGGTCCTCCAATGATTCCACCATCTACAAACTCGATGTCTTTTGAGCTCATTAATTGGTATATGGTATTTGCCTTCTCAGGAGATACGGCATTGACATCGGCATAGATACCCTTGAAGGAATATTCCATGATTTGATGGGCAACATCCACTGCCGCGTGGGGGGGACATACCGAAATAATTATATCGCATGCTTCGCAAAAATCCGCTAATGAATTCAATTCGGAGAGGTTGTGGGTTGCTGCTCTTGCTCTGGTCTCTTCACTTCTCCCCTCTGATACCCAAAAAGCCTGGTGCCCAGTTGCCTGGGCTGAGACCGCCAGAGATATTCCCATGGCTCCAGGATGTAGAAAACCGATGTTCATATTAGGTCACTAGCTCGTGGGAACTAAATACCCAGAGCCTCTTCAGTTTGTGTTTTATCTGGTTCCTTTTCCAAAACCATCTCCGGATTTTCAACCAGATTCTTTAACAGTTCCAGGGCTTTTATACTGTAGAACCCATCATTTACACGTTCATCAAAACTGTACTTAATCGTCATCATATCTTTCACTGCTGGTCGACCCCGTTCATCAAGCGCCATCCGTGGTTCGTTCGTCCCTAGTGCCATAAAAATTGGAGTATCACCCCATTCATATAAATGATGGTAGGCTGGCTGTAAGCCAATGCTACCAAGATTGGCAATAAAAACACTGCTATAGAGCTCATCGGCTTTAATCATACTGAGGGGTAACCAACCGAAATGATTCAGAGTCCTCAACAACCATGTGAAGAAACTGACCATGAACATAGGAAAGAGGAAAACCAGATCCATTTCCTTATCAGAAACAGATTTTGCTCCTTCGCGACCTTTTTTGATTCCCCCTTGAATCTCTCTAACTGTCTCTTCAAAGGTCCACTCTGGATTTATTTTCTTTTTAACTACCACCAGCGGGGCATCATCATGCATCTCTTTTTTCATGGAAAAACTGATCCAAATGCCATCGCGTTGGAAGATTCGTCGACCTGCTACAAATCTATTCAACCCAGGTCGCTCATTCAAAACCTGAGCAGACCTCCAGATAATTAGATGCAAAATACTAGCTTTCAGTCCTGTTTCTTTTTGGAAATTTTCTACAAACTTCCAGGCCTTTTCTACCTCTACATGTTGTTCATAGTAAACAGTTGATTCCGTCCTACCATGCATGAGAAAGGGCATAATTCTACGGGTGTTTGACAAATTCTTAATGAATTTTCCATCAGGTCTCCAGCGAAAAGGCATAACTCGACTCCAGTCTAATATTCAAGAATATAACTAAATTGCATTGCGCGCTCCAACGAACGCTCCTTGGCACCCACATTTCTCCAGGTATAAGCTATACTGGAGGAATTATTCAGGGCGAACTGGAAACCCATATTCCAGGTAATCCCCACATCTTTTAAAAAAACATGGTCAAATTCTATGGTGGTCATGAGACGGCGAGTAATTTGTTGTTCAACTCCAAGAAAGAAAAACGTGTCTTCATTTCCATCATAACGTGCTGAAGTATCATGATAGGCAAACAGGTCTGTCATGGCCATTCCACCACTTACACGCCCCCGACCAAGATGTAATTTTTTGAAGCGCTCATATTTATATGAAGCCACGACGTAAGCATTTCGAGGTGGGCTCCAACGATTTTCCACAATCTCTACGGAGTTTGTGTCTGTAGTCACCGTCCAGTTCCTGCTATTACTTTCAGCGCCAATAGCCAGGGATGGTATTATCTTTCCTTTTTGCTCCCAGATGCGAAATTTGGTGCTGACGAATGGTAGCTCGAATCCAAAATCATCCATATTGTGACCAAGAAATTGGTTTACCTGTACCTCAGCCCCAAATTCCCAGCGATTCAGGATACTCACAGCTCCGGCCACCCTGAGGTTCCCCTGAGCATCATTCTGGATATCCAGACCAATAAATCGATTTTCAATAACATCTGCGGTAGGAATATCAATCAGCCGGCGAACTCTGATTGGATATGCCTTGGGTAACAAATGGAACTCTCCGCCAACTTCACCAGAACGGTAATCAGATCCTGTCAATCGACGTGCTCCAATGTAACGTTTCATCCAGTAGTCTGTATCCATGGGGACTTCAGTTACCCCAGAACTTGAACTAGCGTGAATCATATTGTCGCTCTTGGTATAGACACCAACATGGCTGACACCCTTACCCAGCGTATCAAAGAATAATAGATCTCCATATTGGAGCTCATCTCTGGACACCTCGTCACCCACGGTGTATTGCATACGGGATGTTCTGGGAATGATGATACCCTGATCACGATAAACTCCTGAAGTGAAGCCTGAGCAATCCACACCACGACCTGGCTCCGTTCCACCCCATTTGTATGGAGTACCTCTATATTTAGCAAATGATTTATCCATTTTGCTTTTATTTAAGTCATCATAGACACCGACTTTCTGTGAACTACAAGCGTTCAGCAGAATAGCTAGAATGATAACACCTAGAGGCAAATATTTACGTCGCATCACCGCGCTCCCATTTGTTCTCAAAATCTGAAAATGTACCAAAAATATAGTTGCTAACCAGGTGGGTGCAACCATGAGTTCTATGCACCAGTTTTATATTGAAGTATTCCTGTTTAATAATCCCAGTCTGGATGTGGATTCGGAAGACATAGCACTTCATCCAGATCGTTTAGGAGCGATTCTGGAGCACTCAAATTACCTGTAGCAGATAAGCCGGTAGCTGATTTAACACCCAGCCACAAGCGGGTAAATGTACCAATATCAGCTGTCAGGGTCGGCAATGCTTTATCAAATCCATCAGTTGCATGAGATGTTGATCCCAGTTCAATAGTATACTCCCCTGCACATCCTCGCCAGGCTGATTCCGGATCTATGAGTTTTTCCAGAGGGTCACTGAGGTCCAGATTAAAGCGCAATGACCTTGAATTCAGGTGGGTTGCTTCAATACAGGCCTCCAGATTACAGATTCTGGTTTGCCAGTACGCCGAGGCCCTATTGATATGCTCAAACTTGGATTTCTCTGTCACTATCCTTGACCTAAAAGGGTTTCGGATTAGATCCTGAAGTTGAATCCCAGCAGGTTCTCTCATTTTGACAAGTCGAATTTGATCACCCAGTGATTTAATCAAAGCCATCATTTCTATGAATTGTTCCATCGATTGATATGACAGAATATGTATGGTGATAGGACCATGCTCACCCTTACTGGTTCCCCAAAAGAAGTGGGTCAATTCACCTTTTGGTCCGTCAGCATAGCCCAGACCAAAACCCTTCTTTAACCAGGCTAACTCAGCTTCAACAAAACACTCTGGGTAAAGTGTTACACCACCATGGTGAGTTTTTCGGTTTTGAAGGGCCTGGTGAATTTTTTTCCAATCATCTTCTTTTAAACGCACTGGAGGTCGGATTTTATCATTAATCGTAATGTCGGCTGGATCAAAGCTCATCCAATGCTCATAGGAGCCGCTTCCATATCCCAATTGATCATAAAATCCCTGTTCAAAAATTCCAAGGGTGGATACAATTGCACCAGCTTCAGCTTCCTCGGCGATGAGTTGGGCCGTCAGTTTTTTTGCCAGACCTTGCTTACGTGCTATCCGGCTGGTGGTAACGGAAGTCACGACAGAAAGTGATAATTCCTCGTTTAGATATTTAATTTTTCCCGGATTGGCGGTAACTAGACATTCAGCACTCCCATTCAGGTCAGCAACCAATGCTCTACCTCCTCCGAGAAAAGCATCCAGTAATTTTTCATCAGAACTATCATCAATCCATTGAACTTCACGCCAGATTCTTCTGGCAGCTTCAATGTCCTTATCGTGTTCATATTTTCTAAACGTATACATACGGGGATTTCCCTATAATACTATTCACTCATTGCTAAACATCTACTATAACAGCTATTCTTGCGATGGAGCAAAAAATATAGTGATGGAGTGTGGTTGTGCAATATGCTGTTTTTGATGCTGAAGCGAGGTGACCATATCTTCATTGTCTAGAAAGTTTACCTGAAATCCCGTTTTATGATTTCTCTTATGCTGCAAATCCATGAAATATTATTGATTTGATTCAAAAACGTATGAACAAGACAGGCATATAAGTTTATAATTGTAAGATATGATGAAACAGTTCCAAGCCAGGGGTAGTCGACAGAAATTTAAGCATAGGTTGTATATTGCTTCAATCGTGTCTTTGGCCTTTGTGGTGGGCATTTTCACATGGCTCTTCTTTTTGTCTAAAGACCTGCCCTCTCTGGATGAATTGGAACGTTATGATCCTGATCTGATCACCCGAATTGTTTCTGCTGACGATCAGGTTATCCAGGAACTTTTTACTACACAGCGAACATTGGTTAAATCCAATGAAATCCCACCTCATGTTAAAAAAGCACTCATCGTGACCGAGGATCAGCGTTTCTATAGCCACTGGGGTATGAATTTGTTTCGCACCGTTTATAACCTCACTTTGAATGTGGCAACTGGAAAAATTCACGGAGGTTCTTCTTCCCTGACACAACAATTGGCGCGAAGTTTATACGCTCGTATTGGATTTAAACAAACCTATCTGCGCAAACTTAGGGAGCTAATCACTGCGGTTCAAATCGAGCATACTTTTACCAAAGAAGAGATTCTGACCATGTATCTGAATACGGTCTATTTCGGACATGGAACCTATGGGCTACAGGCCGCAGCAACAAAATATTTTCATAAACGGGTTGAGAACCTTACTCTGGATGAAGGTGCCATCCTGATAGGTATGCTTCGTGCTCCAGCATACTATTCCCCAATTACTCACCCTGATAGATCCAGGCATATACGCAATGTAGTCATCAATAGTATGTTTAGAGAGAAAGCCATTAATGCTGTTGAACGGAATTATTTCAAGTCGCTTCCTATTGAAACCTGGATTCCAGATAGCGTTGATGTGGGAAATGTGGCACCCCATTTTGGTGAGTTTATACGACGTCAACTGGAAAAAGAAGATGATGAACTGGGTGTCGATCTTTATCGTGACGGTCTGACTATATACACCAGTCTTGACACACGTTTGCAGACCATCGCCAATGAAGTTGTAGCAAGGGAGCTTGATCGGGTCCAGACCATTTTTGATGCGCGCATGATGGATGAAAATTCAAAGGCCTTGGCCAACATTTTAGAAAAACACAAGATTGACCTTACCGTTGATACCGTGCGCTTGATGATTTCTGACTCAGTTGAAATGACCAATCAGATTGAAAATTTATTGACTGTACAGGCACAACTGATTTCTCTCGATGTGGAAACAGGTGAGATAAAAGCCATGGTTGGCGGCAAAGATTTTAGTAAGTCAAAATGGAATCGCTCTACCCAGATGAAACGACAACCCGGATCATCTTTTAAAGCCTTTCTTTATACCGCAGCTATAGACAATGGGTATCCTGTAACAACAACCTTATTAAATCAACCTGTTGTGATCAAGTTGGGAACAAATGATTCAACAGATTGGCGCCCGAAAAATTATGATTTAAGCATGGGTGGCGAAACCACTATGCGAGAAGGCATAAGACGATCACTTAATTTGATCGCTGTGAGAACCATCCAGGAACTCATAGCGCCAGCTGCAGTAGTTGAAAAAGCTCGAGCCATGGGTATTACTACCCGATTATATCCCGGTGATGCATTGGCTCTGGGTGCTTCAGGAGTTTACCCCATTGAGATGGCAGCAGCCTATGCTGTATATCCTCGTTTGGGTATCTGGATTCAACCACTGGGAATTCGCTCTGTTCAGGATCGATTTGGAGGCGTTCTACGTACCTATAATGGAGATCAAAAAGAGGTTTTAGGCCGGGGGACATCCTATGTCATGCTGTCCCTGCTCGAGACAGTAGCCAATCGGGGAACCGGTGTCGGCGCCAGAACCAGATTTAGCTTTCATGAACCAGCAGGTGGAAAAACAGGGACAACGACTGGCTTTACAGATGCCTGGTATGTAGGTTTCACCACACGCTTGTCCACAGCCGTCTGGGTGGGCATGGATTCTCCATCCATCAGCCTGGGCAATGGTATGGCCGGATCAGCTTTGGGGGTTCCAATTTGGGCGCAGTACATGAAGGCCGTCTATGATAGTCTGGATTGGGAACGAGAAGAATTTGAGATTCCCGAAGAATCAGTTGTGTTTGCAAATGTTTGTTCTGAAACCCACAAATTAGCGACACAATATTGTACACCAGAGCGCGAAGTCTTTTTACCTGGAACCATCCCTACTCAAAGTTGTGATGTTCACGGTAATCGTTCAAAACCAAAAGTCATCGACTTTTAAAACGTATCGAAACCAGGATTCGCATCCTGGTTTTTAAAAAATCAACCAGCTTGAAAATCCGCTTAAAACGAGAAGTGTTTTATTGATTCACCCTGCTCAGCAATATGCGTCATGGCTTCAATACCAATATCCAGGTGCAAATCCACATACTTCTTGGTGACACTCTGATCCAACGCCTCGGTTTTGACACCATCTGGCACCATGGGAAGATCACTTACCAGCAATAACGCGCCACGGGGAATGTTATTGGCGAGACCAGTAATGAAGATGGTAGCGGTTTCCATGTCAATGCCAATGGAGCGCGTATCCTTTAAATAATCCTTAAAGACTTCATCGTGTTCCCAAACTCGGCGATTGGTGGTGTAGACTACACCAGTTCGATAATCAAGATCCTTTTCAACCAAAATTTGTGAGATGTATTTGTGAATCTTAAAGCTGGGCATAGCTGGCACCTCTGGTCGGAGGTAATCATTGCTGGTACCTTCACCTCGGATGGCAGCAATGGGCAGAATAAAATGGCCAAGATCTGTGGATTGCTTTAATCCACCGCACTTACCTAGAAATAAGACGCCATAGGGATCAATTGCTGAAAGTAAATCCATGATGGTTGCCGCATTGGCAGAACCCATTCCAAAGTTGATAATGCTCAATCCATCCTTGTTGGTGGCGACGATCATGGAGCGATCTTCTCCAAAAACAGGGACATCGAAACGGTGGGCAAACTTCTCGACATAGTTTCTAAAATTTGTCAATAATATTCTATCGCCAAAGGCTTCAGGTTCAACTCCCGTATAGCGATAGATCCAGTTTTTTACGATTGCTTGTTTTGTATCCATGCCCCTAATCTAACCAGCTTCACGTTTGTCCAAAACAGTTTGCTGAAATTTGAATAGCACATCCCTCAGAGATTTTCTCGTTGAGACATGGAGTTGATTCCAGGTATGCATTTCAAATTGTATGGATTTTCTATACAGGGAGATCATATTTTGAGAACAAAAGTCTTGTCATCAATGGCACCTGCGGGGAAATTCGAGGACATGTTCAAAAATCCGAAATATTACTTTTTGTGTTTATTTTTCATCGTGTTTGCGATGTCCTGTACCTCGCATGCCGTGATTTCTCCAGAACCACTTAAACCTAATGAAAGCTATAAGGGCGTGGCTCTTTCAGCTGAAAATATGATTCCACAATTTGTATACAGGAAGGGTCTAGGACAAAAGATGGATGGTGGTATCCGAATTGGCATGTTGCCCATTCATGGAAGTGGTGTGGATGCGACAATTACGCTCAGGGATGAGGGGTCCAGGTTACATACCATTAATTTTGCCGCCACCTACGCTGAGCAGAGTTCCTTTGGTGCAACCTACTACAATGTTTCCCGAAAAGATCGAACCAAGACGGTACGAAGAGATGGCAAAGTGTTCAAGCAAACTGAAACTGATGCTTTCAATTACGGCTATGTTGGCCTTCGCTATAATTATATCCCCTCAGGCTTTTGGGGTGACAATGTTCATCTCTTTGGATTGCTCTACGGGATGAATTTCAGAAAAACCTGGGGCTTTGAGTTTGGATATTTCCATGATTTTTCAGGCCGAACTCCAGTTTCTGAGCTTGGATTCAATCCCAAATATGCTCCTCTCTCTGGGATTTCTATGAGAGTTTGGTTTGGCCAATTAATCAAAATTTAAGAACCCTGTATATCTATATCACTAATATATCTCATTTTCATGTCATCAAGAATGCTTCAGGCAATAGGCTTGAATTGGTTCTGAGCTAGTTCTATATTTGGTGTTTAACCAGAGAAATTGCACTTTATTATCGGTGCCGTTTTTTTTGTAGAAAAAAATTTAACGGTAATAAGTTTAAAAAGGTCCATGATAAAATGAATACTAAGGAGTATACCATGAAACGATTGTTCTCAAACGGATGGGTTTTTGTCCTCGTCATGCTACTGGCAACTGGAGCTTTTGCCGACCGGAAGGTCGCACCAACAGCAGCCTGTGATGTATGCCTGAAGACATCAGCCGACGGAACGCTGGATGTAAATTGGAATGCTGAGACAATCCCTGGTTCATCGCTCCGCGATGAAGAAGCAGTCTATCATGATGGCTCTTTTGAAGGTCAAATCGGTTGTGGTGGAGGTTGTGGTTTCAGTGTACGCTTTACCGCTGATACACCCATCTTTCTCACTGGCCTGACACTTTATACCCAGGGTGGAAGTGCGACAGCAGCTATTGTAAGTATTTACACTGATCCTGCTTCTGGTGTAGCTGGTCCTCCATCTCTGCCAATCGCTCCTGGTGATGGATCCGCTCTTTGGGAATCCGCTCCAATGGATCTCACTACCATAGATGATCCAACCTCACAATTTGATATTGTCCTGGACAACCTGGTTCTTGAAGCCGGAGATTACTACGTTGTTGTCTGGGAAAACAGCTCTGGATTCCTTGGAATTGCCAGTGACTTACAGTCGAATTATCTAGATCGCAACTGGGCTTACTCCGCCAATGGTTGGGAAATGATCAATGATGCCGTCGGTGGTGATCCTGAACTCGTTGGAAACTTTGGTATTTCTGCACTGTATCTTCCTCAGGAAATTACTGGTTCATACATGACCGTTGATACTCGTAATATCAATTTTGGCGTTCTCCAGATTGATGATGGCGCCGTTACTACCGATGTTACCATTGGCAATATTGGTCTTGATCCTTTTGATGTCACCGCTATCACCATTGATGGCCTGGATTTCTCCACAGCACTGGTAACACCTGTTACCGTTCTCGCAGATTCTTTCGTGGTTTTTGATGTCACATTGACTCCCTCAGCCGAAGGTGGAGCAAATGGTACTTACACCATTACATCCACAGCGGATAACACCCAAGAAATTGTGGTAAATGCAACTGCCATGGTGTTTGATGGCTTTCCAGAATATATGATTTGGAATCCAGCCAGCTCCATCAGTGGACCAGCATTTGTTACTGCTTTTGGTGAGTTAGGCTTAACAGCTATTGAAACTCCTGATCTGTTTATCTTTGGTAGTCCAATTGAGGCTGAATATTCAGCCGTCTTTGTAACTCTTGGAATTTATTCAAACAATTATGTCCTCCAGGATAGCTCTGCGGAAGTTTTGGCACTGGTGGACTTTGCAAATGCAGGCAATCCACTTTATATGGAAGGTGGCGACACCTGGGCCTTTGATCCAGAAACTGTCCTTCACCCCTATTTTGGAGTTGATGGCGTTGCAGATGGTGGTGCTGATTTATCCTTTGTTTCAGGTGTGAACCTGATTGCAGGAATGGATTACCCCTACGCCGGTGAGAATAGCTTTATGGATCACCTCGGACCACTCACCCCTGATGCACAAATCATTCACGTGAATCCTGCTGATGGTGAGGGTTGTGGAATTGCCAATCTCACACCTACCATGACTTCAATTGGTACTTCTTTTGAATTTGGTGGACTGGTTGATAGCTCAGCAACCAAAACTGAACTACTCACAGAATATCTAGATTTCTTTGACACTCCTTATACAGATGTTAGACCACCCGTTGTTTCTGGTGTAACTCAATTCACATTTACTTTGGACACCGATGGTCCATATCCAGTGGAAGCATATATTGCTGATAATGTTGAAATGGATTTTGCAGTCATCTTCTACAATTCAAATGGTGGAGCATTCTCAACTGCATCAATGAATGATCTTGGCGATGGCATCTATTCTGGTGATATCCCCGGACATCCTGTAGGTAGCACAGTTGGATATTATATCCAGGCTTTTGACTCTGAAGGAAATGAAGGCTTTTCACCTGAAGGCTCTCCTGATGAATTGTATTTCTTTGACGTCGTTTCTCACCTGCCACCCATGTTTGTGGAAGCTATTTCAGGGCTTGATGGTACCATTGAATTATCCTGGTTAGCACCTGGTACGGAAGCCCCGGCCTTGGTTGAGTGCGCCGATTATCCCATCCCATCCCTACCTTTCAACGCCACAGGAACAAACCTGGGAATGGTGGATGATTTTGATGTGACTTTTGGTGATGGTGAAGATGTGGCTTATCAGCTAAATGTGATGGTCCCCTCCACTTACACTATTACACTTCAGAATGGTACCGATTATGATTCTAAACTAGAAGTCTTTTTTGATGATTGCATAACATCGACAGGATACTATAACGATGATGCTGGGAACCTCCAGTCTGAATTAGTTGACGTCTATCTTGATCCAGGTACTTATCTGGTTGTCGTGGATGGCTTTGGCGGAGCAACTGGAAATTATACACTTGATATCTTCGAGCAGACTGCTCGTCAACAATCCTTAGTAGTTGTGGAAAACGATCTAAGCTACGAGTTAGCAAAACTTCGGGCTTCAGGTATTGCGATCACCCCAGAAATACTTAGCTCCAGCCCCGGTCGTTATTTACGCGAATTGCGTGAGCTGACAAACTTTGGTGTTTATCGTAGTGAGGCCTCACCTGTCCTTATCGAAGCTGGAAATCAGATTGCTGTGATTGATACACTCCCAATGGCTTATACCGATCATCCACTGGTTAACGGAACCACCTACTATTACCGCATATCTGCAATCTATGATGACGGTGAAGCAGCCTCCTCACAAGTTGAAGGTGTCCCAATGAATCACGCTCCAATGATGCCTACAGGTCTTGTTGGTACAGTGGATGGTGTTACCGATGATATCTCATTGGACTGGAATGACAATACTGATTATGATTTGGCTGGATACTATGTATATCGCGATGGTGAATATGCCGCCACCGTGACCGAATCAGCGTATACAGAAAATCTGATCGATGGAGCCTATACATACGTCGTATCTTCCTTTGATACAGGCGCAATGGAATCTGACAACTCTGAAAGAGTTCAGGTTCTGGTTGGAGAAGTTCCACCAAGCGAACTTCGTGCAGATGGTTTCTTTGATGATCATATCGAACTTACCTGGAGGGTGCCTGGTAACCCAGCACCTCCTCTCATGCCTTGTGCAGATGAACTCATCCCATCACTCCCCTTCGTAACCAATGGAAGTACGGTTGGTATGGTTGATGACTTTGACGTGAGCGGTACGGATAACGAAGATTATGCCTATCAGCTCTTCATGTTCGAAGATGGCGCTATCGATATCACCCTGTGTGGACCAAACATCGATTATGATGCCAAGGTTGAAATCTTCAATGGTGATTGTGATGTACTACTCTCAACTGGATTCTATGATGATGATGGTCCAGCTTGTGATGCAGCTCCAGGTCTGATTGGACCTTCTGAAATCCTGGGTGCATTCCTTCCTGAAGGTGTTTATTTCGTCGTTGTAGATGGATTCAGCGCTAATGCGGGAAATTATGATCTTACTGTGACTGAATCAGTAACACAAAGACAGTTCACACCACAGACTACTGCTGCAACGCTCAAGAAACTTGTGCTTAACAATGAAATGTCGCGTATGGAAGCTGATGCCATCCTTGCTGCAGAAGTGTCTACTCCATTTGCTCCTGTTTTCATCGAAAATGCATTTGTACAGAATGACTTACGCGAAACTACTGATCTCACTCACTACAATATCTATAAAGATGGTAGTGTGATTGGTACCACCACCGAGACCATTTATAATGATGCAGTTGAAGAAGATATGTCTTACTTCTATCAAGTAACTGCTACTTATGACAATGGCGAAGAATCTGCTCCTACCAACCTGGTTGAAGCACGCGCCAACATGGCTCCCGGTCCTCCTACCAACCTGTATATTGAGGATGTCGGACATACAGTTACCATGACCTGGCAAGATCCTCTGTTTAACATGGATGGATCTCCATGTTATGATCTCGAAGGTCTTGAAATCAGACGGAATGGTTCCATGATTTCCACAGTTGATGTCTTTGAGTGGAACTTTATGGATTTCGCCTTACCGGATGGACATTATGTTTATGAAATCTCTGGTTTTGACGAAGTTCCAAACCATGGTGCCTCTGTTAGTATTGATGTATGGGTAGGACCAAAACCAGTTATCGTTCAGGTATTGACCGACCCTTATCCTTATGAATCATCCTGGAATATTTATAACTCCAATAGCGAAATTGTTGCCAGTATCGCAGCAGGTGATCTTACCGAAGCTGATGTACTCTATGAATGGGCTATTGGCCTGGAACCAGGAACCTACCTATTCGAAATGCTAGACACCTATGGTGATGGTATTTATGATCCTGGTTACTATCAGGTCATGCACGGTACTAACATCCTGGTTGGTCCTAGCCAGATCGAGAATGGGACGCAGGAAATCACACCCTTTGTTGTTGAATCAACCATCCTTATGGGTGATCTAGATGGTGATGGATTTCTGAATATTCTGGATGTGACCCGTTTTATTGAAATCGTGACTGAAACTGGTGAAGATCCCACGTTTGATGAATTGGCCATCATGGATCTAAATGGTGACGGCAACCACAATATCCTGGATGTTGTCATGCTCATCGAGGAAGTTCTCAATATGGGTGGACTGGCTAAAGACAGTCCAATCATTGAGGATATCACCGCCACGATTGCTCCACTTACACTGACCAATACTCGTGAATGGCAGAATATCCCAGTCACTGTTGATTGCTTTGAGATGGTATCTGGATTTCAAGCAGATCTCGTATTCGATCCCAGCATTGTAGAACTGGGAATTCCTGTTCTCGCCGCCGGTAACGAATCTGTTGGAGTCTTTTCATCTGTGAGCGGCAATACCATGCGCGTTCTAGGTATTGATCTTTCTGGAAACATGATTGATCTGGCATCTGGTCTGCTCATGAATGTGCCTGTTCAGGTCATTGATGAAAATGCTACTGGCGCCATGGATTTTGCCGTAGAAGATCTTATTATTTCTGGTCCTGGCGGAATTGAGATCGTTGCAGAGTGCCTGGTTAGTATCATTGATATTGGTCTTCCAGCACCAACAGAGTTTAGCTTACAGCAGAACTATCCCAACCCCTTCAACCCAACCACAAATATCCGCTATGATATTGCTGAAAGAGGCGATGCTCATCTCGTGATTTATAACATGTTGGGGCAGGAAGTCCGTTCCCTGGTTAATGGTAGTCAGGATGTCGGACGTTATGAAGTATCCTGGAATGGCTTGGACAATTCTGGACAACCTGTAGCCACAGGTATTTATATCTATCACTTACAGGCTGCCGGGTATTCAAAAACCATCAAAATGGCTTACATCAAGTAGGACCCATTTTGTAAGGGCTAGCCCTTGTATATATCAAAAGGCGAGGATTTTTTCCTCGCCTTTTTTTTGCTTAAAAAAACATCTTGGAACAATATTTCCATCCCTCTGTTTTAATCAACAAACAAAGGGGGAATCATCTACAGAATAATTTTGATCATTCTATCAGTTATAGGCAATGCCGGGGCTATTGAAGTAACTGAAAACTCGTTTCGGATGGGATTCGGGATGGCCTTTCCTCAGAAGGATGACACTTCAATTATGACTACCCAGGAAGGCACCTTATATCTACCCATTGATTTGGGTCGTTTCAGAATTGAACCCACATTTTCTCACAAAGTGACCAAAGAAAAATTTGTTTCCATGAATTACAGTACTGTACGCGAAACCGTGCTTGGTTCTGGACTGTTTCTAAAAAATGGATACGGGGAAACCTTGATTTACTATGGTCTTCGAGCTGGGATTGGTAAAAGCTCAAACCTACTTAATGACTCGTCACAATCCATTACCTTCCAATTCTGGGGTCCTGCTTTTGGAGGTGAACATTATTTCACTCATCATTTCAGTCTGGGTGGAGAGGCCATGTTTCTATATGAGAGTGGCAAGCATCATCATTATTGGAGGTCTGCTTCCTTTGAAACCGAAGAGATGAGAATCCGAATTATATTCAGGTTTCTGTTGTAGTGAATTGGTCCAATTCTGTATGAGGTGGAGGTGGTGAAAACCTACGTGGTTAATATGTCCAACCACGTTCTTCAGATATACTCACACTCAGACTATCTTTAATATTATCGGGTTCATACCAGGCAAACATGACAGTTACCTTGAGATAATCTGGTAGTGTAGTATCCATGGGGGCGACACCATCAAAGGGATCATCGACTTCCCTGACTGTGGTGGTGCGGTAGCCCTGAATTCCATCCAGGGTAATGGGAACTGAAAATTCGGGCATACTTCCTTGAATGGTGAAATAGTCCATATCGACAGCAATGGCCATACGAGTAGCCATATTGGTCCAAGCCAGCTGGTCTCTCTTCCCTTGATCTGCTTCCCATTTGACATGATCATATATCTGGTATGATCCTACGGCGACTACGGAAAGTAGTACAGCAGACAACACAACCTCAACGAGGCTATAGCCACTATTCTTCATTTACTTCTGATGCTCAGCTAATCCCATGTTATTCCCACGTCATGATATCCCCAGAAGGGGCACCATCGGAATTGAGCATTGTGCTGAAGCAGAAAAATGTAGATTGAAACAGAGAAGAGCGTATGGCAAGTCGCTTCGAGCTGAAACAGAATTGCCGGTCCCCAGTAGCAAGTAATTGTTTTTTCAATACCTCGATGTCAATTCAAGATGATCCCGTAATCATGATCGTCCTCGAACTTAGAAAAAATCATTCCCCGTATCTATCATTAATTTAGATGTTCAATATCCGCTATTAATCACCAAGCTGGCAAACCGAATGGCAGCAAACAAAGTACCAGCAACACTTAAAATAGTTCTTGCATATCATATCGTGTTGGTGTTATAGTAATGTAGAACACCAAAAGAGGTGAAAGAAAATGAACTTTGATCAAAAAACACCGATCTACCAACAACTGGCTGAGTCCATTCGCCAGGACATACTTTCAGGGGCGCTACAAGCCGAAACGGCAATACCTTCTGTTAGACAGATATCTGTTGAGTATGGGCTGAATCCTCAGACCGTATTAAACGCAACACAATTACTGATACAGGAGGGTCTCTTGGAAAAAAGAAGAGGACTAGGCATGTTTGTCCAAAGCAACGCTCGTAAACAGCTCAACAGGAGCGCCAGCGATCGCTTTAAAAATGAAACTATACAAGCTTTGGTCCAGGAAGCTCAACTGCTATCCATCTCCCAGGCGGACCTGATTAAACTCATCCAAAAAAATTACGGGGAGGAAGTCTGATGACTGCCCTTATCGAATTAAAAAATGTAAGCAAATCCTATGGCGATCTAAAAGCCCTGGATGCTGTTAATCTTGAAATTCCACCCGGGAAAATTGTCGGACTCGTCGGTCCCAATGGAGCAGGCAAAACGACCCTGTTACGAGCTCTCACTGGAGAATTGGATTACCAGGGTGAAGCCAAAGTTTTGGACTGCGAGCCCCGCACACAACGTGCTGAACTTATGGGAAAAACTGGTGTCATCCATGACATCGCTGTCCTGCCATCCTGGATGAAAACCAGAGAACTTCTGGATTTTCTTGAAGGTATCCATCCTGGGTTCCATCGTGAAAAAGCAGAAACCTTTCTTAAATCAACCACAATCCCCATGGATAAAAAAATCAAGTCCTTGAGCAAAGGCATGAAAACACAATTGCATCTGGCAGTCACGCTATCAACGGATTCCCGTCTGCTTATCCTGGATGAGCCAACCCATGGTTTAGACATTCTTTTTAGAAAGCAACTCTACACCAGCGTTCTGGAAGATTACTTCGATGAGGAAAAATCTATTCTGATATCAACTCATCAGATTGAAGAGGTTGAGCATATCCTCTCCGATGTCATTTTCATCAACAAGGGGAAAATCCTGCTTTATGCCAGTATTGAAGACCTAGGTAAGCGCTTTACCCAATTAACCGTACCTGCAGACCAGGCAGAAACACTAAGGGATCAACTCAAACCCATGAGTGAATATGGTATTCTGGGTCGGAGAGTCTTTTTACTTGAAAATACTGAGAGCAAAGCACTGGTGGGCCTGGGTGACATCCAAACCCCTTCTGTTGCTGACATTTTTGTTGCTCTTATGGGAGGTGAATCATGAAACCATTAATGATCCTGTTAAAACGCGAATGGCTGGAATGGCAAAGGGTCATCATCGGCACCATCCTGGTTATCACATTTCTGAACCTGCTGATGCTGCTTTCTGTTTCCCGTGGTTCAGACTTCCTCCACTCGGAACTGGAGAAAGATGGTCATATCCTTATTGAAGATGTCCGATTCAGTGATGAGGACGAGGAATTTGACGTCGATGTTCGTATGAACGGAAACGATGTTGAGCTTAGTATTGATGGAGATGATACCCCTCGTAGTGTTGAACAAGTGCTCAAGAAAGCAGCTCTTCCTATCGCCTTTGGTCTACGACTGGGTATGATGGGAACCTTTGGCTTTATCCTATTTCTCAGCCTGTTCTACTTTTCAGATGCTATCTATAAGGAACGTGCGGACAATAGCACACTATTCTATAGAAGTTTACCGGTCAATGATCATATGCTCCTCGGCTCAAAAATAGCAGCCGGTCTCATAGGAGTGATCGGATTGACTTTATTTCTCTCAATTGAGTATCTGGCATTTCTTCGAACTGCTATTTGGATCATGGGTGAACCTTTTACCTCCCTGGCAAGTCTCGTGTTAAACCAAATATCCTATCTAAGACTCATCTGGGATTGGTTTGGCTATCTTCTTTTTGCAGCCATCCACATGGCGCCTCTCGCTCTATTCCTTATGCTGGTTGGGACATACGTAAAAGGACGTCCCCTTCTGGTTGGTATAGGTGCGCCGATTCTTCTATCCATCAGTTGGGCCATCATTTTCCAAAGTGCTGCCCTGTTGAAGACCATCGGAAAATTCTTCTGGGGTTTTAACCAGGTCATTATCGATCAATGGGAAATGATGGAAAAAGGACTAGATACTGACATGGCCATATACGGGAATTTCTGGGCGTATATCTTCAATGTTGACACTGCCATTTCTGTTTTGGTATCGGCCTTGCTTTACTATGGCATATGGCACACGTATCGCAAAAATATACCAACGGGATGAAACCCTGGAACTTTGAAGAAAGAGAATTTGTTATGAAGACTAGAGCAGCATTAATCATCGCTATTATTCTGGGGCTGTTCACATATACACTGCCCCTCTATGCTGGCGATAAAGAATATCATCTCGAGGAAAAAACCGTCATCGAGATACCAGTTGTAGGCAAGATTACTACCAAGACATCTAGCTATCTATCAGGCTGCAAGCTTAAAGAAGACACATCAATCAAGATGCATAACGCGCTGATCAAAATGGTAAGTGAGTCAGATGGTAGGAGTACTGAAGTCGTTCTTTCTAATTTATGCGATGATGTTCAGTGGCAATACAATATAGAAACTGATGCCTTTGCACCCCATTCTTTTAAAGAACTCCGTGAATCAAAAGCTGCCGAAGCAGGCGATCATGAAACTCATATTGATATGGGGTCAGATCAAAATGATATAGATGATCTCCCCAAAATGGTCCGTGAGATTTTGGGCTATGAAAAAAATATAAATGGCTTTAAAGCCAGAAAAGTAGTCACTTCAGTTTATCCTGAAGATTCTGACACAAGGATCATCGTGGAGGAATTCTATACAACCAAGTCCATGGCCTTATCCAAAATCACAAAAGCACGAGAAGATCTTAGCCAGAAACTGGGCTATAATGAGGATCATGTGGAAGGTATCCCATCACTGGTGGATGTCATATACAACAGCATCAAAAGGGATAAAGAATGGGACCGCCCTGATGGCGAGATTGTCAGATTTGTAATCAGACTCCTGGATGAAGATGATGACGATATCTTCACCATGAAGTATGATGTCAACGAGGCAGAGACAACACCATTTCAGGAGGATCATTTTACGCTGAAGTGAGTTAATGCTTCAAGATAGATATAGTTTCAGAAAGTTATGCCCCTGACCTGAACACGTGGCATATTGATTGCCGAATAAAAGAAAGTTCGGAGTGAACTGGGTCGGTTCACTTCAACTGGATAAAATGACACCTATACCGACCTACAATTGCAAAAGGGTTTGATCTCATGGAAAACACATCATTTATTCAACGGATAGTAAATCTGATTTTTACTCCCAGTAAAGCCTTTGATGGTTTGGTTGATGGGGTTTCATATAAGGATTGGCTCTACCCCTTTATCATCGTTGTAGCTGGGCTAATCATCCTACCTCTTTTTTATAGAGATATTAGCCTTGATGAAGGTGAATATCGACTCAACAAAATAATGCGTTCAATTGAGAACAATGCTGATATGCCTGAAGAACAGAAAGCCGCATACCTTGATAAGATGTACGAAGGTTTTGAGAAAGTTGATGATGCCCGAGAAAACCCCTTTGCTTTTAGAAACCTGTGGGGCTATTTCCTACTTCCCATCATGCTTTTGGTCATGGCCGCCTTCTTTGCGGCAATCTTGCTCCTGGTTGGTAATTTTGGAATGGGTGGACAAGTCAAATTCTTCCAAATGTTTACTATGGTGATGCTGACATACCTGATTGGTGGCAACGGATTCTTTATGAATATGCTTCCAGGGGTTGGAACTCTGGAACTGATGGTCAAAACTCCTTTAATCATGATCAAGGAGTCCACAAGTCTGGCATTAAGTCCTGGACTATTGTTTGATGAGATTGACACCTTCCTTAAGCATTTTGCGAATCAACTCGACCTATTCCGCGTCTGGGGTATGGTGGTCATGGGATTTGGTTTTGCCAAACTCTATAACAAACCAACTGCTACTGGCATCATGGCTGTAGGGTTTCCCTGGCTTATACTTGTCTCCATTGGAGCAGCCCTCTTGAAGGCCAATTCTGCGTTTATGGGTTAAATGGCGAACAGAATAACAATTAATTAAAAATATTTATGATAGGAACTTCCATGCGTTTAAAAACAATAGGCTCACTACTCATTATTGGGTTCTGTCTCCCAGGTTTTAGTCAGTCATCTTCACCCATAACTCTCGACGATTGTATCCAAATTGGATTGGAACACAATCAGTCTCTGAAAATCAACCGCTTTGAGACAGATAGAAGTGTCTCTCAGGCCAAGAGCAACATCGGTATGGTTTTACCGGTTGTTAATTTTTCACTCTCAGGCGGTAGTAGTGATATGTTCGGTCTCGGATGGAATGATAGCTATTCAAATTCCCTCACGCTTTCCCAAAACATCTGGGATGGTGGTGCCTGGTGGAATACGCTTAAGTCCGCCAAGATTGCCCAGGATGCGGCCAATATCCAGTATGATAGTTATGAGGTAAATACAGTATATTCGGTCAAAGCAGCCTATTACAGTTATTTATCTACTCAACAACTCCTCGATGTCTATCGTGAGAACCAGACGACCAGCGAGTATCAACATCAACTCACACTTGAACGCTTCAAACTCGGTGCTGCCTCACAAAATGACACTTTGAGAACCCGGGTCAATATTGAAAACTCTCGGCTACAGATTATCAATGGAGAAGTTGACCTGAAGTCAAAGTCTCGGAACCTCAACATTATTCTGGGTCGTGATGCGGATGCCTCCCTTACCCTGGCAGAACCTACCTGGGAAGAAGTTCAAGTCCCTACAGTAGACCAAATTCTTGATGAAGTTCTCAGCTCGAATCATTCGCTAAAACTGTTAGACCAAAACAAAGAGATTATGGCCTATAATGTCAAAATCGCACGAGCTGGCTATATGCCCTCTCTGGCCTTTTCTGCCTCTTATAGGAACAGCGCGGCAGCCATGGGTGACATTTTTGGAGAAACTACTTCAACAAAGTCTGCCGGACTTTCTCTTAGCTGGAATCTGTTTAATGGCACCCGAACAAGTCGGGGTGTCGAGCAGGGAAAAATCAACGCAAAAATGGCAGAAGAGAACTATGATTTATCTGTCAGAAAACTTCGCAAAGAATTAGCCCAAACTCTAGAGCAAATGGATGCCCTGAAAGAATCTGTAAAAATTTCTCAACTCATTCTAACAGCTTCAGAACAAGATCTGCTATTAGCTCAGGAGCAGTATAAAATTGGGTCCCTCTCCATTCTGGATGTATTGAGAATCACAGCTAGCTACGAAGATGCGAAATCAAATTTAATCCGCACCCAGCACAATCTGAAAGTTGCTGAAGCAGGACTGCTTCAATTGATGGGAAAACGTTAAGAGGTTGATATGTCTAAAAAGAAAATAATAGTAATTGTCCTGGTTGTCATTGTTGTAGGTGTTGGTGGATTTTTCGCGGTAAAAAAGGATCAGGGTAGTACGAAGGAAGTCCAATCTGCAAAAGTTGAACGCGGACAAGTTGTCCATAAAGTTGCTGCCTCAGGGAGAATCCAGCCCGTCGTTGAAGTCGATGTGAGTGCTGACGTGGCAGGTCGAGTGATTCGCATGGCTGTCAAAGAAGGTGACTGGGTTGAGAAGGGAAAATTCCTGGCACAACTCGATGCGACTCGTTATAAAGCCGATGTAGATCGCGCTGAACAGGTCCTGGCTTCTTCTGAAGCTTCATTATCACTGGCTGAACTGGAAAAGAATCAACAGTTCGAATTATTTCAAAAAAAATTGGTGAGCGAGCTAATCTATCAGGGAGCACTCGTTCGTTTTCAACAGAGTCTGTCAGCTAAAAAACAGGCTGAAGCAGCGCTAGCCCAATCACAGGATAACTACAAAAAGACTATGATGTTTGCACCCATGTCGGGAACCGTTACTCTCGTCAATAAAGAAGTCGGAGAAATGGCATTGGGTTCCGCCTTTAGTCGGGACATCATTATGATTATTGCCGACTTGAATGAGATGGAAGTCCTGGTCGATGTAAATGAAAACGATGTGGTTGATGTCTCCCTGGGTGATACCACTGAAATCGAAATCGATGCCCTTCAGGACACCATGTTTCAGGGAATCGTCACTGAGATTGCCCACAGTGCCCAGAATACTGGCGGAGGTAGTCTTGATCAGGTGACCAATTTCAAGGTGCAAATTCGTCTCTTGGATCCACCAGAAGAAATTAGGCCAGGTATGTCAGCTGCGGTAGATATCCGTTCAGATGTTCAGAATGATGTTCTCTTTGTTCCCATTCAAAGCATCACCATGAGAAAACCCAAGCAACTTGAGGAAAAGCAGGATAAAGAACTTTCACGAGCTGACAGTAGCATGAATATGGAAGATGACGATCTTGAACCTGTGGAAGTTGTGTTTGTCCTGGTAGACAGTGAAAAAGGCAAGGGCAAAGAAGTAATTCAACGTGAGGTAGTCACTGGGATTATTGGTGAACGGGATTTTGAAATCTTGTCTGGTTTGGAGCTGGATGATGAAATTGTCACCGGACCCTATAAGGAAATTAGCCGTGGTCTGAATGATGGCGACAGGGTAGAGATTACCAAGCGTAAAAAGTTTAATGTTGACGACAAGGAATAGTCACACTGAAATCAGAATACAGTAGAATACGGATAACATAATGTCATTAATCCAGGTAAAAGATCTCTATAAAATATACCAGATGGGCAATACTGAAGTACGCGCCCTGGATGGGGTATCAGTATCCATCGAGCAAAATGAATATGTGTCCATAATGGGACCATCCGGGTCTGGGAAATCCACGCTTATGAACCTCCTGGGGTGTCTGGATACACCCACTTCAGGTGAGTTTTTTATGGATGGTACAAATGTAGCGACCATGGGTGATGATGAATTAGCTCATATTCGAAATAAAAAAATCGGATTTGTATTTCAGACCTTCAACCTGCTTCCTAAATCCACCAGTCTGCGTAATGTCGAGCTGCCTCTGATCTACAATGGGGAAATTAAAGCACACGAGCGTAGAGATATGGCCATTAGAGCCCTCACGAGGGTGAATCTTGGCGATCGAGTGAGTCATAAGCCTAACGAGCTATCAGGTGGTCAGCGTCAACGTGTCGCCGTGGCCAGAGCGTTGGTAAACAATCCTGCAATTATTTTGGCTGACGAACCTACAGGTAACCTGGATTCAAAAACAGGTGAAGAGATTATGACTCTTTTTGATGAACTTCACAAACAGGGCAATACCATTATTCTGGTTACCCATGAGGAGCATATTGCTGCTCATGCTTCCCGGGTGGTTAGACTTCTTGATGGCAAAATTGCTGTAGATGAAGCAACGAATCGAGGAAAAAAAGTAACCCAATGAAAAGTTTCTTCTGGGAAAACTTACGCATTGCCCTCTCCGAACTATGGAGCCACAAAACTCGGTCAATTTTAACTGGGACCGGTATTGTTATTGGAATCATCGCAGTATCCCTCATGTCCACATTGATCAATGGTGTAGATGGTCTTTTTGAAGAAAGCATGAAATTCCTCGGCCGCGGAAATCTGTATGTGGAAAAATGGCCCTGGTTTGGTGACGAAGACTGGTGGACCTTGAGAAATAGGCCTCGTATTGAGCTTGATATGGCTGATGAGATTAAGGAACGCTCACAGTACGCCATGGTTGTTGCCGCAGAAAGAGGGCGATCCGCCAACCTGAGTTACAATGAATTATCCGCTGAAAACATCTATATCCATGGCGTTACATCTAACTATCCCGAAGTATCTACTGTTGATGTGGAATATGGCCGATTTTTTACAGAATCTGAGGATAGGACTGGAGCCCAGGTTGTACTGCTCGGTTCAGAGGTGGCCAAAACCTTATTTCCACAGGGGAATCCTGTTGATAAAATGATCTTTGCCGGCTCAAAACGGTTCAGGGTTATTGGCGTTCTCGCAGAAATGGGGAAATTCATGGGCGCCTTCTCAAATGATACCCAGGTTATCATTCCTCTCGCCACATTTAACAAAATTTTTCATGGTCCCTGGGGGCGCAGGAGTATCACAGTGAAGGTCCCGGAACACCTCGTGGAAGACGCCAAAGAAGAATTACGAGGTGTTGTCCGGGTATTGCGTGGTCTTAAACCAGAGGAAAAGGATAATTTTGCCATCAATCAGCAAAACGCCTTTCGACAATCGTATCAGGGGATCAAACTGGCCATTGGAGGAACGGGGATGATCATTACAGCACTCTCTCTCCTGGTTGGTGGAATTGGAATTGCCAATATCATGTTCGTATCAGTTAAAGAACGTACACGAGAAATTGGTGTGAGGAAGGCACTTGGCGCGACACGAAGTCAAATTCAAGGACAATTTCTCATTGAGGCTATGGTAATCACAGCTTCTGGTGGATTGGTGGGACTGATCATCTCCACGCTGATAAGTATGGCAATTAGTGAGTTTTTATTCCCTGCAAATATGTCTTTTGGTGTGGCCTTTATGGCCATTGCCCTGAGTGCGGGTGTGGGATTGTTTGCCGGTCTGGCTCCTGCCCGAAAAGGTGCTAAGCTAGATCCCATCGAAGCCCTGAGATACGAGTAGATTCATGTATGTAAGAACCACACTAAAGACACTAAACGATGCATTCTTCATGGCTCTTGAAGCCATTCGAGATAACCTGCTTCGTTCCATACTAACCCTCCTGGGAATCGTTATTGGCGTGTTCGCCATTATTGCAGTGATGACTGCCATCCGTACCCTGGAATCATCAATCAACACGGGTTTGAATGTATTTGGGTCAGATGTGATCTTTGTCCAGAAATCACCTGTGATTCAGATGGGAGACCACAACAGCCGACGAAAATATTGGCGCCGACCAAATATTACCTATGATATGGCATTGGAGTTAAGGGATCGGATGGTTGGTGCTGAATTTGTCAGTGCCCAGGATGGGACTGGTGGTAAGACCATTCGTTTCAAAAAAGAATCAACCAATCCCAATGTTGGTGTCCAGGGTGTAGACGAATTTGGTCTGGAGGCCTTGAATCACAAACTTGATTATGGCAGAAATTTTATCCCGGAAGATATTGAATACGGGAGACGGGTTGTCATTCTGGGTACGGATGTCATTCAAAAGTTATTTCCCTTCCAGGATCCAATAAATCAGACAATTACTATCAACGGAATCGGTTTTGATGTGATTGGCACTTTGCAGCGCAAGGGAGAGATGTTTGGCCAAAGCCAGGATAATTTTGTCATCGTCCCTATCACTTCATATCTACAATATTATGGAAGTCGATGGACATCTCTAGGGATATCCATCAAAGCCCCCGATGGTGAAAGTTTTGATAGAACTAAAGAGGAAGTCATTGATCAAATGCGGATAGTCCGAGGTCTGGGACCCATGGATGAAAATGATTTTGAAGTAACCTCAAATGATGCTCTCATAGATACATTTGGCTCATTTACTGCAGGAATTAAGATGTTTGCCGGAGCAGTGAGTGTCATCGCCCTGGTGGTAGCAGGTATTGGTATCATGAATATCATGTTAGTCTCCGTAAGTGAACGCATCAAGGAAATCGGTATCCGTAAAGCCATTGGTGCCACAAGGAATAACATTCTCTTTCAGTTCTTACTGGAAGCAGTTTTTCTTTCACTCATTGGTGGTGTCATAGGTGTGATGCTTGGTATTGGAGTGGGCAATATGGTGACCCTGTTTATGAAGAATGTGGCTCCAGTTATCCCCATCGATTGGGTATTTATTGGTTTGGGTGTCTGCTCATTTATCGGGATTGTGTTTGGTATATATCCGGCTTACAAAGCTGCTGGCCTGGACCCAATCGAATCCCTACGTCATGAATAACACTGTAGATCATCTTTAGTAAAAATTATAAAATCTGAATTAAATGGGGGAAAAATGAGTAAAATTATAAAATTTGGTGAGGATGTTGAAGGATATAGCATCCCAGTATTAAACGAACGTGAAATCAGGGCTACCGCCGGGATACTCTTCCTGGTGATGTTATTTTCGATTCAAGCAGCTGCAGGATCAGGGAACTTTACCCCCCTGAAATATGCAGTTACCTTATTCCTGACTGATATGTTAATCCGCGTTTTTATCAGTCCGAAATACTCCCCTACTCTCATTCTCGGTAGATGGATTGTCAGAAATCAAACCCCTGAATATGTAGGTGCTCAGCAGAAAAAATTTGCATGGTATATAGGGATTGCCATGGCGCTTGTAATGTTTGTCTTGATTGTTCTGGTTAACTCTTATAGCCCCATCACAGGCCTAATCTGTTTTATTTGTCTCATCTTCCTGTTCTTTGAATCAGCCTTTGGTATTTGTCTGGGATGTAAGGTGTATCCATGGATCTATAAGGATAAGGCGCAATACTGTCCAGGTGAGGTATGCGAGCTGAAGGATAGACAAGAAATCCAGAAGACCTCTAAAGTACAATGGTTAATTCTATTTGGTTTTGTAGTCTATGCCATTTTGCTAGTTGTTGTGTTCAATGATTTTTACAGCAGACCACCCTTTGACCTATTTGGTCTCGAGGGAGCGATGCACTAATAGCATTCAATGATCCGAGAAGTATTAAAAAAGCCCCGCCAGTTGGTGGGGCTTTTTTAATTGGACATTGAGCTTGTCGAAATGCCCAATGCTTATTTATGTATTTCAGGAGGTTTCGTCAGGCTCAACCTCTATGATATTTAATATGCCTTGGCAAAAATCACTTGTTGTGAGCTAGTCTCTCCCGTGTAAACACACTTACCGGCCTCTGTGGGTTGATCAAAGGGAATACATCTTATGGTTGCTTTAGTTTCGTTCTTGATTTTCTCCTCAACCTCAGCGGATCCATTCCAATAGGCTTTGATAAAACCACCCTTGGTTTCCAGTGTATCTTTGAAATCATCCCAATTATCAACAGTGTGAGTATTGGAATCACGAAAATCCAGGGCTCGTTGGAATAATTCAGCCTGAACAATATCCTGTTGATCTGAGAGGAACTTCACCAACTCGGGCAACTGAATAAAGTGTTTCTCTCCAGAGTGGCGAATGACCACGACAGCATGTCCTTTTTCAATATCTTTGGGACCGATCTCCACCCGCATAGGCACACCACACATTTCCCATTCATTGAACTTGAAGCCAGGTGAACTTTTCTCATCATCATCAACATGGACACGGACTTCAGCTTGCTTCAAATCAGCCACAATCTCATCCACCTTATCCATGACCATATCTTTGGTGTCTTTGCGGAAAATAGGAATAATGACAACCTGATAGGGTGCCACCTTGGGAGGCAGGATCAACCCTTTATCATCTCCATGAGACATAATCAGACCACCAACCAGACGAGTACTTACACCCCAGCTTGTAGCATAGACAAATTCTTCTTTGTTATCTTTACTTTGAAAGGTGACCTCAAAAGCTTTGGCGAAATTCTGACCGAGATTATGACTGGTACCAGCCTGTAAAGCTTTGGTATCGCGCATCATGGCTTCAATGGAGTAGGTACTGACAGCGCCGGCGAACTTTTCAGCTTCTGTTTTCTGTCCTGTGATAACAGGCATTGCCATATAGTCCTCTGCAAAACGACGATAGACCTCCAGCATCCTCAAGGTCTCTTCCTGGGATTCTTCAGGTGTGGCGTGAGCTGTATGCCCTTCCTGCCATAAGAACTCAGTTGTGCGTAGGAATAGACGTGTTCTCATCTCCCATCGGACCACGTTGGCCCACTGATTAATCAGAAGGGGCAGATCACGATAGGATGAAATCCATTTCTTATACATGTTCCAGATAATGGTCTCTGATGTGGGGCGAACCACGAGAGCTTCATCAAGCTTCTTGCCACCTGCATGAGTAACCACAGCAACTTCTGGAGCAAAGCCTTCAACATGCTCAGCTTCCTTCTGGAGGAAGTGCTCAGGGATGAACATTGGGAAATAGGCATTTACATGACCTGTGTCCTTAAACATTTGATTCAGGATGCCTTGAAAATTCTCCCAGATCGCATATCCATACGGTCGGATGACCATGGTTCCCTTAACAGGACCATAATCCGCCAGCTTGGCTTGTCTGACCACATCGGTATACCATTTTGAAAAATCTTCGCTCTGTTTTGTTACCCCTTTTGACACAACGGGCATCCTTTCTGTTTAAACCTGAACCGCCTATTCGGAACAGCGATGCAATCATAACATAAGTACCCCCATGACACAACGAAGAATAGATCAAGAAATCGTTATTCTTGCCTGCACCCAATTGGTGTATTGTCCTTAGAGTGATCAAGCGCAAAATGGTGTCCATCACCACTTATCTTTGACAATCAAACCTTGTCTTAAACACTAGCAAATACTAGAATACATGCCATACAGCGGAGGCATTTTATCTTAAAACGCTTTACATTAATTCTTCTCTTAGGTGCATGTCTCATCGCTTGGGGTAATCCTATACCTGATACAACGAAATTTGATCGATCTGTGCATGGTCGACCTTTCGATCTTGAGGAAATCATTGGCACAACGCTCATCGACGATATCCTCACTCCTCAGAACGGAAATCTTGAGTGGGTCACCACAGGCGAACTCAGCTCTGATACCCTCTATTATGGGATAGGTAAATCCACTGAATCCCAAGAAGCTGCAGATCATGATGCCTTGTTGAGTTTTGCTCAACATGTTGAAGTCAGTGTACAAAGTATTGCTACACAGCAAATTGAAGAGAATAAAGATCGCCTGGAAGAGAATTACAGCTATGAATCGCTGGTCTCCACCAATATGAACCTGCGAAGTGTTAAAATTACCACCAGGCATCTTTCAAATGATTCCACTTTCTATAGTCTGATTAGCTATGGGAAGTCTACGTACCATCGTCTGGTAACCCAGGAGATTCAAATTTCTCTGGAAGCAAATATCCGGAAACAAGAATTAGAGCATCAGGCCACGGAGGCCCTTAGAGCAGATTCACTGCGACATAAAATTACCATGGACAGTTTGGCTTTAGGCAGAAAACAAGCCGTCATCGATTCCCTCGATCATATATTAAAAATGGATGAAGCCAGACTCCGACAGGAGCAAGATAGGGTCGAACTGATAAAAAGTCAGTCCGCAGCCTTTCTCAAAATCAAGCCACGCTACCAGTTGATCGATGCCCCCACAGCATCCACACCCAGAACCTGGATCTATGCATCAGCTAGATGGAATCCTGACACTGAGGACATTCGTCACATCAAAACCGGTGTTTCCATCTGGTTGATTAGTGCCGAAACAAATGTATGGGCTACAGAATCGGTTATCGAACAATCTGATCTCACCCTCAAGCTTCAATTACTGCCGGAGCGGGGTGAAATTTATAAGGTCAGTCTCGCATTTGGCTGGGTTGACTATATATCAGCATTCTCTCCAGAAAATCATGATCGCCTTACAGTAGATGGTGGTAGTAATCGGTTTCTTTCCATACTGGAGGACGAACTCAAAGATCCCTATGCTCAGCATTCATCCTTTTTCGCTACTGGAACGGTTGGTATTCCCCAGCTGAATAATCATCTGTCATTGTATTTGGATAAACGTAGAATCTCATTAGCAAATATCTGGTACCCCTTCCCCAGAAATATGGGTGATGCCATCAGCATTATCAATCAGCTGGATTATATCAGTTCAGAGTACCATCGGAATCGATTCAATGATGAAATCCAGTGGCAATTTGGAATTCGCTTAATAGCCATCCCTGATCGTTTCGCGACGATGATCAGTTATGAGGACCATGAGTTCTGGATGCTGAATTTTGAGTTTCAATATTGAGATATTATGCCCGGGGCGTTCATTCCGGTCAATCCTCGCTCATCAATAATTTATCAGAGGGTATGCTCTGGTAAAAACCGAGTCTTCTCCAACTATCTCGAAAAGCTGCCTCATCTTTGCGAACGCTCATCTTCTCAAACTCATTGCCATCATAAAACAGTACAAAGTCAAGATTGATTGAATCATGCTCCTGGTCAAACTGCTTTACCATGATATTCACAGGGGTCATCACTCTGCCTGCCACCTCCGTCGTGATAAAAGGTACACCGCTATAATCCGTTCCCGGTTCAAATGACTTATATATCAGTTCTGAACAGACCAAGCTAGAGTCTGTGAGAAAATCAAAATTGAAGTCATATCCTCTTCCGAAATATTGAAAGGCATTGTATATAGATTTTGCCTTATCGGCTTTCGATAGTCTGGGCCTCACCACTCCCAACCCATCACAGGTCAAGGAAGTTGACAGTGATTGGAGTACCACGCCCTTCCCAATAGCTTCTAATACGGTTTGGCTTCCCAGTGAATCAAGCTGAAGGTTGTTACCTGCATAGGCCTCTGGAAAAGTCGATTCTAGTAATTCTTCAAATGATCCGCTTGCAACCCCCTCAGCTCTCACCCAGGCTCTTACAGAATCCGAATCGAAATAGTCTGCTCTTTCTAAAGAATCTCCCACATAGAAAGCAGCATGAGTCCAGTATCCTGGAATACCAGCATTGGTCATATACCATTCACGTCTCTGGAACAGAATATCACCAGGATTTAGCTCGGATTGAATCTCCAATATATCCTTAAAGGATATGAGGTTTTCACCTTCCCTAAAAACACGTACATGACCTATCCATTCTGCGAAATTCTTCTGAATAGGGTACCACCAGGAAAAGGATTGATTCTCAATAACGTCCCGAGCATGCCGGACACTCATCCTTACCCCATAATCTATACCCAGACTCGTATTGTAGCCTTCCAGCATGGCTATCCTTGAATAGTATGGATTGACATCAGGACGCTGATCTCGATAGATTATTTGTAGGGCAGCAAATTCAGCAGCCTGTTTTACGTTTAGAAAATGACTCTTAAATTGGGTGTAGGTATTTGCCTCTAAACCGTATTCTGGATGTCCTTCATCCAAGATGGTTAAAAGTGCCCCATTGCGATCAATTATGTGAATAAAATGAACCGCTCTGGAACTCTGAACCAGAAAAGCCCAATAGTAATTGATAAGACTCTCAAAATTGATCCCGGCTTTTGGATCAAAGAGGAATCCATTGTGGGTATAACGGATCATCTCGAGATGGGCCATATAATCCAGGACGCTGGCCCAGACCAAAATGAGGTCAGCCTTAGCAGCCCGGTCAAGCATTTGATGTTGATCCACCTTGTCAATACCAAATCGATCACTGTTACGCTCGAGATATGTGAGATTCGAATCCAACATATTTTGATAGCGCTCGATTTCAACCTGGAAATCTGGGCCATAAAATTGCACATCGTGAGATGGACGGCTGGCACAAGAAAATATCAGGACAACGACCATGATCAATCCCATCAGCTTTGGAGCGGTGCAAGTGTGCTTCATAGCGTCATCCAATCCAGATAATATTGCTTAAGGTCAAGCTAGCTAGAATTCTTAAATCTTAACAAAAATCTTTTTACTATACAAATACCACAGGATGGCCAACCAGAATGCAATATTGGTCAGTGCATATAGTAACGACCCATTCAGGTCTCCTGCCATGGGTACAAAAAGGCCACTGTATAAAGCATACTTGATAGAAATGATATCACCCTCAGCATTGGTAGTTTTCACCATATACATCAAGCGGCCAATAATCCCTGATCCCACAAATACCACAAGCGCATTACTTCCAAAAACGATGGCTGGTTTGATCCAGAAATCCATCTTTTTGACATCAATGAGATAGGAGGATACAACAATCATCATGATGGCCAATCCATCCATGGTGATGACATATGATACTGTCCACAACTGCTTATTGATGGGCTCAATCAGACTAAGGAGTGAACCTGCAAAAAACAGCATGATTCCGAGGACACTTAAGTTACTGAGTTTTTCCTGATGGTCTATAGGTTTACGTAAATACTCCCCTAGCCAAAACCCACTCATCAGGGTCACAACTGCAGGCAGTGTGGACAAGAAACCCTCTGGATCAAAGGGGACGCCAGTACCACCATATAGATGTGCTTCGCCAAAAAGCAGGATATCCATATAGCGGATAAAATTATCGGCCAATTCAAAACTGCCTGCTCCCCAGCCATTCACCAAAGGAACTCGCATAAAGAACTCATAGATAGCTATCAAAGCTCCCACAGCCAGTATTCTGGATGAGGTTCGCGGGAAATAAAGAATGATCAATCCACCAATGAGATAACTCAAACCAATTCGCTGAAGAACGCCCCAATACCGCAAGGTGAGAAGACGGCGAGGTATGTCCATGAACTCAAAGTCAGCAGCCATCTGGGCGTTGAGCGGAATGTTAAAGGGAAAACCATTGAGAAAAAGACCCAGGCCTATGATGATGGCGCCTCTGGACCAGACTTTTTTCTTGAGAGCTGCTACATCAGAACCAGCCTCCATGCGTTTGCCAAAACTAAGGGCCATAGCCACACCAACAATAAAGAGGAAAAATGGAAAGACCAGATCCGTGGGTGTCCAACCATGCCAGCCAGCATGACGCAATGGTCCATATATGTGGGACCAACTTCCAGGATTATTGACCAGGATCATCAATCCAACAGTCAAACCTCGAAATACATCCAGAGAAATCATACGATCTTTCATGCAGGCTCCTTTATTTGATCAGCATAATGATGATCACAAAATAGATAAGGGATGGTTAATATGCACACGAGAATTAATCGGACCACCAAATAGTTCAGGCAATTGAATGGGGATGGTTTAATATTTGCTTTGAGCAATCATGACTAATCCACATCAATTCTAAAATGATAGGATGATGGGCATACTTCGCACTTGAAATTTGTTTTGGGGAGTTGATATTTACCCTGTGTTAAACCTACAATCGAAACGGCAATTCACTCTAGCCTTTAAACATAGATCGGAGCTGGTATCATGACTGGTATTGATACTGAACTATACCCGAAAGCAGAAACTCGGCACAGTAAAACGAGCAGCGCTTTCAAAAATGCTAAAAAAGCTTTACGAGACGAACGCATTAGTGGTCTTACAGGCGCTTTTCTAGCCTTCTTCATTCTTGGTCACCTCATTCTGGAGAGCAGCATCCTTGTGAGTGCAGAACTTTATGAGACCGTTGCCTATTTCATGGAGCATACTGTCCCCATGGCTCAACCGCTCATCTTTATCGTCACCATCGTGTTTTTCATCCACTTCATCTGGGCAGGACGCAAGATTCCTGGAAAACTCCGCGAACGAAAAAAAATGCTGGAGCTTGGTGAAAAACTAAAAGACTCCCGTAAGGGATGGAACCAGGATCCAAATTCTGACATCAAGTTGCGTTCCCATTTTGAGACCTCACTTTGGATTACTCAGGTTAGAACTGGAATGATCGTTTTGGCAACCGGTGCCTTTCATCTCTTCCTGGTCATGTGGAATATTTTTAGTGATATGGGTGTAGATGGCCAAACAGTTGGTCTAACCCAAGAAGTCGCCAGTGCGCGAGTTGAAAGTGGACTCTGGATTCTTTATGCCATTCTCATGGTAAGTGTGGTTGCCCATATGGCCATTGGTGTCTACCGTCTTCTGGTGAAATGGTTTGCCGATACCTGGTTTGTGCGTAATTATGCTAAAGCCCTTTTTTATTTTCTATTCTGGTTTTATACGATTTTAGGTGCCGCCACAGTAATTGCCATGGCTGGTCCTCTGGAAGGAATTCTATCATGAAGGTACTGACTACTGATGTTCTCATTATAGGTGCCGGTTTAGCTGGTGAACGCGCCGCCATCGCCAGTGCACAGGCTGGTCTGGATGTTACCATGTTGTCTCTGGTCCCGCCACGGAGAAGTCACTCAGCTGCGGCTCAGGGTGGTATGCAAGCCTCTCTGGGTAACTCCGTTAAGGGCAAGGGTGATAACCCGACGGTTCATTGGTTAGATACTGTCAAAGGTTCAGACTGGGGCGCTGATCAGGAAGTCGCCCGCATTTTTGCCGACAATGCTCCCATCGCCATGCGCGAAATGGCTCATTTTGGAGTGCCTTGGAATCGAGTCGAAGGTGGTCCACGAGATGTCTACATCAAGGGTAAGAAAACCACCATCGTTGAAGATGATGCAAATGAAGGTCTCATTACCGCACGTGATTTCGGCGGTACAGCAAAATGGCGGACCTGTTATACTGCTGACGGAACTGGACACACCGTACTATACGCCATGGATAATCTGGCTGTCCAGCTAGATATCACCATCCATGATCGAATGGAAGCATTGAGTTTGATCCATGAAGATGGTGTCTGTATTGGTGCTATTGTTCGCTCCCTGCGCGATGGTGAATTGGTGGCCTATATATCAAAAGCCACCGCCATTGCAACCGGCGGATATGGACGACTTTATGGTGAATCAACCAATGCCATTATCAACGAGGGAACTGGATCCTGGTTGGCACTCCAGACTGGACTGGTCCCGCTGGGCAATATGGAAGCGGTTCAGTTTCATCCCACAGGCATTGTTCCCACCGATATTCTGGTAACAGAAGGTTGTCGTGGTGATGGTGGACTCCTCCTGGATGTGGATGAATATAGATTTATGCCTGAATACGAACCTGAAAAACAGGAATTGGCTTCTCGCGATGTTGTTTCCCGTAGAATGAAACAACACATTTTAAAGGGCAAGGGTGTTCAATCATCCTATGGTGAACACCTCTGGTTGGATCTACGTCATCTTGGAGAAAAGCATCTCACCACCAAGCTCCGTGAAGTCTACGACATCTGTATGTTTTTCATTGGTGTAAACCCCATTAAGGAGCTCATCCCCGTACGTCCTACTCAACATTATTCCATGGGTGGTATTCGTGTAAACAAAGATGGTCATGCCTATGGTATGAAGGGTCTATTTGCATTGGGTGAAGTTGCCTGCTGGGATATGCATGGTTTTAACCGTTTGGGTGGTAACTCCCTTGCTGAAACCGTGGTAGCCGGTATGGTTGTTGGCAATAAGATTGCAGACTATGCAAAAACCGCAGAACTGAATGCCAATGTCTCCCTCGCTGAGAAATTCTGCAAGGAGCAAACTGATCTTATACAGCATCTTCTCACCAACTCAGGGACAGAGGATGTATATGCCCTCCGTGATGAAATGGCCGATTTGCTGAAAGATCATGTTCACATTTTCAGAACTGGGGAAGGTCTTGAAAAAGCTGTCACCGGTCTTAAGGGAATTCTTGGTCGTCTGAAGAATGTGAGAGTCAAGGCGCAAGCGCCAGGTATGAATCCTGAACTCTCCCAGGCCCTTCGTATAGAAGGCATGGCAAAACAAGCCTATATCATCGCTAAAGGGGCACTCCTCCGGACTGAATCTCGAGGGGCTCATACGCGTGAAGACTATCCAGCCAGAGACGATAAGAACTGGTTGAACAGAACCCTGGCATCATGGAAAATTGGCGCCGATGAACCTGAGTTTAATTATGAACCAGTAGGGCAACTTGATTTGCCCCCTGGCGACCGTGGATATGGTGGGGGACAGATGATCGATATGGATCTTAGTCTTGAGGAATACAATGCCAAGGTCGATGCCGAGCAAAATGCGCTGGGTAAACATGCAACAAGTGAACCTATTGGAGTTAAACTCCCTAAAGAAGCCTGGCGTGAAGAATCACCCTATAAGGATGCAAAATAATGGCACGTACCCTGACATTTAAAATATTCAGATATAACCCCACCAAAGAGAATGATGAGCCGCATATCGAAACCTTTGAACTGGAGGAAACTCCTCGCTTAAATCTATTTACTGCACTTCATCGAATCAGAGAGAAACAAGCTCCAGACCTCATGTATGATTTTGTATGTCGTGCTGGTATTTGTGGCTCCTGTGCCATGATGATCAACGGGCGACCCACACTGGCTTGTCGAACGCTTACAGCTGATCTGGCGGATACCATTGAATTATACCCACTGCCCTTCTTTAAGCTCCTCGGTGATCTTTCCGTTGATACTGGAGTCTGGTTTCATGATATGGCCAAACGCCTGGAATCATGGATTCATACAACTAAGGAATTTGATCCAACTGCAGAAGAAGAACGTATGGACAATGCAACTGCCAATAAAATCTATGAATCTGAACGCTGTATCGAGTGTGGTTGCTGTGTAGCAGCCTGTGCCACAGCCCAGGTTTATCCAGATTTCCTCGGTGCAGCTGGGTTGAACCGCATCGGTCGTTTTATGTTTGATCCCCGGGATACTCGTGGCGAACAGGAATGGTTTGAATTGGTCTCAACTGATATTGGAGTCTTTGGCTGTATCGGTATGATGGCCTGCGATGACGTCTGTCCCAAGGATCTGCCTCTCCTGGAGGTCTTCTCCTATATTCGTCGCAAGATGAATTCTGGAGTAAAGGTCGCTGTGAATGAAATGGATCTTACCTAAAACCTGTTTTCACGAAGCCAAACAGGTTTCATAAAAAAAGAGCCCTGACAGACACGTCGGGGCTCTTTTTTTTACTTCAAATACGTAATTTTTTGAGTTTGTCTTATCCCATCCGCTTTGAGAACCACAAGATAGACACCTGAATCAACCTGCAATCCCTGCCCATTGAGACCAGTCCATTCCAGCTCATGAGTGCCAAATACCTGGGTCTTATTCCACAGAGTTTTGATCCAGACACCTTTTAAATCGTAAATGGTGAGAGTGGTATGCATGGTGTTATTGAGCTCATAATGAATGGTAACTGCAGGATTAAAGGGATTGGGATAGGCAGGTTGTAATGAGGAAACATTGGGTAATAGATTGCCATCTTCTACACTACTCATTATTAGGTTCTCGTAGTATTGAAGCGTACCGTCATAATTCCCAACGACCAGGTCAATATTAGTGCCACCAATAAGATTGACGAAAGCTGGGGTTACATTCTGACCTAAATCGAGATCACTTGTCCATTCATCATCAAACACTTCTTCCCAGACTCCACCAACCCGGGTAAAAAATTGTACTTCGCTGAAAAGATCGCCAATCACCATGTCCAGGTAAGCATCATTGTTTACATCTCCCAGAGCGACCACAGCATTACTACCCACATCAATTCCAGAAAAATATGATGCATTCTCTGTCCAAGCGGCTGATGTGGCTGTCCCAGTATTTTCATAGTATGAAATTTGTCCATCTTCCCGCCCAACACACAAGTCCAGATCATTATCCGAATCTATGTCGTACAATCTTGGGCTTGACCAACCACCTACATTGATTCCTGTGAATTCAGATGTTACAAAGCCAAAAGAGGTTCCCGTGTTCTGATGGTAATAAAGGTTACCACTGAGATCACCCACAACCAGATCATAGTCCCCATCTCCATCCAGATCCCCTGCAGTAACTGCTGAATAGATGGAGTGGTCAATACTGCTGAATCGACTATGGTTGGCGGACCAGGCAGGTCCTGAAACATTACCAGTATTTTCATAATACTTAATATCACCCATCTGACTGCCACTAAGCATATCAAAATCACCATCATGGTCAAAATCGATAAAAACCGGGTTGCTGGCACCACCTACATCGATGACACCGCCAAATAATGAGGTAACTTCAGACCAGGAGGCCGTTGTCAGGGAGCCTGTATTACGGTAATATCTGAGCGGACCGGAAGCTGTTCCATGTACCAGGTCCTGCTTGCCATCACCTGTAAGGTCCACCAGGCAGGGTGAATTCCAATAGGTTGAACCACCAAGTCCTGCGAATTGTGAACTCGCATTATTCCACGTCCAAGCTTCACTGTTTCCCACATTTTGATAATAGTAAAATCCATATCCATCACGACCCACAAAGAGATCTGAGTCTCCGTCTGCATCCATATCTGAAAACCAGGGATAAGCATACAATCCTACATCAAACCAGGATTCTTCAGTCCCTCCCAAGAATATGGCTGTTTCAGGGTTCCCAAAATTTTGGTAGTAGTTGATGGCTCCCGATTCGCTAAGCCCAATTACCATATCAACATCACCATCATTATCCATATCTGCAAAATGTGGTACAGGATTTGGATCAAGACTTAGTCCATCAAAGAACCCATCCACCTTTTCAAACATAGCAGCCATTGATGTGCCTGTATTTTCGTAGAATTGTAGTCCGGTATATCCACCACTAATAAAATCCAGATCACCATCTGCATCCAGGTCGCTACACACGCCTATTTCACAGTCCAGTTCTTGAACGGAATCAAAGAGGTCGTCACCGGGCTGGAAATGTGGAGAGGTCACGGATCCTGTATTCTCAAAATAAAGTGGTGGACCATTGATGTTTCCCAATATCATATCCATATCCTGATCATCGTCCAGATCAGCGAAGCGAGGTTGGGAAAAAGGAAGAGAAGGGACTCCGCTGGGATTAAATATCAGGTCATTTTGCTGCCACATTTGTGCCTGAACATGAACACTGCTTAACATGATCAGTAAAAGTTTTATTGTTACTCTATGCATAAGATCCCCTCGATATTGAGGATGAAATCTATGAGTGCAATTGCACAAAACAAGTCACAAGGAACCTAAACTAAAGAATTATTTAAATGTCGAAGCTTTTACCAGGAGCTCTTCCCATTCCTCAGCCCATTTTGAATCAATGGTAATCCCCCCACCTGAACCCAGAGATATTTTTGAATCCTGTTGAACCAGGGTTCGAATGGCAATATTAAAACTGAAGTCTCCATCGGGATGGAAATAACCCATGGAACCGGTATAAACACCTCTGGAAGCATCTTCCAACTCGTCAATGATTTCCATCGCGTGTTTTTTGGGACAGCCTGTGATTGATCCTCCTGGCAACATGGATAGCAGAGCATCAACGGGTTTGAGGTCCTGTCTAAGGCGTCCAGAGATTCTAGAATAGGTGTGCCAGACTTTAGGAAGTTTTCGCATGTCCTTGACGGCTTCAAGAGCGATGCTACCGATCTCACTAACTTTTCCCAGATCATTCCTGAGGAGGTCTGTGATCATGAATAATTCAGCCTGTTCCTTTTCACTACTCATCAGCTCCTGACGATGCGCATCATCTTCCTGTTGAGTGGCTCCTCGGGGACGGGTCCCCTTGATGGGTTCCGTGGTCAGGATCCCATCCGCATGATGTAGGAATAATTCCGGTGAGAGTGAAGTGATCTTCAGTTCATCACAATCCATGGCCATGGCATAGGCGGCAGGGTGTTTTTTAAGTATTGAAGCATAAGAAATAGGATCACTGGTCTTCCCCAGCAGCTGTTGTGTGAAATTGAGCTGATAGAAATCGCCTGCACGAATGTATTCGTGAATGCGGGCAATGGTGCTTTCATAGCTTGCTTCTGAAATAGTGGATATGAACTCTATTGATGCAGATGAGTCCATATCTGGTTCTTCAATAACAGAATCTGGCTGGTTAAATCCCACATAATTTGGCTGTCCCTGATGGTACTCCACCCAATGATCATATGCATGTATGATAGCCAGGGGGACCTGTCTCGTGTGCCGGCTGGTTAAACCCTGCAGTGCCATCCCCAGATCATAACTGAAATACCCACTGCATAGTTTATCCTGATTCACTTCTAGAAAGTCCAGCAAAGCAGGTAACTCAGCGATATCCAGCAGTACGAAGCCTGAGATGGGGTCAGAGGCCAATAGATCACGCCACATGGGTGTGCCGTCACCATCAGTTCGAAAACAGGTGCTATCTGCCTGGGATACCCGCGACCATAGTTGTTCCTTGATCATATCAGAGTGCCAGAAATTTTTCGATGATTCGGTTACCCGTATTCATCATTAAAAAGGATTCGGGATGAAACTGTAAGCCAAAAATGGGCAAGTGCACATGTTCCATAGACATGATATCTCCGGAAGCATCATGAGAAGTCGCCTGAAAGCCTGAGGGTACACCATCAATCACCAAGGAGTGATAACGAGCCACCTCAAAGGATGAATCCAGATCGGCCATGATCCTGGAAGCCTTCGTGGTTATCGTGGTAGTTTTTCCATAAACAAGTCGATTAGCTTGAACCACCGATTTTCCATTGGCAACTGCCAGGCATTGGTGCCCCAGACAGATTCCCAGGATGGGAGTGTGGACAGAGAACTCCTTGATAAGTGGAATACAGATACCTGAGGCTGCAGGTGTTTTGGGTCCCGGACCGAGAATAATCCGCTCAGGTTTAAGAGCAGTTATAGCATCTATAGTGAGATCATCATTTTTCTTAACAACAACCTTTTGCCCAAAACTTGATACCTGTTGGTAAAGGTTATAGGTAAATGAATCGTAATTATCGATGAGTAGGATCATGGGCTGAAAATATGATGTATTCGACTACATCAAACTGGAGTCTTCACTATGTAGGAAAGACCGCCTTCAAGGCTCACAAGGACGAATTAGGGTTTGATAGATCCTAACTTCTGTAATCTACTTAGACGGTCTGCTTCATTCTGTTTGAGCCAGATATCCTGGGATAGAATTGTCCAGGCTTTCAAAAAATAAGGTGCTGCCTCCTGAGGTTTTTCCTGGAGGGTGAGACATTCTGCGATCTCTTCTGAGACATAACCATCTTCATCTTGACCAGCTGTCTGCATCTCTTTTTCAAGAGCATATTGCATTGCAAGTGCTTTGTCAACATGGCCCAGGGAGCGATGGGTCCTTGCCACACACCATTTTGCGATTTGGGTTTCTATGACCTGTTCGTGAGCTGCACGCCATTCCAGAGCTTTGAGAAAAATTGCCAGAGCTTTTTCATATTCCTGCGCATCATGATAGGTCCAGCCAATATTGTTGTATAGAGAACCCAACCATCCCTGAGCTCTTATATCAGGACTGTTTTCGGCCAAATCCATGGCCTTTTCATTCCAGAGCAATTGCTGATCCTGTGGTGCAGCAATACCCAGCATGTGGGCAGCATCCACGGCATAAAAGTCAGCTTTTACTTCTACACCCAGCTCCCAGGCTTCTAAAAACAGAGGAAGTGATTCTTCTTTCTTTCCAGATGAATTGAATGCCCTCCCCCGTTCTAACATATAGCGAATCTTAGCAATGGGATATTCAGGTTTCATCTCAGCTTCAACTTGATCCAATAATTTGTGCGCTTCTTCAAATTTTTGCTGAAGACCCAGAGTGCGGGAAATCTGAGTTTTCAACTCAAGCACATATTCTGCATTCTCTTGATCATTTGAATTAGTCAAAACAGCTCTGAATTTCTGCTCGGTTTCACCCGGTTCATTGTAATTCCATAATTTATCGAAATCGTGCATTTGAGAATCCTCCTCGTTAACGGTCCCAGTCCTATCAGGTGAACAACCTATTAATACCATTACAATGCTTATAAACACAATAGTTCTTATATACATGATAAGACCTTACAATAATATTTTATGATAATTATCCTTTGCTAATATCAAATTAAGATTTATGCTTAGGGTGTAAAGCAGAAAAATGGATCCCCCAGGGGAACATATCCTGGCTTATGGACATGGAAGGGAGATACCTTATGAAAACAAAATCAACGAATCGGTTCTCACGAGGAGCCAGCTGGCTACTTATTATATACCTGTCATTTATCATGTCAGGGTGTAGTTACAGACCTACTGAGCTCACTCCGGAGCAAGCGCGTGTACTTCAAACCCGGGATTTCAATGGCAGTCCTGAAGAAGTTGCTAAAGCGGTGAGCGTTGTCCTTCAGGAAATGCATTATACGCTGGGCAATGTTGACATGGGTTTGGGAATCATGACGGCTAGTAGAACTTCGGAACGTTTACTAGCACCCATAAGTCGAGAAACTGCTGGGGAAAACGATTTGGAAAGTGAGCTTGGAACCTTCTGTTTGATAGCAGGTACCATGGCCGTCGTTGGCTTATTTATAGCCTGGATGTTTGATGCATTTGATGACGACGATGAAGATGAAGATGATGACGACGAGAACGACAATCGGCGTCCACCATCACGGCGTTCCCACAGATCCCGCTCACACCACCATGATTCTAGCTGGTCGATATTTGGTTCCAGTGATTCTGGTCCATCAAGTGCCGATTCGTATACCTACATCATGACCATCAATCTTGAAGAACTTTCTCTCCAGCAAACACGGGTTCGTTTAACTGTGCAAGGAGAACATTTCGAAGGTCCCAGTCTTGTTGCAACAGGCCCTGTGCAAGATCAGCAATTCTTTATTGATTTTTTTACTCGATTGCATACCACCCTGAATCGCTAATGCAGATTCATGGGAATACAATTGCGAGTTAACCCATAAGATTGAGATCAGCCCTACTACCCTTCATTCTTTTTACGCAAATAGTTTGCGCCCAAGAGATGACGCCTCTTGATTCACTATATGCTCAGGACTCCCTTAGCTTTGCTCAAAGAGCACTACTCAAGCCCATTCAATCCTGGCAGCATTTCAGTTATGAATCAACCGCCTTGAACTGTCAATTCGAAAAATCATGTTCCAATTTTATGGTTGCAGCTATCCTTGACAAAGGTGTCTTACCCGGAGTAGTGATTGGTACAGATCGGATTATCCGATGCAACTCAGCTGCGAGGCACTATCACGTGCAACTCCCCAATGCAAGAATCCAATATGATGGACGGTTGGTGGATCCTCTGAAGTGGGTCAGGGAGCCCAAGCCGGGTAAAAATCCCCTCCTTGCAACTTCATTATCTATTATTCCTGGTATGGGGCGTGCCTATGCAGGACACCCAGTTGATGGCCTGTTCAGTTTCATTCTTGTAGCTGGTTTCGGTCTCAACACCTATAATCATTACCAGGCGGAGAACCCCATTATGACCGGGATAAATGCCAGTATTATGACCCTTTTCTGGTTAGCCGATTTTTATGGTGCTTATCGTACGGCAAAAATGGCTCCACCCCGAATTATCCATCCTTAATTTCTGGACAGCAATTCACCCCTCTTTGTCTATCCTGCAGATATGCAGTATTGAATTGGTAACCTGTTTCAGATAGATTGTTGCTCACATGATTGAATGGATTAATCGAGCTCAAATCGACTCAGGGATTTCTTACAAAGGGGAAGCATGAAAAGTCTAAAAGGGATACCATATCTCGTCATCATTTTACTGATAATCATTGTATCAAACGGTTGCAGCAGTAACCCCTATGTAAAGAAAATACCAAAAGAACAATACGTTGTGATGCTCTCGTTGGATGGGTGTCGTTGGGATTATCCTCAAATGGCGAATATGCCTAATCTTGAATCAATTGCACGCGATGGCGTCAAACTTGAATCCTTGCAACCCTCCTTCCCCAGTAAGACTTTTCCAAATCACTATAGTATCGCCACTGGGCTATACCCAGATAACCATGGAATTGTTCAAAACACTTTTTATGACCCTGATATGGATGCCCACTATAAACTCAGAGATAGGGAAGCCGTTGAAAATGGTGCCTTTTATGGTGGTGAGCCTATCTGGGTTACGGCTGAAAAGCAGGGGTTAAAAACAGCATCATTCTACTGGGTGGGAAGTGAAGCTCCAGTCGATGGTACCTATCCATCCCGATGGAAAAAGTATGATCATCACTTTCCATACGAAGCCCGGGTAGATAGTGTCATAACCTGGTTATCGCTTCCCAAGAAGGAACGCCCCCGTCTTATCACCTGGTATTATCCAGAACCAGACGAAGTTGCCCACATGAACAGTCCTGAAAGTGAAAAGACCAAAATTAAACTTGAATATCTTGATAGTCTGGTTGGAGATTTCCGACAAAAGCTGTCACAACTTCCCATTGCGGATCAAATTAATATCATCGTGACAGCAGACCATGGTATGACCAGAATTTCAGGTGATAAATGGATTTACTTTGAAGATTATATCCAGCCAACCTGGTTGGACACTTCCCTGGGAAGCACACCGGTATGGATGTTTGATGCGAAGGAAGGGTTTGAGGATTCTGTCTACCAGAACCTCAACCGCGCTGAACATCTGAATGTATGGAAAAAAGACAGTATTCCCGACACATTGCACTATGGTAAGAATTCACGTGTTATGGATATTGTGGTTACCCCTGATCTCCATTGGAGTATTGGATGGGGAGCTAAAAGGTACCCAACTAGCATGATTGGGGGGGCTCATGGATATGACCCTCGACTCAAAGATATGCATGCTATTTTCTACGCATCCGGTCCAGCCTTTAAACACGGTTATGTTCATCCCACGGTTGAAAATGTTAATATCTACCCACTCATAGCAAAAATCTTGAATCTCAATCCAGCTAAGACCGATGGGAAGCTGGAAAATGTCAGCCGTATGCTAAAACCCAAAATGATGATAGACGACTAAGTATGATGGATCTGGTTTTCCCAGGTGGCTTGTATATTTTTGCAGGGATTGTAGTCCTGCTTTTAACCTTTTATAGATGGATAAACAGGTCCGATCGTTGACGAGCTCATTCAAAAAAGTAATACAATATATACTGCTATCTGTAATCATAGTAGCCAGTCTCAATTCATGTTTCATTACTGACTTACGCCTCAAAGAATATCTACGCCCTATCCGCAAAATTTTAAACAAAGAACGGTCTTATTGGACTGACAAAATTGAGTACAAAGGTGAAGCAGGTACCGAAATTGTTTATTACAAAAATGGTCGACCTGCCCTGGAACGTTTCTTTGATGCAAATGGGCTGCTCACAACCATAAGTTATCTGGGTAGAGATGGAAGTTCTTTAAGAACCGATTCTTTGGTATATGCTGATGAAGAACTCATCGGTGGGTACTACTTTTCAGAGCCAAATCACCAACTTGTACTGCGTTTCCTCAGTTACAAGCAGCAGGGACAACTGAGTCAGCGCTCATGGTATGGCGCTATGGATGAACTATTGAGTCGAGAATTCTTTCTTTTTGATAGAAATGGATATCGACGTATGCGGTTGATATTTGACGGCAACGACTCACTGCTTTATACAGAATCTTTTAAACGTGGATCAGATGAATTGGAGCTTCAGAATACTTATACAATTTTTGGACAACTTGTTCATCAAACTATCTATGAATCAGGCAAACCTCCTTACCAATACGATTTCAATTTAGATGGAGAGGTCACTCGAATTTCTGAACTATATCCCGGTGGTAATCCAGTCTGGTCAACCGACTTACTCTACAATTCCAGCGGAGTCATAGAACGGAGTAATTTCAGTGTTGATGGACGATTCCTGTTCACCCATCTTGGTGATATTGAACTCTTCCAGCAATCTCTACGATCCTGGAAACACCCTGCTTCACCTAGCCAGGTTCAACAAATATTCAAATTCAACCATCGCAGCCCCTTTGTTGAAGAGATTGCCGATAATGAGTCTAAATCCAAAATAATTGAGTATAGATTACCTCGCAGCGGGGCGATTTTTAAACGCTCTCTTGTGGATGAAAATAATATGCTTATTCAAGACAGTATTTTTTCAAGCCGAGAGGGATTTCACCCAGTTTCTGTAAGAAATTTTGACAACGAAGGTTTTATTACAGATGATGTGATCTCCGATTTATCTGGAAACCCAAAGTGGCTCCATAAATGGTTCAGAGATGATAAGCAGAGAGTTATTAGAGAGGAGATTTCAGCTCTCCCAGACACCTTCACTGCTGCAGTAAGTCGGTTCTATGATAGTTTTAGTTTGCCAGCCTTCTCAGAAAGGTTCACCTCCCCTGACTCATTTGATGGGACCTGGGTGTTTTATCATGGGGGTGGTATCAACAAAACACTCTTCTACAATAATCAGTTTGATTTGAGTGAATCATGGCTCCTGCGCCCCGGTGGCGATACGACTCGGCATTCTACCTTTGAGACTATTGACTATATCCGAGTTGAATCAAAGTATGGGCTCCATGATACACTCTTATCACAACTCCGATTTACTGAGGATGGCCTATTAAGCTGGGAATTATTTTTTGATGCTGAAAAACGTATCCAGAAAGAAACTCACCGGAAAAAAGACGGATCAATTTATCGGGAAGTCGCCTATGATCATCCCAATCGGAGCATCACTAGCACCACATATGCACCGGTAGGTTTTGGGGATGGGATCACAGCCGGACAATTCAAGGGTGAGATGACTTCTAGAGTGGTTTCTAAATTGAATGGGCAGGGTAAGAGCATTCAGGTTATTTCATATAATTCCAGCGGCGAGACTGACTGGGAGAAACGCAATGCCTATAGGGCAGGGAAACTTTTAAAATCGGCCCAATTGGATCCCCAGGGGAAACCCGTCTTCATTTCCAACTACACCCATAATGATCAGGGTCAGGTGCTTACCGAAACTGCACTTGATAAAAGTGGTGCTTTGGTTCACACCATTGAAAACCAGTACAATGAAGAGAACCAACTTATCTGGAAGACATTCTCATCCATACTATCGGGAACTGCTAGTGCGAATAGACTTTATTATGATGAATTAGGCCGTTTACAGCGGGATGAGATCATTGAGGATAAAAGGTTCATTGAGGCCGTAGAATATGAGTACATCCCAGATTTCTTCTTGAGAATGGCTACACACTATACACCTGAAGGTGAAATCATCCGTAAAGAAGTTGAGAATTATTTTGGCGATAATGTCTTTGCTGCCAACTCAAGTGAAGACAATAAAGGAAACACTAAATGAAAAAAATCTGGTTCGTTTCACTTCACTTCGTTGTTGTACTTTTTCTTATTTCTTGCTCAGGGTTAAAAAAGGCAGATGAACCCACCGTTCCTCATGAAGTGGGCATCGCGTACATGAATCTGGAAACTGGAGAAATCCTCGCCTATAATGCCCATGAACTTTTTCATGCAGCCAGTACCATGAAAACCCCAATCATGTTTCAGCTATTCAAAATGAGGGACAAAGGCATCCTTGATTTAACGAGTGAAATTCCTGTTAGGAACCAATTCACCAGTATTGTTGATGGATCCCTATTCAGCCTGCCTATTGCATCAGAAAAAGATGAAATTTTATACCCCCATCTCGATCAAAACCTCAGCTTCTATGATATCATGGAAAAAATGATCACTCATAGCAGCAATCTGGCCACAAATATATTAATGGAATACACTGGCGCAGATTCAATTGGAGCTACCATGCGTCTCATCGAGGCAGATGGTGTGCTGGTCATGCGGGGCGTGGAAGACCTCAAAGCATACAATTTGGGTTTAAACAATGTGACCTCTGCTTATGGGATGATGAAGGTCATGGAAGCTGTTTACAATTCAGAATTTGTTGCAGATTCATCACGTCAGGAAATGCAGGACATTCTCAAACGTCAACATTTTAACACAATGATACCTGCAGGTTTGCCCAAAGATGTCGTTGTCGCACACAAAACTGGCTCAATCACACGCATTGCCCACGATGCTGCCCTGGTTTATCCTCCCGATTCAGCTCCATTTGTCCTGGTTATTTTGACCCGGGGTTGGGATGACCATGCTTCAGCACAAAAAGTTGGAGCTCGCATTTACTCCAAGGTATACGATTATCATCGAGGTCTGTTACAGCGGACTGATATTGCCATCCCTGACCTCCTGAAGGATAATTAAAGCCCATATATTTCCTGAAATCATTATCGAAATACCTGGCGAGGCACCTCGAAATACGAGCTGGCAACAAGGGGTGCAAAATGTTATGATACGCCCATGATAAATCTCCATACTCTGGCCACTGACGCTGCCATTGAAGCAGGCAAGATTCTCCTCAAATATTATAAAAATGCTTATGAGATTCACGATAAGGGATACCATAATCCTGTCACAACAGCTGACCATGAGGCAGATGCCTTTCTGAAACAATTTCTCATGGAGGCAACACCGGAATTTGGTTGGCTATCTGAGGAAACTGTAGACTCCCCCCAGCGCCTTGACAAGGAATTTGTCTGGATTGTTGATCCCCTGGATGGGACCAAGGAATTTATTGAAGGCGTCCCTCACTTTGTAACATCAATCGGGCTGGTCCAAAATGGAATCCCAGTACTAGGTATACTCTATAATCCCGTCACAGAAGAACTAATTAGAACTGACGATGCAGGGATTGTCTGGTATCAAGATAAGCAGGCCGTGCTTTGCCATGAGACCGCATTAAAAGACGTGGGATGCTTAAACAGTCGCTCCGAAACCAGACGTGGACTCTGGGAAACCTGGGCCAATGAATTTAAAGAATTAATCCCCATAGGGAGTGTAGCTTACAAGCTGGGACTCGTTGCAGCAGGTCAGCAGGATTTCTTTGTCACCCTACGCCCCAAAAACGAATGGGATGTGTGTGCGGGACATGCGCTCTTATTGGCGCTGGGTGGTACGATGAAGACAACAACAGGTGCTGAAATTTTATACAACCAGCCAGACACAATTATTAGGCCGGGAATGACAGGTGGCAATAAACATCTGGTAGAGGCCTTTATTAGTAGATTTAATGCGCGGAAAGGGAAATAAAATGAGTAATGATTCAAAACAATTCGAAGCATTTGATGTCCTGGGAGATGGGATTAGTTTTGTTCGTCTGATCAATACCATGGGATCTGATGTAGAGATTGTTAATGGAGCCAGAGTTTCATTTGGAAAACGCCGGGAAGAATTGGATGAGAAAGATAGAGTTCTTATTCAATATCTTGCTGATGAAAGACATACATCCCCTTTCGAGCATGTTGCATTTACGTTTCACATAAAGTGCCCCCTATTTGTGACTCGCCAATGGCATCGTCATCGGACCTGGTCCTACAATGAAATCAGCCGTCGATATACATCAATGAATCTTGAATTTTATGTCCCCAAAGCATATCGTCAACAGGCTGAAACAAATCGTCAGGCTAGTACGGACGAGCTACTGGCAGAAACCAAAGATGGAAAGAATATTCACAATTTGGTGGCAGAACATACAGCTGGTGCATTTGAGTTTTATGAGGACTTGATCAAACAGGGTGTCGCCAGAGAGCAAGCTCGTATGGTGCTTCCTCAAAACATGTATACTGAGATGTATGCTACTGTGAATCTCCACAATTTGATTCACTTTGTTGAATTGCGCATTCACACTGGAGCTCAGTGGGAAATTCAGCAATATGCTCTCAAGCTTTTGGATCTTGCCGAAGAAGCAGCTCCTTATGCCATCAAAGCCATCCGCAAAGCACGTAACTGGTAAGGAATAATTATGGAAACAATTGGATTTGTATTTGGATTGGCAGCACTCGCTTTCGCACTGATTGCCAACTCTCGTCTCAATAAATTAGAAGATAAACTTAAAGAACTTGATGTGCTGGATAAGGATTTCAAATCCGGCGAAAGAATTTCATAAGAATAATTGCTCAGATTTAAGAATGGAGAAAACTCAAAATGGCTAAAGCGAATGCTGTATATGCCCAATCAGGGGGTGTCACCAGTGTCATTAACGGATCTGCATATGGTGTGATTAAGGCAGCCCAGGAATCAGGGATCATTGACAATATCTATGGTGGACTCTATGGGATTAATGGCGTACTGGAAGAAAATCTGGTTGACGTCAGTCAGGAGAATCCAGCTGATATTGACCGCTTACCTTACACACCTTCAGCAGCCTTTGGATCTTGCCGCAAAAAGTTACCCTCCCTGGAAAAGAATCGTGCCGATTTCGAAAAAATTATCGAAGTCTTCAAAGCTCATGATGTCCGTTACTTCTTCTATAATGGCGGTAACGACTCCATGGATACTGCTCACAAAATCTCCCAACTTTCCCATGATATGGGTTATGATGTTACCTGCATTGGAGTGCCAAAAACAGTAGATAATGATCTTCCAGTCACGGATAACAGTCCTGGATTTGGCTCTGTAGCGAAATACAATGCTGTTTCACTGCGTGAAGCCTCATTTGATGTGGCTTCCATGCATCATGACAGTACCAAGGCTTTTGTGGCTGAGACCATGGGTCGACATGCTGGTTGGATTGCTGCCTCAACTGCCATGGCCGGCAACAATGAAAATGAGGGGCCACATATCATATTGCTGCCTGAAATTGCCTTCAGGGAAGAGGCTTTCCTGGCAGAAGTTGAAAGAATTCGCGCCAAGGTTGGATACTGTGTTGTGGCCGTTTCAGAGGGCTTGCAGAATGAAGCAGGTAAGTTTGTGGCTGATGCTGGAACTGTGGATATGTTTGGTCATACCCAATTGGGTGGAGCTGGAGATTTTATCTCCAATCTGATCAAGAACAAATTAGGCATCAAAGTACACAACGCCTTGCCCGATTATTTTCAGCGCTCCGGTCGTCATATTGCATCCAAGACAGATGTAGAACAGGCGATTGCTGTAGGAAAAGAAGCGGTACATCTGGCAGCAAAAGGTCTCAATGGACAGATGGTAACCATCGTCCGGGATTCGGATACGCCTTACTCCTGGTCAGTTGGACATACTGATATAGTTAATATTGCCAACAAGGAAAAAGTACTTCCCGCCGACTATATTCGCGAGGATGGCTTTCATGTTACTGAGGCATTTCGAACTTATTGCCAACCCCTGATTGAGGGTGAACTTTGGCCTGATTATTCAGGTGGAATCCCTGTCTACAGCCAACTAGTACGGAATCTTGTCCCTAAAAAATTAGGCTAAATTCCCGTACTAAAAGCGTTTGGAGGAACATTTCCATCCGTATATATTGACCCGCTTTTTAAAGTATGCATGGTGGGCGTAGCTCAGTTGGTAGAGCGCGCGGTTGTGGTCCGCGTGGTCGTCGGTTCAAGCCCGACCGTTCACCCCATGAAGGCTCGGAAAAATAATTATTTCGAGCTTTGACATTTGGTCCCTTCGTCTAGTGGTTAGGACTCGAGATTTTCATTCTCGCAACAGGAGTTCAATTCTCCTAGGGATCACAAAAAACCCGATCGAAAGATCGGGTTTTTTTGTTTCTACAATTATTAGATTTGTTAATCTATCTCATCGAGGGTTTCCAACAGGTAGCGCCACCCCCGCTTATCCAACAATTGGGACATTTTTCGGTAACCAAAACCGTAGTCTGGATCCTGACTTTTTTCCATATTAAGGAGCCGGAATTTGGCAAACTCCGAACGGGTATCCTTATATACCATCTCACTTCCAAGATTGCAGAATCCTTCACGAATATCGGATCTTAAATCCAGATCTCTTTCGAATAAATAGACATGCATTAACTCGTGGGCCAAGACAGCACGAAACATAGTCAGAGGTAAATGTGATAATATATAGATGTGGCTATCTTTGGAAACCACACGACCATTACGTGTCTGTATATTGTGATCAGTGAACCCATGCATGGCATCAGAATAAGACAAGGCCAGTTGTTTCAACCGATGCTGATCAACCAGGGTGATGGGGATATCATCTGGTAAATTAGTTATCCCATTGGTTGTTAAAAGTCGACGAACATAGGCGATGGAGGATTCCAGCAGAAAATCCTCGGATACTTCAGTTTCATTGCAAATCCCACAAAGGTGACGTCCATCGCTGAGTTCAAAACCACCCCCGGTCAATTCCCCACAAATCCATCTGCCACAAGTATTGCATTCGGGTAATTCAGAGGAGTGCTGCTCATGGAATGAATTTCCCCAAAAGTCTGTTAGATATGTACCCTGAAGGGGTCCTCCACATATATCACACCTCGGGATTATGTGATCGATGTAGCACGTGGGGTGATACATTTTATCATCAAGGAGATTGTATTTCCCCTCGATCAATTTTTCACAGTATTCACACCGAGGTTGGACATGATCTCGGTAACAATTCTCATGATAGGATTTACCATCAGCAGTGAGATAATTACCATCAATGGATTTATTGCAATAGCTACACTTTGGTTCACTGCCAAGAATCATTCCAACAAAGACAGAGAGAATGAACAGAATGCTGAGACTTGATCGATGCATGATTAAATATTACACCACTTCGAATCTTAGCCTAATAAAAATGTTGAGGGCTTCTACCCCTGACTATGCTTTCTCCCCAACAGATAAAACCGGTGGTGAGTGAGTGACGATACCTTTTTTGTCCTGATAGGCTCGCCACCTGCGGTCGATATGAGGAGTGATATACCAGACTGCAGCACAAAGAAATAAACCCGCGTAGATATCAACAACGTAATGGTGCCGGAGATAGACCGTGGCAATAATGAGAGACACACCAATGGGGAGGAAAATCGCGAAGAGACCTTTGTGGAAACGCCAGGCCATCCCCAGAGTAAGAAAGGTGATGGTGCAATGCAATGAAGGGAAAGCCCCTCTGGCGGATGCCGAACTGATATTCACTACAGCACGAGCACTATCCGATATGAGTGAGGTCCCTTTAAAAATGTTAATGGTGTACAGATCGGCCAGGGCCAGCCTCGGCGGTGCAGCCGGCAACAAGATATAGAGCATATAGCCACCATAATAACAGAGCATCATAGTTAGCATGACGGTTCTGAATTCCCGCTTCTCTCCCTTGTAATACATATAGAGAACCAAAATTACAGTGATCCAGAAGTAATTCATATAGGCGAAGGACAACCAGTCAGTTAACCAGGGAGTATAAAACTTTTCAGCCCATACTGTTGGTGACACGCCAAACATCCATTCATCAATTGCGTTGAGCTGGAAATGAACATCATGTGGATTCACAAAGTGAATGGTATCATGAAGATTGGTATAAACAGCAATGGCGAAAATAAAGGGCGCAACATTTCGAATAAACTTGAAGACACGCTTATGTGGGCGATACCAGAGGAACCAGTAAAAGATAAGCATGAGTATAATTGTTACTATGATTCTGGCAATTCCACCTTCAATTTTCTTAGAATCCTCACCAACCGTAGTGTAAAAATACCAGTTAGCTCTGATAGTAATCAGTATGGACGGGATCAGGAAGACCAGGAAGATGATCTCCTCAATTCGTAGACTCTGTATACGACGTATCCAGGTTTTCAGCATGTCAAATCTCCCATCATGAACCTCAGCTCCAATTTTTTACACCTGTACTTCAGAAATTTCTACAATACTCAGGATTCCCAGAGCTGCCAGGACAAAAATGAGACAGCCCAAAATGACCCCTACCCCCACAGCCCAACTCGTTTGTCTGCTGGAAAGATTCATCACCCTGGCCAGGGATATTCCAGTCCAGACACCACCCCCAAAGGGAATAGTAGTGATGGTAAGAGGACCCAGCCACCCGATTTTCATCAGCCCAGCAGTCCATCTCCGTTTGCTCAAACGATCCTGAATTCGTCTGGAATGTTTCTGCAAATAGATAGCCCATTTGAATTTTGCAAAGGATAGGTCAAACATGTGATTAATGAAAGCCATGAGCACGAAGTCTGAGAGAATAACGATGATCCCTATTTCCCAGGCATTGAGACCCATGATTAGACCGAGAGGGAAGGCTGCCTTCTTTCCCAGTGTGTACTGGGCTACCAACAACGGAATAATAGCCAGTATTTTAGGAGGGATCAGCTGAATCGTCCTCAACTTTTTTTACGATCATCAGACGTTGGTAAGCTGTGTAATTGGTTCCTATTGCGAGAATGATAATAGAAATTTCTAGAACAATCTCAGACCCAAAATAACTCACTCCCCAGGGATTGAGTATGGCACCAACTGAAAGAATGATAAAGCGTTCGAAGCGTTGCATGAATCCCACCAGCTCTTGAACCCCCAGTGACTGGGCGCGGGCGCGAATATAACTTACCATCATAGATCCCATGATGGCCAGGAATGACCAGAAAAACATGGGACTATCTTTAAAATGATAGGTGATTCCCATAAAGACAAACATCTCAACATAACGATCCAGACTTGAATCTAAGGTGGCTCCAAATTTACTGGATCGCTCACCCAGTCGGGCTACCGTTCCATCAAGGGTATCCAGAATGCCGCTAAACAGAAGCAGAAGCCCTGCGGTGGCACTATGTCCAAACATGAAAAAGATGGCCGCTATAACCCCAATAATGGAGGCTGTGAACGAAATTGAGTTAGGATTCATCTTTGCCAGAGGTGAATGTGAAACGATGGCTTTTACAACCTTATAGTACCCTTCAATAAGGTTATGACGATTAAGCATTCCGTTTCACATTTCTATTCGTAGCTATCATAATATTCGTGTCCAACATGGGTGATGAGTTCCTCTCCCATCATCCAGCGCAAAGTGTTTTTCAATTTTGTAAGTTGGATAAAGATGTCATGTTCAGGATAAAGCCCAGGTCCAACTATTGGTGCTTTAAAGTAAAAGGATAGCCATTCCTGAATGCCACGCATCTTGTGTCGAAGCGCCAGATCAGCAAATAGTACTAAATCCAACACAATAGGTGCGGCCAGGATGGAATCCCGACAAAGGAAATCAACCTTGATTTGCATCTTGTAGCCCATCCAACCAAAGATATCGATGTTATCCCAGCCCTCTTTGGCATCACCACGTGGCGGGTAATAATTGATCCGAACCTTATGGTAGAGATCTTTGTAGAGATCTGGATAAGTATCAGGCTGGAGGATGTAATCCAATGCACCCTTTTTTGAAACCTCTTTTGATTTAAATGAACCTGGATCGTCAAGAACTTCACCATCCCGGTTACCAAGGATATTTGTGGAAAACCAACCCTCAACCCCCAACATTCGGGATTTCAGTCCCGGTGCGAGGATGGTTTTCATCAGGGTTTGACCTGTTTTGAAATCTTTTCCGGCAATTGGGAGACCTTCTGCCATAGCCAATTCTTGAATAGCCGGGACATCAATGGCAAGATTTGGGGCACCCATAAGGAAGGGTACGCCACTCTTCAAGGCAGCATAGGCATAGATCATGCTGGGAGCGATAAGTGGATCGTTGGCTAACATAGCAGCTTCAAATTTTTCCAGGTTGCTATGGATATCTGAAGGTTCGATATAGACCTCTGTGCTGGCGCACCAGATCATGACGTCCCTTGTTGTATTGTTGGTTTTTCTGAATGATTTAATATCATCTATGAGCATTTCAGCCAGTAGCATCTTATTGGGAGCAGCTTTTTTGTGAACCCCATCCAGGTTTTTTACGTATTCCTTATCAAAAACTGCCTTCATAGGTTTTACTGACTCGAGTAGCGGACGCGCTCTTTCCAGATCTTGAGGTTCCAGAACTTGTGCCCGCGTGGCAGCTTGATATCCATCGTCTTCAAAAATATCCCAGGCTCCAAAAACCAGATCCTGCAGTTCTGCGAGAGGTACAAATTCTTTTATTTTGGGGCTGCGATTCTCAGTCCTCTTACCCAGTCGAATCGTGGCCATCTGAGTGACACTTCCAATGGGAGCTGAGTGCCCATTAATAATGGCATCAACACCAGCAATGAATGTGGTTGATACTGCCCCTAATCCAGGAATTAAAACTCCCAGTTTCCCCTCTGGTGCTTTTGAATCCAAAAAAAACTCCTCTCACTCTATCCATAGAATTCTATATATAATTGTGGGCAAAATTTAATCCCGCCATCACGCAATTCAAGGCATGCTTCGGTGCATATAATCATGCTTGATTTAGCAAACAACAACTTATGAGAAAAGTACGACAATTAGGACCATTACATTATCTCTTCAGAAAGTACATTTTGGTCTATACTTCATTCCTGTTCACCTTATTTTGATTCCAATGAAAAAGCATACCTTATTCGCCAACACGCTGCTCCAAACACTACGTATTGAGGAGCTTATCGGTATCGTGCTAATCACATTCACTATCATTTTTGCCAGTTATGCAAATCTGTATCTCATGATGAATGGATCCAATGCTTCGCAAAACGTTGCTGTGAATTTTTTGAGGATATTTACTTCAGGTCTGCTCACCTTTTTATTTTGTCGTTCTATTCTCTACCATACCTCAAACAAAGTTTTCCAATTTGTTCGTGATTTCTTACCCGTTCTATTTGTACTGATCATTTATTACAATCTGCAGGATGCCATATTCATCCTAAATCCTCGTGACATTCACCATACTCTGATAAACCTGGATGGTAAACTTTTTGGAATTCAACCTACCGTTTGGGCTGAACGTTTTTATCATCCTCGACTTACTGATTGGTTCTCATTTACATATTTGAATTATTATTTCATGACCCTGATCCTGTTAGGTCTTCTTTATTTAAAACAGAGATATGATGATTTTAGAGTGATCGTGGCAACCATCATGATTGGCTATTTCATAGGCTTTATCAGCTATATCATTTTTCCAGCGTCTTCACCTTTTCTAGTTATACCAGAGGCCTATGAAGTAGATATCTGGAAGGACACCTCATTTTTCTCCTGGCTCACCTATACTATTGTTGATTTGTCTCCCCACCGTGTCCGCGATGCCTTCCCATCTATGCATAATGCTATCGTTTTACTGACTCTCATTTTGGCCTGGAGATATCATCGGACATACTTCTGGATACAGCTTCCATTGGCCATCTCCTTACCTTTCGCTACAGTGTATTTGAGATATCACTATGTTGTCGATATCATTGGAGCCATCCCGGTAATTGCCTTAGCACTTTACTTAACCCCCCGGCTAGTACTAAGATGGAGACAGTTTCAGGATAAAAACACTTCTCTTGAGGATAATTTGGGCGAAAGTGGAGTAAATTTTTGAGCATCCATAACCTGATTGAGGTTTCTCTTATTCAGTCTGAAAGTGAAACTCAGGCATCTCGACAGATACGAGAAGAAGTATTCGTCGTGGAGCAACAGGTTCCACCTGAAATAGAATATGATGAATACGAAGAGAGTTCGATACACATTCTAGCCCGCATCGATGGTCAACCCGTGGGCACAGCTCGCTGGCGAAAGACTGAGCATGGTCAAAAGCTCGAACGTTTTGCCGTTATGAAAGCAGCCAGAGGAAAAGGTGTCGGGCAGGCTCTGGTGAAATTTGTCCTGGATCAGATCAAGGATTCTGAACCAGCCTATTTGAACTCACAGGTTTCAGCAATACCGTTTTATACCCGCCAGGGATTTGAAGCAACAGGGGGCATCTTTTACGAAGCTGGTATCCCTCATAGAAAGATGATCCGAAAGTCCTGACCAAAAAAAATGACCTATTCAGGTCATTTTTTCTTTAAACTTTTTTCAATTGTTGCTAGCCAAAGATGAGCTTTTTAGCGACCTCATCTGATTTTGCTTTGATGGATTTGTGAAGTGAACCACCATGGCTATCCATGGTGACAACGGCTGGAAAATCCTTTACTTCAATATGCCAGAATGCCTCTGGAACACCGAGTTCATCCAACATGTAAACATCATGAACCTTCACCACAGACTTTGCCAGCGAGGCAGCCATACCACCGATGGCATGTAAATAAACGCCACCTGATTTAGCCAGACCAGCCAGGGTTTTTTCACCCATACCACCTTTGCCAATCACAGCACGGACTTTATAGTGCTCCATGACGGCAGCTTCATATGGTTCTTCACGAATACTTGTAGTAGGACCAGCTGCGACAAATGACCAGGAGCCATCTTCATGTTGCTTGACAACAGGACCACAATGATAGATCATGCTGCCTTCCATGATAGGTTTTAGCCATTCCGGCCAGTTCTCATGGATGTATTTATGAGCCGCATCTCTGGCTGTAACCATCAAACCTGAAATTGCCACCTCATCGCCCATTTTTAATTCGCGAGTTGCTGCTTCTGAAATAGGTAATTTCAGCTTAATCATAACTCACCTCCCCACTGTCTTTCAGAATCATGCTGTGTCTCCGATAAGCCCAACACATGTATGATATAGAGACAAAAAAGGAAGCCGGTAATCGGTGCATGGTACCCATTTTCACGCCTAGAATGGTCGTTTTTCCACCAAAACCCATGGGACCCACACCTAGCTCATTTAAATCAGACAACAGGTTTGATTCCATTTCAGCCAGATCAGCATTAGGGTTGGTATCTGTCATTTTTCTGAATAATTGAGATTTTGCTGTGAGATGTGAAGTGGTTCTGTCACCCCCAACGCCAATACCAAGAATACCAGGAGCACATCCCAGACCCTGGGCAGCATTAACAGCATCCACAATGACCTTATAAACGCCATCCAGATCACGACCAGCACCCAAACCTACATCGGGAAGTTTATATTGGGTGGAAACGTTCTCACATCCTCCCCCCTTAAGCATGAGTTTGAATTCGATATAGTCATTATCCCATTCTTCGAAATGGATAAAGGGTTGTCCTTCACCAATATTATTCCCTGAATTTTTTCCAGTAATGCTATCCACAGCATTTGGACGGAGATAACTTTTATCAACTGCTTCAGCTGTGGCCTCATGAATTAAGGCAGTCAGCTTACGCATACCCACACCTTCAGGAATATGAACAATATATATGTTGGTTCCCGTATCCTGGCAAATCGGTGTGGATTCAGCACGTGCGAGATCGATATTTTTCAGGATCATGCCAAAAACACTACGGGCTGCAGAGCCTTCGTCCTCATTCTGTTGGGCAGCCTTAATACTCTCCACCACATCCACAGGGAGATCTGTGGCAGCCAAACGAATCAACTCCAGAAGCTGATTCTTTAGGACTTTTTCATCGTATTGAAACATTTTTTATCCCCTAAACTACTTAACCTCCCAAACATCACCACTATAGAACAGGTCTTCCAAAGTACCCTTACCCTTAGCCTTGGTGACCTCTTTGATCTGCTCGACCATCATCTCATCATATGAAGGTGCATCAACAGCCCTGAGCACACCAAATGGTGTCGGGTTACGTTGATCAAATGTCATTTCAAGCAGAAGGTTGGTAATGATAGGGTTGGTTTCATCGTGTACGAGAAGATCACTTTCAGACCATTCCTCCCCGAGGTGCACAACTTTGGGGTGGTTGTCTTTCATGATGATACCCTTGTCCTGTTCCTTACCAAAAATCATAGGCTCACCGTGAACAACAAACAGAGCGTTGTCAGGACGGGTCGCTTTATTTTCGACATCTGCAAATTCACCATCGTTGAAAATGATGCAATTCTGGTAAACCTCTATGAATGAGGCACCTTTGTGACGTTGGGATCGTTTGATGCTTTCCTGGAGACCTTTGGCATCCACATCCAGTGCTCTTGCAATGAAAGTAGCATTTGCCCCAAGAGCAACCGCACTAGGATTAAATGGACGATCAATAGATCCAAAGGGTGAAGATTTGGTTTTTGCTCCCAACAAAGATGTGGGAGAATACTGACCCTTGGTCAAGCCGTAGATACGGTTGTTAAACAACATGATATTCATATCAATATTGCGTCGCAAAGCGTGGATCATGTGGTTTCCCCCGATGGAAAACCCATCACCGTCACCCGTGATCACCCAAACAGCCAGGTCAGGATTGGCCAGTTTTACGCCAGATGCAATTGCCGGTGCACGACCATGGATTGAATGGAATCCATATGTATCCATGTAATAGGGAAAACGGCTGGAACAGCCAATTCCAGATACAAAAGTGTAATTCTCTTTTTTCACACCCAAGACAGGTAGGGTTTTTTGCATATTTGCCAGAACCGAATAATCCCCACAACCCGGACACCATCGTACCTCGTTGCCGGGGACAAAATCTTTCCGTGTTAGATTCAGATCTTGAATGTCAACTTTAGTTTCACTCATCTCTCTATACCTTATCTATTCAATTACTCGGGGATTAACCGAGGATCTCGTTAATTTTATCTTCGATTTCAGAAGCACGGAAAGGTTCACCTCGAACGATGTTCAATTGGTGAATTTCTCTGGCCAGCTCACCTTTGAGAAGTAGAGCCAACTGACCTGAGTTAACCTCTGGAATAAGAATTTCATCAAATTCATCACAAATAGCCTTTAAATCTGATGGGAATGGGCTTACCCAGCGTAGGTGCATCTGGCTTACTGATCGTCCCTTTGCAAGCGCACGATCTACAGCGACATGGATGGCACCATGGGTGCTACCCCACCCTAAGACGAGTAGTTTGCCCTTAGGTTCACCGTGGATTTCTGAGGGAGGAATTTCCTGTGTGATATTCTCAACTTTACGAGCTCTTATGTCAGTCATAAGTTGGTGATTCTCAGGATCCTGACTTACCATACCAGTAATATTTTCCTTTTCAAGACCTCCGATCCGATGTTCCAGACCTGTAGTTCCAGGAATTGCCCAGGGACGAGCTTCATTTTCATCGCGTGCATAGGGCATAAATCCATCTTCACCGCGGGCTGAAGAGTCTGGATGACTTACTTCAATCTTAGGTAAGTTTTTTGGATCTGGAATTTTCCAGGGGCCAGAACCCTGGCCAAGATATCCGTCAGATAGTAAAATGACTGGCGTCATATACTTCATGGCGATTCTGGCTGCCTCAAAGGCACAGTCAAAACAATCAGCTGGATCTTTAGCAGCAATGACAGGTATCTGTGCATCACTATTTCGTCCATGGACAGCCTGCAAAAGGTCTGATTGTTCCATCTTCGTAGGCATTCCAGTACTGGGTCCACCCCGCTGAACATTCACGATGACCAGTGGCAACTCTGTGATGATCGCCAATCCAATAGCTTCTGTTTTTAGAGCCATACCGGGACCGGAAGTTGTGGTAACTGCCAAATCACCAGCATAGGACGCACCAATAGCAGATGCAATACCGGCAATTTCGTCCTCAGCCTGGAATGTTTTCACACCATGATTCCTGAGACCTGAAAGTGTATGGAGGATTTCACTGGCTGGGGTGATTGGGTATGACCCCAAAAACAATTCTTTGCCGGCTTTTTCAGCGGCTGACACCAGACCATAGGCCACAGCGACGTTGCCAGTAATATTGCGATATTTACCCTTGGGTAAATCAGCTTTCTCTACGGCATAGGAAGTCGTAAATATTTCAGTGGTCTCACCATAATTGAAACCCGTTTTCATTGCTATGATATTTGATTCGGCAATGGATGGGTTTTTGGCGAATTTTTTTCTCAACCATTCTTCGGTGGGTTCAATGGGACGATTGTACATCCAAAAAAGAACACCCAGGGCGAACATATTCTTGGTTCGCTCAATACCTTTTGAAGTCAGGTCAGAATTCTCAAGAGCTATTTTAACCAGCCTGGACATTTCAATACTGAAGACTGTAAATCCTTCCAAAGACCCATCCTCGAGTGGATTGTTTTCCCAACCGGCCATTTTTAGGTTCTTTGCTGTGAATGCATTGGCGTTGGCCAAAATGGTTCCACCCTTTTTCAAATCCCGTAAATGCACCTTAAGCGCAGCTGGGTTCATGGCCACCAACGTGTCTGGTAAATCACCTGGGGTAAAGACCCGCTGTGATCCAAACATCAACTGAAAGGCACTGACACCAGCAAGAGTTCCAAGTGGAGCTCGAATTTCAGATGGATAATTAGGAATAGTTTTTAGGTCATTCCCGACAATGGCCGTTGCTTCAGTGAAGCGCGTACCGGTTAATTGCATACCATCGCCAGAATCTCCGGCAAAACGAATGGTTGCTTCATTGATACTAATTACTTTTTTCGCCATGAATACGAACTCCTGATTAACGAAACTTTTTATTGATTAAAATTAACTGAAATTTCACTTGTTGAACTAACTCGCTCCCAGGTTTGAACCATGGGTTTAACCTGCTCTTTTTGAGGTGCATATTGATGCAAAATCAGGCCTGAATATCGCGGCTCATTCATGATCAAAAACTAATGTCCACCTAGGCTTAAAACAATGCTGAATGATATCTGGCACCATTTATTTTTCACAAGTATTAGACAAGGCAACTATTGAGCCGTACTATCTATTTTTCCTGACTTTCTAATCCGGTTTTGATAGATTTTGACCCTTGGTAAAATACTTTTTCAGCTGATTCTGAGCCTCTCCAAAAACGGTACGGGCGGGAAAGTTACCATGTCTGTTTAAAACCCCGGCCTGCACCCCTGTGAGTATCTCAATGCCCTCCGAGATAGTTTCAACTGACCATATATTGAATTTTCCAGCCTTCACTGCAGCCTGAATATCAGGCAAAAGCATGAGATGATCCACATTCGCCGAAGGAATCATGACTCCCTGCTCTCCAGTTAATCCTCTAAGCTCACAGAGATGGAAGAAACCTTCGATTTTCTCATTTACCCCTCCAATGGCTTGAATCTCACCCCACTGATTAACAGACCCTGTTACGGCGATCCCCTGCTTAATGGGAATCCCTGATAGCGCGGAGAGAATCACATAAATTTCCGTAGAGCTGGCACTGTCACCATCAATGCCTCCATAGGATTGTTCAAAAGTCAATGTTATGGTCACCGACAAAGGAAAGTTTTGTGCAAAGGTCTGGCCAAAAAAGCCATTTATAATCAAATTGCCCTTATCATAGGTTTTTCCGGAAAGTTTGGCTTCCCTTTCCACTGAAATAATTCCTGGCTCACCCATATAAGTCGTCGCTGTGATCCTGGATGGTTTCCCAAATGAATTATCACCCATGGAAAAAACAGCCAATCCGTTAATCTGCCCAACACGTTCCCCTTTCACATCGATCATCAAGGTTTCACTCTCAATATTTTCCCAGACCTTCTCCTCATAGAGACTTCCACGAAAGCGTTTTTCAGAAATGGCCTTGCGGACATCTTCCATCTGAACCTGCCGATGCTTCTGTTTCTTGGCCCAGTAGGCTGATTCAGTAATCAGGCCAACCAGGGTGCCAAACTGGAGGGAGAGTTTACTCTTATCGCCAGCCAATCTTGAGCTGTACACAATGATCTGGGTTGCTGCCTGTGAGGTAAAGTGAGGTGATTTGCTTTCACGGCAAACCTTGGCAATAAATTGACACAGGAGATGTTCATTTTCAGCATTGCGGTTGACTTCATAATCAAAATCTGCACGAACCTTAAAGGTCTTATTAAATGCATCATCCACTTCCTGGAGATAATGAAAATGATCCGATCGACCGAGCAGGATGACATTCAAATCTAAGGGGATAGGTTCAGGCTGCAACGAGGTGGTGGCGTTAAGGCCATATTGTTCATTCACATCTTCAATTTGCAGAGATTTGTTCTTCAGCGTCCGTTTCAGATACTCCCATACATTGGCACCCTGAAGGACATTCTGGATATCCAAAATGAGGAATCCACCATTGGCTCTTAACATGGCTCCCGAGCTAATCATGGTATAATCACTATACCAGCCCCCCATCACGGCTTCCTTCCCAATTCTACCGAAAAGGTTGTAATACGAAGGATTGGTGTCAACAATAACAGGTGCGCCTTTCTGACGACAATTATCCACCAGCAGGTTGACATTATATCTCTGCATCAACGCTTTTTGACTCTGTTGAGGACTTGGTGCTTCTTCATCTTCCGCGACGCTATCCATACCAACAAATTCCTGGACATGTTCTGCAATATCATCCCTGACTTCCTCAAGATATTTCAAGAGTCCTGGATGATCAGAATAATTTTCCAGCAATCGACCAATGCGGTGTTCCACTGAATCTAAAGCTATCTTTTCCTGGAGAGTTTCAACTACATCTGAACGTTCATCTTCCAGTTCAGCCATATCACGGAGAGCTTCACGTAAATGTTCCTGGATCAGATTAATTTTTTCATTAATCGCTGCCAGCTCCTCTTCGGTGAGTGCCGAAATATCAGCTTCATTCATGGGTGTACCATCTTTAAGCGGAATGGTTTGAAAACCCTCCTGGGTCATATTTAGCTGGATGTCCCGTTCAGCCGCTTCTGCATTCACATTGGCAATGATTTCCTCACGACCAGTATCGAACTCCGCGGTTATTTCTTTTTTGCGCTTCGTATAAATGTCACCGGTAAAAACTTTAGGGAGATCTGTGCTCAAACTGCTTATCAAGCGCTTCATCTGTTTGGCAAATTTGTTGCCCTGTCCGGCTGGCAATTGAAACACCCGGGGATGGTATTCATCTCGGAAATTGAACACAACCAACCAGTCAGGGGGGACCGGTTTTTTGGCGGCAAATTTTTCAACAAGACTTTTTACGATAGTGCTCTTTCCCGTACCGGGAACACCGCCAACAAACACATTATAGCCAGGCGCCAGAAGCTCCAGACCAAATTGAAGTGCCCGAACTGCACGTTCCTGGCCGATGACCTTGTTCAGACTAGGAAGTTCAGCGGTGGATTTAAATTTTAGTGCTTCATCGTTGGTGGTTCTACAAAGATCTTTTGGCGTCAGTTTCTTCATAATCTCATCCTGATCATATTTTTGAATCCAGATATTTCAATGGACTAATTTGGTATACATATCATGTAATTTTGCTTGACTCTATAGTGGGCAAGATAAGCAATTTCGGCATTGTTACTGCCTTAAAATCAAGTCTCTTCACATGATTTATAAAACTGATTGAAGGGGCCAAACTAACGAGGGATGTCACCATGATCTTAGGTTCTCATTATAAGACAAGCCGATTAAAAAAGTCTACTAATCAGCTTCATTCCGTATACATTTTCTGAGCCATTAAAGGGGAAATTATGTCAACGCTGATACACACCGAAGCATTCAATCCAGCCACTGGTGAGTCCTTGGGTCAGATACCACAAAATACACTTGAGGATATTCAACACGCGGTATCGCGAATCCGGAAAGCTCAAGCAAAATGGGCCGATTTTTCCTTTTCTGAACGTGGTAAACACCTCAGGAAAATGCAGCGCCATTTAATTGAACATGGCGAAGAGTATGCCAGAATAATATCGGCTGACAATGGTAAAACCCTGGTTGATGCCTATATGACTGAAATCTCTTCAGCTGTGATAGCGTTCGACTACTATATCAAGCATTCTGCACGGGTACTGCGAGAACGCCGGGTCAAAGGCTCACACATATTTTCTCTTTTCACGCGAAACCGGCTACAGCATGCACCAATGGGAGTCGTAGGGATCATTTCTCCCTGGAATTACCCCCTGGCAATTCCCATGCATGAAATCCTCATGGCCCTCATGTCTGGCAATGGTCTGCTATACAAGGCAGCATCTGAAACGCAGATGGTTGGACAGGTTATTCAAAAAATTGTTGATGCGGGTGAACTACCTCAGGATCTCTTTGTCCAGGTGAATGTTGCAGGACGAATTGCTGGAGATGCCTTTCTAGAGGCTGGGATCGACAAATTATTTTTTACAGGTAGTGTTCCTGTTGGTAAAATCCTCATGAAAAAGGCAGCCGAAACCCTCACTCCTATCTCCCTTGAGCTAGGTGGCAATGATCCCATGATCGTTTGCGCCGAGGCCAATCTGAAAAAAGCTGTCAATGGAGCAATCTGGGCTGGGTTATCTAATTCCGGTCAGAGTTGTGCTGGAGTTGAACGTATTTATGTACACCGTGAGGTCTACAAACCCTTCCTGAAACTTCTCAAGAAAAAGGTTGAGAAGCTTCATGTCGGGCATCCTGATCATCATGATACCCATATTGGTGCCATGACAACATCAAAGCAGCACAATGCAGTACGAAATATGCTGGAAGAGGCCATCGCTCAGGGTGCTGTCGTTGAGGCAATATCACAGATCGATGAAACAACGGATCAAGCACTCCCGGCAACCATCCTCACTGATGTAAATCAGGAAATGCGGGTTATGAAGGAAGAAACCTTTGGACCAGTCATTGGAGTGATGCCCTTCAAGAGCATTGAGGAAGCAATTCAACTAGCCAATGATTCTGATCTTGGCTTAACAGCTTCGATTTGGACCAAGAATCACAGGCTTGGACGAAAAATTGCCACACAAATAGAAGCTGGAGTCGTGACAATAAATAGTCATCTGATATCTCATGCAATTCCAAATTTACCGTGGGGTGGTTTTAAACAGAGTGGTGTTGGTCGAACTCATGGGGAACTCGGTTTATTGGAAATGACCGAAACACGCGTAATCGTGAATGATTATTTCCCATTGAATAAGCAACTTTATTGGACTCCGGTACCCGGATTCGTTTATCGTCGTTGGGTTGGTTTTACCATGATGGTTGGTGGGACCTGGTCATGGAAACTGAAAGGCCTACTAAAGCTAATATTTGGATTTAAACGATTCTAATGACACCGGGGTTTAACCCGGCATCATCAAAAACTACGAGGCTACTACCAGATAGCCAGAACGGCTCCCATAATAAGGAGACCTATCAGGTACATCCCGGAATTGATAAACCATAAATGGAGTGAGCGCATCTCAAAGGCGTGATTCACTCCAAACGATAAGCCTGTAAAGCCCAACCACATGAAGAGTCCCAGGAGGAGTCCTCCCCCTAAACTTGCAGTACTTGTCCAGGCAATCACGTTGGCCATGAAAAATGCCATGAAAAATGAATTCATGATGGCGACAGCGTAGGGGGGCATCATGTTCTTGCCCTCCATGTCGTCCATTTTAATCCCCGTGGCTTCCATCCATGGCTTGCCGAATAGAGGACCATACCAAATAGCTCCCAGTGCCATATTGGCAATGACCAATACGGCAATTGCGATCCAATTCACATCAAAAGTAAGCATTTGAAATCTCCTTTTCACGTTTCCAACCCCACAATAAATCACTATGACTATATTTGTCACAATTTGCAATAATTGAAACCAGAATCCACCATTTTTTACATTTTTCAGTGGTTAATGCTTATGGTACATCGTCTCGATGAGGGCTTTAAATTTTTCGTTAATCTGCTTGCGTTTGAGTTTCAAGGTTGGTGTGATCTCACCACCCTCCTGGGTAAAAGGCTTGGCCATGAGACGGAATTTCTTGATGGTTTCATAATTTGCCAGTTTCTTGGATTGCGCTTCAATACGCTCCTTGAAAAATTCTATGACATGGGGATGAGTAATTAGTTCTTCATTGTCCTGGAACTGAATTTTCTTTTTATGAGCCCAGGCTTCCAGACTTTCAAATGCAGGTACAATTAAAGCACTTACAAAATTGCGCTTATCGCCAATGGCAATGATCTGGTCAATGAAGAAGTCCTTACCAATCAATTTTTCTATGTTCTGTGGGGCAATGTTTTTGCCCCCAGATGTGATTATCAAATCCTTGATGCGATCTGTGATTTTCAAGAAGCCATCCTCATCAAATTCGCCGACATCCCCTGTCTTGAACCAACCATCCACAATACTTTCAGCTGTGGCTTCCGGATTATTGAAATATCCTTTCATGATCTGGGGACCCTTGGCTTGAATCTCACCATTTTCAGCAATTCTAACCTCACAATTGGGTACCAATTTTCCGACTGTACCAAACTTAAAATTCTCTGGCGTGTTGTATGAGATCATGGGAGAAGTCTCAGTCAGGCCATAACCCTGGCAAATGAGCAATCCACAGGCCAGGAAAAACTCTTCTATACTCTTATCGAGTGGAGCTCCACCTGCTGAAAAGAAATTTTTATCCCCACCTACTACTGCTCGCACCTTCGATAGGACTAATTTGTCCAAAACCTTGTATTTCAGAGCCAGACCTATCGGCACTTCCTGTTTTCTAAAGAATAGGTTGTTGTAGGCGGTTCCTGTGGCGATCGCTTTTGTAAATAGAAATCTTTTTATGCTTGAGGCGTTTTCCTGAGAGTTCATCACAGCAGCATAGATCTTTTCGTATAGCCTGGGAACGGATACCATGGCTGTAGGTTTGACCTCCTGTAGAGTTTCAATCACTTGTTTTGGATCTTCCAGATAGGTCTGAACAGCTCCCTTGAGATAGACATAATAGGACCACATCCGTTCATAGACATGGCTGAGGGGTAAAAAGCACAGAGAAACATCCTTGTGACTGACATTGAAATTCGCATCCACACATTCGAACTGATGGAACAGATTTCCATGTGATAACATGACGCCTTTGGGGTGGCCAGTGGTTCCAGAAGTGTAAATGATGGTGGTGACATCATCACTATTGATTTTTCCCGAGCGGAGATTCATTTCCTGGATCAGCTTCTCCCGATCCTGGACATTAAGATAATCGCGGAAATAAGTGGCGAATTTTGTGTCGATCTCTATTGCTGGATCGTAGGAAACCACCTTGAGGGTGTGACCATCTTTATGAATGGAAGCAAGATTCGTATACTGTTCCAGGTTTCCCGCGTAGATTAGTTTGATTCCGGCATCCTGAATGATGTATTTGGCCTGGTCGAGGGTATTGGTGGCGTAAATAGGGACCGATATGGCTCCCACCAGAATACAGGCCAAATCACTGACTGCCCACTCATAGCGGTTGGCAGAATAAATACCAACTGAATCACCTTTCTTTACACCAGACTGTATCATGGCACAGGCGAGGTTTGTAATCTTCTCACCAAATTCCTTGTATGTTAAGGAAGCCCAGCCATCGCCAATCTTATATCTGAGTGCCGTATTGTCACCATACTCAGCAATTTTTACTGTGATCATTTGGCCGATGTGATCGTAATTCATCTGTATATCCCCAATTTCATTATAGTTTATTCGTCTCGCAATATCGCCGATAACTTATTGTACCGTTACCTGTGGAAAAGAAAAACCAGTTGGGATGCGCCCCTATTTACCTGATTTCTTTGATTTTATTTTATGCATAAATCCCGCCACCTTTTCAATTAGCCAGGGATTGTTCTCACCATCCATGGGCATCTGACCTTTGGAACTATACATCCCTTCCATCATTTTCATGACTTCTTTCTTGATCATGCTCCTGAAGGGGAGGTTGGCAATCATGCCATACATGGCTGCATTGCTTTTGGCTGCCAGCTTTGGGTTTGACCGAACTGCTTCAACTGAAGTTTGTAGATCATTGAGATACTCCCCGGTTATTTTTGCATGACCTGGTACGACCATGACATGCAAACCCTCCGGGCGCTGCAATCGATCAATTTGCCAACCTTTTGCTTCCATTTGATCACCAACTGCAAAAATGTTGACCCTTTCATCTACTGAATGGTAGGCAAACACACTCATATCAGGATGACCCAGCACCTTTAACCCTTCAATAGTATTAATACCCTTCTGGAGGTCGGCAGTAATAGTCATAATTTTTCGGGCATTCTCTCTATATCCATCTTCACCAAGAGCATGCATGGCTGCCCATGCCGCTGCAAAGGATCCCCCTGGTCTCGTCCCCAACAATGCCGGTGATGCAAAGACACCTCCAGGCCAATCCTCATGGATAAAAAATTGATGCTTCATATAGCTCATATTTCGATAGATAACTGTAGAGGCACCCTTTGCTGCAAACCCATATTTATGTACATCTGCAGAAATAGACGTCACGCCTTTTACTCGAAAATCGAAAGACGGTATCTCTCCTCCATTCATTTCAATAAAGGGCAGCAGAAATCCACCCAGACAAGAATCCACGTGGAGGGGCAAATCATGCTGAAGTGCCAATTGCCCCAGCTTCTCAATAGGGTCTATCACTCCATGGGGATATGATGGAGCCGAACCAACCAGCATAATGGTTCGACGGTTGATCATTTTTCTCACTGCATCAACATCCACGCGGAAATCTGACTTGAGAGGAGCATACCTGATTTTCACCCCAAAATATTTGGCGGCTTTACTCCAGGCTACATGGATGCTCTCTGGAGCAATCATTTCCGGTTTGAAGGGCAGTGTTCGAAGCGCTCTGGCTCTATCACGATAAGTCAATACAGGCAGCAGACAACTTTCAGTACCACCTGAGGTCAGGGTTCCTACTGTCTTATCATCACCGTGTAGCATAGTGGTTGTCATATTGATGATATCTGTTTCAAATCGCTTCAGGCTTTGAAAGGCCATGGGATTGAGGGCATTTTCAGAGAAATACATGCCATAGGCCTGTTTCAGAAATTCTGTATGCTTATTATCGAGGTGATAGACCAGACTCCAGGTTCTGGAGTCTCGATAATTCACATCCTGTCCCCCATACTCACGCATCTCGTCTAGAATTTTACTCTGATCTATTCCTTGCTTAGGAATGGATTTCATTCACAATGTCCTTTTGAAAAATTGAACGGTAAAAAGTAGAGGTTAATCCAAAATTGTGTTGATCATCACTTGTAAATCAGAGACATCCACGAACTCATCCCTGTTGAGATCTGCCATATCAAGTTGGTACTCACTTGGTACTTGATTGCCCAGCATGATACTCACAAGCTGAATTACATCTGAAATATTCAAAAAGTAGTCGTAGTTTATGTCACCCATAGGATCAAAAATGATATCTCCCTGGCCAAATGACCAGGTGGTTGATGTACTGTAAATAGAGTTCCCGGCATACCACATCCGATATATGCCCTGCTCAATGAGGGCAATACTGGGTCCTGTGCTGGTTTCTTCATTCCAGCTACCGACTGGACCATGTGGAATGACGGGATTGTGTGGATAACGAGTCCATAGAATGCCATCAGGTGAATGAGCAATCCCTACCTGTCGATACAGTCCATCAAAACCCATATAAGCCATCAATAAACTACCATCTTCCCGCTCAATCACTGCAGGAAAGGTTGGGTAATCAGATTCCCAGGAAATATTGGGAGACATCATAAACACGGGATTCTGCTGATCCTCCTCCCAGGTGATACCATCCGACGAATACGCCAATCCCATTCCAATATCAAAATTGACATTCCTGCCGGTGAACCACAGATAGTAGAGACCGTCGCGTTTAAGGACTGATGCATTGTGGGATCTGGATTCGTTCCAGCTCCCTGGTTCGCCCAATTCTAAAATTGGATTCTGGGGATACTTAGTCCAGGCGATACCGTCTGGACTTGTGGCGAGTCCAAGTCGGGGCATGGCTGATGCATTCGTGGCGGTATAATACATTTTATACTCAGTCTCGTCATGTAAAACACAGATGGCCTTAATGTCTTGAGAATCGAAATCTCCAGCTGAACCAATTGTAAGCACAGGATCTGATAATTCATCCCACACGATGCCGTCCTGAGAAGTGGCATATCCAATCTGAATTGGGAGCCCCACATTGCGACCACCAAACCACATTTTATATGCTCCATCTTCATAGAGTACGGTTGGATTAATGACAGCTAAATCATCCCAGGTTTGTGACCCATTAAAAATTGGGTTATTGGGATTATCCTGATACTCTAAAGCCATTAATTGAGATAACAGTATCACAGAAACTATTGCGTAAACCAGGCATGTTTTTTTCATAATCTATTTAAGCTCCCCGTTTTTTTAAGAAATGAAATATACTGACAAACACTCGTTTTTGAATGCATATTTTTGGAGCAAATGCAAATTGCCAAGAGTTTGAATTTGGACTAGTTTAGGACAACATTCATACATGAGGTCGCAATGAGCATCACACGCAGGCAAATATTACAAATGGTTGGAACTGGACTGGTAGCTACCCAGGTTCCCATGGCATCCGCATCAGGAATATTTTCGAAATCTACCCTGAAACCACCTCGACTGAAAGCTGGAGATACAGTGGGACTCATCAATCCTGCCGGAGCCACCTTCCATCCTGAAGATGTGGTTATTGCTGAAGAAACTTTTGCGGCACTGGGTCTCAAAATGAAAGCTGGAGCCCATCTTCTGGATCGATATGGATATCTCGCAGGAACCGATGAAGCTAGAGCAACTGATGTAAACAGTATGTACTCAGATCCAGATGTAGATGCCATCATCACCCTCAGGGGTGGGTGGGGTTGCAATCGCATTCTGGATTTGATTAACTATAAAACCATCGCTAAGAATCCCAAAATTATCATGGGTTATAGTGATATCACCAGCCTGCTCCTGGCTCTCAATGCCAAGACCTCACTGGTCACCTTCCATGGTCCTGTGGGTGTCTCCACATGGAATGAATACTCCACTGATTATGTGAAACGTCTGCTGTTCGAGGGTGAGTCTTTCACAATGAATAATCCTACCGACAAGGGTGACAATCTGACTCAAGTTAAGAACCGTATATTGACTATTCATGAGGGTAAGAGCCAGGGCAAATTGTTGGGTGGAAACTTGTCAGTCCTCGCGGCTATGGTGGGTTCAGATTATTTACCTGACTTTAAGGGCAACATCCTCTTTTTGGAAGAAGTCGATGAAGCACCTTACCGAGTCGATCGTATGCTAACACAGCTCAAACTGGCAGGTATTCTGGATAAGATATCAGGGTTTGTCTTTGGCAAGTGTAGCAGTTGTGATTCTGGTGAAAGTTATGGGTCATTCACTTTGGAAGAAGTTCTGGATGATCATATCAAACCCCTGGGTATTCCGGCATGGTTTGGGTCCATGATCGGTCATATCGAGGATAAGTTTACGATTCCCCTCGGTGTCAAGGCTGAGATTGATGCAAAAAAAGGCTCAATCAAACTGCTGGAGCCTGCGGTTATTTAACCAACATATTTTGTGTGGCTCAGGCACTGGACATTGAGTTTATCGAAATGTCCGTTATTGCAGGTAACATCCTCAGGTTTCGACAAGCTCAACCATCGGAAGAGGAAAGCGACAGGCTTTCAGCCTTGTCATCCCGAGCGGAGTCGAGGGATACAATAAAAAGGTGAATAACACATCCCTCGACTCCGCTCGGGATGACGTTACATAAATTCCAATTATATAACTTGAGTTGTTAAGCTATGCCACCGGTGGTGGGAGCTATTTCGATACCAAAACTCTGTGTGGCTGAGATCCATTTTTCTGAGTCATTACCTGTAAAAATGAAATCAAGTGTGACTTCCTGAAACAGCCAGTCTCCGTTTTCTATTTCTCGCTCAAGTTGACCTTCTCCCCATCCAGCATATCCTAACATCATCTTAAAATGACGGGGACCCTTGTCCTCCTGGATGGCATCAATCACCGCAGAATTACTGGTCAGTGAGAATTCTTCAGTCACCTGTAAGGTATCGGAATTGACATAGTCATTGCTGTGAAGGATAAAGCCTTGTTCCAGAGATACTGGTCCACCAAAGTACATGGGTGATATGACTTCATTGATGGCCTCATCGTTGATTATCAGTGTCGGAAAGACTTCCTTAACCACTTTATCATCAAATGATTTGTTCATAATGAGACCCATGGCACCATTCTCATCATGTTCGCAGATAAACACCAGGGAACGACTGAAATATGGATCAGTCAGGTGGGGCATGGAGATGAGAATATGTCCTTTCATGGAAGCCATGATTAAAAGTAGAGCAAATTGACCCAAATCCCATGAGAAGATAAAAAAAATTAGAATAGAGGGATTCCAGGCGGGGATTCTAATCCCCGCCTGGAATTTTGACGAATAATTACTCTTTTGGGAGGAGACGCAACTCCTGAACTTCACCCAATTCCGACTTATCAAGGTGCATATCCACATATTCACCTGCCAACCAGATATCCACAAGATCAGTATAGTGTTGGTGAAGAGGCATGCCCACCTGTCCAGAGGCATTTGCCATGCGACTACGGGTTGCATCTGACAGATCAACCAACAATCTCATTGATGCCGTCATCTCAGCCATATATGGTGCATCAAAATTATGTGTCCCACGATTGACTGTCTCACCGTCACCACCAAAAGGAAATGGACCATAATTGAAGAACTTCTCGATAAGACCACCCTTGGCCTCAAATGGGTGATGAAAAGCTATCTTGTGGATGCCCCCCCACTCCCACGTCTTGAAATCATCTGATTCAAATTTCTGCTCCAGGCTAGTCATGGCTGTCTCAAAAGCTTCCAGAAGTAAGACATCTCGAGTTTCAAGGACGGACGTTTCCACCATGTCATACCACGGATTTTCATTGTCCTCCAGCATCTTGACCCAGCGGTTGAGTGAGATATACCAGGTATCCAGATATTTTTCCGCCAGCTCCAGACCCATGTCATCAACCCATATCAATCTAAGAAAGGTTTCCATGGTCTCATGATAGATGGAACCCTCAACCCCATTGGGATCCAGTTCATGATCCCAGACTTCCATTAGATTTCGAACATCCTGTTGGGATTCTGGGATAACTGGTACGAGATATTTCAGAAAGATGGGCGCCAGATACGACTTCCTGTCAAATTGAAAGGTAGCCATATCATCCAGGCTAAGTTTCTCTTTGGACTCGAGGAGATCCTTGATGCGACGGGTCCGATATTCAGGTGCATAAACACCTGGCATGGGATAGGGATAATCCGAGCTATAAGGCTCGGCATTAGCGGACACGATCATACCACCCTCAGGATTATATATATGGGGCATGTCTTCAAAGGGGATATAGCCTTCCCAATCAAATTCACCTGACCAGCCTGGCACAGGAAAGACTCCCGATCCGCTTTTCCGGATGGGTACCTTACCAGCGCCGTAATAGCCAATATTGCCATCAACATCAGCATAAACAAAATTCTGTGGAGCTGTTGAGAAATGTGAAAGTGCTAGCGAGAATTCACCCCAATCCTGAGCATGGTTCAAGCGGTAAAAAGCTTCCATCTCTCCATTAAACTGATGTCCTGTCCAGGATAACGCCAGGAGTTCCTCATCCTCTTTAACAATGGGTCCATGGATGGTTTTTCGAATTTCAAATTCTTTGATCCTGAAACCATCCTCCTGTTCACTGTCTTTGATGCGAATAGTCTGGGGGATAATTTCGAATTCCAGCCACTCCTCCAGATACATGTATTGGGTATCATCGTCAGGGTTGGGCTCTTCAATAAAAAGATCCTGAACATCGGGACCCATATTGGTGATACCCCAGGCAATGTTGCGGTTGTGTCCGATTAGGGCAGTCGGTAATCCTGGAAAAAAGCTCCCGGCAACATCCAAGCCCGGCGTGCTGAGATGGGCAAAATACCAGGGTCCAGGAAGTCTGGATCCATGGAGGTGGGGATCTGACGCCAGCAGTGGTTTACCCGAGACAGAACGTTCTCCAGAAACAACCCAGTTATTACTACCTCCATTGGTTCCGAGAAGCTCTCTGAGTTGGGTAGCCTGGGAGATCATTTCTGAATCTCCAGCTCTGGTTTTTCCAAAAGTATCGAGAAGCTTCAGGTGTTCAGGAGCATAATAGGGAAATAGTTCCGCAGCTCTTTCCACGCCGAGCTTCTCGTTGAGCTGACGATAGATCAACTCCATGTCATAGTTATATGAGAGTTGCCAGCTTTGAAGTTTTACGATGGCCATCATATCAGCAATACTCCATAGCATGGGTGCATGACCCAGCAATCTGAATTCAATGGGCAAGGCCGGATCATCTTTGATAAAGGAATTAATACCATCTCTAAAAGCCGTTAACATGGTTTGAACTCCGGGAGGGAAGGTATTAAATAGCTCCTCGGGATTTCTGGGCCTCAACATAATACGGCGCAGAAATTTGTCAGATTTCAACATGCTCTCACCAAGAATTTCACTAAGACTCCCATTCCCAGCTGCGCGGAGAAATTCCATCTGGAAAAGTCGATCTTGAGACATGGCATAACCCAGTGCAAAGAATGCATCAGCTTCGGATTCAGCCATGATATGAGGGATACCAGAAGCGTCTCTCAGAATAGACACTTCTTTGTCCAGTCCCTTAACCATGACCTCACCAGCATGGTCCGGTATACCAATTTTGAGATAATGATTCAAATATGCAGCACCCAATAAGAGTATAACGACGAACACTACGATTATTTTCTTAAGCATAAAGCCCCCTTCAGCAGGTTATATAAACAGACTAATTCTTGATCTTTAACACATCAGCCACTCTCTCAGCCAGTGACAGGTAGGTGGTGAGTTTACCACCAAAAATATGGAGTAATTTGGTATTCCCCTTTGTATGCAAATCCAGTTTGTATTCACGGCTGACATCCGTGACGTCACCTTTACGACGGACAAGAGGTCTTACACCAATATATATATCGCGTACATCTTTCCTCTGAAATTGATGATCGGGCTTGAGATAGGCATTCACCTGATCCAGTAAATACTGTATGTCACTTTCCTGAGCGTGGAGGTCATCCATCTCACAGTCTTCCTCACGTTCGGTGGTACCGATGAGGGTCTGGTCATTTTCAGGCTCCGGAATAATGAAGAAAATTCTTTTTTCTTTGGTTTGCATAAACATGAGCTCTGGCACGATGAGACCATCAAAGATCAGATGAATCCCACTCACTTTGCGGATTTGAAAACGGGCGGGAAAATCAAATTTCTCGTTGACTTCATTGAGCCAGGGACCAGTGGCATTCACCAGTATGGGGGCGAAGAAATCTCCAGTACTTGAATACAGTTCAAAGTGTTCATCGTTTGATTTGATACTCTGAATTTCACAATGAACGATGACCGTCCCCCCCAACTTCTGAAAATCATCGGCGACTCTGCGAGTCAATTCACGATCATGGGTCTTGGCATCAACGTAGGAGAGCACCGAATTGAGTCCGTCCTCAATGAAAGCTGGAAAATCTGATTTAAATTCCGAGATATCCTCTGTTTTAGAGTGTCCAACTTTGCGAGAGCCAGAGAGAAGATCATACATCCACAAACCAATTCTAATCATCCATGCTGGTCTGGGGCTACTTTTATATATAGGTAGAATAAACCGCCTGGGCTCCACCAGATCCGGATATTTGGTTATAAGTCGTTGCCGATCATGGAGCGCTTCATAGACGAGGTGAATTTGACCTGTTTCCAGATAACGTAAGCCACCATGAATGAGCCGTGAAGATTTTGAGGAAGTTCCCTGACCTACACCCTCCTTATCAAGGAGCAAAACCCGTTTGCCAGATTGAGCCAATTTTTCGGCAATACCACAACCGTTAATACCGGCTCCCAGTACGATCACATCATAGTTTTGCATAGGCGAAAGATAACTCTTTGATCAGGTATTAACGAACAGCTTTAAAAGCAGATATTTTGAATACCAGGGAAGCCATATTCGTCATCCCGAGCGGAGTCGAGGGATACCAATTAAATGAATTATCACCTCCCTCGACTCCGCTCGGGATGACTTAACTGAATTTTCTGGTGTTATTGATGGGAAATTGTCTATTGAAAAAGTGGCCACCAAACCAGAGCCACCAGAGCCAGGGAAATGACGGACATTATCGCCATCTTCCAGCCGGCGCGCAGAAAGTCAGGTGCTTTGACCAGCCCACTGGAATAAATGATGGTGCAAGCCGGTGCGGCCACCGCTGTGAAATAACCAAAGGCTGAGGATATAACCGATGCCAGACCAAGGAGGATAGGATCACCCCCGAGATTAAGGACAACAGGTCCTACCACTGCCACCGTTGCCGAACTGCTCAATAGATTTGATAACACCCCACTCAATCCTACGGAAACGACAGCTCGCAGGGTATCAATATTGGGGATCAAATTCTGCAGAAAATTAACACTACCCTCAGCCAACCAGGCAGCTCCTCCAGTATTTTTCATCTGAACACCAATTGATATAGTCGCCCCAAATAATAGAATCACTCCCCAGTTGACCCCTCTGCTAAGCTCCTTCCATGAAACCAGGCCAAAGGTTAAATAGAGAAAAATCCCCATTAGTGCGATACTCCCTAATCCATAAACTTCACTTAAAGCGATCCAGCCATACAGAACAGCTGCAAATAGACCGAGAGAGGAGATTTCTTTCCAGGACATCTTCCCAGCATGAGCCACTTCCACTGAAAGATGTCGAACGGCGGTATCCAACACCTTCAATTCAGGTGGGAAGGTCTTTAATATGATGAAGGTTGTAATGGGGATCTCAATCAGTACCATGGGGTAAACCATTTTCATCCATTCAATATAGCTAAGACTGCCAGATCCAAATTCGGCCCAGTAATTCATCATAATCACATTGCGCCCACCACCACTGGGTGTTCCGATGGATCCAATGGTTGCTCCATACGCTATGGAAAAGAGTAGAGCCGCAATAAGACCTGTGTTTGACTGTCCCTTTTTGGAGGTATATCGAATCAGTGTTAGGGCGACAGGAAGCATCATGGCAGTCACCATATGGGGACCAACAAAGCTAGAAAGAATCGCCGAGATGGCGGTGAAACCAGCCACAATTCTCCAGGTTTTGTTGCCAGTAAGACGGATGATTCCCAGAGCAAGTCGTTTATCCAGACCCTGACTTACGATGGCTACAGCCAACATAAGAGATCCCATGATAAAGAAAACCGCATCGTTCATAAAATAGCCACCGACCTCATTGGCTGTGCTGCCTCCGATAATGACTTGCCAGAAAATTAGCTGAAGCGCAATGGCTGGAAGTGGTATGGGTTCTTTCAGGATAAGTATGAGGGTCATCAAAATGATGATGAGAATATGATAACCATCTTGACCAAGAGATTGAGGATGTGGAACAAAAAAATAAAGGATGGCTCCAATTGCCAGTGCGATCAGGAGCCAACGTTTCTGTTGGATCCAAAATAGCATGTCAGCGGAGATATGCATTGGAGAAGTCCTGTTATCGGACGATCAGAATCGGGACATCAGTTTGTTCAAGTGTCTTGATGGGCTTGCTTCCAAACAGAAATTGCTTCACAGGATTCAATGTCGAGGCACCCATGATGACAAAATGATTATCACCGGCAAACTCCACAAAAGTTCTCACAGGATCTCCAGTGAGAAAAAATTGTTCAACTTCAATCCCTCTGGAATCAAAGTATGCTTTGGCTTTATCTGCTGCACCTTGATACCCTGCTCCGAACCGCTTAGTTTTAGAAACAGTAAGAGTTCGAACAGGCCATCCCAATTTTTCGGCAATCAATGCTCCCCACTCAATGGTCTTACCTGTAGCCGTTGAATCATCCACCAGGAGCAAGAGTTTATATTTCTTGCGGGGATTAAATTTTTGTAGTACAAAAATAGAAGAGGGTAGATACTGGAGTATGGAGTGAGCGAGATGGCGTTTGTTCTGACTCCCACCAATAATGGCGAGATCATATCCCTCAAGTTGTATTTCCTTCCTCAACTGATCAACCAACTCACCTTCCCGAAGGACGAGCTCGATGCGGCAGCCCTTATCATCAGGTAAAATGACACGGACACGACCATCTTCTTCATAGACATGATCCGGATTGAATTGAATTTTTGCCAACTCTTCATTATCTGGAGATAGTGTCTTAAGTTCCTGTAAGGCCCATTCCAGCACCTCCAAACCAGGATGGATGATATTCCAGTTGTCCAAATTTTGGCGGGTGAGATTAACAGAACTTCCATGAAATTCACTGGCTCTTTCACCGACATAAACCACACCATGACTGGCATCAAAGACAGAGGCAATGAGCGCTCCCATCTTCAAAGTGGGTTTTGAGTATTCAGCACTACTTACTGCAGTGAGAAACTTGAGAGATTTTGGGTCGAATAGAACTTTCTTGTTTGTCATAATAGTGGCCACCATAATAAGGATAATCCAAGCAGGCTAACAAGGGATAAAACGCCCATTTTCCAACCAGCTCTGAGAAAGTCTTTTGATTTTACCAGCCCGCTTGAATAGATAATGGTACAAGCTGGAGCTGCTACGGCTGTGAAATAACCAAAGGCAGAGGCTATTGCTGTAGCAAACCCGATAAGAATTTGATCCCCACCCAGGTCAAGGACAATAGGACCTACAACAGCCACTGTGGCAGAGCTGCTCAAAATATTTGACATAACACCGGTGAGAAGCACGGAGACACTTCCTTGAAGTATTGCAGGGTTATCGATAACTCTACCCAGATTGGTAATGATGACATGGGCAATCCACTCTGCGGCACCGGTTTGGTTCATCTGAATACCGATGGAAATGGCAGCGCCAAAAAGAAGTATGACACCCCAGTTGGTTTTACGGTTGAGTTCTTGCCATTCAACCAATCCAAAAGAGAGATACAGGAAAACACCGAGGAGAGCGATAATCCCCAATCCAAAATCCTCACTGAGAAAGACCCAGCCAAGAAACACCAGAATAAAAAGAATAATTGCTAACCATTCGCGACCTTTGATCTTGCCCGCCCGGGCCACATCGACAACCAGTTTACGTACAGCGCTATCCAGATTGCTATGTTCTGGTTTAAAGGTCCAGAGTAGAATGATAACTGTAAATGGTATTTGGAACAATACCATGGGATAGACATACTTGATCCATTCCAGGTAAGTCACAGATCCAGCTCCAAATTCAGCCCAGTAATTCATCATGATTACATTACGGCCACCACCAGAGGGCGTTCCAATAGATCCAATAGTCGCACCATAGGCAATTGAGAAAAGTAGTGCGGCAGTTAATCCCGCCACTTTTCTGGGATCCTTATGGGCATATCTCACCAGGGTTAATCCCACCGGCATCATCATAGCTGCGACGGTATGTTCGCCAATAAACGAGGCCAGGATAGCTGAAATCGCTGTGAATCCAGCAACAATCCGCCAGGTTTTATGTCCCGTCAAGGTGATAATCCCAAGGGCCAGCCGTTTATCCAGCCCCTGACTCACAATGGCTACTGCCAACATGAGAGAACCCATAATAAAGAATACAGCATCGTTCATAAACGACGAAGCCACATTATTGGCTGTATCTATCCCAAGAACCACCTGCATAAATAGCATAAACATGGCTATGGCAGGAAGGGGCAAGGGTTCAGTCACAATGAGGATCAACGCCATTGAGATGATTATAAGAGCATCAAAAGCGGCTGGATTCAGATCAGTTGGGGGCGTTACGAAATGATGCATGCACATGCCGTACACCATGGCAATCAACAGCCACTTTTTCTGACGTATCCAAAACAGGATATCAATGTATGAATTCACTACAATCCCCTGAGGTCTCGGATTATTCCGAGGAAGTTCAATATGACCTTTGGCAAATGGGATTGAAACAACTTATCGTTGTTCCTCAGATTTGGTCAACTCTCTTCCTTTTTCAGATAAAAGAGTTCCTTGCTTGGTGCCAGTGGTCGACCCATCCATAGTGGTCTTCTCAAACCATCAGGATGCGTTTCACGTTCTTTCGCCCATCCATTCCATTTTTTGAAGTGAGCAAATGATTTCTCAGTATCTACAAAGACATCACCGTACTTTTCACCATCTTTTGGTTTGGAAATAGCCACTTTCTGGAGCCAACAATGGGCACCGGATACTGGATCAGGTTGCACAGCATGGGTGATATTCTGATGAACACCTCCATCACGCCACCAAACCCTCTGAGTATCAGGATCGCTGGTTTTCCAGGGTTCAACACCTCTAGTGGTTTCCATGCGCCACTTGCCTTGACCCTCGTTGCTGATGTTCACCGTATTGGTCATGAACTTATTGCCCTGATCCTGTTTACGACGCCAGCGTCCAATGTGGTGTGAACAAGCCACAACACTGGGCTTGATGGCCTCAGTGACCCAGACCTTGTCTACAAACCAGCCAATCTCTGTCTCGATTTTTAAGAGCTCCCCAGTTTTCACGCCAAGCTTATCAGCATCCAGCGTGTTGATCCAGATAGGATTCCTATGGGCGATTTCTGTCAACCATTTGGCATTAGCAGAACGAGAATGGATATGGGTTGGTAATCTGAAGTTGGGCAGAAGTACACATTCATGACGGCTTTCATCCATATGATCGCGGTGGACATGGGATTTGATATAACCAGGAATAGCTTGATCAGGATAACCAAAATCAGCTGTGGTCTGAGAATAGAATTCCTGCTTCTTTGAAGGTGTGGGGAAGCCGCTGTATTTGACGCCCTTGTCTTCAACACCTACAATCTCACCATCTTTATACACACTGCCATTTTCATTAACAGTGGTTCCTGACTGAGCTTCGGTTGACATTTCAGTCTTGTTCTTTGAGTACAGACTTGGAACCACATTAAAGGCACCATACTTGCGCATATAATCGAGCGCTGTGAGACCTTCTTCTGCGGCAGTTTCTTTGAGACCTTCAGTGTGTTCAAAAATGTACTGGTAATACTCATCAATGGTTATTTTTTCACCGTCACGGTAGGGACTCATGAAGTGTTTGCGGATCCCCAGATCATCATCCTTATCGATCCGCCAGGATAATTCAATCCAGAATTCATCCTCTTCCCAAACTTCACCAGGATTCACTTCATAGGTGAATTTGACTTCTTTACCATCACGTCGCGCCTTTTCCCGCAATACGGGTTGACGGAAGGCGATCCACATCCCGGAATGGGTTTCATATGAATTGATATCATGACGCTCAGGTCCATGACCCATGGGTAAGACATAATCGGCAAAAAAGGCCGTTTCATTCCAGGTAGGAGTGAGAGCAATATGACAACCAACGGATTCATGGTTAGAAAGCATTTCAATCCATGAAAAACCATCTGGATAGGTCCAGACAGGATTAAATACTCTTGTGAAATACACATCCATTGAACCTCGACCATCTTTGATGAGGTGAGGTAGAATCTGACTCATTTCAAAATGATTCAGGGTGTATTCCTTGGGAAAATGTAGCTCGTTCCAGACCGGAGGACCTGGGGGCACATCAAAGAATTCAGGGTGAAATTTATTCCAGGCACTGGGCGAGGTTCCACCAGGGGTTCCCACTGAGCCTGTCAGAACATTCAGAAAATGCAGCGTCCGTGAGACTTGCCAGCCACCAAGATTACCAATGGAAGCACCACGCCAGACATGGGTGGAAAGCTGTGATCCTGCTGAGGCCACAACATGGGCAACTTCTACAATCTGTGAAGCTTCAATCCCTGCTTCCTTTGCTGCATATTCTGGTGTGAATTCAGCATAAGCTTCAATGGTTTTTTCAATAAAGGTTTCAAAAGTGTGCGGTGCATCGGGGTGAACTGCTTTCAGATACTCATCCCAATTTACCCAGGTTTCAATGTATTCTCTATCATAGAGACCCTCTTCCAGGATGATCTTGGCCATTGCCAGAAAAACAGCGGCTTCAGACCCTGGATAGGTTGGCATCCAATAATCAGCGTGGGAGGCTGTATTTGAGAGACGGGGATCCATGACAATAAGCTTGGCACCCTTCATCTTGCCTTCCATGATGCGTTGAGCATGTGGATTAAAATAATGACCGGTTTCCAGGTGAGAGCTGGCCAGGAGAATCACCTTGGCATTGGTATGATCTGGTGAAGGTCGATCATATTTATGCCACATGGCATATCCTGCTCTAGCTCCTGCTGAACAAATATTGGTATGGGAGTTGTGACCATCCACACCCCAGGCCTTTAGAACACGTTCCATGTAACCTTCATGACCAGGTCGACCCACATGGTAAACCACTTTATCTCGTCGTTCTGCCTTTAAAGATTTTTGGATTTTGGCACCGATTTCATCAAGAGCCTGATCCCAGGAGATCTGTTCCCAGTCACCAGCTCCACGTTCACCCACTCGCTTGAGGGGATAAAGAATGCGTTCGGTGTCCTTGACCTGATTGATGGTGGCTGGACCTTTGGCGCAATTTCTTCCACGCGAGCCTGGATGATGAGGGTTTCCCTCGAATTTGCGGATTTTATCATCACCTTTATCAATATAGGCTAGCAAGCCACAGGCAGATTCACAGTTAAAGCAGGTCGTGGGAACGATGCTATATCGACGTTCCTTTTTCACTGGCCAGGCTTGAGGATCCAGCTCTACAAAATTATCCCATTCTTCTGGTTTAGGATATTTGTAGAGGGGACGCGGTCCCTCCAGAGCATATGCTTCAGAGGCATCTTCGTGCTGAGAAATCCTCGGAATGAGTCGGATACCCTCGGCAAATTTTTCTATCCACGATCTTTTCATAATTATTTCCCCGGTCCTTCATTAAAGAACAAATTATTCAGCATGCTCAACTCCCTCTTAACTCAAGGGGATTAATTGAGGTACTCTCACACGCACAAATTCGGTGATAAAAATACCAGCTGCTGAGAGTCCAGCGGCAATGAGTAACATCAATTCTGTGTCAAGCGTAAAGAGCATGATCAATGGAACCAGATTTCCCATAATGATACCCAGCATGAAATGCCTGGAATAAAAACCTGAAATCATGAGATGATGGGCTCTTTTTGTATCTGAAGTCGCGTGAGGTGTGATGAACTCAAGTCCGATAAGAGCCAAGTTTACCAATACGGCCAATTTCAGGATGAGCAAGGTCAAAATAGAATCTACACCGCCAAGAAATAACCAGCCTGCCGACCCTGCTATCAAAGCATGAATCAACATATGTACCGGAGCCAGATGACTTCCCCAGAGATCACGGCCTTTGGCCTGTGCCAATAGAAAGGCCGTATAAATAGCTGTTAAAAGAGCGACAGGAGCCGTCAGATTGATGAGCAGGGTTCGGAAACCGAGATCAAAGAAATTATCTGCCATCAAAGCAGTGATAATAGCTCCAAAGACAGTAATCAAATAGCCACCCCGCACCAGCCATGAGGACCAGTTGGGTCTCAGCAAGACATAGAGGAAGCGATCTGGTCTATCAAGATCCTTGACCAGCAAACCTCCCGTTAACATCATAAAAACAATGGCTGCCATATAGCCGTTAAACTCAAGAGTTGAGTCTGCTGCTGCTCCAAACCAGGAGGTCAGTGCCAATACCAGGAGCAAACCAGTGGCCACCGATTTTGTCCAGATGTAGGCAGGAACTTCCCAGCCCCAGAGTACACCTTTGGCAGGTGAATCGTATACACGACGGGTTGCACTTTGCTCCTCGGCCTTGATTTCTTCCAGAACTTTATCAATGGCCCGCTGATCAGGTTGCGTTCCATTCTTGGCATGGGATTCAATGGCCATTTGAACAAGGAGATCAGCTTGACTCTCTGTGCGCTCAGTTGTTGCGGCAGCCGGGGCGTGATGACCCACTCCTGAGGCTTGTTCGCTCCAGATATAATTATCTCGACGTTCAGCATTGCTGGGTGTGAGCATATCTGAGTCACCCTCGATATAGTAAAGATTCGGTGTAGTGCCTTTTTCGGGTTTCCGTGTCACCACATGCTCCATTGCTACAAAGGAAGCAATTTTTGAATGGGCATCATCCAGATCACCTGAAATGATAGCCTCCGTTGGACAAATCACCACGCAGGCAGGTTCGTATCCAGTATCAACCCGGTGAGCACAGTAATTACACTTGGCTGCCGTATTGGTATCTGGATCGATATACAGGGCGTCATAGGGACAAGCCTGCATGCAGGATTTACAACCAATACAACGATCATTGTCAAAATCGACAATACCATCCATGCGGGTATGGAGTGCTGACGTGGGACAGATTGTGGTACAGGGTGCATCTTCACAGTGGTTGCAGCGATGTACGGAAAAGGAGCGACTCGCATCTGGAAAGACACCCTTTTCAATGTACTTCACATGGGTGCGATTGACACCGATGGCCACATCATGTTCAGACTTACACGCAACCGTACAGGCATGACAGCCGATACATTTGCGATTGTCTATTACAAAGCCATAATTCATTATTCAGGTCTCCCCCATTCTATGAATTTGGGTGTTCTCATTAATTTTTTTCTGATCAGGCTGACTGTTGAGCAGCGTATGCTGAGGCTGCACATTCATTTTTACCAAGATCCATTGAGGACTGTTCATCATCCTCTGGATCAAGCCAACCAGCATTTACTTTGCGAATTTCAGCATATACATCAGGTTGTTTACGAATGTTTTGTTTTATGAATTCCACAAAATCGGCTTCAGTTGAGATGCCATAAATAGCGGCATTGCTATCCAGGATATTCTGGAGTGTGTCCATGAATACCAGATCCTCATCGGCTTCAGCCCACTCAATATAGTGACCGGGTAATATCTGGAGTGTAGGATCCATGGTCTTTATCTTTTGGGTCATGGTCTCATAGAGCATGCCAGCCCATTCCACTGCCTTCCCGCCCAGATCAGGACGACCTAATGATACGAGGAAAATGGTGTCACCAGATACCACAAAGGTATCATCAATTTTGTAGCAGGTACTTCCTGGAGTATGACCGGGGGAATGCACGACTTCGATGTCTGGTCCGTTTGGAGAAGCTTTGAAAATATCCCCATTCTGGACGGCAGTATAATCAAAGCTGGCACCCATAAAGTCACCGGAGTGTCCATAGACTTTTGAACCCACTGCTTTTGAAATAAAACGACTGCCGCTGATATAATCAGCTTGAAGATGTGTTTCAAAAGTTTGTGTGATTTTACAACCATGTTCGGCGGCAAATTCGGTATAGAATTCAAGGTTTCGTGAGGGATCAAAAATGCTCAGTTCACCTTCGGAGATGACTCCCCAGCTTAATGAAGCCTTCCCGGGCCGAATAAACTGCCACACCTCAAAGGCTTCACCTTCCTCATTGACTCTGACCGGTGCCAGCATATTACCCCAGGAGACAATGCCTTCCTTGAGATATCCAACATCCTCAAAGCCATGACTTTCCAGGATTTCACCAACATATTGGGCTGAACCTTCTTTAGCACAAACCACCTTGATCTTTTTATTCCGAGGAACCTTGGCTACCGAGGTCTCTTCTTCTTCCATAAAGTCGAAGTAAGGAACATTCAACATATCGACTTTATGTGGGCTTTCTACTTGAAAGCGACCAAAGTCTTCTTCGTTCCTCACATCTAACAGCAGAAAATCATCCTTCTGTCTGAGCCAGTTAAAAAGTTCATTAGCTGAGTAAGGGGTTAACATAATCTCTCCTCGTTTATCATTTCATCCGTTGGATAAAGAAGTGTTTACTCTGTCCAACCTGCTTTATATCCAGGAGTTTTTGTCCGGAGGCTCTGCACCAGGCCTTGAGATCTGGCTCGCTTCAGGGATGAGCGCTTGAAACTTCAAGAACCTCGCCCATACCCATGCTTTTGATCTTCTGATGAGAGCGAATAACTGGCATTCCCATGCCACAGGTACCCAGCTCAATGTGGGCATCAGCGCTATAATCTGCTCCGTTTAAACTCATTTAGACAAACAACGATATATCTGAATCCGCTGCAAACTCAAGAAAGCTCGCTGCACCACCAAGTTCAACACCATCAATAAAGTCATCGGCTTCGAATCCAAAAACATCCATAGTCATCTGGCATCCAATCATTCGGACACCCATATCAACACACATTTCTCGTAATTCTTCAATACTGGCTACACCTTTATTGGCAAAGGTTTTCTTCATGAATGAAGTCGCCATGCTTTCATATCCTGGAATATTGTTTGCCAGAATATTTGGGATAGGCCATTGGATACTCTGAAAACCCTCTGGACCAAAGGGCATTTTCATGGGCATGGCCGGATTGGTCTGAGGTGCTACATTTGCTTCAATTTTCTTATTTAAAAGGGTCAAACCGTAGAAGGTAAAAAATACTCCTACTTCCATATCCATTGCAGCTGCCGTAGAGGCCAGAATAAATGGCGGGTATGCCCAATCCAGCGTACCCTGGGAGGCGATTATTGCCAGACGTTTTGGTTTTGATTCACTCATAAGTGTATGCCTCCAGCCTATTTCTTCTGAATGAAGAATACGTATCCTTCATCCGTCTGCTCGCTATTCAGAAGTTCGTTGCCCGTGCGAGATGCCCAGGCTGAAATATCATTTTTTGATCCTGGATCCGTGGCAACCATTTTTAAAACCTGTCCACTGTCCATAGCATCAATAGCTTTTTTTGTTTTGATTACTGGCAGAGGGCAATTCATGCCCTTACAATCCAATACCTGATCAAAATTCATTTCACTCATTTCTAAATACTCCTTTTTATCTCTGGAAAGATGTCCCCGACTTGCATATCGCCGGAATCCAGGCTCACTTTGCATGAATGCATGCAATCCAGAAGTTTGCGGATAAGATCACTGGCCAGAAAGTAGTAAAGACGCGTGCCCTCCCGACGTGAGGTCAGGATGTTATGGCGTTGCATATATCGCAGATGTTGAGAGGTGATTGGTTGTGATAAACCAATTTCACGTTGGATATCTCCAACATTTCGTTCTCCAGCCTGTAGGTATTCAACGATTCGAAGACGCTCAGGATGTCCCAAAGCTTTGAGAACTTTGGAGGCAACTTCGAAAAATGATATATGCTTTACTTCATTCATGATCAGAAAAATAGAGCTTTGTGACAATTTAGGTCACCAATATAGCGTTTTTGCTATATATGTCAAGCTGAATATGTGCGTAAATTAACGACTGCATGTTGCATGTACTTATGGCAATTGATTTTGGTAAGCAAAAGCTTAGTTTGTAAGGTGTTTAGCATGATAAAATATACCACTCCCTTACATGACATATCATTGAACAACCCAATAAATTTCAGGAGCCCCCATGGCTAGCAAATCAAAATCATTAGATAGTTTTAAGACCCGGTCAACCCTGCATCTCAATGGTCAAGAATTTGAGTATTTCGATCTCTCTAAGCTAAATGCAGAACACAAGTTAAGCAAGCTTCCCATTGCTCACAAAGTACTGTTGGAAAACATGCTGCGTTTTGAAGATGACATCACAGTTACAAGTACCGATGTTGAAGCCGTTTTGGACTGGGATGCCAATCAACCACCTTCACATGAAATCCAATTAAGACCCAGTCGTGTTCTCTTACAGGATTTTACTGGCGTTCCTGCAGTGGTAGATCTGGCCGTGATGCGTGACACCATGGCTGATCTCGGTGGAAATCCTGAAAAAATCAATCCCTTGCAACCTGCCGATCTGGTCATTGATCATTCCGTGCAAGTGGACAAATTTGGTTCCCTTGGAGCCTTTGCCGAAAATGCCACCATTGAAATGGAGCGAAATCGTGAGCGTTACGGATTTTTACGTTGGGGACAAGAAGCATTCGAAAACTTTCGTGTGGTTCCACCGGACACCGGTATCATCCACCAAATCAACCTGGAATACTTAGCCCAGGTAGTCTTTAAAAAAGAAACTGAAGATGGAATCCAAATATATCCTGATTCACTAGTTGGTACTGATTCACACACAACCATGATTAATGGACTAGGTGTCCTGGGTTGGGGTGTAGGTGGTATTGAAGCCGAAGCAGTCATGCTTGGTCAGCCTATCTCAATGCTTATCCCTCAAGTTATTGGATTCAAACTTACAGGTAAAATGGCTGAAGGCACCACTGCCACAGATCTGGTACTTACCGTTGTGCAGATGCTTCGCGAAGCTGGCGTGGTTGGAAAATTTGTTGAATTTTATGGTGAAGGTATTGCCAACCTCAGCCTTGAAGATCAGGCAACTATCGCCAATATGGCTCCAGAATATGGTGCCACCATGGGCTACTTCCCTGTGAATGCCGCAACTATCAATTATCTGAAATTTAGTGGTCGCGATGCTGAGCAGGTTGCTCTGGTGGAGGCCTACACCAAGGCCCAGGGGATGTTTTATGAAGCTGGTGTTGACCAGGCAGTGTATTCAGCAAATCTTGAATTGGATATGAATACGGTTGTTCCATCCATTTCTGGACCCAAACGCCCTCAGGATCGTATCGAATTATCTAAATCCAAAATCACGTGGATGAGGGATCTTGAGGTTCTCAAGGGAGACAGCAAAGGCGCTTCTGATGTTGAGGGAAGCGAATATCAATTAAAGGATGGCGATGTCGTTATTGCTGCTATTACCTCCTGTACTAACACCTCAAACCCTAGTGTTCTGGTTGGTGCTGGTCTGGTGGCTAAGAAAGCCGTGGAACTCGGTCTGGATATCAAACCCTGGGTCAAACCCAGCCTGGCGCCTGGATCCAAAGTTGTGACGGACTATCTGGAGGCAGCTGGTCTCACCCCCTACCTGGATCAGCTTAAATTCAATCTGGTTGGATATGGTTGCACCACCTGTATCGGAAACAGCGGACCTCTACCTGCTCCCGTATCTTCTGCAGTGGAAGCGGGTGATCTTGTGGTGACTTCAGTGTTATCAGGAAATCGAAATTTTGAAGGACGCGTCAATCCCCATGTCAAAGCCAACTATCTAGCTTCCCCTCCACTGGTAGTCGCCTACGCTCTGGCTGGCACCATGAATATTGATCTGGCCACCGAATCACTTGGCCAGGATAAACAGGGTAACGAGGTCTTCCTGAAAGACATCTGGCCAACCTCTACTGAAATTGCAGAAGCTGTAGCTCTAGCAGTAAAACCTGAACAATTCATCAGTAAATATGCCGATGTGTTCAGCGGAGATGCTGCCTGGAAAGGCTTGACCATTCCTGAGGGCAATACCTTCGATTGGGAAGCAGATTCCACCTATATCCGCAAACCTTCATTCTTTGAGGGAATGAGCCGCGAACATGGCATACTCAGTGACATCACAGATGCACGGGCTCTGGCACTTCTCGGCGACTCTGTAACCACAGATCACATTTCACCCGCTGGCGCCTTCAAGGCTGATACACCGGCTGGTAAATACCTTATATCAAATGGAACTGATGTGAAAGACTTCAACTCATATGGCAGCCGCCGTGGAAATCATGAAGTCATGATGCGCGGAACTTTTGCAAACATTCGTCTCCGCAATCTCTTAGCTCCAGGCACTGAGGGTGGTTTTACAAAAAAATTACCTGAAGGTGAAGTAACCACCATATATGATGGGGCCATGTCCTATAAAGCCGAAGGGACCTCCCTGGTGGTTATTGCTGGAAAAGAATATGGTACAGGTTCCAGCCGTGATTGGGCAGCCAAGGGAACCTATCTTTTGGGTGTTAAAGCGGTTGTTGCTGAGAGTTTCGAGCGAATTCATCGTAGCAACTTGATAGGGATGGGTGTATTACCATTGCAATTCAACGAGGGTGAGGGCCGGGTGAACCTAGGATTAACTGGTGAGGAGACTTTCTCTATTGCTGGAATCTCAGAGGGACTTAAACCAGGTAAAGAAATGGAAGTCAAGTGTACCAGAACAGACGGGAGTCAATTTTCATTTATGGCAACGACTCGGATTGATACTCCCAACGAGTTGGAATACTATCGCCACGGTGGTATCCTCCAGTATGTGATGCGGTCACTTTTGGATTAGAATTATTCTGACTGTCATAGCGAGGATCAAAGTGACGATGCAATCTAGGATTTCGAGATCGCCACAGTCGCACAACTCCTTCGCGAAGACTTCTGAAGGGTTTTCTTGCTCAGCGTCCAGTATTTCTTAAAACAAAGAAGCCACCTCCTCAGGTGGCTTCTTCTATTCATTCATACTAGAATGAACCCCGTAATTTTATAACTGCATCCATTTTACAGCATCATTGAAAACATCGGCTTTGATGCCATGACGCCCTTCGAATTCTGTATATGTCAGATCAAAACCCTTTGATTCAAACATCTTACTTAGCTCCCTGGCAGTCTCCACCTTGATAGCAGCGTCATCAATTCCATGAGCTATAAATAGTCTGACATCCTTCCCTGTCTCAATATCCTGTTGATTAAGGATTGTCTTGTCCCCCTCTGTATCCATGAGATAGCCGCTGAACCCTATAACGCCCTTAATCTTATCCGGATTTTTTAAGCCAATTGTATAGGCATAGACAGCACCTTCAGAAAACCCCATGATATAGACATCAGAAATTTTGTATTCGTCGGACACCTTTTCAATGGTCTTTAAAATATAGTCACCAACCATTGCATCGCTGGCATTCCAGGCTTCTTTTCCAATATCATTAATTGACCATTTACGGCGATGCCATTGAGCTGCCATATGCAAAGAGATTGGGTACTGACCCTCGGGTGCCACATAGATGATCTGAGGATCAATCAATTTGTCATACTGACTGATAAATCCCTCAGAATTACCACCCATCCCATGCATTCCAATCAGTAATGGATAGCTCTTATTGGCATCATATTCCTTTGGGAAACGCATCCGATATGGCAGCATGGATGAAGCTTCAACATAATTTCTTGTTCCAATGGAATCGAAACGTTTCTGAATATCGATAGTGGCCTTCTGAAAGTCTGGATCCTCCCTTACAAGATCGAAATCGGTATCCTTGTTAAAAATTTCCAGACCCCTGAACCCATTTTGAAAGGCATGTGTCACAAATAGTGCGGCATGTGTGGCATCACCCTGCAAGGCATAGCAGCAGGCCAGGTTATAGGCTACAATGGCATCATCCTGGTTGTGGATCAGGACTTTCTTGTAGTATTTTCCAGCTTCAGCGAAATTACCAGCACGATAGGCTGTCGCAGCATCTGTCAGCAATTGACCGCGATTTACCACCTTAAATACCAGATCCTTCCCCTGTTGAATACCACTACAACCCAGGATCAGTGCTCCCACCAGGATAATGATGAAAAAATGAGTTAATTTTTGTCTCTGCCTTTTCATGAATGCTTCCCTCCCTTGAGTATCATGTCGCTATTTTAATTTAGAGGAAAGAATTCCATCAAATTTATCTACGGATGGTTCCCGGATTCGTTGAGTGGTCGGCCATCAGCGCCGAACATTCCAACATGAAGTGAACTGGGTCTGTTAGATTGGGAATTAAATGGGTAACAATCGTGAGAGGATTGCCGGTACAGCTGTTTCAACACGTAGAATTCTCTCACCGAAACTGAAAGCTGTAAAGCCACAGGTTTCTAACTTCTCAACTTCATAGGTGATAAAGCCCCCTTCTGGACCGATAGCAAGAGTGGTTGGTTGGCCAGCTTTCGGCAATGCGATCCTCCCACTGGTCGGATGGGCGACCAGAGCATTGGTTCCCTTGCATAAATCAGGTAATTCATCCTCAACAAATGGCTTAAAGCGCTGGCGCAAATGGACTTCAGGCAAGATGGTATCCCGAGCCTGCTCCAGACCGAGCAAGAGCTGTTCATGAAGGTTATCTGTTTGGAGGAGGGGGCTGTTCCAGAAGCTCTTTTCCACTCTGAAAGTGTTGATCAGGTAGATCTGCTTAACACCCAGGGAGGTAACACTTTGCATCACCCGCTTTAGCATTTTAGGTCTCGGGAGAGCCAGAAGGAGGGTAACTGGGAGTTTTTCGGGCGGTGGTTGCGTGAGCTTAACGGTTAATTCTACAAAATTGGGATCCATATTTGTGATCAATCCGTGCCCAATCTTGCCATTGAGCAGCCCAACTCGGAGTTGAGAGTCAGGTTCCGCGCGATGAATTGTGCTGATATGGTCAAATCTGCGACCGCTTAGGCGGACCTGGTCTTCGGTGATGAAATCAGTCGGATTGAGCAGAATTAGATTCATGCTGGGTAGTCTAGTTAGATTGCCATAACGGTGGAAGCGGAAAATGATCAATTTTGGAGTTTCTAGAATCTGGATGCCATCTTGCAGTTCAAATTCAGATTGCTATTTTGCTACCGAGCCTAAACATGAAATCAATATTTGAATCCACCAGATTACTCCTACTCCTGTTGGTAGGAGTATCTCTAATTACTATCAATCCTCGGATTAACGGTTGGAACGAAGCCAGCAGAATGGCTTTGACTCAATCCCTGGTGGAGCATCACAGTCTTGCTATTGATGAAAGCGTATTTGTGAAGGGTGGAGACAAAGTCTTCATCAATGGGCATTTCTACTCCGACAAACCTGCGCTTCCTTCCATGTTGGCGGCCATTATATATGCTCCACTAAACACAATTGGACTAAGGTTGGATTATGGTTGGAATCTGAGTTATTATTTCATCATCCTTTTCACCATCAAAGTCTTTTGGATAGCCAGTATTCTGGCTTTTCGTAAGGCGCTCACATTCACACCCATCAGACAGGCCGGAATTCCCCTCGCCATCTTTATCTACACCTTTGCTTCCCTGGCATTTGCCTGGACTTCCAGCTTCAACAATCACAGCCTGGCCGGGTCAAGTCTCATGATTGCATTCTTTTTCTATTTAAAAGGGAAGCACCAAGATGTGAAACCAGCGCTACTTTGGTCAGGTTTATTTTTTGGGTTGGCAGCCAGTATGGATATGCCCACCACGATTTTTCTGTTGGGATTTGGTCTGTTGGTGGCTCACAAATGGCGTATTACAGCTCCGACACGCTTGTTCATGGCAGGCGCACTCATTCCTCTTACCATACATTTCGTAGTAAATTATTCTATTGGGGGAACCTTTTTGCCCCTCCAATTAAATCCGCAGTTTTTTGAATTCGATGGTTCTGTCTGGACCGGTTCGAAGACGCTTTCAGGCGTCAGCATGAACACCCCATTATTCACGATTCAATATGCGTTTATCAGTCTATTCGGCTTCAAGGGTTTCATCTGGTACAACCCCCTGTTATTGTTTCTAGTGCCGCTGGTCATTAGGAATGTTCGGCACGGTAAAGAATTTCAGCTTGAAACTCTCATCATTTTATTTGGCTCAATTGTCCTAATGTCCTACTACTGGTTATTCAGTTCTAATTATGGGGGATGGAGCTACAGTATCCGTTGGTTTGTACCCATCCTGCCCCTCTTTTTCTTTTATCTCTTCGAGTACGAGTATGAGACAGATTGGCGTGGGGAAAAACCTATTTTTTGGGCTCTGGTTATATGCTCAGTTATTATTGCGGGAATTGGCCTCATCAACCCATGGAGTAACCAGGATCTTCATGGTGTTCCCATCATTGCCAACTTGAAACAGCTCTGGGTAATTCTTTCCTAACCGCTCGCCGTATTTATGCACCGCTTGGCTAAATCAGAATATTCTGCAGTTCTCCACGTCTATATTGGGCACAAGCTGATGAAACAACTTTTTATACATAATATTTTTAAACCCCTCTATGAAAGTTATCTTTCTCTATGACATCCACTTCCGATCCTGGTAAAATTTCACTCTTTTGGGTACTCCAAATTTCTGGCTGGTTCCTGTATGGAGTGATATACTATCTAATTTATTATTCTTACAAAGACCTTGATTTAGCCAATACCTTTGGATTTGCCGTCACCTATGTCGTGGCCTTTTTAATGACCATCATAATGCGCAAAATCTATCAAAAGCTGGATTACCAACACCGATCCATTTTGAATGTCTCTGCAATTGTTATCCTGACATCCATCGTCTTCGCAGTAATCTGGATTTATGTGGATCGTCTTGTGTCCTATCCCATTTATGGTATTGAAAAATTTCAGAAGGCGCTTGATAAAATCACCATGCGCAACAATATCAGTCAGATCTATTGGAATTCATTTATCCTGTTTACCTGGTCAGCGCTCTATTTTCTTATTAATTTCTGGAGACAATGGAATGAGCAGCTTGCCCGCACGGAGAAGGCTGAACTTCTCGCCCATAGTGCTCAGCTTCAGATGTTGAGATATCAGTTGAATCCTCACTTTCTATTTAACTCCTTAAATTCTATTCGAGCCCTCATCCTGGAAGACCAGACCAAAGCCAGGGATATGGTAACAGAGCTGGCCGAACTCCTGCGTTACTCCCTGGTGAGTAAAAACAATGGTGATGTTCCTTTTAGTGAAGAGATCACAGCCATTAAACATTATTTCGCCATCGAAGAAAAACGCTATGAGGAAAATCTACAGGTTAGTTTCGAGATTGACCCCCTGGCTGAGGAATATCCCATCCCCAGCTTTCTCGTTCATCCCCTGGTAGAAAATGCAGTGAAGTACGGGATGAAAACATCAAGCATGCCCTTGAAGATTAAAATTCAAGCGAAAATCAAAGACAATAAGTTATCCATCTTTGTTAGAAATAGCGGGACCTGGTTGTCTGATGATGCAGAAGGACGCGGTCGTCCAGCTGGTACAGGGACCGGTCTGAAAAATGTCAGGGAACGCCTTGAAAATAGATTCCCCGATAAATACAGCCTATCCACTTCAGAAGAAGAAGGTTGTGTGGTGATAGAAATTTCAATTTCACGCGATGTCGAGGGAAATCATGTCTAAGCTTTATCGTGCTATTGTAGTTGATGATGAACGTCTTGCTCGCAATGATTTACGGCTGCTCCTTAATAATCACAAAAATATTGAAGTGCTGGGCGAGGCTTCCAATGGCCAGGATGCCCTTGATATGATTAAGGACCTGAAACCGGATCTGGTTTTTCTTGATATCCAGATGCCTGGAATGAATGGTTTTGATGTTCTCGAACATATTAGCTCTGATGTGAAGGTTATTTTTGTCACCGCTTTTGATGAATTTGCCTTGCGAGCCTTCGAGGTCAATGCCCTGGACTATCTACTAAAACCTGTGAGTGATGAGCGACTCCTGCAATCCATCGAGCGCCTTGAGTTGATCCCGGATGAAGCTGAAGAGGCCTCGCGGGAGCTGGAATATCATGATCGACTACTGCTCAAGTTGGATACCAGTCTGGGCTTCCTGAAAATATCCACCATTGTCTGTATCACATCAGCTGGTGATTATTCTGAAGTCTTGTGCACTAATAAGAAGAAGGTGCTGGTTCATAAATCCATGGCAGAATGGGAAACCCGATTGCCTGATGCTTTCTTTAATCGGATTCATCGAACGACCATCGTCAACATGGAATTTGTGGATCGACTGGAAGAATGGTTTAATAATTCATACCGCGTTTACATGAAGGGTATTGAAGAGCCCTATGTCATGAGCCGTCGGTACGTCACGAAGCTAAAGCAAAAACTAAGTTAATTACTAAGCCTACTTCTCTGGACGTTGAGGCTCTCGAAACGTCTAATAAATTCACATCACTCAAACCCTGAGTCCCTCGCACTTCGACAAGCTCAGTGATCGGAACACAACATCATTTCACTTAAATAAAACTAGAAATTCGGTACCATCTCCTTGCGGAATTTCGCAAAAAAGCCTGTTATGGAATCCATGACCTCTTCGGCAGAATCAACTACCCGGAACAATTCAAGATCATCAGCTCCAACATATCCCTGAGCCAAGGCCTTATCGTGGAGCCAGTCCACCAGACCAGACCAATAATCTCGACCGACTAGAATGATGGGAAATTTGGGAGTTTTACCTGTTTGCGAGAGGGTTAGGGATTCGAATAGTTCATCCAGGGTACCCAATCCACCAGGGAAAGCCACAAAAGCCTGTGAATATTTAAGAAACATGAGCTTACGCACAAAGAAGTAGCGGAAGGTAATGTTCTTATCAGAGTCGATATAGGCGTTATTTGAGGCTTCAAAGGGCAACTCGATGCCAACACCTGCTGAAGCACCGCCAACCTCCTTAGCGCCCTTATTAGTTGCTTCCATGATACCAGGACCGCCACCAGTGATGACACTAAGACCTTCCTGAGCTAAAAAGGTTCCGAGTTGATGTGCAATTTCATAATAGGGATCATCAGGTTTCGTGCGTGCCGAGCCAAAAACGGTTACGGAAGGGCCCACCTGGGTCAACGCATCAAAACCTTCAACAAATTCAGCCATAATGCGGAAAACCTGCCAGGAATTTTTGGATTTTACTTCACTCCAGGTCTTTTTTTCAAATTTACGGATGACCCGTTTATCTACATTCATATCGCTCCTTCCAGGGCAGTTTCAATCGCCTTCATCAAACATTTACTGGTGGTCGTGGCACCTGTGATTCCATCTACATCAGGGCTTTGTTTTTCGATCACCCGAGGAATAATTCCTTCAGCAAATCGAGCGTATTCACTATCCCTATTCTGAACTACGCCCACACCTACAATCATGGATTCATTCACTTTCACAGCCACAGTATATTCAAATCCTGAATAGCTCACTGAACCACGATGGATACCATCGGGAACTCGATTTAAGTCAGGATTGCCGATTTCCATATTTCGATATGATTCCAGATCATAATAACCGATGACTCCTAGGCTTACTCCTAAAACAACTCCAATGCCAGTCAGTGAGAGCACCATACCCCGGCGCATCTCGTATTTCTGAGACCGTTGACCCCAGGGTCTAAAAATTGTTATTGAGATCAAGGTGAACATAATCAGCATGGCAACGGCAATCACCGGTGTCAATGTGTTGTGATACTCAGCATAATCGTGGGGTACATCAGATGCTTTCATACCAATATCTGAGAGAGCAACCATCCCGTTGATGGCTGGTCCCAGCCAGATCCAGACGAGAACAAAAAGTACAACCGTTCCAGTCCACTTCCCAATAATCCACCAATGTTTGGTCAAACCCCAATGGGTGAATACAGAGTAAACAAGTCCCGTAGTCACCACCCCGTAAAATGACCAGGTTACCACCATATTAAAAAGTGTATAGATAGAGTAATTAGCGATAAAAAGTTGATGTGTGTCTAAACCAGAAATCAGATGAATGGTAAGGATAGATGCCAGCCCTCCCATAAGAGAGGCAATAAAGACAATATGGATGACCCGCAGCCAGCGTCTGCCCGTTTTTTCCAGCATGGAAGCTCCTTTGTTGAAACGATTCTTATTCTAAGCAATTTTATCAATTAATCATGCTCTTTTTTTATTAAACGAAGGACACCTTTTATGTAGTTTCTCGGCACACTGCGTTCCTATGAATTTGGACGCAGAGCTTAACCACAGTTCAGGAGAACAAGCCAGATGCAAATACAGATATTCATTACCGGGGGCACCTTTGATAAGGAATATAATGAACTGAATGGAGACCTATACTTCAGAGACACCCATCTGAAACAGATGCTGGAACAGGGTCGCTCACAACTCAACGTGAACATTCGCAGCCTGATGATGATCGATAGTCTGGAAATGACTGAACAGGATCGGGAAATCATCCTGACCCATTGTCGCAAGAGTTCCACGGATCGCATCGTAATTACCCACGGTACCGACACCATGGTTGAAACAGCTCGTTATCTGGCGGAGCATATCAAGGATAAAACTATTATTCTCACCGGTGCCATGATCCCCATTGTATTTGGAAGTTCTGATGGGTTATTCAACATGGGTGCTGCTATGGCTTATGTTCAGACCCTGGACCGAGGTATTTACATCGCCATGAACGGGCAGTATTTTGATTACAACAATGTGCGTAAAAATAAAGCCAAAGGGCTTTTCGAGACCTTATAAACAAGGAGATAATCATGAAACTTCAAAAATCCATCTTCGTCACCATCATCACCCTGCTGGTTCTTATAGCTTTTACATCCTGCATGCCCAATCCAGAGCATAACATGGGACAGTCCCCCTCAGGATTTTTTAAGGGTGTCTGGCATGGCTGGATCGCTCCACTTTCATTGATCGTGGGCTTTTTTAATGACCACACCCGTATCTATGACCCCAATAATACAGGTTGGTGGTACGATTTCGGGTTTTATATGGCCATCATCAGTGGTTTCGGTGGGCTCTCCCTGGCAAGAAAAAACCAGGACAATTGAGGATTATTTTCCATACAGTGAAATAAACGATCGTAACGAGCAAACAGCCTTTGAAGCTTCCGCTTTAAACCATTTCCGCAATGAGCGTATTTGGTGGCTCAACTATATTGTGTAATTCACATAACTCGCAGTTAAATCATTTTGTAAATTTCGTTTGATTTAATTGAAACCAAGACATATTGGTGACTATGAAGATCACAGTTAAAGAACTGACCACAGTCGGTCCCACCATACATTCCAGCTTTGCCACCCTGCCCTATCAACGGGACAATTCTACTCGGGGGAGCCTGTCCAGACCCATTCTGGCCTATCAATCACCCTCTTGTATTAAAATTGTCGGTGATATTCATTGCTTTGTGGCAGATCAGGAAGCAGGCAAACCTACAGTTCCGGCCTATCTGATACAGGAAACTGAGAGTACCCTCGAATTGATTCAATTGGTCATAGAGTACTATAGCCCTATGAATCTCATGGATAAGGCACTGCTTACCCATGCAGCCATTGATCTGGGTGTCCCCCGTCCCATGCTGGCCGAACAGATTTTACCCGCTCTGGAGCTAGCACCCCGGGAGAAACTCATCGATCAGATATTATTCCTCCTGAAATTACCTCCCTCGCTGCAGTCATTCATTGTTGATAAAGATCTAAGTCTAAAACGAGCTCTCATTTTCCAACGGGCTGAAGGTCATCTCGAATGGGTAGAAAGATTTATTTCTAATCTGAAAATTGGCATCAACATGACGGCTGAGATTATTCAGAATGTCTGGGAAATGAGTAAAAACGACGAGGTCGACTTCAAAACTAAAGCCCAGGAAATGGGTCTCTGGGAAATGGCAGACACTGACTATGAAGATAATCGTCTGGCAATAATGGAAATTAGAGAAAAAATTAACCAGGCACGTTTCCCATCTCTGAATCAGGCCGGCGTTGATCTGAGCAAAACATTGGATGCTGCCCAGCTGCCTGATTCCATGAAAATCAAATGGGATCCCTATTTTGAGCAACAAGGTGTTCAGATTGCTTTTCATGCCAGAGATGAGGAAGATTTGGAGCAATCTCTGAATAAGTTGAAATCGCCTGCATTTAAAAACATCTTCAAACATATATAAGGTCCTATGAAAGAACCGAAAATTACTCGGATCATTGTTGATCAGAAGGTTGCTGATCAAGAATTAGTCCAGCGATATATAAAGAACAATCCCCAGGCCAAGGTCGTCCAACAGGATATTACCGAAGCTGATAAAGAAATCATGTTTAAACAGGAAGCCACACCGGCTAAAAGGGATATCCTGCTTACCGAGAAACAGGGTCATACTGTCAAACAATGTCCAGGAACAGATCGGACCTATAGGTGCTGCAACTATCATGTCATCAATCAGACCAGTAATTGTCCCATTGATTGTACATATTGCATCCTGCAATTTTACCTGAATAATCCAGTCACTACGGTTTATGCTAACACGGATAAACTCTTGACTGAGGTGAAGGACAAGATTGCCACTCAACCCAAACGCTTTTTTCGAATTGGAACAGGGGAGTTATCAGATAGTCTGGCATTTGATTCTTCTTCAGAATACTCAAAGGATGTGGTTGAATACTTTGCGACTCTACCCAATGTACTTTTGGAATTAAAAACCAAATCTAATCGTATTGAAAACCTTTTGGATCTGGATCATCAGGGTCATACCGTGATTTCCTGGTCAGTTAACCCCCAGGTTATCATTGATGCTGAGGAACACAAGGCGGCTTCCCTATATGAGCGCCTAGAAGCTATGCGTCTAGTCCAGGAGAGGGGTTATAAGATTGGGTTCCATTTTGATCCACTGCTTTTCCATGAGGAATGGAAGCAGAGCTATCCTGATTTGATCCGACAATTGTTTGAGGTGGTAGATCCCAAAAATGTGGCCTGGATTTCCATTGGCTCACTGCGTTTTCCACCAGAGATGAAGGACAAAGTCCTAGAAAAATTCCCCAAATCCAAGATCATGTTTGCTGAGTTGATCCGTGGGATGGATGGCAAGATGCGTTATCCCAAACCCCTGCGTCTGGAAATGTATCGAACCGTATATAATTCATTGCGTTATTATGGGGGCGATGATCTGTTTATTTATTTCTGTATGGAATCAGCTGAAATTTGGGAGCGGGTTATGGGTTGGAGTCCTGAAAGTAACGAGCATTTGGATCATCTCTTTGCTATGAGTCTGTACAAGCAATTTCCAGGGCTCATGCCCACTGAACCTCAACGCATTGATTATGACAATGGGATTCCCTTGCATCATGAAAAGGCTGACATTCCGGGATTTTAAGGGAAGACAGATTTACCAAAACTCTCATTTTTGGTCAGGCAATTTTGATTCATATGTACACTGAATTGATGCCTCAAATTGGGTGATTAAATTCGTGTTAAGAATGCTTAAGGAAACTTTATGAATATTGACTCTTGGAAACAAGCCTGGGAAACGAACAATATTGGCTTTCACAAAAGTAAGCCTCATCCGCAGCTGGTTAAATATTTCAAAGCGTTAAATCTAGTGAGGGGTAGTCGCATATTCTTGCCACTGTGCGGCAAAACACTGGATATAGGATGGCTACTTTCTCAGGGAGTACAGGTCACTGGGATAGAAATTAGCCAACTCGCCATTGAGCAGTTATTTCAAGAGCTGGGTGTGGTTCCAAAAATTACAGTACATGGTAAGGTCTCACGGTATAGCGCTAGTGATATCGATATTTACATGGGTGATGTATTTAACTTATCAAAAGATGTTTTGGGTGAAGTAGATGCCATATATGATCGTGCTGCTCTGGTGGCATTACCTGATGAATTGCGGATTAAATATACAAAGCACTTAATGGAGATCACCGATGCAGCTCCCCAATTGGTGATTACGTTTGAATATGATCAAAGTTTGAAATCCGGTCCTCCATTTTCCGTGGATGCTGATGAGTTGGACCGGCTCTTTAAGGATACCTATACCTTGGCGCTCCTGGAAACCTATACCCTACCAGGCGGAATGAGGGGAAAACACGCAGCCACCGAAAATATCTGGCAGCTAAAAAGTGAGAGGGAAGCCTAAAACGGTTTGATCTAGGTCTGTTCGGCTTTGGCTTTCAAGGCTTCATTCATTGATTTCAATGAATCTGGTACAAACCCTTCTAGCTTACTCCAAAAAAGAGATACCATTAGCCCGCTAAAATGCTCGGTGTTTACAAGCCTGGTTCCCTCTCCGGAGGGTTCCAAGTCAAATGATCTGTCATTTGTCATGAGAAATCCAGCCATCATTACAGCTCTCCAGCGAAAAGAACGCGGCGCTTCAAAGGTGGTAATATCAGCAGAATATTTCTGACCATTCTTACCTTGAGGACCTGCCATTGTGAGACTGACTTTCGAGCCTAGTGTGGCTGTGCCGCTTGCATGATTAACCGTTGGGTTCCAGTCTGACCACTTATCAAAGGCCATGAGGATATCCCAGACCTCAGTCAGGGGAGCATTTATTTCAATTTCAGTTTTAATTTCGCGCATGATTACACCTCTTAACCTTTTGTTTCCCTTAGCTTAAAATAAATCTGCTTTTATACCATGACTATTTTTGTCCCTTATACGCAGAAGGAATCAAATCGCATATTTCAAGGTTATGAATGCCTTGATTAAAAAATGTGATGGTCTAGTTTCTCATTTAATGAGTCAAAGGAGTTCATCGTGTCCAATCAAATTGAGAGAAATAAACAGAACGTCCTGGCATTTTATGACTTGGCCTTCAATGAGGGAAATCCTGCAGAAGCGGTAAAAAGATATGTCGGTAAGCAATACACACAGCACAATCCTCTGGTTGCGGATGGACCTGATGCCTTTATAGAATATTTTGAAAAAATGGCACAGGAGTGGCCTGGTAAATACATCCATTTTGAGAGAGTGATCGGTGAAAATAATATGGTCGTGGTTCATTGTCGCCAGGAATGGCCCGGTGACAGCGATTATGCAACCATAGATATCTTCAGACTTGATGAGGATGGGAAAATTGTGGAACACTGGGATGTGATGCAAATAGTTCCAGAGAAGTCAAAGCACAACAACACCATGTTTTAACACTGCTTTCCTGAACAAAAAAAGGCAGTCGGGTAAACCGACCGCCTTTTCTTTTTTGACATGGAGTTATCTTAATCTAAAATCTACAGGTATGGCCATTCTTACTTGTACTGGTTTATCCCTCTGATAGGCAGGGCTGAAAGGGGTATTTAGAACGGCTGCCATAGCTGCTTCATCCAGACCAGTACCTGGCATTCCCTTTATAACGATTACCTCTTTGACGATTCCGTCACTTCCAATCAAAGCTTCAACCACTACCTTCCCTTCCTGGCGAGCTTCGATGGCGATAGGTGGGTATATTGCATTGTTTATAATCGCTTGCAAACCACCGATGGGTTCTGGAAGCACCTCGATGGCATGGAAAGGTACAGTAGGGTCTTGGGGTGCTGGTGCGTCCAAAAGAAATTCATAAGTACCCAGATCGATAAAAATCTCATCCATTGCAACATCAATGTCTTCAATCTCTGATTCTACTACCATAGTAGGTCGCAGTGGTTTGACCACTTCAGGAGGTTGAATGGTTGCTGGAATAGAAAGAACTTCAACCGGAGGAGGGACATAAGGTTTTTCTGTGATCACCCGGTCATTAAAATCGGGGATACTATAAAAGGAAATAATGGCCGCCAGAAGTGTAACCATTGCACCAATTTCAATGTGTTTGCGCTCTTGATTTTTTACTGATACCCATGGATACTGTGTCAACATCTTTCACCTCCAAATAGTTAAATTTCGTCTCGCTTCCTTCCTGGTCCTCCTTAAGCTCCATTCCATTGGATTCTATTGTCATTTATCGAACAGTGAGTCGAATATTCGACCCATGAGTAATGTAACACCTGATTTTGGTAAATATCAAGACCGAATTTGAATGAATTTATCCAGGAGGATTATCTCATTTAGGCGGGGCTATGTACAACATTATTCTTTTTTAAGGGAAAGATAGGATCCCAGCGTTCGCCTGGGATAGTCTGAAAATATCAAAACAATCTATGGGCGTGACAAAAAAAAGACCGGATAAAAATCCGGTCTTTTGGTAATACTAGGATGTAGGTTTTTAGCCGTTTTTAAGACGGAATACAACAGGTACGGATATTCTAACCGTTACTGGTTTATCACGTTGATAAGCTGGTTTCCATTTGATGGTTTTGATAGCGTCCATGGCAGCTTCATCCAGACCTGTCTTGGGAATACCTTTAAGAATAATGGTTTCCTTAACACGACCATCTTTACCGATGGTAGCCTGTACAATAACAGTTCCTTCGATACCTGCTTCACGAGCGATCTCCGGATAGACAACAGCCTGTTGAATGGCACCATAACCACCCATAGGTTCTGGTGGTTCATCATAAGCGATGAAGATCACATTACTTTCTGGTGGTGGTGGTGGCTCATCCAGAATTTCAAAGTCTTCCAGATCGGTTTCCTCAATGGTGAAATCTTCATCGATTTCATCATCTTCAGATTCAATTGGAATGGAAGGACGCGCAGGTGGTGGTGGCTTGTCAAACTGTTGAGTTTCCGGTGGAATCTCAATGTTCTCAATTGGAGCTACATAAGCCTGCTCTACAAGTTCTTCAGTTTCAAATTTAGGAACCGCAAACAGAACCATGGTAAACAGCAGCAGCACAACGATAGCACCAATTTCAAGATACTTTCTATGTTGCAGTTTGACCGAGATATGTGGATGTTGTTGTTCTAGCATAATCCTACTCCCTCGGTTTGGCTGAATAGTTTAGTTTTAGCGCATTCGCTTCTCTGAGCTCCTGATGAATATCGGTAATGATTGCCATCTCGGTCTGTCTATCAGCTTTTAAAGAAGCTGTCATCTGAGGATCAGCGAGAATCTTATCATACATGATGGTACGGATTTTTCCTATAGTAACAATCTGATCATCAATGGAAATGGTACCTTCAGAGGTGGCCCAGATATGGGAAACGTGCTTATTCCCTTCCAGTTTGGCGATTTTTTTCGCTTCTGGAAGAATCAATTTAAGACCTTGAAACTCACGCAGAACAGTAACCACCATGAAGAAAATCAGCAACATGAAGATGATATCAGGAAGCGAGGATGTTGGAATCCCGGCTTCAATTTTCATTTTTCTTTTTAAACGCATGATCTAACTCTCCGGGTCAGCAATAGAAATACGTGTGGCACTGGCCTGCTTAAGCTGGTCAATCACCTCAATGTAGTCCTTGTACTTGCTGGTTGCGGCCGTTTTGACAGAAAAAATCATCTTGTCGTTGGTTGCCAGCGATCTCTTTGCGAAATGTTTTAGCTCACGAACATCGATAACTTGGATGTCTCCCTCGTGACTCACTGCGATCTTACCAGAAGCATTTACCAGAATATTAGTAATATTCTTGGGATTCACTTCTGTCGTATTGCCCTTTTCTGGAAGCACCATACCCAGACCTTTATCCATGTCGATAGTCGTGGTCACCAGGAAAAAGAGCAGCAGCATAAACACAATATCCGGGAGGGATGCTGTGGGAATTTCACCACCACTTTTATTTCTTTTTTTCTTTACTAGCATAGTATCAGCTAACCCCGGTTATGGTGTTATTATTTCTTCTCCAGGTTCTCAATAGTATCGATAAGATCCAGTGAAGATTCTTCCATTTTGATAATCAGTTTGTCGATCATGAATGTGAAAACATTCTGAGCAAACTGAATAATCATAGCTACAACCAAACCGAAGAGAGTTGTCAACAATGCCATAGAGATACCAACAGCAACGAGGGCTGGCTGAATATCATTTGCAGCTGCGATTGAATCAAAGGCCTGAACCATACCGAAAACCGTTCCGGTAAATCCAAGCATAGGTGCCAGTGAAACAACTGTGGACAACCAGATCATGTTATTCTCAAGGAATGACATTTCGATTGAACCAGCACTTTCAATAGCTTTTTCAACTGCAAGCGTACCACGATCTGCTCGGGAAAGACCAGCAAGATAAATCGAAGGTACTGAACCTGGAGTCGAGCGACAAACTTCCATCGCGGCTTCAACACCTTGTTCTTTTAATGTTACATCAATTTGTTTCAAGAAAGATTTAGTCTGCATCGTTGTTTTCATTAAGCTGATCAAACGCTCAACAACAAAAACGAGTCCAAAAATAAAAACCCCAAGAATTGGCCACATAAAGGGCCCACCGTTATAAAACCACGCAACCATCCGGTATTACCTCCTAATCCTGTATAATTTTCAACTTGATCTGACTAAGCGCATAATCATAGTTTCATACGTATCTAAAGTCAATCAAATTCCCGTTCAGTCCTAGAGTTTCTAGGCTCTCTGAACCCTCTTTATAAATAATCTGCAGCCTCGGCAATTTCACGGGCTTTTTTGAAGTGTTGACGTGCTTCCTGGATTTGATTATCCATTTGCGTCCTCACCTGATATTGCTCGTTTCGTCCCCAGAGCTTTGCTGCAAGTTCACTCTTAATGTAATAGCGTATTGTGACATCATCCTCACGGATCTTTTCCTCATCCAGATCAAGATCTTCGATGGCCAGTATCTTCTCGTAGACTTCATTCATGAGAGATTCATCCACTATGTAGGTCTTAAAGAAGGTGCTCCAATCTTTCCCTAATTCAGGATGACTGGCGGCATAATCTGAGGCGATCTTGAAGAAAAAGCGGATATCATGACGTCTCACTTTTGCCAGATCACGTGAAATCGTAGCTGGCTCTCCAAGTGAGATATCGGGTGCAATACCACCCCCGCCATAGACCATGCGACCCATTTTAGTTTTGAAAATCGGTCTATCTTCCAAATCAGTTGAATCTTGACCATAGTCTTGTTCATATAGCTCAGCATAATAATCTTGAGCCTCACCCTGTTCATACTCCCGCTGAATCAAGCGACCACTTGGCGTGTAGTACCTGGCAACAGTAACTCGCACAGCTGAACCATCACGAAGTGGATATTGACGCTGAACCAATCCCTTGCCAAAACTGGTCTCTCCCACAACGATTCCACGATCAAGATCTTGCAATGCCCCAGCTAATATTTCACTGGCAGATGCTGATCCACGATTGATCATGGCAATAATTGGTTGTTTATAAAAAGTCGGTTTATGCTTGGAGTACATCTCCTCATTAGCATTTTTCAGGCGACCTTTGGTAGATAGAATTTTTTCACCGCCAGGTAGGATATGGTCAACAATCTTGATAACCTCATCCATGTAGCCACCACTATTATTTCTCAAATCAATAATGAGACGTTCCATCCCTTGAGCCTGAAGCTCTGAAATGGCGGTAATAACTTCGCTGGAAGTCGTGGATGAGAAACGATTCAACAGTATGTATCCTGTACCGTCTTCCATGACAAATTTTGCCAACACGCTATAGATGGGAATTTTGTCTCGGTAAATGGTCACCGGAATAAGTTCAGTTTCACCCAACCTGGCTATTTCGAGATCAACTCTTGAACCTTTGGGACCACGCAGCCTATCAAATACACCATCCCTGGTAATCTTATAAGCAGAAGCTTCATCAATTTTAACTATCTGGTCACCGGGGTGGAGCAATCCATCTGAGGGAGAGCCAACAATGGGCGTAATAACTGTGATATAGTCATCAATGATATCAAATTCGATACCGATACCTTCAAAATTCCCTCGGAAACTTTCATTGATCTGACCCATTCGATCAGCACCAATATATACTGAGTGGGGGTCGAGGGCTTCCATGAGACCATTTTGGGCACCAATCATGGTTTTATCCCAGTCAACATCTTCAACATAATTGGTGTTGATGATTTTGACCATGTCCTGGAAATCTCTCCATTTATCGTAAAAATCGCTGCCCTGAGCAAACAATGCTTGTCCCGAGGGGCTTAGCGCAAACACGCCAAGCAGGACGAGGGCAACAACGGTAATGTGTTTTAAAATCTTCATAATCTTTATACTAATCCTTGTATCTTGCCAAGGTTCCAGTTTTTAATCACGGCGTACAAAATAACGGCGACATTGATTTGATGAAAGCACCCATTTGCGCATTACGCTATAATAATACACAATTCAATAACGTTATGGGGAATCGATTCTGTGGTAAGAACGCTGAAGAGTTAAGCGTCCTATTAGTTCGTTTAAAGGATAACGTATAGCTGGAAACGGAAGAAAAGCGCTCTTAAAGCAACTTCTTTTGAATCCGGAATTGTTTTATTATGGTAGAGTTTCCAACTACCAGCAGATGCAACCTGCTCATTCCAACCTGCAATGGTTTTGAATCCCATTGAACGAGAAATGTCAAAGCGCATACCCAGATATGGCTGGATAACGGGCGTCCAGGCAGACAGCTCAAAAGCCTTTCGGGCTGTGGTACCTGCAATAATTTCATCCCAACTTTCATTCCCAGGTGACGAGCTGGCAACCAGAGAAGCCTGGCCAATCCCAAACATGGAGCCTCCCAATAATTTAAGACGAGAACGGGAGTGGGTATTGAATTCCGCTGTAATACCAACACTACTCAACACAAAATTTACGGTAAAGTCAACATCTGCAGCATCCTGTGCAGAGGCGATGTATTCACCCTGACCAGCATACATTCCAATAGTCCAGTGAGGGGTAACTTCACCAAATCCTTCGAAACCAGTTACAACCATACCATTGCTATTAATGCCTGTAACCTCGGCAGCATCAGAAATATCGAAGTCAGTGGTAAAATTGCTTAGCAGGCCAAAGGCAGTCTGATCCAGGTCAAGTGAGATCATATATGAAAAGGCGGGGCCAATGGCACCGTGGAGAACGGTCTGACCTTCGGCAAATTGCGCCTGAACCGAACCCGTAACCAAGACAGTAGATAAGAAGATGCTCAACCATGGTTTCATTTTCAAAATTCCTCCCTGATCCTATCAGTCGATTGCAGGTGATTAATATATCTGGAACGCATAAAAAGTGTCACCTGACAAATTGTCATTCATTTCAACTCAAAACAAGTAGTTGACACAATATACCATCTCTCAATTTTTTACACAAGTCTTTTAAGAATTTACTTTAAGTGTCAGGCTAAATTTATATTGCATACAGGGGCTTAGCCCCATAAATTGATTAAAAGTTTGGAGTAGGATTCAAAAGTTTTAATCGTAAAGAAATGGGTTCCCATGATGAGCAAACATTTTTTTAGCCATGTAGCAGTACGTCATATCTGGTTAGTTCCCCTCCTGGTCATTCTGATGGCGAGCAGTCTTTGGAGCGCCGACGGTCTACGCGATATAAGCCATTTAAAGGACCTGGGTGATCTGGACCACAATGGCAACAATGATTTTGGAGCCATTCGAAACACCGCAAATAATGGCTCAGAACTAATCGCATTTGAAATGACCCCTGATGGAAGTTTTGATATAACCTGGCGATTTGCCTTACCTGAAAACCTGGTAGGTGAGTGGGCAGATTTCACACTTACTGATTTGAATTTGAATGGCCGACCTGAATTTGTAGCCATTACCAAATTGATTTCTGCCTCGGCAGGTAACAGTGCTCCCTGGGTGTATGGCTTTGAGTGGTCCGGGCAAGATTTTGATTATGTGCCTACCTTTCAATGGGGTTGGACCCCTGACAATGGGCTTTATGCTCGCCCCACCCAGATTAAAGCTGGTGACATTGATAATGATGGTCTTACTGAGCTTATTTTTTCCTTGAGTGCACCCCAGGCCAACCTGCTAATTGTTGAGTTTAAAGGCGATCTGAGTTCCTCGAACATCCAGATTGAATATGCTGGTCTACCCAAAGAAATGACACGCATCCCTGCTTCGATTCTAGTAGCTATCAATGATGTCGATCAGGATCAAAAAGATGATATCGTCCTCTTTCAAAAACGTGGCGATAAGTTAAGTGCGGCCGCCATCTCATCTTCTGGTGAAGATCGATATACTACTCGCGACCTGAAAGATATGAAACTGGTTGCTGGTCCAGGTGAAATAGTGAGCGCTTCTGGTATTGCCCAAGCTGACCTTGATGGCTCTGGTCTTGAAAAAATTTATCTAGGTAGCTCGAGAGGAAATGTCTACCAATACGCCTCCACAGATGGAGGTTCGGTGTGGAAGACGCTCCCAGGACCTGTCAATCAACTTTTATTTTCTGAGCTGGATGGTGATGGGTATGCAGAATGCCTGCTTCGTACAGGCGATCGAGTACACTATTTAGAACAGAAAGAGCATGTTGGAAAATTTGAAAGTTTTGTCCCCTTATTTGAAGAAGAGGTCTATGCCTCAAATGCCCTGCCCTTCCCTGATGGTCTTTTACTGGAGAAATCCGGTCCATATCAATTCATGGCCGTAGCTCCTGATGAGCAGGATATTGTTGAAGCGACCAGTGAACCCGATGAAGAGCTTGAGTCAATGACAGCCATGGATGATGAAGTGACCTCTGACCTCGAAGAGGATACTGATACTGAGGTTGTGGAAGAAACCCCGGTCATTCCAGAAATTCGTAGAAAACCCAAGTCACCTGATGTGATTCTCCACACCAATGAAAGTTTTATCCATACGATTCCACGCCAGGATGAGATAGATCCAGGTCAGGCTTATGTCAAATTCAAGACCTACCCAGAAGGCATGCGTCTGGGAAAAGATTTTATCCTGAGATGGAACCCCCATGAGGATCAACTGGGATATCATCAGATTTCATATTCATTTGGTCAGCAATTAGATACGACATTTACCCTGTATGTTAACCATGTCCCTGAAATTTTTTCAAATCCACCACCCCTGGCTCAAACCGGTCAACAATATCTATACCAGGTCCAGCTTGAAGATTTGAACGAGGAACAGTATTTTGAGTTTGAATTGATCTCAGCTCCAGCAGGTATGCAGGTTGACGAGGAAGGTCTCGTCCGTTGGCTCCCTAGCGACACACAACTCGATTCACAATATGTTACCCTGAGTGTCAGCGATGGTTTTGAGAGAGTTTTACAAAAATTCACACTGTATGTCAATATTCTGCCACTTATCCTTGAAAAACCAGGTCCTGTTGCTTTCATCAATGAACCCTATATCGGACAGGTCAATATTCAGGACAAAAACAGCTATAACAGTGCACGTCTTATCCCGCTGCGAACCCCCAGAAGTTTGATTATGGAATCCTCGGGAAGAATCACCTGGACACCAGAATCTCAACAAACGGGTTTCCATGATATTCTATTCGAGCTAACTGATGACATGTCCACCATGTTGGACTCATTCACCATTTTTGTCAATACACCACCGGTGATTATCTCCAAATATGAAGAGCATGTACCTGTAGGTAAACCCTGGAACTACAAAGTTGAAGTTAACGATCCCAACAACAACCAGGACATCAGTTTTTTGCTTTCCGAAAGCAGTATACCCAATTTAACTATCAGTCGTCGTGGTCATATTACCTGGACACCTACAGAAGCAGAACTGGGCAAACAGACTTTTACTATATCTGTATCTGATGGTCTGAGAGATGACCTCCAAAAGGTAACCGTATATGTAAACGGTGCCCCCATTCTGGGCAGTGTTGCTGATACGCTGGCAACGGTTGCCAGACCTTACACCACCTCCCTTCCAGTTACTGACCTGAACAAGGACCAGAAGTTAAAGTATGCCTTTCTAACGGCTCCCAAAGGGATGAAAATTTCTCCAACAGGTCAAATCACCTGGACCCCAACTAAAACGCAAAAGGGGTGGAATGAAATTTTTGTAAAAGTCTCTGACAAGTATAGTTCAGATACCTACAAATTTGCCGTCTATGCCAACGCTCCACCGGTAATCGCATCGAAAGCGGATACCATGGCTATAGCCGGTCAGGAATATATTTATGAGATCAAAGCTCTGGACTTGAACACAGACCAACAATTGATCTATAAGGTTTTTGATGCACCAGCTGGTGTTCATCTTGTTGATGGTTCAACAATTAAATGGACCCCTGAAATTGACCAAATTAACCAGGCGCAATTCAAGGTCAGCGTGACTGATGGCTTTATCACAAATGTGCAGAATGTGCAACTCTTTGTGAATGCTCTACCAGAAGTGACCTCTACACCTTCTCCAGTTGTTCTCATGGATCGTGAGTATCGATATCAGATATCTTCCCGTGATCTCAATGAGGATGGAATCAGCTATACCAAGATTCTATTGCCGAATGGCGCTGAGATGAGCGAAGCAGAAGGTCTCATCACCTGGGTACCTGATGGTTCCAACGATGGTGCCAACAAGTTCATCATCGAAGTGACTGATTCCCGTGGATCTTCAAGCTATCATGAATTTGAAGTGAATGTTTTTCAAGATCCCAAAGCACCTATCAGACAAATGGGAGCCTTTTTAATCACACTGGCTGGAATCGGTGCTATGTTTATTATGAAATTCCTGTACTGATCCTACATCCAAACAGGATAAAAAGCCCATCGACTTCCGATGGGCTTTTTTTATATCTGTATTTTTTTAACTGAAGCTTATTACTGAAGTATTGAATTAACCAATAGAACCAAATCCTGGACTGTGATAAATGTGTCATAGTTCAAATCCCCAGCAGCCAGGAGTTCTGGAGTTGGTGTAATATTGCCTAATATCAAGTTGACGAGAATAACTACATCCTGAATATTGACACTAAGATCCTGATTCATATCGCCTGAGCCTGATGGCCAAATTGAAGCCGCCAGGACGGCATGGTGAAGGTTCAACCTACCACCCGTTACCGTGATACCCTCTAAAGATTCAAGTGGGTCAACAGCGGTGAACAATAATGTTTTGAAGACTTGAGATGCAAGTGCAGGGCTGTCTTCATAAAATTGAGCTAGCTCCGCGCTGGCCGCAGCATGCATAAGTGCCACAGCACCTGTCACTTGAGGTGTGGACATGGAGGTCCCATATTTTGTCGATGTGGATGCATTATAATTGGTGGAGAGAATACCGTAGCCAGGGGCAGCTAAATCAATGGAGACTGCTCCATAGCCGGCACCAAGCACTTTAACATCATCCTTATTCGAATTGGTCACAGTGATCAAATAGGGACTGGTACAGCTCGTTGGTAAATCACCTGAGACATCAACATTAATGCTGGAATTCGCTGTGGATGCGACGGACAGGATACCTGCTTCGCCCATGGTGTTATACATATCGTTCCATACTGGATACTCTGTGGAATCACAAAAAATGTTATTTGCACCAAAACTTGAATTTGCAGTGACAACAAAAGCGCCCTCTAGTCCGCCCGAATTCAACCAGGCCTGCTTTTGTTCAAGGACATAGCTATAGGCTTCCATGGCGATGGCAGTGGTAGAACTAGCTCCAGCTACTATCATGAGTTGTATATCCCAATTTATACCAGCTACCTGGTTGGCATTATTTGAGTGAGCACCCACAGTACCAGAAACATGAGTACCATGGCTTGCATCAAGATTTGTCTGGGGAATAGTTCCATTGTGACCATAGGCATTCCAACCTAAGGAATCATCAACCCAACCATTTTCATCATCATCAATTCCATTGCCTAAAGTGTCAAATGGATTTGACCAAATATTTACCTGGAGATCAGGATGGTCCAGATCACAACCCCCATCAACGATAGCTGCGACAATTTTTTTTCCCAGAACCGTTTCACCTCCCGTAGTGATGTCCCAGGCCTCTGGAGCATCAATATCAGAATCTTCAGTTCCAGAAGGATTACCATTCGCATCAAAACCTGTATTATGAAGATTCCATTGAGATGTGTATAAAGGATCATCTGGTGTGTTTCGTAAACTTAAGAGATGATTGTTCTGAGCATATTTGATTTCTGGGACATCCTCAATGTTGCGACGCACTTTGCCAAGTTGATTTTTGTTCAGGTCAACTTGCAGCAACCACAGATTCAGTGGCCGACTCACCTGTCTCACAATTTCCAGATTATCATCCATAATAATGATTTCAATATCTGCCTGGGTCAAGCCCTCGTCAAAGCGCACAAGCAGTTCATTTTCGACAAATTGAGCAGCTCCGCCATAAACAAGATTTACAATGACAATTGAGGATAATATGATTCTATGCAAGTAAGTCATAGCTAACTTTATTTCTCTAAACTAACCTTCCAATTCCTCCAAGCGGGTGATTCAACACACACTCAGATTTTGCTTAGATGAGTAGTATAATCACAATTCCCTTAAAAATATGGTCTTTTTTAGAAGTAATTGGCGAACGACAAGACCCAATAAAAATTCAATTTACATTAGAATTGAGCATAAATTGGTTTTCGAATGTTGATTATAGCTAAATGTAAGGGATTTTAACTAAAGACGATAAGCAATGGATATCTGACTGATCCATCCAGCGGCACCAAAACTCTGGGTAGCAGACTCAATGAGCATTCCCTGCCAGTCAATGGCAAAACCACCAGACGCCCCGGCAATAAAATCGGATTCTGTCACACCGGTTTGGAGATCAAATCGATTGGAGTTCATACCGAGACGGATTCTGAAATTTGGATGAATTAATATTTCACCACCCAGGGCAAATCTGACTTGCTCATTGAATCCATAAATTCCCTCCAGATTGAGTCTCAGTGGTAAATGTGAGAGAATCTTAGAACTGCCTATGTGCAATTGAGTCGGAAAGGCTTCATCACTCTCCCCCAGGGCGACCGATGCGAGGTAGACTCCTACAGTTAGAGAATCCTCCTGATTATGATATACTCCCCCAAGATCGTAATAGAAGTCACCTGCTGTATTTGCATCGGCGACCCTCGTAAAGCGACCAACACGTCCTCCCAGACGGATTCCCTCAGAAAACTTGAAGGCATACCCCAGTGTTGCCGCCAATTCATGATACCCAAAAGTACCCTGATTGGTGCCCACAATATCCGTTCTGTCAAACAGGCCATAGTCAAAATAAATCAGTTCAGCGGCAATCCGGTGTCGCTCCAGGGGCAACACTCCAGCTGCTGCAAAGCCCTGAATCCCCACAAGATGATTCACAAAACCGACTTGTCCCTGCAATCCTTGAATAAAACTAGCACTGGCGGGATTTCCTTGAATATCAAGATTTCCAGAGGCATCCACAGCTCTGCTTCCACCCATACTGGCTGATCGATTACTAAAGGGATAGGTTAATAATTGATGAGAGGGTGTTTCTGCAATAGCTATGCTGACTAACAGCGCAAGACTAAGTATAGATTTGAAGGTGAACAAGTTCATGACCTTGTAATACATGCCTTAAAATGATTTTTGTTTCCATATAAAACACATCTTTTTTTCCCAAGCCTGGTTTAGAGTCCCCAAACTCTTCAGCAACTGGCAAAAAAAAGCCCCAACCGCGGTCAGGGCTTTAAAGGTTTTCGCGTGCTATAATTACTTAAGCAATAGCATCCGTTTTACCTCTTTAAAAGAGCCGGCCTCAAGACTATAGAAATAGGTGCCGCTACTCAACTCACTGGCATCCAGATGCAGATCGTGTCTACCTGCAGAGAACTGTCCTTCAGCAAGCTTTAAGACTTCGCGCCCACTGATATCATAAAGCATCAGATTAATCCTGCTGTCTTCAGGCAGTCCAAATGATATGGCTGTTCTCGGGTTGAATGGATTGGGAAAGTTGTTTTCCAGATAAATCATTTCAGGAATAATGGGAGCTTTTTCAGCAATCTGAGGGCGTCGTGGAAGGAATGTGGGGTCCAATATTCCATAATCTTCACCAGAAGTGTAATCCATACTAAAATAATTTGAGATGATATCGTCACCACATTCAGGATCAGGATTGTGTACTGTGATAGAAGATTCATCTATAAAAACAAAGGGGGGGTTAAGCATCATATTGGCTGTCCCTCCCATAAAAGAAAATCCATCATCAAAGAGTATGGAGGCTGCGATACTGGTCTCGGCATCCATGTGGAGGCCATAATCCGACATGGTGTTCACCGTGACCGTGCCATCGTAGCGGTAGATATAGAGATCCTGCCCAGAGTACTTATTGATTGTAAAATAGGCAATATTTCCAGGATTGCGTTCATAAGTGATAAATACGCCTGACGCTTCATCCGTATAATCATAATACTCAAAACCATTTATAGTTTCAGAGGATGTCATGCCTTCAATATCCAAAGCATATGCCGACTCTCCATCAGCATAAATTCTGAAAGTGACGTCTATACTACCACCTGGTGCAGACTCCACAGAACTCCCATCCATAAAAAATTCATCCCGATCACCGCTATATTCTGTTTCTTCGATTATCCCGCATATTTCTTCGGTCGTTATAGCGAAGCGGTTATCCCAACTTTTATACTCCATGGAATATTCAGTTTCTGCGAGCGTTGGTGGAGGGATCACTTCAATATCAAATGAGTAACTATTATTGTTTACATCATATTCTCCAGGAATGGCATCAGAGATATCTACAGTAAATGAAACGAAAGCAGGCTCATTAAAACTAAGACCTGTAAAAACAACTGTGGTTGGAATCTCTTTCGAGATAAACACATCCGGCGTAGTCATGGTTAACCCATCAGTAGAGAGGTTCACATTTGCTAAAGCACTATTATCTCCCAGGATTTCCTGAAGGTTCGCATGAATATTGAAGGGTTGGTCAACAAATACCGTCATGGGATAACCAACATTTTCGACGATCAGATCTGGACGCAGGGTAACCTCTACATACTTTTTAAATTTCACCTTTTGACGACCAACGCGAAATTTTACATCCACTTTAAGGGTGGCATATAGCGGTACTTCTGTCAGGGAGAATACAGCTTGATTATCAACCACTTCCACATCCCGTTCATCAATGAGATGTCCATTGCTGCCACCTGAAGAATGTTTCCTTCGGTGAATTTTCACTTTGATTTTTTCCAATTCATCGGGGAGCGGAAAATTGTCCGCATCACTGGTTGAAAGCGTGACTGTCAATTCTACATCATCTGGCCCCATAAGGGCTGTGACATCCATGCTGTATTCATGGTTATCATGTCCATGACCTCTAGCTCCCATGATATCTGTTGGTGCTATAATGAATAGCAACAACATCGTGATGATCACTGGAACTTTGCTAGGAATGTTTCTGTTAAGCATATTTGGTGCCTCCTTAAAGTGATTCCCCGGGGTATTGTCAGGATTCTATTAGGAACAAACGAATTTCCCATAGATATGGGAGGAGTTCAAATGGAATATCGGCTGAACTCGAATCTAATTCAAGGCCACAGGGCAGTCAACGAATTAAGCAGGTAGATAACAGTGACTTGCCCATCCATTTTTCAACTACGCTAGACTAGCATTTCAGTAAGAACTAATTTAGTTTGACAGGCCAATGACCACCTGGATCACCATACCACTCATCTTCGTATTTCTCATCCTGCTCACCCGTTTTTTTACTGTGAAAATGTATGCTCTCAAGCCCAATAAGCATGATGATACACCTGAAACACTCGGCCTCAACTTTGAAGAAGTTCGTTTCGCAACGGAAAATAATAAAACGCTTTATGGATGGTGGATACCTGTAGTGAGAGATGAAAATCAGGCACCGACAATCGTCCTGGTACATGGGTGGAGTCGCAACCTGGGTCGCATGCTCCGCTATATCCAACACCTCCATCCTCTCAATTACAACCTGCTTGCCTTTGACGCCCGGCATCACGGTTCAAGTGATGAGGACAATCATGCCTCCATGTATAAATTTGGTAGAGATGTGAAAGCAGCTGTGCAATACACCCTCTCCCGTGATGTTGACCATGACCGTATCGGAGTCCTAGGTCTATCTATTGGGGGTGCAGGTTCGACCTATGCCGCTGCTATAGAGCCCGCGATAAAAGCAGTGGTAACGGTGGGAGCACCAGCCCACCCTGTTGATGTCATGCAGCATGAATTTAAAAAGCACCATATACCGGCTTTCTTCAGATGGCTCATTTTAAAACAGATTGAAATTAAAATCGGAGTCAAATACGAGCACTTCGCTCCAATAAATAGTATTGCCAAGGCAGACGCTTCATTTCTAGTCATCCACGGGGAAGATGATGATGTGGTACTGCCCTCTCAGGGAGAGAAACTGAATACAGCAGCACGTCCTGGGCAATGTGAATACTGGTCTATTTCAGGGCGTGGACATTCAAATTGTCATCATGAGTCAGGTTTTTGGGAACGTGTCGATAAATTTTTCAAAAGTCAGTTTAAGAAAGGATAGGAACATCATGAAATTCAGAACACAACTAATTGCCGTTTTTGCAATGAGCATATTACTTAGCCATTGTATTGCGCCCCAGAACCCTTTGGCTGGAATTGATATTCCTGAACCAGAAAATGCAGATGAAGGCTATTATTTTTTCAGGGCAGCCAGAGTCGTTCGTTACAAACAAAAAGATAAGCTGGTCCAGGCTAGAAATGACCTTGAGAGGGTTATAAAGGCCGATCAACGCATTCTTTACCCAGAGGCTTACCCTTTTCTGATTGAAGTATACAATCAACTGGAAATCAGTGATAGTTCAGCCTGGATTTATCCAGAAGCCATGGCAAGGATTGAAGCTGATCAGAAGTTATCCGATAAGTATTCCTCACGCTTTGCGGAGTGGCAAAAAGTCTATCCAGAATATCCCGCCGAGTTTCAAGACAGAGAATACAAACTCCTTGATTCTGGAGTAGAGCCTGTAGGCGGTTACAAGCGACTTTATCAAATCCTGGAGTATCCCGAAATGGCTCAGGAAATGAAACGTACTGGAGTGAGCTGGTTTTCAATTATTGTTGAGGCTGATGGGACAGTCCTGGATGTTCAATTGTTAAAATCCAGTTATCCTGATCTGGATGAAGCGGCCCTTACAGCCATCAACGCGTGCACCTGGGTGGCTGCCAAATACGATGAACGACCTGTGAACTTTCAAATCATATTACCCATACATTTTAGATTATAGACAAATCGTGCTTACCAATTAAAGGGAATAAACTATGAAGTATCCACCAGAACCGTTTAGAATTAAAACTGTTGAGGCCATTGCCCGAACCACAGATTGGGAGCGACTGGCTGTAATACAGGATGCTGGGTATAATGTCTTCAATATTCCCGCTGAAAAAATTTACATCGATTTATTGACGGATAGCGGTACCAGTGCCATGAGTGACAATCAGTGGGCTGGTATGATGAAGGGTGATGAATCCTACGCAGGAAGCAAAAACTATTTTCACTTTGAAACGATGATTAACAAGATCTTTGGCTTCAAACATGTCATCCCAACTCACCAGGGTCGTGTGGCTGAAAATCTTTTATTTTCCACTATTCTTAAAGACCGCAAGGGTCTGGTTATTCCCAATAACAACCATTTCGATACTACCCGCGCCAATGTTGAATATAATGGTGGAAAAGCCGAGGATCTGGTGATTGATATTGCCAAGGACACACAGGCAATAGATGATTTCAAAGGCAATATTGATTTGGACAAATTGGCTCACCTGATTGACAAAGTTGGAGCTAAGAATATCCCCATCGGCATGCTTACAATCACCAATAATTCGGGTGGCGGACAACCTGTTTCCATGGCCAATATCAGGGGCACAGCTGAGTTACTTCATAAGCACGACATACCCTTCTACATCGATGCCTGTCGTTTTGCTGAGAATGCTTATTTCATCAAGACCCGGGAAGATGGCTATCAGGAAAAGAGCATCTTGGAAATCGCCAATGAGATGTTTTCCTATGCCGATGGTTGTACCATGAGTGCCAAGAAAGATGCACTGGTGAACATGGGTGGATTTTTTGCCACCAATGATGATGAATTGGCCCAGCAAATCACAAATCGCCTGATCCTGATTGAGGGTTTCCCAACCTATGGTGGTCTAGCCGGACGTGATCTGGAGGCTATAGCCAGGGGTCTTGAAGAAGTCCTTCAGGAGGACTATCTGGCCTATAGAATTTCACAGGTGGAAGAATTGGGTGATAGATTGATTGAAGCTGGAGTCCCTATCTTAAGACCCACAGGTGGGCATGCAGTCTATCTTGATGCAAAAAACTTTTTACCCCATATCCCCCAATCTCAGTTTCCTGGAATTGCATTGACAGTTTCACTTTATACCCATGCTGGAATCCGGGCAGTAGAGATTGGCAGTCTTATGTTTGCACATGACGACTCTGAGACCGGTGAAACAATCTATCCCCATCTTGAGCTAGTGCGACTGGCGATTCCTCGTCGGGTATACACCAACAGTCAGATGCAATATGTGGCTGAGAATATTATTGAGTTGTATGAGGACAGGGAAAATATAAAGGGCTATGAGATCGAATATCAGGCCCAGGTGTTACGTCACTTTACAGCGCGCCTCAAACCAATTATATAACTTCGGTTTAATCCAATAAGAAAGCCATAGTGTCCTTCGACAAGCTCAGGAAGACACTATGGCTTTCTTTGATTTTGGGTCCACCGAGTTCGTCATCCCGAGCGGAGTCGAGGGATAACTTTTACTCGATGGTTATATAAGATCCAGGTCGGGATTTTAATACCGACCTGGAAAATTAACCTTATTTCAGTAGCAAGAGTTTCCTAGTCTGAAACTGATTCCCAGCCTGTACGGTGAGTAAATAAAGTCCGGCACTCACTGGCTTACCAGCTTGATTCACACCTGCCCAGATCATTTCATGATAACCCGCTTCTTTGGAATCATGACGCCATGATTGAATTTCCCGACCGGTTACATCCATAATTTTAATCTGAACGTCTGTGATATCTGCCAGCTCATAGGAAATAGTTGTAGCTGGATTAAAGGGATTGGGATAGTTCTTATGCAGGGCGAATTTCTCTATTCGTAGCTCAATGTCTTCCAGTACATAGAAATTAGATTTGTATGCACCAGTATAGGGGATATCACTGAGTCTATAATCATATTTGACACCAGATTTGGCCAATTTGTCATAATAGATATAATCAGTCCTGGATGTTGAGTTACCCTGTCCCAGGAGTTTGGGGTCTTTGGTATGATCAGCAATGAGTTTCCAATCACTAGTACCGTTCTTGCGACGTTCAATCTTGAAGCCCAGATTCTCGGTTTCACTTTCAGTAGCCCATTTTAAGACCATTTGACCTTTATGGGTTCCTGCATTGAAAAAGGAGAGCTCAACTGGAAGGGAATAATCAGTATCTGCCTCGTTGGTAGCCACTACAGGCCTTATCAACCAATTGCGATCGGCATACGCACCCCAAAGTGGACCCTCATGATACCCAGTGGATCTATCATCAATTCCAGCTGTTTCTTTAAATAATGAAAAACTTGAACCTGAGGTATTGTCGATGACAAGATGATAGTCTGTCGATGCTTGAACGCGAACTCCCGCATCTACCAGAGACACATAATTCCAAGAGTATTCACTTATATCAGTTACACTAAGTGAAACTGTGGAACCTTGTTTAACACTCGGACCCCCTTCATAGTCTGACCAGATTTCAAACGAAATGGACCCACTTGATCCCAATGTTGAGTGGGTATGAAAAAATGCTCCTGAAACGTCTCCTTGGGTAGCTGGAGTGAATCTCACGGCTTCTTTATAGGTGTCGGCGATAGAGGTAGCACCCAGGGTATTCCAAGAGTCATAACTGTAAACATCATGGTGAATTGTCGTGGAAGTATTGATTTCCTTAGCCAACGATTCGAAAATATTTAGTTTTCCGTAACCCCATTCATCATTGGGTACAGTACCAGTATATGAGTCACTCCTGGCATTATCAGTGATTAATGTTTTTACCTCAGAGGCAGTTAGGGAGGAATCATAATCGAACAGAAGGGCTACTGCCCCGGATACTGTTCCAGCTGCAACGCTGGTCCCTTGTTCTACATGATATTTATCTGCAAGGACTTCGTATGTTGAGCTCGGCGTATAATCAGTCGAGGTTGTGGTGATAACCCCTTGGCCGGGTGTCATAATATCAGGTTTTTGCACACCCCCTTCTCGAGTAGGTCCAAAACTACTAAAATAGGAGTGATCGTCTGAAAGGTCGGGACTTCCAAAAGAAGGAGTACCGGCAGTGCTTTTCCAGCGCCATCTAGCTGTGTAGGCCCCAACCGTTATGGCTGAACTGGCGGTGCCTGGAGAAGCGATCGTAGAATTATGATCTCCTCCTGTTACAGTAGCAGCCATAGAACTTTGGTACATCCAAGCATGATAAGTCATGAGGGAGGATGAATTGTTAGTAAATTGTATTGTCCATGTACCATCAGCTACATTTACAGTAGAATAATCAAATACTATAAGCTCAGTCATCCTATCGCCATTACTATGGTCAGAATCAATGATGTTATTCATATCTATAGCACCGTCTGAAGTTCCAACACCTCCACCTGGATCCGTATCCTTTGCTCGTGTTATGGAGGAAACATTTGGAGGAACTAAAGTCACCGAAACATCGTCACCATTATTCCACCATAGCTCTAAATAGAAATAATCGTAACCGCTATCGTCATAACCATTGGGCACAGTTACTACAATGTTGCCAGTCGAGGATGCAGCGACATCACCGGTTACATGGATATCCTCGTTCCCAGCATTCCCAGCTGCGACTACCGCGACCCTTCCATCACCTGAACTAGCAAAGGTGTTGACAGCTGCATCAAGGGTACTGGTCCCATCGTGTGCATTGCTCTGACTACCCAAACTAAGATTAACCACCACAGGCTTATTTTCGCTTGAAGAAATTTTTTGAGCATAAGTTAGAGCATCTTTTATTTTCGCATCTTCGAAGCTGTTTACCCCTGCCCTCACCACGACAATATCTGCATCAGGTGCCATCCCCTTGTATTTTCCGTTGAGGGCTGAAGCGCCATTCCCAGCAGCAGCACCCGTGACCTCAGTTCCATGACCATTTGTATCTTTTGTTAGAACGATTGAAGCAGGAGTGCCATCGATCTCATTGTTGATCTGAGTATTGGTATATTCCACACCATAATTCAGGCCAGCAAATACTGTGTTATCTCTGTGATAAGGGGTACTAGTCCCAGTAGTCAGAGTCATATCCCAGATGTACAAAATTCGACTCTTCGTATTATCTGAAGGATCACGGAAATCCAGATGAGACCAATCAATGCCAGTATCGATAACCAAGACGATCACATCGGTACCATCATAAGCCGTGTTATTTAAATAAGCATCGTGGGCTAGATCAGCTCCAGATAAGCCTACCGCCAGATCATTGAGAGGATAAAGTAAGTCTCCCTGAAAGACGCTATGCACGGCATCTAGTTCAGATAATACTAAAAGTTGTTCCTCGGTGACTCGAGCTGTGGAAAAATCAGGATAGTCTGAGTTGGTTTGAATCCCGGCAGCCTTCACTGCTTCAATATCTGTGCTACGAATAGTGACAGGATATAAGAGTTCCTGCAAAGGACCCTTTGCTGTCTGGACTCTAGAAAGCGGTGACTCGATAATTTGTATATCCCTTGAGCTAGTCTCTTTAAAAACGTTTTGGAGATCAGGAGAGAGTTTAGCCAGGGAAGTAGCCGTGATACCTTCAGAGAAAAGAATTCCTGGAATCAACAGAACCAATAATGACTTATAAATTGATTTATTCATGTCTTGTCTCCGCCCTTTAGGAAAAAATTTTTAGTAATAATGATCTCAACATCATTTCCTTAAATTAATGTCAAAGGTCATGCCAGTAATATTTTCCATCGATAAATGCCTATTTTTACTACCTCTTCTGACACTTCCAATTTAGCTGTGATAGGCACGAATGTTAAGTAAATATTGCTTAATTCGGAAGCAATGTCGGATTATGGAGACAACATGATGAGTCTTTTATAGCCTTCATAATAACAGCGCCATATCAGAAGACAGATTTTCAGTCAGTTTCTAATTTCTGCAGTTACAAAAAAGTTGTGTTCATAATCCTCCATATGCTTGTAGTTTTATGCCATGTTTCTCAAACGCTCCATACTACTCTTTGTCGTCGTCAGTACTCTTAGTGCTGGAGAGTCGTTCCTATGGGTTTTTCTTGAATCCGACCCCAACTCTACACAGATACAATTGACCACTCGAGCGGTGGAGAGAATCAGACAACGTGGCTCTTCAATTACTTCAGGTAATATGGCCGTTTCCGAATCTCAATTGTCACAATTACGGGCTGCAGGCTATAAAATCAGACATGCCTCACGGTTCCTCAATGCCGTGAGTGTTATCATAGAAAACGATATTCAGCTAGCAGATTTACATAGCTTATCCTTTGTGAAATCCATCTCACCAGTTGGTCGTGCTCCTCGCCTAAAAAATAAAGAGACTTTCCAAACCACTCAGCTTGAGCGGAGCTCTGGGTTGTCCTATGGTGCATCCGAGGGTCAAAACGAGATGCTGAATATTCCCCATATCCACAATCTAGGCTACGATGCATCAGGTGTTCTCATCGGTGTTTTTGATACAGGGTTCCTTACCGATCATCCGGTATTTGATGGAATCGATATTAAAGCCCAATATGATTTTATCGATCATGAAGTTGATGCCTCTGGTCTGGGACATGAACATGGCATCAATGTATTAAGCGCAATAGGAGGTCATCTCCCAGGGGAACTGATCGGTCCAGCCCACAATGCGACTTTCCTGCTAGCTCGTACCGAGGATTCATACAGCGAATCAAGAGCTGAAGAGGATAATTGGGTGGCCGCCCTGGAATGGGCTGATTCACTTGGAGTAGACATCATTAGCAGCTCTTTAAATTATTTTCAGGATTTTGATGACCCCAATGAGGATTATCCAACGTCAGCTCTGGATGGACAAACCACCATCACTGCCAGAGCAGCCAACATTGCAGCGGATAGAGGAATTTTGATCGTAAATTCAGCTGGAAATGAAGGCTCATCACCAAGTAGTCTCTGGCCACCTGCTGACAGTCCTCATGTTTTGGCGGTTGGTTCAGTAAACCCTCAAGCTGAAATTTCATACTTTTCAGGAAGAGGACCCACCTACGATGGACGCATCAAACCTGACGTGGTTGCTCAGGGTAGTCTGGTCTACATGGCCTCAGGGGTGAATGGATTCATCCGGGGTAATGGAACCTCTTTTTCCACTCCACTCATTGCTGGATTGTCGGCACTGCTCCTCCAGGCTCAGCCCCACCTAACCCCTGATTCAGTTATTGCTCTATTTCAGAACCATGGTGATCAGGCATCTGCTCCAGACAATTCATATGGATGGGGTATCCCAGATCTAACAAGTTTTTTTTCCGCGTTGAAAACTGGTAACTCCAAGAATTGCATGGTTTACCCAAATCCTGGACAAGCTGGAGAGGTCCATATGATTCTTTCCGAATCAGTCTCTGAGCTACCCAAGCTGGCTGTACTTTATGATATTCGTGGAAGTGAAATTGCTTCTCTGAACCTGACTCAGGAATCTGGAAACATTATAAAAATATCAATCCCCTCCAGTTTAGGTCTGGCAAGTCAGCTCATGATCATTTCAGTGAAATCAGGTGAAAAGATTTATGCTGGGAAATTCATTTTTCTAAAGGTATAAAACAAATCTCGTAATTTCCTGTACATCGCTCAAACAAATTAGGCACACAAAAGGGCTCCATTCAGAAGCCTTTTTCATGCCCAATATTCTTTCATACTATCAAATCAAGTCATACTTAATTATTACATCCAGCACGAATCAGCTTTGAAATGACTGGTCGGTCATTATTTTGCTGACCGGTCAGAAATAATGGAGATGATTACTTAGCATGACACCAACTATCAAAGCACGAAGGCGAAAACAGCATCGCCTGGAAATATTAACTGCGGCTGAACAAATATTCGCCCGTCAGGGTTATCACACCACCACCATGGAGGCAGTTGCCGAAGAATGCGGATGGAGCAAAGGAACACTCTACCTCTATTTCAAGAATAAGGAAGATCTGTTTTTCTCAATCCTCATAGAAAAAATGGAGCGGTTCTCAGAAACACTCCTGAACGAATTAAAAACATCTGAAGGTGTGAAAGGCAAAGTTGCGGCACTAATAGATGCACAATTTCAATTCCTCACCGAAAATAAACATTTCTTCCAATTGGTCATCGCAGAGCAGGGTAAAGTCATGCATAGTTCTGATTCAGGACTTCGCGAAAAACTGGTTACCCAGCAACAAACCCATATTGAACAATTATCGCAGGCCCTCAAGGATGGGATGGCGGAGGACTCACAAATTGATCCTTCCATCCTGGCTGGAAGCATCGTTGGGGCAGTCAATCTCCACCAGCTTAATTGGCTCATGGCAACTGATACCATCGACCTCAATCATATTAAAAGTCAAATTGCATCACTTTTTATAAATGGAATACTTCCCCATGAAAATATATAGACTGCTACTTGTCCTCCCGATGCTATTGGGAGCTCAAACTCAAATGGATCTCTCCATTGAGGAGAGTGTACAATTGGCTCTTGAGAGAAATCCCAACATCAAAATCGCCCAGGAAAAAGTGAGAGATGCCCAACAAAGCCTGTATCAGGCCATGGGATCCGCATTACCCAGCGTAAGTTTGCAGGGAACCAGGATTACAGATGAAAAGGTACAGGTCATTCAGAATCCATTTGCCGGTCCGGCTGCCCCCCCGCTTGAACTCGATTTTACCATGGATTACCAATATGATATTCGAGTGACTCAACCGCTATTTACCGGTGGGAAAATTGCTTTAGGAACACTCATGGCCAGGAAAGGCCTTGATATGATCCAATCCCAGCAAGAACAGGAAAAAAACAATCTGTCGTTCAATGTTATTCAGGCCTATCTCGGGATGCTGGTCACAAAGGAATTTGCTTCTGTTGCCGACGAAGGTTACAACACTGCCCAAGAATTCTATGAGATCTCAGAACTACTATATGGGCAGGGAATGATTTCAAAGCTAGATCTACTCCAGGCTGAGGTTCAAGCTGCTAATCTACTGCCCCAGAAAACCCAGGCAGAGAATGGGGTCACCATGGCAGCTGCAGGATTGAAAATGCTGTTGGGAATTGAATCAGAAACAAACATCGAACTTACGGATGTCATGACCTACAATCCCGGTGAATACAATCTGGATCAACTAAAGACCGAGGCCCTTATGAATAGAGCTGAAATTCAGCAGATGAGTCTATCAAAGTCTTTAAGCTCCCTAAATGTCAACATGGCACGCTCTAATTTTCTACCCATGGTAGCATTAAGCTATTCATACTCAAAGTCGGGGAACGATCTGGATTTATATTCAGAATGGAATGATAGCTATATGGTGGCTGTTGGAATGAGTTATGATTTGTTTGTTGGTGGCACGAGGTATTCGAAAGTACGCCAGGCGCAGATCGCCAAGCGACAAGTTGATTACGGTTACGAAGCTCTGAAGGACGGCATTCTGCTGGAAGTGGAACAGGTCTATTTAAGACTCATGGAAGCTGAGAAGAATATCCTTTCTCAGGAGAAAACAGTAGGTCAGGCTGAGGAGGCTGCTCGTTTGGCAAAAATCCAATTTCGTGAAGGAACCATTACCAACCTTCAGGCCAATCAGATACAGATCAATCTGACCGTAGCCAAAGCAAATTATTTACAGGCACTATTTAATTACACGCTCGCAGAAGCCAGTATAAAAAAGGTCATCGGCGAGTCTCTCCATAAACAAGGAGCTCAAAATTAATGAAAACGCTAAAACTCATTCTCGCACTCAGCTTTGGATTATTTCTTTTTAATGGCTGTAATAATGACGAAGCAACAGATACTGCTGACGACTGGATTCGAAAAGCGGTTCCAGTTCAGGTTGAGACTGCACAATCACAAAACTTTGTGAGCTCCCTTTCTTACAATGGCTCTTTGCTAGCTATTCAAACCGCTCGGATAATTCCTGAGATGCCTGGAAAAATTGAAGCCCTCCATGTTCAAATTGGTGATTATGTCCAGAAGGGCAGGACGCTGGTGCAAATGGATATCAGTACCATGACTTTACAGTACAAACAAGCCTCAGCAGGTGTATCTGTCGCTCATGCGAATCTGTTGGATGCACAAAAAAATTGGGAGCGGGTTCAGACGCTCCATAACGAAAATGCAGTTTCTCAGCAACAATTTGAAAAAATGAAACTGGGTCTTGATGCTGCCCAGGCGCAAATGAGCCAGGCTCAAGCCGGTCTTGATCTTCTCAAAATGCAATTGGACAAGGCTACCCTAACTGCTCCATTTGATGGTGTCATTACACAAAGGGGTTTCAGCAAGGGAGATCTCTTCAGTCCAGCAGTTATGATGCCTGTTTTCACACTCCAGGATGTATCATCCATAAAAGTTGAACTTCAAATCACCTCTCAGGAAATTATGAGCATCAAGAAAGGTCAAAATGCCTACTTGACCGTAGACTATCTGGATTATCCAGTCCCTGGATCAGTTACACTTGTGGGAGTAGCAGCTGACCCTCTTTCAAAAACTTTTTTTGTAGAATGCCAGTTCAATAATAGCTCAGGGAATCTCAGAGCAGGAACATTTGGTCAAGTAGATATTTCGATTGAGGAAATTGGAGATGTGATGGTGGTACCGAAAAACGCTGTCATAGATAGATCCCACATGTTTGTTGTTGAGGAGAATTACGCTTATCAACGGGATGTTGAAGTCCTCCAGGAGAGCCTAAAAGAACTTATTATCGGTGCAGGCCTCATCGAAGGTGAAACCTACGTTACCAGCGGTGCCTTTATCCTTACAGACAGCAGTCTTGTCCAGATAGAGGACTAGGAGTCAGCTATGAAAATTGTTGATCTATCCGTCGATCGCAAGATAACTGTCACCATGATCACATTGATTGTGATCCTTGGTGGTATCATTTCTTTCACCAAACTGGGTCTCGATATGCTCCCAGATGTAGAATTCCCCATGGTGTCAGTAGTCACCGTCTATAGTGGTGCCAGCCCTGAAGATATTGAATCAATCGTTACAAAACCCATCGAACAGGCCATTGCTTCTGTTTCAGGAGTGAAGGGTGTCGTTTCCACCACTGTGGAAGGCATGTCCATGATCGCAGTTGAATTTGAGAGTGGATCAAATCTCGATTTTGCAGCCCAGGATCTCCGGGATCAACTCGCCATGTTTGCTGACTTTCTGCCTGATGATATTCAAACACCCCTGGTCATGAAATTTGACATGTCTGCGCTGCCCCTGCTCTTTTATGGGGTCACCAGTGAAGAACGACCCCTCAATGAGCTGGCCGAGTATATGGACGAATCTGCTGGTTACCGTTTGGAACGCATTGAGGGTGTGGCTTCAGTCATCGTTCAGTCTCCAGAAGTAAGAGAAATTCAGGTGGAAATTGATCAGCATGCCCTGGAAACCTCAGGAATCACACTGGACCAAGTCATCCAGATGATTGGATTTGAAAATCTGAATATGCCTGCGGGTAGAATCGTAGAAGATCACAAAGATTTTCTGGTCCGTACCCGAGCTGAATTTGCATCCCTGACGGAGTTAGAAGACCTGATTGTTGGAGCATCACCTACAGGCAATCCCATCAAACTCCGACAGGTTGCCAAGGTCAAAGACACTGTCTCAGATTTGCGTACAGAAATGCGGGTCCAGTCTAAGCCAGGTGTCATGATGATTGTTACCAAACAGTCAGGGGCTAACACCGTACGGGTGGCAGATGCTGTAAAGGCTGAACTTGCTGATCTTCAGCAGGTTTTGCCCGAAGATATTGAGATGCATATCGGGATGGATATGTCCTCAAGTGTAAAACTCACGGTGAACAGTACTGGCCGAACCGCAATGCTGGGTGGTTTTCTAGCTATGCTCATGATCTATTTCTTCTTGAGAAATATTCGTCCCACACTGGCAGTGGGAATTGCCATCCCCGTTTCCATAGTTGTTACCTTTATTCCTCTTAATGCAGTGGGTTATACACTCAATCTCCTCACCCTGGGAGGATTGGCTCTAGGTATAGGTATGTTGGTGGATAACGCCATTGTGGTAATCGAAAATGTCTTTAGGCATCTTGAAGAGGGCAAAAGTCGTAAGGAGGCAGCCCGTCTGGGGGCCTCAGAAGTGGGTATGGCTATTACGGCATCCACATTGACAACCCTGGCCGTATTTCTACCCATGGCCATGGGTTCAGGTACTGCCGGACAACTTGTCCGGGGCCTGGCGCTCTCCATCTCATTTTCACTACTTGCTTCTCTTTTTGTTTCACTCACCATGGTGCCCATGATTGCCTCGGTCTTTTTCAAACCAAGGAGTAAAGTGGACTACACCCTGAAAGCAGATGAGTCTTGGATAGTTCGTTTACGAGCTGTTTATACAGCCTCGCTTACTATAGTTCTCCAGCATCGCGGGAAGACACTGGGAGCTGCAACAGCCTTATTTATTATTTCCATGGCGCTCATACCTGTTGTTGGAACTGAATTTATGCCAGAGATGGATCAAGCCATGCTTATGATGAAAATCAAGCTGCCCGTGGGGTCTGCCCTGGAAGAAACTGACCAGGCTGTGAGACAAGTTGAAAAAATTGCTCTTTCAGAAGATGCTGTCCAGACAGTGATTGTTTCCAACGGCGTCAATGAGGAAGATCGCGGGCAAAGTGGAGATATGGCAAATGCCGGCTCCCATGAAGGCATGATCATGTTGGCTATGAAGCCAAAATCTGAGAGATCACTTTCTACAACGAAGATCGGTGAAAAAATCCGTGGCGAGATTCCAGCCATGCGTGATGTTACCATCCAGAGTATTGACTTTGGAGCAGCTATGGGTGGCAGTGGAGCGGATGTCGAGATTCAGGTCTTTGGCAAAGATTTCGTTATTCTGGAAGAGATTAGTAAAGAAGTAGCTGCAATCATCGCAGACGTCGAGGGCGTTATGGATATCAAGTCCTCCATGGAAGAAGCCAAGCCTGAATATCATATTGCCCTCAATCGAGAAGAAATTAATCGCATGGGACTTGTCTCAGGACAAGTGGCCAACACCATTAAGGCCTCTACTCTGGGTCAGGTAGCAACCAGGTACCGCTTTGCCGGTGACGAAACCAATGTGCGTATCAAATTCCGTGAAGATCAGCGTAATTCCATACGAGATATAGGACAGATCAAGCTGACAACCCCTATGAAATCTCAAATCCCACTGGCTCAGGTCGCTTCAATCACACAAGAGGAAGGACCTGTTAAGATCGTCAGGGACAATCAGAGTCGTATGGTTCTGGTAACTGCCAGTATCCTGGATCGAGATATGGGATCGGTGATGGAGGAAATCATCGAAATCCTCAAGCCTATTCAGTCAACCCTGCCAGATGGTTATTTTGTTGAATACGGGGGTCAATACGAACAGATGATTGATACATTCATTACGCTAGGTCAGGCCCTGGCTTTAGCCATCCTGCTGGTGTTTATGGTCATGGCCTCACAATTTGAATCTTTGATTCACCCTTTCGTCATCATGGTTACCATTCCCCTGGCATTGATAGGTGTTGTCATCGGATTTCTTGTTTCCGGTGTCACCATCAGTCTCACCAGCTTTATCGGTTTTATCATGCTGACAGGAATTGTGGTGAACAATGGTATTGTGCTGGTGGATTATATCAATCAACTGAGACGTAAAGGTGTCGAGGCAACTGCAGCTATTATTGAAGCTGGCTCAACACGACTTCGTCCTGTTTTGATTACTGCTCTCACTACCATTTTTGGAATGCTTCCCATGGTATTGGATTCCAGTGAAGGAGCGGAAATGCGTGCACCAATGGCTATCACTGTGATTGGTGGGTTGACCGCTGCCACTTTCCTTACCTTGTTTGTTGTGCCCTCACTTTACAGTTTGCTTGCAGATGCAGGCATTCGACGTGCTGAACGGAAACAATTGAAAAGCACCTAAACTGATAGGTGCACTTAATTCTTCTCATAAAGGGGTTGTTTCAAACAGCCCCTTTTTCTTATCGCAACTGTCAGGCAGAATACAGTTCCGCTTACCATCTTTCATATTTTAGGTGAGAATTAAATTAATGGAGAACTCATGTTTAAAATCTCAAGATCCTATTTCCTATCTGTCGTGCTGACGGCCTTTATGGCCACCTGTGTCTGTGCTCAGAATCTGCCAACTGAGGATATTTCAACTACATCACCTGGTGTTGGCGATGTCTTCCCTCATTTCCAGCTTACCACCACAGACTACGAATCAGTCGATTTATATGACTATCTGCAAAATCAACCTGTCGTATTGATTTATTATCGCGGAGGTTGGTGACCATACTGCAATTTACAGTTGGGTCAACTGTTAGAAATTGAAGGTGAGGTGATTGAGCTGGGATACCGCATTGTTGCGGTGAGTCCAGATCGTCCCACAGAACTCTCAAAAACTATCGATTCAAATGAATTGACATATACTCTGCTATCAGACAGCAGCATGGTGGGTGCTCAATCTCTGGGTATTGCAGAGCGTTTTGGAGCAGTTAAGGTTGCAGCCTACAAACTAAACAGTCAGAATATTGAAACTGCTTCAGGGCAGGATCACCATCTCATCCCAGTGCCCAGCGTCTACATCATTGATAAGGATGGGACAATTCGCTTCGCTCATAAGGATAACAACCATCGCAAACGAATTGATACATTTGAAATTTTGTCCATAGCACAAAGTCTTATCAAGGGATGATATGGCTTTAGTCCGGTTGCCGTGGTCTATCGATACTTTGACAATTCATCCAGAAAAGCCTGTTGAACTTTAAAACCTAAGGCTTTGGCTCTATCTGCATGTGTAATAGCCAATTTATATTGTCGCACAGTATAATAATTGATGGCGATGTTATTGTGCGTCCCGCTATGATTCGGATCAATTGTCAGGGCTAGCTTATACTGATCGATGGCAGCTTCATACTCACTCAGATTCTGATACATAGCCCCAAGGCCGATAATAGCATTGAGATAGTCTGGTTTCAATGAGAGAGCCCGCTCAAAATCAACAATCGCTTCTTTATATTTTTGTTTCTGAATCAACATGACAGCTTGATTATAAAAATATCTGGGGTCAGTGCTTTTGTCTGATTTAGCTGTACGAGGAGGCATCTGAACTGATACCTTGGGCTGTTCCTGCTCCATTTGCACAGTGAGATTTTTTATTTCCATCTGGGCTTCTTTTAGACCAGGACGAATTTTGAGGAGGGCTTCCATTATTCCAATGGCCTTCTCATAATCTCCCGTAAGTTGATAGATTTGGCTGATCCGGTAATAGGCAGGGATGTATTCAGGGTCCAGTTTCAGCACGGTAGTATAGGCAAACATGGCTGAATCCACAGCTCCAGAACTCATATGTAAGCGTGCAAGATTGAAATGTGCCATTGCCAGATCGGGATCAAGGAGGACGGCCTGCTCGTAGTAAGCTTGGGCTCGTTTTTTCTCTCCATCCTGCTCGAAAAGTGTCCCCAGATTATTATAGGCATGACTATGCTCAGGATCCAGCTCCAGGACGGTATTATAAGCAGCTATTGCCTCCTCATTGCGCCCGGCATTCATACAAAACAAGCCTAAATTGAGATTCGCCTCAATGGGGTCGCTGCCCATTTCAATAATGTGCCGACAATATTTGATGGCCTCATCGAACTCTCCCAACTCAGCATGAGCATTGGCCAGGATGAAAAAGGAAGCTAGTCGATTCGGGAGATTGGGTAAATTTTGGGTAATTTGTGCGATTTGTGTTTGAATAACGGTATCTCTCAAACCCATGTTCTCAAACATATCGTAATCATGAATTGCATTATTCTCACCATATGCCAGTAACATTTCGGCATACTCAACTTTTTGCTCCTCTGTGGCGACTGTTAAGTCGACCATATCCTCGAAGGGGGAATAAACCGAAAGCATAAACCTGGCAAATTTGAGCTGGCCATCTACATCAATAACTTCCCGCATCACATCAATAATATCATCACTGAGTGTGCGTCTCGCTGCCAGGGTTTTTTCCACGGTTTTATCTACCAGATGCATCCGTTTTGGCGCCATAAATTCAAGAATAGGGTGATCATCACTGTGCCCTGGACCTGACCCGAACAAAGCAGGCAGATTATCACTAACAATGAGCCGATACAGAATCCTGGGATCTTCAACAATCAAATGAGGAGATTTTTGAAGCTTGGGCAAATTTTTGAGTCCGTTTTCAATGTCTAGTTGTTTCAAGCCATTAAAACCAACCAATAAATAATCATTACCTCCAATAAAGGATTTCATCAATAGGCTGTTGGGAAAGACCTTGGTGAAAGTTCTTCCTATCATGGAGAAGGTGGTCCAATCCATCTGGTAAGATGGTAACCACTGAATAAATACACCATCCCAACTCAGTCTATTTTTTGTCAGTCTGAAAAATTCTTCAGTAAATAAGTTTGCCAATCCGGCCATCCATGGATTGGATGGCTCTGAAGTAATGACATCATATGTTTGCTCGGTCAATTCCAGGTGAGCTCTACCATCCTGGATAATCAAATTCGTTGAGGGATGTGATAAAACATTGCTATTTGTTTCACTAAAGAAATCGCTGGCTTCCACGACCTGTTCACTAATTTCCAGAATATCCAATCTGTCAAGGTCATAATACAGCGCTTCACCTCCCGTAACACCACTGGCCAACCCCAAAATCATCATACTTTTAGGTTGGGGGTGAAACAAGAGAGGTAGATGGGCTGCCAGGGTTTGTGTTGCCATATCAGACTCAGAAGAAGCATCAGCTTTGCCACTGTTGTATAGAACATATTGTGGCTTACCAAGCGGGTCAACATCCTGTTCCACTGTTGTAAAACCGCCTATACCATCGCCATAAAAAACAACCTCAGTACCACTGATATTTGGCATGAAATCCCGGGGCATCTTCACCAGGGCATCCCACCAGCTAGTGTTTTTTAGCATGTCTGCATAACTGCTAAACCGATAATATTTCCCAGTAGCTAATTGTTCTCTATCCCAATGAGGGAAGGCGAGTGTAAGAACCAACCCCAGTACACTCATGAGAACCAAAGCTTTGTTTCTCAATTTGTCACTCTTTGGCTTGAGGATACCTACCACAATGAGTATGGTAAGTAGTTGAGCACCAATCACGACGCTCAGGCTGTTTTCTTTCCCCAGTAATGGAATCAGAATAAATCCAGCCGAGAATGATCCAAGTAATGCACCGATGGTATTGATGGCATATGCGAACCCAATGGACTTACCGAGTTTATGAATTGAGCTGGTGTAAATTTTTCCTACCAGGGGAAATGTGGCTCCTAGTGCTAGGGTTGGACCGAGTAGAAGGAGGAATAATAGCGCTGCTTTGGCTATGGATAGCGTGACAAAATCATCTCTAAAGCTAAAGATCAACTTGGCGAAGAAAAATTGACTATTCCCCAAAAATTGACTTACAGCCAGGGCTAGAATGGCTGCACAAAGCTGGGTAACAAGAAGGAGTCGAAAAGGATGTTTGCTCCGGTCAGCCAGCCAGCCAAAGAACATCGATCCCAGTGCCAGACCCACGATAAACGTAGTGAGTACAATTGTGAATGAATACGTCGTCGGTCCAATGATTAGCCCCAGCAATCTTGTCCAAATCACCTCATAAGCCATAGCTGCATAGCCAGAAACAGCGAATATTGCTAATACAGCCAACTGGTGAGAACGCGAATATTGAATACCAGTACTGGGTAGTGGAGCTTGAACATCATGTTTGTCTACAGCCTGTTCATCTAGGGCTGAACGTTTGGCAACCCAGCTGGCCAAAACAAATGAAATGCCACCAATCAAGAAATTAATGACAACGGCAAATCGGAGTGTACCATCAACACCCCACAATTTTATCAACAAAAATCCACTTAAAATTGAGCCAACTGCTGCGCCAATTGTATTGATAGCATACAGACGACCAACTCGGGCTCCGAGATGACCTAAATTGGCTACATAAAATCGAATAAGAATGGGTAGGGTAGCACCCATTAGTGTCACAGGGACAATGAATAGAACAAATGCCCCCAACAGAATAACAGCATTGAATATCAAAAGATGCTCTGACGAGTGATTGTATATAGAGCTAAAGAGTGGCTGACTCGCAGCAATCATTCCCTTAAGTACAAAGGCATATATACCAATCCCAATTTCCATGAGACCATATAATTGAAGAAGTTGTGAGGATTTCTTTATCTGATCGATATATCTACCGGCCAGATAGCTCCCCAACCCTAGACCTCCCATGAACACTGTGAGTACAATGCTAATGGCAAATGGAGCTGCTCCAATCACCTTGACAATCATCCGGGACCAGATCACTTGGTACAATAATCCCGTCATCCCTGAGCACAGGAACAGCACGAGTATCATGAGGCTAACAAATCGGGTGATATTGCCTGTTGTCGATTCAGTTTTTTCTAGATCGGTCATTGGAATTTCTCGACTATTGTAGATTTATTGTCACAGTTATCGCTAAATAAGTTAGACCCAGCAGTATGGGATGCATCCGTTAATCTCAAGGACTATAACTCAAATTGCACTTGGACTCTGTTACCTTATCTTGTTTCAACTCTTGAAAGTGACCAACTGGCACTATCCATGCTTTGATTGATACAATATTAATTGTACTCCTTGTTGAGTTCTGAAATAAATAATTGGTGAAGATGAAACCAACTGAAGCATTAAAAAATTATAAGGCAACCCGCAAAGCCATCGGTTATGTGGAACGTCAAAAAGCTAGCCCAAATGACTATCAGCGTATTGGTTTTAAATCAGGATTGGAAGTCCATCAACAGCTCAAAACGCAGAGTAAGCTTTTTTGCCGTTGTCCCGCTGGTATCTATCATTCAGATGATGATTTTGATGCTGAAGTGATACGTCATATGCGTCCCACTTTAAGCGAACTGGGTGAGTATGATGGAACCGCCCTCATGGAATTCAAGACCCGCAAGAATATCACCTATCGTCTTAACAACCAGAACGCTTGCACCTATGAAGTCGATGATACCCCCCCTTTTCATATAGATCCGGAAGCTTTGGAAATTGCTATTGAAATATCACTGCTCTCCAAGTTGAATATTGTTGGTGAAGTTCACATCACTCGCAAGCAGTATCTTGATGGCAGTATCCCAACCGGTTTCCAAAGGACAGCCATTCTTGGTGTTGAAGGTGAAATTCAACTAAAAAACAAGAAAGTGCGTCTGATTCAACTCAGTATCGAAGAAGATTCCTGCCGAGAAATATCTGATATAGGTCATGAACGAATCTATAAAACTGATCGACTCGGCATGCCCCTCATCGAAACCGTAACACATCCTGATATGACCACCCCGGATGAATTGGCAGAAGCTGCAGAATACATCCGATTTTTGAATCGCAGTACAGGTAAAGTGCGCACTGGGATGGGTGCGGGTCGTGAAGATGTTAATGTGAGCTGCGCTGGAGGGAGCCGAGTTGAAATAAAAGGTGTGGCCCACAACAAATGGATCCCTGAACTCTCGCATAATGAAGCCTTTCGTCAATGGGCGCTTCTACATATTAAAAAGCTCATCCACGATCGTGGTATTCAGCTCAATAAATGGAAAATGAGCCACAAAGAAATAGATTTTTCCATGCCAGAGCTACTGGCAACGCCCCTCAGAGATAAGCTGAATCAGAGAATGAAGGTCATCGCTATTAACCTCCCTAAACTGCGGGGAATTCTCTCACACTTTACTCAACCAAGACACACTTTTGCCCATGAGATAACTCATCGTCTGAAAGTTATCGCCTGTATTGAACGGCCCAATATGACCCATTCGGAAAGCTTAGATCCCCTACTAAGTGATGACGAATTAGGCAAAATTTCTAAATGGATGGGAGCCAAGAAAAACGATGCTCAGATCATTCTCTGGGGACCAGTCGAGGATATCCCAACTGCCCTTGAAACCGTGGAAGAACGAATTCGAATGGCTTTTGAGGGTGTCCCTGAAGAAACACGGAAATCCTTTCCAGATGGAACTACTATTTTTGAGCGAGTTCTTCCAGGTAGCGATCGTATGTATCCCGACACAGATTCTGCGCCCATCCCCTTAACGGTTGAATTCATCGACAGTCTTGGGAAACAATTACCCCTAGATATTGCTGATCGTTATGCTCAGATGAAAAAGTGGGGTATCCCGGAGGACACCTGGAAATATCTCCTCAGCAAAAACATGATCCCCCTGATTGAAAATATCTGTACGGATCATGGCTTCAATCACAAATTCATCGGTTCCTTTCTGGGGCACACCTTTAAAAACATCGAAGGTAAGTGCGACTTACATAAAAATTTCTTCTATGAAAAAATCTATGAGCTTTTTCGTTATATCAAGGAAAAGAAATTGGAGCCAGGTATTGCTAAATATATGATACCAGTGATTTATGAATTCCCAGATATGCAGTTTAGTTCTGTTCTCACCAGTATCAATTTCAGAAAACGCAAAATAGCTGAAATTGCAGCCCCTATTGAATTTCTTCGCGAAAAATATCAAGAGAACACACCAAAGCCAGAACCAGGTGACGACATCAACTGGATCATGGGCCAGTTACATCATCAGGCCATTGGGAATGTGGCATTATCTGAGTTGTTTTCTGAAATCGATCAGAAATTAAAAAAAGAGAGTCAGTCCAATGGGCGATGACATTTTTCAAGGATACAAAGGGGATGCTCTCGCCACACTCAAGAAGTTCAGTGTGAGGGTCTGGGGTCAAGCTGAAATTCATACCACCCGGGGTACTTTTGATGGCACGGTTCTCCCCCGTTCAGAAAATGATGATGATCAGCATATCGTCTTGAAGATTCAAACTGGTTATAATATTGGTATCGATATCGTGACCATTAAAAAAATGGTTGAAACAGGCTATCAAAAAGCCAATTACAAAATTCCCGAGAAAGCCTTCCCCTATTCAGATGATAAACCAAATGTGAAATTATTTGGGACCGGTGGAACGATTGCTTCCCGTCTGGATTATCGTACGGGTGCAGTCATTCCTGCCTTTTCTCCTGGTGAATTGTATGGTGCTGTACCTGAATTGGCAGATATTTGTAATATCGATACAGAAAAATTATTCGCGGTTTTTAGCGAAAACATGGGTCCCGATCAATACAAAATCCTGGCAGAAAGCATTGGCAAAGAAATTGCCAACGGCACTGATGGTATTGTTATCGGTCACGGGACAGACACCCTCCATCACACGGCTGCAGCCCTTTCGTTCATGGTCCAGGATTCACCCATCCCCATCATACTTGTGGGATCACAACGCTCTTCAGATCGACCATCCTCAGATGCCGCTCTGAATTTGATCCACGCTTCTTATGCTGCTGGACATGGTGATATCGCGGAAACATTGGTATGTATGTTTGGTCCTACTTCTGATGAGTACGGTTTTTTACATCGGGGAACCCGTGTGAGAAAAATGCACAGCTCTTATAGATCAACCTTTCGTACCATTGGAGATACACCAGCTGCCACAGTGACTCGCGAAGGTCTGAAGATTATCAAAACTGAATTCAAACATCGGCGAAAAGACAGGGATGTAAAAATTATCCCCACTTTCAATGAGAAGGTGACCATGCTCTACTATTATCCTCATATGCAAGGGGACATTATAGACTCATTGGTAGATGCTGGATACAAGGGAATCGTAATCGTAGGAACAGGTCTTGGACATGTAAACAGAGAATTGTATCCTGCACTTGAGAGAGCCCGGGACAAGGGTGTATCAGTTTTTATGACTCTCCAGACTATCTGGGGATATGCACATATGTTTGTCTATGATACTGGTCGTGATATGATGGCCCTTGGTGTGACACCTCTGGGCAACATGCTTCCTGAAGTTGCCTGGGTAAAATTAGGCTGGGCTCTAGGGCAAACAGAGGATCCCAAAAAAATCAAAGAGATTATGCTCACACCTATCAATGATGATATTACTGAACGGGAGCCATACAATGGTTACCTTGTTTATCAAGGTGGTGTACCTGAAGTAGAAGGTTTTGTCAGAAAATTCAGGAAGTAAGTTTTATCAATATCAACTGACTTCATTCAGGTGATATAAAGGGACACCAATATTGACAAACCGTTTAATCGATTTTAAGGTGTGAATCAAATCATCTATCCACTACCAACTGAAGGTTGGTTGTTATTTTGAATGAGCTGCCATATATGATGATACCAGACCGATCAGAATACCTCAAGGGACTGGCCCAAACAGGTCAGAAAATCATGGGTGTGTTGCCGGCACTATATCCCCGGGAGCTACTCTGGGCCTTTGATATTCATGCTGCTGAAATCTGGGATCCTCCTGGAGAAATACTCCACGCCAATGCGCATTTGCAGACCACCATTTGCCCCATTGTAAAAAAAAGCCTGGAGTTCATTCTCAAAGATCCTGATATCATCAATGCAGGATATCTTTTCCCACATACCTGTGATTCCCTGCAAAACCTGGGGACTCAGGTCAAGGATCTCATCGGTGTGTCCCTTCCTGTATACACCTTTTACAATCCCAAGGGCAGTTTTAACAACACGACCATAAAATATTACCGGGATATTCTCCAAAATTTCCAATTAACTCTGGAAACAATCTATAGACCTTTAGATCCGGAGAAACTGCTGACTGCCTGTGAATTGAGCCATAAAATCGATTCACATCTCCTAGCAATCCATCAGGCTCGTATGACAAATCACCTGTCATTGAGTAATGAGGAGTATTTCAAACTCATGCGAGCCCAGGAATACCTGCTCCCTGCGGACTATTTGAACCTGCTCGAGCAAGTAGATATTCTGGATCAACCAGGTGAATCTCTAAAGACACGATTGATGGTGTCGGGCATCCTGCCACCCACTTCAAAGATCCTGGAATTTCTTGATGAATTGGGGGTAAGCATTGTAGCGGATGATTTGCTGGCTGGTAGTCGACGCATTCCCAAATTTTCTATGGATGCTCCGAGTTCTCCCATTGATTACTTGACAGATCGATTCTTCGTTTTACCTCCTTGCTCTACACGAGGGGGTGATCTAGATGAACGCATGCATCATATAAGTACTCGTATGAAAGATAGTAGGGCTCAAGGAATGTTGTTCGATATGGTAAAATTCTGTGAGCCTGAGTTATTCGATCATCGTCTTCTGGTGAAAACACTTCGGGAGAAAAGCATTCCAGTTTTAACTCTGGAAACAGAGCTGGAACACCACATCTCAGGACAAGACAAAACCCGTATTGAAGCGTTCACTGAGCTTCTATTTGATATGGTTTCGACATGAGCATCAGAGCTGAATTAAAATATAAAATTATGAAGGATTATGGAGCTCCAGCTGTCATGGCGTTTCAAGATTTCAAAAGACGGAAACCTCGTCCTGTTCCAGAGGCATTTGGACCCCCTTTAGAAACCAATAAGCGGCTTAAGGAAATTCTTAGTCGTCATTATTTCCTCTCCAGATATGTTCCTGGTGTAAAAAAAGTCGCCTGGGTCACTAGCGGTGCTCCCGTAGAACTCCTACGGGCTTTCGATTTCTATACCATCTATCCGGAGAATCATTCTGCCCTGGTTGGAGCCAAAAAACAAGGCGCTGACTACTGTGGAATCGCAGAAAGGAGTGGCTTCAGTCAGGACCTGTGTTCCTATGCCCGCATCGATCTGGGACATATGCTATCAGGGAAAACACCAGCTGGAAAACTTCCCAAACCAGATCTGTTGTTTTGTTCAAACAATATCTGTCAGACTGTCCTGTATTGGTATAAAGCCATCGCCCATGAACTGAATATTCCCCTGATACACTTTGATGCACCATTTGTTACTACTGAACAAACCGAAGCTGATATCAATTACATGGCTCAGCAATTACAAGACATGATTCCTATTCTTGAACGAGTATCAGGACGAGTTTTTTACCAAAATATTTTTGAAGATATCCTCAAGCGTTCCATGGAAACATCTAAGACCTGGGGTGCCATCCTGGATGCAATGAAGGCTCAACCTGCCCCGATGACGATCTTCGATGCTTTTGGTCATCTTGCTCCCATTGTTTCCCTGCGAGGTTTACCTGTAGCTCAAGATTACTACCATATTTTGATGGAAGAGGTCGATGCTCGGGTTTCCATGGGGATTGGTGCAATAAGTGATGAACGTTACCGCTTAATCTGGGACAATATTGCCATCTGGTACAAGGTTCGTTTTTTAGCTACCTTTTTTGCTGAGAGGAAAATGAATTTTGTGACAGCTACCTATACCAACGCATGGGCTGAAACCACAGGGTATCTTGATGTAAAAGATCCCTGGATCTCCATGGCTAAAACTTATGGACAGATAATCCTGAATAACAATTTGAAGCACCGGCTTGATCTGATGAAAAAGATGATTAAGACCTATTCAGTGGATGGGATGGTCATGCATTCAACTCGCAGCTGTAAACCTTATTCAGTAGGTCAATTTGATCTGCGGAAGGCCATTACTGCTGATCTTGATTTACCAGCTGTTATTCTGGATGCGGATATTGCTGATGAGCGGGTCTGGTCTGAACAACAAATCCACACTCGACTAGAAGCCTTTTGTGAAACTCTGGAAGGATCAAAATTTGGCTGAATTCTATTTTGCCGGCGTGGATGTAGGCTCTCTCAGCACCGATGTATCCATTATTGATGATTCAGGAAAAGTCCTGTCTGAAATCGTAATCCCCACTAGCGTTAATGGTTCTGAGGCAGCTGAAGCGGCTTTTGATTCTGCATTAAAACTGACAAATCTCTCAAGGGACGGCATCACCGCCATCACGGCTACGGGTTATGGACGTGCTTCAGTGGCTTTTGCCACGGGAAAAACGACTGAGATCAGTTGCCATGGCGTCGGGGCACATCAACTCTTTCCCAAAACGGGAACAGTAATTGATATTGGGGGCCAGGACAGCAAAGTGATCCAAATAGACTCACGAGGCCGCATGCTGGATTTCACCATGAATGATAAATGTGCGGCTGGAACAGGTCGTTTTCTCGAGGTCATGGCCAACCGTCTGGAACTGGATCTGGATGAATTGAGCAGCTCAAAAAATATCCAGGGAGAGTCAGCTCCCATCAGCAGCACTTGTACAGTATTTGCTGAGAGTGAGGTCATTTCTCTCCTGGCCAAAAATACACCTCGTGAGGAAATCGTACATGGATTGCAGCGTTCTATCGTGAATCGGATCTGGAGCATGGTCACCTCAATAGGTATTGAAGGCGAAGTGACGCTGACAGGAGGTGTTGCTCACAATAAAGGTCTAGTCGCGTTGCTGGAGGAGAAATTGGGGTTAACTTTAAACATTCCTGAAAACCCACAAACTGTGGGTGCTCTGGGTGGGGCTCATATCGCCAGGCGGGCCTATCACATCAGTCTAGAGTCTGGCACAAATTAACCAATCAGGAACTTATCGGGTCAAAGGGATTAAATAGAATGAGGTGCATTATGAAATTTAGCAAACTTATTTTCCTTCTACTTATCCTGGCAGTCGCGGTGCAGGCTGGGCCCCGATCAAGAAGACATCATCACCACCCCGCAAGAAACTATCACTCCTCCTATTACCCCCACTATTACAATAATCACTTTTCAGCTTTTGGATATTACCGCTATTCTTATAGACCTGTCATGGTCACCACCCAATCAACCACCACCTATCCCACAAACCTGGTTACCATCACAGCTGAGAGTGTGTCTGAAGATATTGTTGTCTTGAATCGTATGATGTCACGTGGTGTTATTAGTGAAAAGGACTATGAGAGAGCCAAGAAGACACTACTCAATCGTATCGGCATGTCCATGAATCCAGATGCCCAGGTAGCAACTACAGAAGAACTCATTGGGCAAATCGAAGCTTTACACCAGATGTACTCTAAACAAATCATTACCGAAAAAGAATTCAAGAAACAAAAGAATAAGCTACTGGCAATGATATAGGTTCACATTATAGATGCCTTTCTTGTTTTAAATCTTCTGTTTGACTCTGTATCACATCTAAACAATCAAATTTGACCCTAATTATTTCTTGGGAAGCAATAGCCAGCAGTTAGCATGCTGGTTAACTGATATTTTCATAAAGGAAACCTGCATGTACCCCTATCTCAGAACCATAAAGACCATTCTCTCAGCCAGATATCGCAGCTCACTAAATTTTGGCGACACCGCTATATTGAATCTTCGAGCTGGATTCACAGATATTGATCACTACGGAGAAATCAATAATGGCAGACAGTTGACCCTCATGGACTTGGGCAGATATGATCTTGGAGTTCGGGGTGGTTTAATGAAGCTCATCGCAGAAAAGAAATGGGGCTTTGCTGTTGGCGGTTCCAGTATTCGTTACCGTCGCAGAATAACCCTGTGGAAAAAGTTTCAATTACATACTGAAGTCATCGGTCATGATGGCCGCTGGTTTTACTTTCTCCAGAAAATGTGTCAGGGTGAAAACATCTGTTCCTCCGCTCTGATCAAGGCAGGGGTTGTCTCAAAAAATGGATTGGTGCCTGCTGAGAAAGTCATGGAGGAATTTCCAGACAATTCCTGGGCTGGTGATTTACCAGAATGGGTTAAGGCTTGGATTGATGCTGAAAGCCAGCGACCCTGGCCATCAAACCCCTCTAGTTAGTAAACATTTACCTTAACAAAGTGTGGGTGTCATAACTCTCAGGATATCAAACCACCATCTACAGAGAGAGTAGTACCATGAATAAAGGAGGCTTCATCTGAAGCCAGAAATGCATAAACAGTCGCCACTTCTGATGGTTCACCAATACGCTGCATAGGTACCCTATCCACCATCATCTCTATGACATTCTCAGGCATTTTTTTAACCATCTCAGTTGCAATAAATCCAGGGGCAATGGCATTTACCCGCACTCCTTTGCGACCTAGCTCTCTGGCCCATACCTGAGTCATTCCTATGACACCTGCTTTGGAAGCCACATAATTAGTCTGTCCAAAATTTCCATAGAGTCCCACAACCGAGCTAGCATTGAGAATCACGCCTGATCCCTGGGCAACCATTTGTTTGGCCGCTGCTTGACCGCAAATAAATACTGCTTTTAAATTCACATCAATGACCTGATCAAAAGCGGCTCCTTCCATTTTGAGAAGGGTGGCATCTCTGGTGATGCCGGCGTTATTGATCATCACATCAAGTTGTCCATATTTTTCAACGATGGCTGTTATTGCAACATTAACAGAATCTTCATCTGTCACATCCACGGCTCGAAACTCTAGCCTCTTATCAGAAGTTTGCAGATCTGCAATGAGGGCATCACCCATTTCCTGATTGATATCCCAGGCCGATACGATGGCTCCTTCTGCCAGGAACTTTTCCACGGTGGCCATACCTATTCCAGCTGCGCCTCCAGTGATTATTGCAACTTTTGATTCAAGTTTTTTCATGCTTTCCTCAATCTGATCAACGGGTCAGTTTGTTTCTTCTACCTTTAACTCCTGCATGGCAGGCTCAATATCTTCTGGACTCACAATCACCCCATGATACAGCTTCATCCACATCACCCGGGCTCGATTGGTCACGAGATAACTTGATGGTAAGACCACCAGGATGAGAAAGGTTCCGAAGAGGAGACCATAGGCCAGTGAAATGGCCATGGGAATCAGGAACTGTGCCTGTCGGCTCGTCTCAAAAATCAAAGGAGCTAATCCGAAAGCTGTGGTGAACGTTGTTAACAGAATGGGGCGTAGACGACTGATACCAGCATTAAAAACTGCATCATATAGCTTCATCCCCTCTTTTAGGTTTCGATTAATTTTATCCACCAAGACAATACTATCATTCACGATAATACCTGTAAGTGCGAGAATCCCATATACAGAAAGCGTGTTCACCTGAATACCATGTAAGCCATGTCCCCAGAAAGCGCCAACCACGCCAAAGGGTATCAACCCAAAAATGAGCAGGGCTTGTATATAGGAACGGAAAACCAGGATCAGTAAAATGAACATACCCAAAAAAGCCAGCGGGAAGGTCCTGCGGAAACTTGCTCCTGTTTTAGCTTGATCCCTGGATTGACCCTCATACGAAACATGCACCCCCTGAACCTGTGACAGAACCCGAGGGATAACCTCTTCCCGAATCTCGGCTAGAATTGGTGGTAAATCTAGACTTCCATCTGCTAGATCAGCCTCAACGGTCAATTCGCGTTTTTTATCAAGATGACTTATGGATGTAATCCCACGTTTGAGGGTATAGGTTGCCAATTCTCCAAAAGGATACTCCTGGCCACTTTGAGTCCGAATGAGCATGCGATCCAGATAACCCAATGAGGAACGATCCTCTGGTGAATAGCGTACCCATACTCGAATTTCATCACGTCCCCTTTGAATTCGTTGGACCTCCTGTCCAAAAAATCCCTGACGAACCTGACCGGCGACATCCCTGAGAGTAAGACCCATGGAATAAGCCAACGGTTTCAAAGTGATATCAATTTCTCGACGTCCCTCTTTGGTACCTAGAGACACATCTCTCAAGGTGGAAAATTGCTGCAATTCTGCAGTGAGAAGATTACTGGCTTTTTTCAGTTCATCCATATTGCTGCCCAACAAACTGACAGATACAGGCTTTCCAAACATGCTGGCTCGACCAAATGAAATCTTCTGCGCTTCTGGCTGGGGTCCCACAGCTTTTCGAATCTTGTTGGCCAACACAAAGCTATCCATGCCGCGCAATTCACCATCCAGCAATTGGAGTGTCAACTTGCCAGCATGGCTTCCAGCATCACCAAAATCATTACTGCCAATATCCCTCTTTATCCCCAAAATGTATTGAAGGCTGTCTTCCCGATTGGCACTCATTTCTTCGTTGACTGACCAGACCACACCTTCGATTTCGGACAGGAATTTATCTACGTCCGCCTCTTGTCGTCCGGCTACCAGACTGACATTAATAGGTAGTGTATCTCCATCAATAAATGGGAAAAAAGTAAAGCCGATGAATCCGCCACCAAAGAGACCGGCGGTAATTAACACAAAGACCAGGGGCATGGTTACTGTGATCCATTTATAGCGCAAGGCATACTTCAGTGAAGGAGCGTACATGCGATAAGTCATGAAATGAATGATCTTCTCAATTCGTTTACGCATTCTCGAATCTTTACTGTGAGCATGCAAACCTTTGGAATGAGCGAGGTGAGCAGGAAGAATGAGAAATGATTCAATAAGTGAAAAGACTAGAGCTGCCACTACGACTGCAGCCAAATTCCAAATAAACCGACCCAAAAAGCCATCCAGAAAGAAGAAGGGCAGGAAAACGAGTATCGTAGTCATGACTGAAGTGGTGACTGGTCCCAGCATGATAAGGGCTCCATCAATGGCAGCACGTATACCTTTTTTACCCCTTTCAAACTCGCTAAAGATGCTTTCAGAAACCACAATGGCATCATCCACAAGAATTCCAATGACGATGATCATACCAAAAAGGGAGATAACATTCAGCGTAATCCCGGCAAAACTCAAGACCAGAAACATCCCCGCAAATGAGAATGGAATGCCTAGAGCCACCCAAAAAGAGATCCGTAAATTCAAAAAGAAACTGAGACTGAGGACAACCAGAACCAATCCGATAAAACCATTATTGATCAAGAGTTCAAGTCTTTGGCGCAAGCTGATGGTATTGTCGGCCAGAACCTTAGCTTGAATAACAGAGTTCTCCGAATTGAATTTCTCAACAAGGTCTTTTGATAAATCTGCTACGGTAATGACATTCTCTTCACGGGTTTTGCTAACATTTAAAACCACAGCGGTATGGCCATTGTAGTAGGATTTATTGGGAGAGTCAGCCCATCTTTCCCGAATGGTGGCCACATCTTTAAGAAATATCAGATTTCCATCATTATCTCCCCTGATGACCAGGTTGGCTAATTCGGTCGCTTCATATTCTCGACCATAAGCTCGAATGAGAATCTCTTCGTCCCGGGTTTCAAATTTACCACCAGAGAGATTCACATTTTCTGACTGGATGCGGCGTGAAATTTCATCAAAGGTCAGTTGGAAGCGCCGCAGGTTGGCTTCAGAAACTTCAATAGAAATCTCAAGACCAGGATAGCCCTGTATGGCCACCTGCGAAATTTCCGGAGAAGCGATGAGCTCGTCTCGCATGTTCTCGGCAAAAACTTTCATGGTCTTCAAATCAGTTTCACCAAAAAGAACAATAGACAGAGCTCTGGATCTGAATTTTTGCTGGTAGACAACAGGCTTTTCAGCACTTATGGGAAAGGAGCCAATTCTATCTACAGCGTTTTTAACATCGGTGAGTACCTTGTCCATATCAGCACCACGAATTGCTTCAATATTGACTGACCCGACGTTTTCAGAGGATGTGGATGTAACTCTATCTATACCTTCAAGACCATCCAGGTTTTCCTCAATTTTGAGGATAACCCCTTCTTCAACTTCATGAGGTGAAGCACCAGGGTATAAGACCTGAATAATAATGCGGTTTGGCGCAATTTCAGGGAAGGTGGAGTAGCGCAGGTTAGAGAGGGCAAGCCCTCCAAAAAGAAGCACAGCGACCAATAGAACATTGGTCCAGATAGGATAACGGGCAAAAAACTCAACAACGCGTCGCATTGGGTTAACTACTCTTTAGATTCGAAAGCATTACGGGATCGAGCGGGCATCCCTGCCGATACACCCTGGAGAAGTTCAGTTACCAGAGTATCACTTGCTGTCAGACCCCGGTTGATGATGTAATAGTCACCTTCATCAAAAGCCACTCCAACAGGACGTTTCTCAAAAACACCACCATTGATGAGAAATACATAGGACTCCTCGTAGACTGCACGACGACTCACTTTGATGGCGTCTGGAATCATACGAGCTTCAATATCCGCTTTGACAAATACACCAGCCAGGGGGTTCACATCACCTGTGTCGTCTAACTTGATATAGGCTAGAACCGATTGTGAGCGTTCATCAATGATGTTTCCGATTCTTTCGATATGTCCTATCCATTGGATGCCATTCTCTTCTGGCTCTAGTATGACAGGGGAGCCCTCATGAATCCAGCCGATATCCTTCGCTGGGACTTGAATCTCAACTTCAAGTTTTTCAAGGTTAATGAGTTCTCCCAATCGGCTTCCAGGAGCAGCAGTGCTTCCATCGCGAAGCTGAGTGGATATGATGGATCCATTGAAAGGTGCATAGAAAAAATGTTTTGAAGCTCTGATTTCCAAATTCTGGACAGCAAAGTAGAGTTTGAAGATATTGTATCTGGCAAGAAGCGCCTTGAGTCTCTGGTCTTGCGTGGTGGGAAGCTCTCCAATGGGTTCGTCAAAGTTGATGGAGTCAAAATACTGTTGCCAGACCTGAAATATTTTGGGTGAGCTGACTTTAATCTCGGGCATGAGCGAGGACAATGCCGTCAATAAATCACTCTTGGTACTGTTTAATTCCAGATTTATTTGACGATTATCCACCTTTAATAATAAATCACCCCTTTTAAAGGATTGAGCAGGCTGGAAGGCAATATCACCGGCTTGAAGTGTCCCTGAGACCTCACTTATCAATGTCACTGGTTGACTACTGGCCAGAGTACCGTAAGTCGTCAATTTTGCAGGTACTTCTCCAAGAGAAACAACAGATGTAGCCACAATGCGTGGAGTAATCTGAGAATTACGCTTGGGCTTTTCTGCTTTAAAAGAAAATAGAATTTTCATAATTATAAATCCACCAACCAAGAGAACCAGGGGTGAAAGTATCAGAGCTTTTCGTTTCATATATATCCTTCGCACCTGATCTAGAGGTGCCAATTATCCAGGTAAAACATGATCACTTCAGTTTGTCAAAATGACAAAGAGTTCAGGATAGTCGATGAACCATAGCATAGCAAGTATTCTTAACGCAAAGTATACACAGCGGCAGGTATATATTCCTGAATGTAATAGGTTTGAGAGTTAGTCGAAAAAATTGTGGAAAAGACGTATCGCTTGAACTGGTTTTTGAACCTTGATTATTTCTGGGGATGGTGCCTTCAGCAATCCTTTGGTCACATCAACGCTGATGTCGTATGCACCCTTCTCATCATCTGAAGAATCATCTGGATCCAGATAATCCCAATACTTTTTTACCACAAAATAGTAGTCACCCGTGCTGGGACAGGTCCACTCTATTTTTGGGTCTACATTTGTGGTGGGTACTTGATCATCATTATAGGCAATAAGACCCTGACCGGAAAACAATGATAAAGTTAAATCGATATCCGTACCTGGAGCTGCTTCAGCTTCAATAATATAGATAGTACTATCCAGGGCTTCAAAAATAAAAAAATCATTGTCATCGCAGACAGCCGAATAGTGAGTCTGAATGGTGCCTGCCGCAGAAATCCTGGTTGCCAGATTCAAACTGCTGTCTGGTTCATAGATGTCATTGGTTAGATATCGCGGGTTGGTCCATGACGCGGGAGGGAAATTTGATCCGTATCCTACCAGGACTATAACGTCGTCGCTCTTAGACAGGGTAAGTTGGTCACCACTTACACTATAGTAAAGATTCGTATCATCTGTAAAAATAATAGATGTATCAGTCACTGTATCAATGATTCTGGCATCCATCTCAAACGTTGAATCACATAGATTTATATCATTCATATAGGACAATAAATTGTCGCTGGTGATATCAATAATCCAGGCTTCTTCAATGGGCAACGTGCTATAACTGGTATTAACCCCATCAACGAGGGCAGTTTCAACAATATAGACACCTACAATATCTGAGGTATAATCAATGGTGGCATCTTCACAGGTCACCATGACGAGTCCTAGAAACAGTAAGCATGCCCTGTTAAGCCATTGATTCAATCTTGATCCCTTCCAATTATACGAGCTTGTAAAAACTATTTCTCCGAGGAACACATGCAATAACTATTGTGACCATATTGAGGAATAGCTCAAGTATAACGCCGTGGATGAAACAAGATGGTGCCCGATATGACAACTTTGTCATATTCAAGACAGAAGCTCGTCTGGATAAAAGTTACCCTCTCAGCAGAATTAAATACTCGTTGAAAGGAGTTAATTTTGAATCTTAAAAATTTGATCGCAACGATAATCACCATTTTTCCCCTGTTGAGTTGGGCAAATATCACAATCACTGAAGCAAACGGCAGCTTTGAAGGTTTGGGACATGCCCGAACACACGACTTTCCTGTTGAAGCACGAATTTTTACTGTTTCTGTTAGTGACGCTGACACCAGCGGAAATAGAAAGGTCAGTGTAGAGGTCTCAGTGAATGATCTTCATACTGGAAACAGAATGCGTGATTCTCACATGCGCATGTCGGTTTTAGACCGTAAAAAGCATCCACTCATCACCTTTAAATCAGATGTGAATTTACCTGAGCTAATGACTGGTACGGTAACCTTGACTGGCAATCTTCAAGTTAATGGAATTACAAAACCCTACACCCTGATACTAAACTTGAACCAGGCAGAAGGAAAATGGAACGCTACTGGTAGTTTCCTCATTGTACCTACGGATTTTGATCTCCCTCTGGTTGGGATGGGCCCTATGAAAGTTTTAGATAAGGTTAATCTCCACCTGGATGTCAGTTTCTAACGGAATTATCGCTGCATTTTTCCTATGTGAGTTCGAAGGCACCCTGTTTTTAATACTAATTTAGGGTGCTTTTGTTAAGTTCAGCCACCTATCAATCGTATAAGAAAAAAGAATACTTAAGGCTTTGAAGCAGTTATGAACAATTCAGGGGAAAAACAGGATTTAAGAACACAGCTTATTGAAAAATACACAGCGGTTCGAGGATTTACGGAACAGCTTTGTGCACCACTGGAAAAGGAAGATTTTGTGGTTCAATCCATGCCGGATGTGAGCCCTACACGATGGCATCTTGCCCATACTGCCTGGTTTTTTGAGACCTTTATCCTCAAACCAGAGCTTGATGGTTATGAGACTCCTAATAAACTTTATAATTATCTGTTTAACTCATATTACAATGCTGTTGGAAAGCAATTTCCCCGTCCTGAAAGAGGTCACTTGAGCCGGCCTACAGTTGATGAGGTCATTGCATATCGTCATCATGTCGACCATGAAATAATCCGTCTTTTTGAGACCCTGGATGAGCATAAAATCTCTAAGCTTGAATCAATTTTAGTTTTAGGACTTCACCATGAACAACAGCACCAGGAATTGATGCTCACTGATATCAAACATGTCTTTTTTCAAAATCCCATATACCCAAACTATATGAAGGTTGAACAGCCAAGGGGTTCTGATAATTATCAAGAGCTCAATTGGATCGCTTTTGATGGTGGAAGGATTCAACATGGCTTCTCCGGTAGTGAGTTTAGTTTTGATAATGAAACACCCCGACATGATGCTCTCCTCCAACCCTTTGAATTGGGTAATCGTCTAGTAACAAATCGGGAGTATCTATCATTTGTACAAGATGGTGGGTACAATCAGGCAGCTCTCTGGTTGTCAGATGGATGGGCTTTGATCAATAAAGAAGGATGGACTGCCCCCCTCTATTGGGTTCAACGGGAGAATCAATGGTTTGAGTTTACACTTGCGGGTCTTGTCCCTTTGAATCTTGACAGTCCTGTCACCCACCTTAGTTATTATGAAGCCGATGCCTACGCAAATTGGTGTGGAGCGCGACTTCCCAGCGAGATTGAATGGGAACATGCCGCACAGAATGTTCCACTTGAGGGAAATTTTGTCCAGACACAACGCTTTCATCCAGTGCCAGCAGAGCCTGCTACTACACAATTGAGCCAGATGTTTGGGGATGTCTGGGAATGGACTCGCAGCCCCTATACCCCCTACCCCGGGTTTCAATCTGCCAGTGGCGCAGTGGGCGAATACAATGGAAAGTTTATGTCCAACCAGATGGTTTTACGAGGAGGTTCTTGCGTTAGCAGCAGCGACCACCTTCGATCCACCTATCGCAATTTCTTTTATCCTCACTCGCGTTGGCAATTCATAGGGATTCGTCTCGCTCGAGATATCTAGACAGAAGACAGTATTGGAAATAGAATGAATGAGGCAAACTGGAAATTATTGATCCCACTCGCGGACAAGCGATTACTGCAGGCTCGCGGACAACTACACCAGGCCGTTCAACTTCTCACAGCTGCAGGTATATCTTTTGTAGAACATAGGCCTGATGATAGCCACACATCGTTGCTGTGGGATTCCCAGTCCAACATGTTTTTGAGTCAAACCTTTGGTCCTGACCACAATTTTCAGATCGGTCTATCACCCCAGAATCTTAGCTGTCATGTCCTTCATAGTCATGAAACCCTACTTGAGCTGAAATTAAATGGAACCACCCTGAAACAGGTTGCTTCCGATTTGCAATTCTTCCTGGAAGATCATGGTCTCCCCAAGTCTGTCTTCACCATGGAAAGACATTTTGATTTACCTAACTATCCTGATAACTGGTCAAGCCCATTTGATACATCGGATCAGGAAGCATTTGACCAATTATCCTCAGCTTATTCCAATGCCTATCCGCTGATTAAGCCAATTGCCCACAGAGATGAAAGAGCAGGAAGTCTGTTGACCTGGCCTCATCATTTTGATATGGCAATTTTACTCTCTTTGGGAGGAGAAAAATCTATTGGTATAGGTATGTCGCCTGGTGATACCAACTATGCATCTCCTTACTATTATGTAAATGTATGGCCTTACCCCTCCGAGGATCAAATTATAGATTTGCCCCTGACTTTTGGAAAATGGCACACCGAGGGCTGGATAGGTATGGTTTTACCTATGAATCAAATAGTTAAAGAAGATGCTCTAGCGGTACAAAAATCAATGGTGATTACATTTCTAGAACAGGCCATTCAACACGCTGAAAGTATTAGTGGAGAAAACCGCTAACTCATATGATTCAACTAAGGGATATAAGTAAAAGTTTTAATGGAAATGAGGTCATCCATGACCTTTCCTTAGAAATACCTCAAGGGAAAACCGTGGTTCTCATCGGTCCCAGTGGGTGTGGGAAATCAACCTTGCTAAGGCTTATGGTGGGTTTGTTGTGGCCTGAGAAGGGCAATATTTCACTTTTCCAGGAGAACTTATCCAAAGACAATGTTGAAAAATTGCGTCAGCAGGTGGGATTTGTACTCCAGGATGGAGGTTTATTTCCTCATATGACCGCAGTTCAAAACATGCGTCTTATGGCAGATTATTTAGATCATGATCCTCAAAAAACCGAACAACGCATAGCTGAATTATGTGAATTGACCCATATCTCTGCAGACATGTTAAAACGCTACCCCTCGGAACTTTCCGGTGGCCAGGTTCAACGGGTTGCCCTGATGCGTGCACTCATGCTGGATCCACAGATTTTGTTTCTGGATGAACCCCTGGGTGCCCTGGACCCGCTAAATAGAGTCAGCCTGCAGGAAGAGATGAAGACCATCTTCAGTCAACTCGGGAAAACCGTCGTTCTGGTGACCCACGACATGGGTGAAGCAGCCTCGCTGGCTGATTTGATTGTTATAATGAAAGATGGATATTTACTTCAATATGATACTCTCTCAAAACTTTCGTCACAGCCTGCGGACCCCTTTGTAACCGAATTTATCAATGCACAGCGCAAACCCTGGCAGCGGCTAGAGGATCAGATCAAATGAAGACTCTGAAACTTTATCTAAGGCTGACCCTATCATTCCTGGCCATCGCTTCAGCGCAGGCAGATTCAGATTCAGAGATCCGGATTGGATCTAAGAAATTTACTGAGTCTGTGATATTAAGCGAGGTCATTACCCAACACCTTCAAAACAAAGGTTTAACAGCCGCTCATAAGGATCAGTTGGGCGGCACTCGCCTGCTCTGGAAGGCTCTGCTTCAGGGAGAATTGGACATTTACCCCGATTATACCGGTACGATTATATATGAGATTCTTCAAGGTGAGGGGATTTCATCAGATGCAGATATCAAGGCGGCGCTTGCCCGGCAAGGGGTGAGTATGACAGATCCCCTGGGATTTAACAATACCTATGCCCTTGGAGTCACTCCATCAACAGCCAGGAAATTTTCGCTGGAGAATATCAGCGATTTACGCCAGCATCCAGGGCTCCGGTTTGGATTTACCAATGAATTTATGGATCGCGAGGATGGCTGGCCCAGCCTCAGGGATCATTATCAATTGCCCCAAACCACAGTACGCGGCTTAGATCATGATCTAGCATACAAGGGGTTAGAGGCCGGGTCCATTGATCTGATTGACCTTTATTCCACGGATGCAGAAATTGCCTATTATCAATTGAATGTTCTAGAAGATGATGCGAGTTATTTTCCTGATTACCGAGCTGTAATACTATATCGAACTGATCTAATAGATCGTGACCCGAAAATTCAGTCCTACCTAACACAACTTGGTGGTATCATTTCTGAAACTGAGATGATCAAGATGAATTCTGATGTTAAGCTAGATGGTCGTAGTGAGGCTGAAGTGGCTCAGAGTTTCTTGAAGGTCAAATTTAACACGCTCTCTAAGATAGAAGTCTCAACAAGACTGGATAGATTGATATCCACCACATCGGAACATTTATTTTTGGTCTGTCTGTCTCTGGGAGCTGCCATTCTGGTGGCTATACCTCTGGGTATTTGGGGCGCCAGAAATTCTACACTGGGACAGGTTATTCTCAGTAGTGTCGGTATTATCCAGACCATACCTTCACTGGCACTTCTAGTATTTATGATTCCCCTGCTGGGCATCGGTGGACCACCTGCGCTGGTAGCATTATTTCTATACAGCTTGCTTCCCATTGTACGAAATACTTTGAGTGGCTTGACCGGGCTGCCCATTGATGTGCAGGAATCGGCCCATGCACTGGGTCTCCCTGCTTCAGCTCGACTTAGATTAATTGAACTCCCCCTGGCTGCTCGTTCGATTCTGGCAGGCATAAAAACATCTGCTGTTATTAATGTTGGAACGGCAACCTTAGGTGCCCTGATTGGCGCTGGAGGATATGGCCAACCCATTCTCACAGGCATCAGACTGGATGACACCAGCCTCATTCTCGAAGGTGCTATCCCGGCTGCTGTTCTGGCCCTTCTCGTTCAATGGAGCTTTGATTTTGTTGAACGTACTTTGCTCTCACCTGGACTCCAAATAAAACAGGAATCTAACTCATGACTGAAACACTCCGCACACCCCAGATTATTATGGCTCAGGATCAAATTGAAAATCCAACTATGGCTTTCGCCAAGGACGTACTTAAGGGATTAAACAATACACCAAAACGTTTATCGTCAGTCTATTTCTATGACGAACGTGGATCCCAGATATTTGAAGATATTTGTGAACTGGAAGAATATTATCTCACGCGCAAAGAGACTGAAATCCTCCAGCGATCTGCAGCCGAAATCATCTCAAAACTGCCCCACAATACACACCTCGTTGAATTGGGAAGTGGCAGCTCAACCAAAACAAGGATATTATTAGAAGCTGCCTTGGAACGCTTTGGAACAACACAATACTCACCTATTGATGTATCAGCTGAAATTCTGACTGATACGGTAAATGATCTTAACCAGCGATATCCACAACTTCAATTGGAAGCCGTAGCTGGACGCTACGAATTTGGTATGGAGTACATCTTAAAGAACAGCACAACCTCAAATTGCATTATGTGGTTAGGATCCAGCATTGGGAATCTGACACGGGTTGAAGCAGCTCAATTTTTGAGAGAAGTCCGCAGGAAAATTGGGGATCAGGATAGTTTATTATTGGGTATAGATCTCCGCAAGGGACCAGAGATTCTGGAGCCTGCCTATGATGATGCTAAAGGAGTCACTGCAGATTTTAATCTGAATCTGCTGGATCGCCTCAACAACGAATTGGGGGGTGCTTTTGAGCGCGAGAATTTCCATCACCAAGCCATTTACAATGTAGAAGAGGGACGCATTGAGATGTATTTGGTTAGCGATATCGATCAGGAAGTTGAAATAGAAAATATTGGAGTCAGTATCTCATTCAAAAAAGATGAGAAGATTTTGACTGAATATTCTTATAAGTATTCACACAATGAAATAATTGCTTTAGCTGAAGCCTCTGGCTTTTTTCTGGAGCAGCAATGGTTGGATGATGAAGGCTGGTTCAGCCTAAATTGTTTTAAACCCCAAAATAACGCGCCAGAGTTGCGCGCCCTATAAAGGAGCTACAAATGAAAGCCATTTGGAATGACAACGTTATTGCTGAAAGTGACAAAACCGTTGTCATCGAGGGGAATCATTATTTTCCCGTCAATTCTGTAAACCCGGCATATTTGAGAGATAGTCAGACCCATACCATCTGTCACTGGAAAGGTACTGCAAGCTATTACCACCTTGAAGTAGAGGGAATGGACAATCGTGATGCCGCATGGTACTACCCCGACCCATCAGATGCCGCTCAACCAATCAAAGACCATATCGCTTTCTGGAAGGGCGTAGAAGTTCTTCCCTAAGTCCTTTGTAGATTGGATAATACTTGCACAGCTTTCAATCATCCCTAAAATATGAGCACGCTTTAATAATCGTATAAAGGTCTTTTTATTTTACTCCATCGTTTTTTTTCAATTGATGGAATAAAATTGCAGGATGGTTTTATAAAAGTAGGTATTTGAGAGGTATAATTCTCAGATCAATTATAAAGAAAAGGAAAGCAGCATGAAAAAGGTATCATTTAGTATTTTGTTTGTTTTGTTAAGCGTTGGCTTGTTTGCAGGTCTCCCGGTTGGTCAGAATGCTCCCCTCTTAGAAATCTCCGGTGATGATGGTGGTCGAGTTGACGATACAGCCTGGAGCAGTAGTGAATTAGTTGGGAAAGTTTGGGTGGTTGTCCATGCAGATCCCGATGAAAGCGAAACCAATAATGCCGCTACAGAAGCTTTAAAAGCTGAGGACTATCCTAAAGATGTTTATGGTTCAGTTGCTCTGATTAATATGGCTGCCACCTGGAAACCAAATTTTGCAATTAACCTGATTCTTGCTGGAAAACAGGAAGACTACCCCAGCACCGTCTACGTGCGTGACAATGACAACATGGTTGGTGAAAAATGGGGTCTGGCAGATGACTCAAATAACATGGTCGTTTTTGATCCAACTGGAAAAGTAATTTTTAGTGTGGACGGCCAGGTCTCTGATGCTGACATTAAAAAGATGATCGCTATGATCAATGTTGAAATTGAATTATTGAGAAATCCACCTCCTACAGAGGAAGTTGATGAAACTATGGAAACTGAGGAAGCCGCCGAAGAAACAGAGGCGACTGAATAGCAATATTCAAGAACGAAGCGTTATAAAAAGACCATCCCTTGAGGGGTGGTCTTTTTTTTGATCTTTACCAGTCAATTCCTGTGGGACAGGTAATCCAAATACACAGTTTGGGAGGTAGATTTTTCTTCGTTTTCAGGTAACTGAATAAAGTGCCCATGAAAACTGGATCCCAGGTTTGGCCCGTCATCTCATTTACTTCTCTTATTGTGTGAATGCGATTCCTAAGAAGGGGTTTCCAAATCCCTGATGCTTTATTTAGCCGAAAATATTTCAGGATTCGAATTGCAAGTGGTTGGGTGAGCACACCCGTCACTTCTGGTGTCTGTTTAGAGATAGTTGTAATTAGATCACCCGATGCTACAGCAACCACATGATGAAATTCTTCACCAAGCATCCCAATGGTTTCTTTAACCGCAGACTGGGTAGACATATCTGTTCCTAAACTCCCGCCAATTCGCATGAAATGATGACCGGACCCAGACCTCCTTTTTTGCCTGTTAAATTCCAGACTCATTGCCCAAAAGGTACCAACTTTCTGGATAATATTCTTGGAGGTATTAAGTTGGGAAACCATGGCTTTCTCATAACTACCCCCTCCATAGTGGGTTCCATAAAGATAGATCATTACCTCTGGTAAAAGTTTCGCCAGAGTAAAGGCAGTATGCGAACCGGCATAAGAAAGCAAGTGAATATGCTTCACACCTTCAAGTTCCTGAGCAAAATGCTCAAGCGCTCGTCTTTTCTTGCCCCCACCATCTGGGAGTAAATCTTCACGAACAAGGGCTACCTCTTGAACATTGAGCCAACGGGCAAGATTGGTGTCAAACTCGATCTGAGTCTTTAGTTTTGTCATCTTGCCAATAGTTTGGACAGTCTTGGTGCAACATATTGAGAACCGATCATAAACTTCATGGGGGGTCCAAAGAACATTTCAGTAGAGGGTCCGATAAAGTACAAATCCCGCATAGAGCTCATGAAGTTTTTATCGATGCGAGGCATGGCCGCTTTCATCTCCAGGCTATCACGCAAATCATCTGCTAGAAAGTTCATGTGATTCAGTGTGTAATTGTAGCCTGTAGCTGAAATGACATGATCATAAGTGCTCAAGTCAGGCAGGGTTGAGAAGCTATCAATCCCCGTCAATTTTGCTTCATTATCAGGCGTCATTGTTGTTGCAGAAAAGATTGAAAACATGTACTGGATAAGACTGTGGGGTAGAGTTCGAAACAGTCCGGCACTTTTCACCACCAGATTGAATATCCACTTTGGGAGATCCAGAGGCTCCGAGTAAAACCGGGGCGCTTTACGAGCATACCAGTGTACTTCATTTTCATTTTTTTGACAGATCTCCATAGCTTCCGCTGCAGATTGACCAGCGCCAACAACCAATACCTTTTTGCCCTGGAGGGCTTCGATTTCTTGGGTGTAATAACTATGAATGACGTCTTTGGCACTTGAGAATTCAGCAGGAACCTTCAGGTGATGCGCCACACCAGTAGCAATAACAACCTGCTTGGCTTTCAGCGTTTCACCAGATTCCAGCTTTGCTTTAAAATAGTCGTCCATTTGAGAAAGATTTGTCAGATATTCCGGCTGAATCTCATAAGGAATTTCACCGAGGACCCAATCGATGTATTGGCGATATTCCTTCACATCAATTCTTTCACTTGGTTTGCCTCTATCAAGACCATTCTGCGTGCGAAAAGTCTGAATAGAGTAAGCACTCTGGGGATGAGCAATTTCTGAAGTCGCCATTTCTGATCTTAAAGAGGCTTCACTAAAAGTATGTTCTCTCCAGAGCTCCATGGGCTTACCAATTATTTTGAATTCCTGCCCCATAGCTGACATATAATTGGCAAGAGACAAACCATAGGGGCCTGCCCCAACAATTAGTACCGGGATCATATGCTTACCAGCTCCCAATTTTTCTGCCATGGGTTCCATAAGCCAATCCCATTATTACAGGAGCCAGAATAAGTACACCCAGGGTGGCTCGTAGACTCTGGATACCTTCAGAAACGCTATACTTTCCTATAATCATTCCGCCTGAGAGTACATAGGTCATGATGCCCAATCCCAGGACGATAAATGATACGCTAAACCACTGCCAAATGGTCAATCCAGAAAAATACACTCTGGGAAATTCACCACGCAAAAATTCTACATTAAAACGCTTGATCCCATACATTCCCATATACATGGCTATCAGCATACCAACGGGGCGTTCATCCCAAAATATGCTTAGTGTTAATATGGTTAGATAAATAACCGTGTTGGCTAGAACTGAATACAGTTGGGTCGGGTGTAATCGCTTGCCTCTCAACTCTGGGTTAAAACGTAAAACCTTCGTTTTTGAATCAAAATAGCGAATTCCTGGTTGATGATGGGAAGTACACTCTTTGCCATGGCAGCAACCATAATTCAGGCATCCCAGACGTCCAAAAGCCTGAGCCAAGGGGACACCTAGCGCGAAGGCATCAAGGAGAGCCAGTAGGGCGATGTTGTTAATGGAGGCAAAAGCTGTAATGACAATTAATCCCCCGGTGAGACTGCCCCACAATCCAAAACTTACGGTGCGGATATATTCAATAAATGATTTTTCACCGGAGAGCCAGGTCCTTATATCCAAAAGTCTGGTCATGATATAACCGGATATGGGTGCGACAATAGCTACGGTTATTGCGAGTTGAGCTATCTGGTTGTCCTGGGGCATAATTTGATATGCTCCGAGATAAAAGATGGCATGAAGAACAGCCAATAAGGTACCGATACCTACAAAGAGACCAAAACCAACCAGAGTAAAGGATTGACCCTGGTACAGAACAACAGGACCATAATCACCGCCCCCACTGAATGCTTTTTCACCAGATCTTTCAGTATCAGTTAATCCATCTATCATTTCTACACGTTCATTCATCATTTCATCCTTTGAGTTGATCTATAATCATGACTTAATCGATCACAATATACTCATCGCAAGGATTTAGTATGTCAGCATAGTTACATTTTACAGAAAGAACATAAAAATGATTTGGAATAAATGAATGATCGTTTATTATAGAATGTGAGAGTAAAAGATGAAAATAAGCAACAAGCAATAATCAGCGCTACCATTGCCCTGGTGAATGAAATTGGCTTTGCCTCCAGTTCAGTGTCTAAAATCGCTAAACGAGCTGGCGTTTCACCGGCAACTATTTACATCTACTACAAGAATAAGGATGATTTGCTGGTTTCAACTTATGTAACCATCAAGACCTGTCTCGGCGATGCTTTGATGGATGATTTTGATGCGTCACTACCAGTTCAGGATGCCTTGATGAACACAGGAGTCAACCTTTTCAATTACATCTCTGACAATTCAGAGCTCTTCTATTTTACTGAGCAATTTGCCAATTCACCTTACAACGACCTGGTGGATAAAGCAAAAATAGAAGCTGCTTTCCTACCTTTGTTTGATGTACTGCGAAAGGGCGTAAACAATAAAATCATCAAGGATGTCCCCTTTGAGCTCATCTTTTCTCACCTATACTACCCGATCTTCGGTTTAGCGAACCCACGTTTGAACCCGGATTTTAAAGCCACACCAGACAATGTCAGGGCTGTCATGTCCATGGCCTGGGACGCTATCAAACTATGATTCCCTACAAACCAACAACTACAACCCAGCTTCGCTTACCAAGCTTCGACGCGGTTATCCGCCACAACACTAGAATCATATCGCGACGAAGTTGAGACGAAGGCGGATAAAAAAATTTACAAGGATAACTGAATGAACATTCGTTTAAATATATCACTAAAGAGACCTGGAAAGATCATCATCGCCTTGATGTTGATCCTTACTGGCTCAATTTTTACCATCAACACCGTCTTATCCGCGGCTGAATATGAACAAGGAGATGATCCTTTGAATAAAATCGAAGCCTCCCCTCAATACAAAGAGGGGAAATTTACCAACCCTAAAACATTGAATATGAACCCTTCCTTTGGTATGATAAAAAAGTATCTCTTTGGGAAAGAACAACGTTCTCCAGAAACAGTCCTACCTCAGGAGCAAATAGATCTGAATCTCCTGGAGTCTGTTGATAGTTCTTATCTAAAAGTCACCAATGCAGGACATTCATCCCTCCTGATCCACATGGATGGGTACCGGATTCTCACAGATCCAGTTTATGAAGCAAAAATCAGCCCAGTGGGACCCACTCGCTTCAACAAGGAAATCCCCATTGATCCAACACTCCTGAGAGATATCGATGTGGTTGTCATTTCACACAATCATTATGATCATCTCAACAAGTACTCCATCAAAACCATTCATCCTGAAGTTTCTCGCTTTGTTGTCCCTCTGGGTGTTGGAGCCCAGCTTGAGAAATGGGGCGTGCCGCGTGAGAAGATTACCGAGCTGGATTGGTGGGATTCCTATGATTTCGATGATAAATTGACCATCACATCAACACCCAGTCAGCATTTTTCTGGTCGTGGACTCCTGGATCGTGATAAGACCTTATGGACTTCTTATGTGATTGCCACTCTTGATCACAATGTTTACTTCAGCGGTGATTCAGGATATTTTGATGGTTTTAAAACTATTGGTGAAAAATATGGGCCATTTGACATCGCCTTCATGGAATGTGGAGCCTACAACTTGGAATGGGCTGATGTGCATATGTTTCCAGAGGAAACGGTTCAAGCATCTCTTGATTTGAAGGCCCATTTCGTGTGGCCCATTCACTGGGGTACCTTTAACCTGGCACTCCATGATTGGTTTGATCCCATGAAGCGGGTTACTCAGGCTGCTGAAGCTCAAGGAGTAAGACTCTTAACACCTATATTTGGACAGGTCGTTGAGTATCCTGGCAGAATGCAAACTGAAAAATGGTGGGCTCCCTATCTCCCCGAAACCACTCCAGAACCACTTGCTGTGTCCACACCACAATTAGAAACACCATAAAGGAGCCTGGGAAATCATGTCAATAAAAGCAATAATTACTGGTTCCACTGGAATGGTTGGAGAGGGTGTACTCCATGAGAGTCTGAATCATCCAGACGTTGAATCAGTACTGGTCATCAACCGAAAATCATGTGGTATCGAACATCCCAAATTAAGTGAAATCATTCATACTGATTTTTCTGATTTCAGTTCCATTGAATCCTCACTCAAAGGTTACAACGCAGCCTATCTGTGTATGGGCACCACCTCCTTTTTGGTTTCTGAAGAGAAATACACATATGTGACCTATGATCTGACAATGGCACTTGCTACGCCATTGGCAACACTAAATCCTGAAATTACTATCTGTTACGTGTCTGGTGCAGGAACTGACTCAACCGAAGAGGGCCGACTGATGTGGACTCGCATCAAGGGCAAGACAGAGAATGACTTGTTGAAATTACCCAACAAGCAATCCTTTATGTTTCGAGCTGGAATGATTCAACCTACTCAAGGTCTTGAAAATGCGTACCTCATGTACAAGTTGGTAAATCCAATTATTCCACTCCTGCGCAAAATATTTCCGGGGATTGTGAGTTCGCTCAAGGAAATTGGGATAGCAATGATAGAGGCAACTCGTTCAGGCTATAAATCACAAATAATTGAAGTTAATGATATCGTGCAGCTCGCTGCAAACAACAAAGAAAAGAAACAAACTTATGAAAAACTCTAACTGGACAACCGAAAACATACCCGATCAAACAGGTCGAATAACAATTGTTACTGGTTCCAACAGTGGTATTGGTTTTGAGGCAGCAAAAGTTCTGGCAGCAAAAGGTGCCGACGTTGTTTTGGCAGTCCGTAATCAGGAAAAGGGTGATCAGGCGAAAGCTGAGATCATCAAAGGACATGCTCAGGCTAAGGTCACCGTCTCACTACTGGATCTGTCCAGCTTGAAATCTGTAAAGGCTTTTTCCGAAGAATTTGCAAACACCCATACTCAGTTGGATCTATTGATCAATAATGCTGGCATCATGATTCCACCCTATGGAAAAACTGAAGATGGGTTTGAATCGCAAATGGGTACCAACCACCTCGGTCACTTTGCCCTGACAGCCCAACTGTTTCCTCTGCTAAAAAATACTAGGGACAGTCGTATTGTGAATGTGAGCAGCACCGCTCACAATATGGGTAGTATTGATTTTGATGATCTCCAGTGGGAATCAAGGAAATATGTCGCCTGGAAGGCCTATGGTGATAGTAAGATCGCGAACTTGTATTTCACCAATGAATTAGGTAAGCGCATGAAAGCGGCTGGTCTAACTGTAACAACAACAGCTGCACATCCAGGCTACGCAGCCACAGGCCTTCAAAAAGGAATCTTCCTGAAATTTTTAAATGTTATCGTGGCGCAATCGGGATTTATGGGTGCTACGCCTACCCTCATGGCGGCCATTGATCCAGAAGCCTCCAGTGGCGATTTCTATGGTCCATCGGGAATTGCCCAGCAACGGGGTTGGCCTAAACAAGTGGTCCCCAATAAACTGTCCCAGGATGATGATATTGCCAAAAAACTATGGTCCATCTCAGAGGAATTGACTGCTCAACCATTCAATATCTAGACTTATACCTCACCTGCACGTGAGTGGCCCTGCCTATGGCGGGGCTTTTTTGTCTCTTGAAGCACCTCCCACCTCTCTTATATTTGCGCCGCTTTTTAAATGGAGAGATTTTTAAAACTTGTAACCAGTCCCTGTTATTCATCATCTGATGAATGTCTGTAAAAGGATGTTTCAGGTCGGGAACCTGAGTTGAATTGACACATTAAACCCAACGAAAATTTGATATTTGGGAGAGAGATAAAAAATGACAAAACATGTATTTCAAACTGAGGTAAATGAACTTTTACACCTCATCATTCATTCGCTGTATTCGCACAAGGAAATTTTCCTCCGTGAGCTGGTGTCCAATGCATCAGATGCTCTGGATAAACTAAAATATTTGACCCTTACTGAAGACAAATTCAAGAAGATCTCCTTTGATCCAAAAATTGATATTGTCTTCAATGACTCTTCGGATGGTCGCTCCATTACTATTTCAGATTCAGGTATTGGTATGAGTGAGGAGGATCTCATCGAGCATCTAGGAACTATTGCGCGCTCAGGTACCAAGAATTTCCTGGGGAAACTCACCGGAGATGCAAAAAAGGACTCCAACTTAATTGGACAGTTCGGGGTTGGTTTTTATTCCTGTTTTATGGTGGCCGATCAGGTAGAAGTAATTACTCGTAAGGCTGGTGAGAAAGAGGCACATCGCTGGGTTAGTGATGGCAAGACTGGTTTTGAGCTGGATAAGACTGAGAAAAAAGAACCTGGTACTGAAATCACCCTGCATCTAAATGATGAAGGAAAAGAATATGCCAATCGCTGGTCTATTACTGAAATTCTGAAGAAGTACTCTAACCATATTGCCTTCCCAGTATATCTTCATTATGAAGAGACCACCTTCGATGGTGAGGGTGATGATAAAAAGGAAATTAAAGAGCAAAAGACCGAACAGGTCAATGATGCGACAGCTTTCTGGAAAAAACCAAAAGCAGAACTAAAGAAAAAAGACTATAACGAATTCTACAAAACCTTTAGCAATGACTTTCAGGATCCAGCCCTGCATGTTCATACTCAGGCTGAGGGAGCCATGGATTATACGACGCTATTCTTCGTCCCTGAAAAGGCACCTCAGGACCTTTTTTATGCTGATTACAAACCAGGTGTGAAACTTTATGTCAAACGCGTTTTCATCACTGATGATGAAAAAGAACTTTTACCAACATATCTGCGCTTCGTAAAGGGAATTATTGATTCTGAGGATCTGCCTCTGAATGTAAGTCGTGAGATTCTCCAGCAAAATCGCGTGTTGGACAACATCCGTAAAGCCTCAGTCAAAAAACTCCTGAAGTCTTTCCAGACCCTTGCAAAGAAGGATAAGGAGTATATCAAATTTTATGAAGAATTTGGTCGCCCTCTGAAGGAAGGTTACTATCAGGATCGTGACAATCGCGAACTCCTGGAAAAATTGGTCCGTTTCAAATCCACTAAAGCTGAAGGTTACACCACGCTTGAAGATTATGTGAGTCGTATGCCGGAAGATCAGAAGGGCATCTACTATATTACTGGAGATAACGAGGCAACCTTACGCCGTTCACCCCTCATTGAAATGTATACCAAGAAGGATATCGAGGTCTTGATTGCTGATGATGAGATTGATGAAATCATCATTCCAGGAGCTGCTAAATTTGGTGATCACGACTTCAAATCAGTCAATCGTAGCAATGCTGGTGATGAACTGAAGAAAGATGGTGATGAGCCAGATGAAGAGACTCTTGAGAAGGAAGTAAAGCCCTTTATCAAAAAGGTTAAAAAGGTTCTGGGTGATAAGGTCAAAGATGTGAAGGTCTCTTCCCGTCTCACCGACTCCCCATCAGTCCTCGTGGCTGATGCAGATGACCCCACATTCCAGATGCAGGAAATGATGCGCGCCATGGGTCAGGCAGGTATGCCAGATGCCAAGCCCATCCTTGAGATCAACCTGGATCATCCCATCTTGAAAAAGATGAAGGATATGCGCAAGTCAAAGGATTTTGACAACGCTACCGAGCTCCTTTATGAGCAGGCTCTCTTGTTAGAGGGTATGAAGCTGGAAAATCCTGCTGACTTTGTGAAGCGCTTGAACGAGGTTTTGACAAAGTCCCTATAATAGTACAATCAACAGCTATTCAAGTGTAGAAAGCCCCCAAGTTGGGGCTTTCTTTTTTTTGGTGCTCAAGCATATTGTAGGAATTCAGTGGGGACAGGAGGAAATCATATGAACTGGGATGCAGTTAGTGCTATTGCTGAATCGGTAGGTGCCCTTGGAGTGATCATTACACTACTTTACCTAGCCAGGGAAATGCGCCGAAGTGGAAAGGCAACCAGCATGCATGCCTATCAACAGTTGCTGGATCATATTTCAGAAATCAGCAAGACCATCATATCAGACAAGGAATTCCGTGCCCTACTCATTCAGATGCGTGATCCTGAATTCGAGCCAGATGAGAATGAGCGCATGGCTTTGATAACCGTGGTACTTATGGCGATGAGAAATTATGCTCACGCGTTCGAAATGTATCAAGAGGGTACAATCAATGCTTCTCAATGGAGTTCATTGGCCATGGGTCTAGACAATGGGATCATGAATGGCTGGTTTAAGCGAAGTGCTGATGATGTAATGAGGGGATTCTCACAAGATTTTCAAGACTACGTGGAGAGCCGCATTTCAGCTCTTGAAGGGAAACAGCTTTAAACTTTAACCTGACCTCAGCTGTCAGTCGCTGCTGCGTCATTCTGCCTGCAGGTCGAAGCTCAAATAGCGAAGCCTGGAACTCGTCGAAAGACAGCCACAGAGTATAGCTAAAATAAAAATGGACCCTGCAAATAGGGAAAGCCAGCGTTCAAATTCTTAAGCATCAACATAAATTGATATTCTTGTCCATCTACCAGATTGATTTACAAATGGAGCCTTATTAGAACGAGCCAAAGCCCAAGAATTTTGTCGGATTGATGTTTCTTCTTTTTGCCAAAAAGAAGCATAGCCAGGAAAAATGCTTGAATAGTTGCCAGTACAAGAATGGTATTCATCGATACCAGTCTAACCTGTAGACTCTTCTTAAGGATCAAATTAATCGATTATTCATGCAACCAAGCTAACAGGGATTTTCGTGGTAAAGTACAATGTAGAGGTCGTTCCATCTACATTTTGTAAACATTGAGGGACAGAAGAGCTATTGAATTGAACTGTTTCCTGGCGAAACAATCTAATATTTGCCATCAACAGGTATACAAATGCGACAAAACAGGTTCTATTTGCGACAATATTGGTCATATTTATAGTTAATCCCCATCCCTCCCCTAGCTTTGTAGCATTGTAGCAACATATGTCATAACGCAGTGTTATGATAATAATCTGGGCGCTGTCTCGTAGAGCCGATCCATATTCAACAGATTTCCTTGGTTTTACTTTCAGCCATTCACACTTGAAAGGATTTATTAGGATGAAAATTGTTAAAGGTTTTCTCTCCATCGCTCTATTTACATTATTTAGTTTTGGATTAGCTGTGGGCGCAGATGTCCTGCCAGCAGAATTCCAGGCTGATTCACCTGCTTCGAACGAATTACTAATCTATAGTACAATTGGTGAGTATTCAAAACTTACAGCCATTGAAAGTGCCGTAGCTCCAGAAGAGCATGCTCTCTCTGGTCCGCAATCGAAAACTTTGATTGAAGATAATCTAGGTGATGGAAACTCAATCCTTTCCACCGTGTGTGATTATAATGGCTTTGGATATTGGAATGGGTATCAAACACAGGTTGGTAATATCTCTATTAGCCCATACTTATACAGTTATTACGCGCACTATTATACATATTACGGTTATAACTGGCAACCCACAACATTTACCTTTTCCGACCCTGCAACCAGCGTCTCTATGGGTTTCTATTATGGTGGAACCTTAATTGCTTATGATACGAATGGTAATTATCTCGGTCAGGCCAGTTCCTATAATCAATATTGGTGGCACACTGTTTCATATACAGCACCAGCTGGCACTACAATCGGTTATGTTGTAGCCCAGAGTTCTTACGGTGCGTATAACTACTATTACTCACATTACATGACTGTTTGCTCTGAAGACAATCAGCCACCAGTTGCTGATGCAGGTTCAGACCAATCCTTTGATTGTGTCATCGTTAGCCAGTCAGTGATTCTTGATGGTTCAGGCTCATCTGATCCTGATGGAGATGTCCTAACATATTCATGGGCAGGTTCATTTGGAACCGCTTCAGGTGTCAACCCTTCGATCGCACTTGGTGCAGGTTCTCATTCAATCTCATTAACTGTAGATGATGGCAACGGTGGTGTTTCTTCAGATGATGTTCTGGTAACTGTCGTTCTGGATACAGAAGCTCCTGAGCTGGAAGCACCAGCTGATCTCATGGTTTATGCCAATACAGCAGGTGGATTTTCTGGAGCCATTGGAGATGCTACAGCTGTTGATGTCTGCGACCCCAATCCAGGTATTTCCAACAATGCTCCAAGTTTATTCCCACTAGGTGATACTGAAGTAACCTACACTGCAGTTGATGAAGCCGGTAATAGTAGCTCAGCAACCCAAACCGTTACAGTAGAACCATTCCCAGTAACCGTTGATATTAAGCCCGGTGATGACAACAACCGTGTCAACACTCGTAGTAGAGGAGTTATCCCCGTTGCCATACTAAGTGACGCTGACTTTGATGCCACAACATTAGATGTAAGCTCTTTGAGTTTTGGACCAGATGGTGCAAGCACAGCCCATAGTGGTCACATTGAGGATGTTGATGATGATGGAGATGATGACCTGATGCTGCATTTCAGAACCCAGGCTACTGGTGTATCAAACAATACTGAAGCTCTCTGTCTGACTGGATTTACTGAATCCGGTATACCAATTGCTGGATGTGACGGGATTAATGGCAATAGTCTCGGAAGAAAACTCACTGATTCCAATGAAGGATCAATTCCCTCAGCATTTATACTTGAACAGAATTATCCCAATCCCTTTAATCCATCAACGGTGATTGAATATGGAATTCCCGAAGCTTCTAGTGTCAACCTGGTTGTTTACAATATGCTTGGTGCCAGAGTAGCAACTCTCGTAAATGACTATCAATCTGCAGGTTCATATCAAGTTGAATTCGATGCGGCAGAGCTCAGCTCAGGTACATATATTTATGTCCTGAATGCGAATGGTGTGCAATCGATTAAACGATTCTCCTTGATGAAATAATCTCAGCATAAGTGTTTATCAAAAGAGCCCCTTAATAAGGGGCTCTTTTTTTTGGTGGTCGATGTAGGACTCGAACCTACGACCTCCCGGATGTGAACCGAGCGCTCTAACCAGCTGAGCCAATCGACCTTAAAAGTCGAACCGAATATACCTTTTCTTAATGCTTACGCAAATGGCTATCAGAGGAGCTCAACCCAGGCTGTTCTGATCATCTCTATAGCTAGCGCAACCAGTAAAAGCCCCATAACACGACTCATGATTTCCAGACCCTGTTCCCCCAGAAATTTTTTGATGTATCTCGCATAATACATGGCCAGCCAAAAGATGAAAAGATTTAGCAACATGGCCGCTAGAGGCACCCAAAATCCATATTTCGAAACCAGAATAATTATTGCTGTAATGGCACCGGGGCCAGCAATGAGAGGAGTGGCCATGGGAATGACGATATCCTTGGAATAATCTTTATCATCACCCAGAGTTACACCCAAAACATATAGTAGTCCCAAAGAAAGCAGGATAAGCCCACCACCTACCTGGAATGAAAACATTGTTATGCTAAAAAATTCAAGAATACCTTCCCCCACAAATACGAAAAGAGTGAGCAAAATGAGAGATACACGGATTGCTCGGTGGGCACTGTGCTTTGCACGTTCTTCAGGATAATCTTTGGTTAATGTCATAAACACTGGCAATCCACCAAACGGATCCATAATGACCAACAGGGTCACAAAGGCATGCATAAAAGCATTAAAATCTAGAGTCATTCGCCACCCTCCCAGGCAGTTCTAATGGCATCTACAGCCAATTTTATCATCAACGTTGGAACCCCGGTCTGCATATAGGCATCTCCAAGACTATGTAGCAAAACAAAGTTTAACTGTGAATTCGCTACCTTTTTATCCAGGCGGGTTGCCATTTCAATGGCTTCTGGGTTTAAAGACTCCAGTGGAAGCTCAAGGGGAATGCTTTTCAGCATGGCTGACAGTTTATCCCAATCTTTCATCGATAAATCACCGACCTGATTCGAGAGCCACCCTGCACCAAACATGCCAAGAATGACGGCCTCACCATGTCGGACAACACCATATCCAAGCGTCGATTCAATAGCATGACCGAGCGTATGCCCAAAATTTAAAATCCTACGCAAATCCGCTTCCCTCTCATCTGCTTCTACCACTTCAGCTTTTAGCTCACAGCTTCGAGTAATTGCTTGAATGAGGATATCGCCAGAGTCAACCGCCAGACACGCTTCCATATGATCAACGAGAAACTCCAGATAGCTGGTATCGCGAATGACACCCATCTTAAACATTTCTGCATATCCCGAGATGCGATCACGTACCTGCAGGGTTTCCAGGGTTTTTATATCCATGATGACTAAGTCAGGTTGATAAAAGCTCCCAATCAGATTTTTACCACTGGAATGATTAACACCGGTCTTACCACCCACAGCGGCATCCACCATAGATAACAGAGTAGTTGGAATATGGACCAGTTTGACCCCGCGATAGAGAATGCTTGCCACAAAACCACCCAGATCAGTAACTACACCACCTCCCAGAGTAAGAATGGTCCCAGAGCGTTCCATGCCCTGGGCGATCAAAGCGGACATCACTTGCTCAGCCGAAGCCAGGGTTTTGTATTCTTCTCCTTCAGGGATCAGGATGGTTCGAGTTACCAAGCCGGCCTGGTTAAGCGCTTCCCGTATGGGTCCACCATAGAGATCATTGACTGCAGCATTGCTAATAATACCTACTGGTCCAGAGGCACCAACACTTGTGAGTAACTCTGAGACCGAATCCAACAGATTCCGACCCACGCGAATCTCGTAGGTGCCAGTTTTGTAGGTGACAGTAAGAGCTGATGAATCAGGCATGATATCTTTCTAATTTTTCAAGTATTTCATGGGCGATCATATCTGGAGCCCTTTCACCTGTATTTATGCGGAGTGAGGCGGCTTCGCCATACCCAACCTGGCGATTGTCCAAAATTTCCTGTAATTTTTTTATCGTATCCTTGCATTCGGTTAACAGGGGACGATGATCAGAATGCTCCAGTCGAGCTGCAGCTTCTTCAGGAGAGACATCCAGCCAGATAGTGAGATGATCCTTAAGATATTCCACGTTTTCAGGTCGGGTGACAATACCGCCCCCACAAGGTATGATGGCTTCACTTAGTGAAGCTGTTTCCATGAGAACCTGAGCTTCGTAGTCACGAAATCCATCCTCACCGTGGGCTTCAAAAATGGTAGGGATGTCATTTCCCGAAATTTTTTCAATCTCGTTATCAATATCCAATAATTGCCAGCTGAGGGCATCAGCCAAAAGTTGGCCAACAGTACTTTTTCCAGCTCCCATCAAGCCAATCAAGTATACTTTACTAATGCTCATCATTAAATCCCTTCGGCTACTCTACACGCCTGTAGCAGCCATGTGCGCTTTGACCTGCACAAGAGAATCCCCACCAAACTTTTCAAGAATAGCATCAGTCAAAACCAGAGCCATCATAGCCTCTCCAATTACGGAAGCAGCTGGTACGGCACAGGCATCAGTTCTTTCCTTGTGCGCTATTCCTGGTTGATGGGTTTTGATATCCACCGATCTCAAGGGTCTTGCCAGTGTTGGGATGGGTTTCATGGTGACTTGAACCTGAATCAGCTCACCATTTGACATCCCGCCTTCTATACCCCCGGCATGATTTGTGGCTCTGCGAATCGTGTCATTCTTTTTGACAATTTCATCATGGACCTGAGATCCAGTAGCCTCACCAACATCCAGACCATCTCCAATACTCACGGATTTCATGGCATTGATTGACATCATGGCAGCGGCCAGGCGTGCATCCAGTTTGCGATCCCAATGTGTATAGGATCCTAGACCAGGTGGTAAACCCGATGCAAGAACCTCAAAAACACCACCCACAGAATCCCCAGCTTTACGAGTTACATCAATATGCTTGATCATGGCCTCAGCAGCTACTTGATCCAAACATCTCACATCTGAAGCATCCGCTGCTTTATTCGTATCTTTGTGCAATTGATCTGGTTTTGCCGTGGCTTTGATAGGACCAATCTGTATGACATGGCTGAATATCTCAACACCTACTTCACTTAAAAATGTACGGCAAACTGCACCCAGGGCTACCCGCATGGCCGTTTCACGTGCAGATGACCGCTCCAGAACATTACGGATATCACTAAAGCCAAATTTTTGAACTCCAGCCAGATCAGCATGACCTGGACGAGGCAAGGTCACTTCTGGAACAGGATTCAAGGGTGCCTCGTGTGACATTTTATCCTGTTTCCAGTTTTCCCAATCCCGATTCTGAATCCACAATGCTATGGGAGAACCAAGGGTATATCCATGCCGCAGACCACTGGTTATTTCAGCATGATCCTTCTCAATAGCCATGCGACCACCACGACCGTGACCCATTTGCCGACGAGCCAGATCTCTGGCAATCAAATTTTCTGAAAGAGGCACACCGGCAGGAAAACCTTCAAGAATTCCTGATAGGCCTTTGCCGTGTGATTCCCCTGCGGTGAGAAATTTCAGTCTATTTAGCATACTAATAATCCTTATCCCTCGACTCCGCTCGAGATGACAAAAACTTGTCTCCCTGAGCTTGTCGAAGGGTTCATAGACAAGCTACCAACAGGCAATTCCTGACCATGGTTTTGTCTAAAAATGAGTTGAGAGGAATAGAAGATCACTCAAATTTCCGCTTAAAACCTGTAATTTTGTTGTGAACGGCTTCTCGCATCTCATTCATCTTTATACGGTTCCAATCCTGGGGTCCAAACCAAACATCTACTGAGGCCATGGCCTGATAAAGATACATATCTAAACCGGAAACGGTTTGACAGTCTGAAAATATTGCCTCTGAGAGCAAGCGTGTATTCAAAGGATTAAAAATAGTGTCAACTACAACATCAATTGATTCCAGAAGATCTCCATCCAGAGGACTCTCATTCTGTTTTGGTTTCATTCCGATAGGTGTACAGTTGACCAGGCAATAGGCATCTTCTATGGGTGCAACTGCCCTTTCATCCCAGGAGCAACCAACCAATTTCATGCCTTCAGCGGAACTGCTCATATCCTTAATTAGAGTTTTGGCCCTCTCGGGATCTCGTGCAATCACAGTGGTTTTCCCAGCTCCAATGCGGGCCAGGCCAAAGGTGATGGCTCTTGCAGCACCTCCACTCCCCAGAACGACTACTTTTTTTCCCGCCAGATCTACATCTGCGGCTTCCAGGGATTTCACAAAACCATACCAGTCTGTATTGTATCCTGTGAGTTTCCCATCATGGCGTCTGATACAATTCACAGCACCAATAGGTGCAGTACGATCATTCACGTTATCCAGAAAGGGAATTATATCCTCTTTGTGGGGGATGGTCACATTAAATCCAGCCAACTTCTTGGCAGAAGGGAGATTTACCCAGCGTTCCAGATCTCCCTGTACAACCTTGATCTTTTTATACTCAGCTTCCAGGGCAAGTTGTTCATATATCCAACCATGCATAAAATCGCTGACACTTTGTCTGAGAGGATCACCAATAACGGCTAATTTCACATTTATCTCCTGATTCGTGTGTTCAAAATGCTTATTCTAAACTTTTAACTTATTAAACCCCGAAGTTCATCAAAGAAACCAGGATAAGAAATATCTACACAATCCGGGTCATCCAGAGTTGCTGGTAATTTGCTAATCAATCCTGCGATACCCAGTGTCATGGCAATTCGATGATCATGAAAAGTTTTGACCTTGCCCCCCTTGAGAGGTGTTGGTCCTTCTACATGAAATCCATCGGGTTGCTCAAATATTTTGGCACCCCAGGCACTAAGATTGGTCACTATCGCAGCGATTCGATCTGATTCTTTCACACGCAATTCTTCAGCTCCCGTCACCACAGTTTCACCTTCAGCTTGTGTAGCCAATAGTGCAATGAGAGGCAATTCATCAATCAGATTAGGAATCTGTTCCGGATAGATTTGAATACATTTTAACTGAGATGCTCGGATGCGTATATCAGCAATGGCTTCACCGCTGAGTTTTGCTTTATTAGCGACAGTAACTTTTCCACCCATATCCTTAACAGCTTTGAGAAAGGCGGTTCTGGTTGGATTAATCCCAACACCGCGAAGGATTACATCTGAATCAGGAACCAATAGGGCTGCAGCAATAAAAAAGGCTGCCGCTGAAAAGTCACCTGGTATCACAAAATCTATTGGCTTGAGAGGTCTAGTCAGTTGATGGACTGTCACCTCACGTCCTTTGACCTTGATACGTGCACCCATAGCCTTGAGCATTTGCTCGGTATGATCGCGACTAAAAGCTGGTGATTTGACCGTGGTTTGTCCCTTTGCGTGCAATCCTGCCAAAAGAATGGCTGATTTAACCTGAGCGCTGGCATATGGAAGCTGGTAATCCAGTGCCCACAGATCACGTCCACTCAGCATCAGAGGTAAATATTTTCTTTTGTTGGCTGAAATATTGGAACCCATTTGCTGGAGAGGTCTGAAAACTCTGTCCATGGGTCGGTTGCTTAGAGATTGATCCCCTGTGAACTGAACATGGATGGGGTGAGCCGCTAAAAGACCCATCATCAGACGTGCCGTAGTCCCCGAGTTTCCACAATCAAGACCCAGATCTGGTTGCTTGAAAGGGCGTAATCCACCTCCCTGGACATGGATGACACCATGCTTTTCTTCGATATGAATTCCACAGTTGATCAAGGCGCGCTGAGTTGTGGCAACATCGGCCCCGGGATTCAGATTTTCAAGGCGACTAAGACCATCGCTCAATGCAGTGAACATGAGGGCTCGATGGCTTATTGATTTGTCACCAGGTAGCCTAATTTCTCCAAGCAAAGCCATGGGTGACTCCTTCTAAAGGATCAGTCCAGTTTTTTTCCAACAGCTTCAGCAACCAGTCTGATTCGATCTACCAGATCTTTGAAATCTGCAGGAACCAATTGCTGGGGTCCATCACTGAGAGCAACTTCAGGGTTAGGATGAACTTCAACCATGACACCCTGAGCTCCAGCTGCCACCCCAGCTAAAGAAAGGGGTAACACCTTTGATCGTTTTCCTGCAGCATGACTGGGATCAACGACTACAGGGAGATGGGTCAAACGCTGAAAGGCTGGAATGGCACTCACATCCAGCGTATTCCTGGTATGATCCACATAGGTACGAATACCTCGTTCACATAGAACCAGCTTTTCATTTCCTTCGTTCAAAATATACTCAGCCGCCAGGATAGTTTCTTTCACTGTCGCTGACATTCCGCGTTTTAAAAAGATGGGCATACCAGTACGAGCGGCAGCTTTGATAAGCGTAAAATTCTGCATGTTCCGAGTACCTATCTGGAGCATGTCAGTATGTTGGGCCGTGATATCCAGGACTTCTGTATCTGTCACTTCAGTCACTGTGGGTAAGCCAACTTCTTTTCCAACCTGTTTCAGGATTTTGAGACCTTCAACACCCAGACCCTGGAAGGAATAGGGAGAAGTTCGTGGTTTGAATGCACCACCACGGAGAAAGTGACCTCCAGCTGCTTTTACAGCATCACCTACTGTTTTGGTTTGCTCATAGGATTCAATCGAACAGGGACCGGCAATAATAGACACGCCGGCGCCACCAATACGAGCTTCACCCACATTCACGATGGTATCCTGTGGTTGCCATTCCCGTGAGGCTAATTTATAAGGTGTACTGATCTCAATAACATTTGAAACTTCTGGCAAGGCTTGAAGGTGCTGCTTGCCGCGTAGAGGTTTGGTTCCCATCACTCCGACAATGGTACGGGTTTCACCAGGAGCAGGCTTGGGTGTATATCCTAATTTGGTAATTTCCTGCTGGACTCTATCGATTGCTTCTGGGGAAGCATTTACATTCATTATGACAATCATCGTATACTATCCTTTAATAGTGGCCTATAAGGTTTTATTTCTGTTAAGTAATTGCAACTTAAATCGAGGTTCCTGTTCGCTCTACAACGAGGAACAGCGTCTTATTGTCTTTCAAGTCCTGAATCCCAAACTGACTCACATTCAGTTCATATAGTTCAGCTGCTCGGGCTGGTGCAATGACAGCGGTAGTGTCTGAATATTCCCCCCGATGCAGCTTCCTGGCAGCTTCAGCAGTATCTTCAGCTTCAATGTGAGGAACCTCCGTAAAATTCTCCCTTAAAAAACGTGAACACTGTTTAAGAGCTTGAGGGTGAGATCGAACTTCAGATATCTCTTTGGGATCAACTCCTGCTTTTGTAATAAGACATTGGTTTACCTGAATGTGGAACATAGAGCGTACCTTGCAGCGAGCTTTGGCCAGAGCATGAATACTCTCATGTACCACGCCCCCCCGTGCATTTTCCATGGCGATAATTCCACGATCTATTTCATAAGTATACAAACTTTCCATGACATTTCGACTGGTGAGACAGGGTTTGGTATCTATGTCTCCCAGCTTTTCCTCTTTCATATAATTGCGTGCTGCTTCCTCAGAAAAGCTGCCGGGGATGCCCTGATATCCAATCACCTCAGGGGGTGAATCGGGTCGATACACACGAGCTTTCACTGCATGAACCGATCGTGAGAAGTCGGTGAGCATTTCAGGTGTATAGGGGTTGTAATACTGCAAATCATGGAATAGTTCTTCAGTATCCTGACAGGTTTGTTCAACCACATGATGCACTTGTCTGAAACCATGTGTGTCTACAGCAGTGGATTGAATATCCATCCCCTTCATGACACGACCCACAAAGTGGGTGATACCTTGAGAGCGAGCCGCTAATCTGTCATGATCTTCAACCTCAAGATCAATGAGTCTGCAACCCCAGGATTCAAAAATATTGCGCCAGTTACTCTCTGTAACTCCATCAATACGAGTGGGACAGAATACCATCCTCAGATCACGATCCCGTTTGTAGGAATCAGGTCCAAACATGGGATGTGTATTCAATATTTGAACGGTTGAGGGTAATTCCGCAATCATCCAGTCTCGAATGCGGGTTTTTACTGAGGCCACATCAATCAAAACCTGACCTGGTCGACTTAATGGAGATATTTCCTTTAGCAAACTCTCCATCCGACTGATAGGAACAGCCAAAAAAACAGTCTGTTGCTCCATGACAGTTTCAAGATTCGCCCAGGGATATCCTGAGGACTGAGCCTGCCCAGATAGGTCGCGTTCATCTGTGATGATGGGCTGATAATCACTACTCAACAAGTCGGCAAGCAGGGCTCCAAAGCGTCCAAAGCCTATTATTCCAATCTTTTGTTTATTTCGTCCCACTGTGTTTATCCTTTTTTCCTGGTTCAAGCTTTGTTATAAACCCAACCCGGCTTTTCTTACGGTTTCGCGGTGGTACCATCAAGCTGTGCTTGATGGTAAAAAAAAACCCCCGCCAATTGACGAGGGTGAAAGTGTTCAAATATACAAATTTAAACCATCACCCTGATCGCATAAAAAAGTAATATGATGCATTCCATTTCATTTCGAGGTGAATATAGACCTGAGTTTTGCGCATGCAAAGATTTTGAACTCTAATTTGCCTTAACAATTGGAAAACGGCCTTTCAGCCTTTGAAAGAATCCAGTATTGGCCTCCATCCCTCACTCCGCTATATTTACTGATAAGAATCCACCATGAGCAAGATCAAGCAAATACGCCCCTCAGCTGTGTCAGGTATGTTCTATCCTGGTGAGCCTGACACATTAAGCGATCAAATCTTCGGCTTCATCCATGAAAAGCCAATCGAAACCACCGCGGTTCCCAAAGCTATAATTGTTCCTCATGCCGGTACTGTCTATTCAGGTTCGATAGCTGCATCTGCATATCGTACCCTACTCCAATACAGACATGTCATCCACAAGGTGATACTTCTCGGACCGGCTCATCGTGTTTATCTGCATGGATTGGCGCTCCCCACAGTAGACCAATTCCAGACGCCCCTGGGCGAGATCAATCTGGACACAAAGACCATTCAAAACCTGGTTGATGATTATCCTCAGATATCCTATTCTGATCAAGCTCACGCCGAGGAGCATTCCCTTGAAGTCCAGCTTCCCTTTTTACAGGAGGTTCTGGCCAGCTTTAGGCTGATTCCATTCGTAGTTGGTGAAGCATCGCAAAAAGAGGTTGGTGATGTTATCAAACATCTTTGGGGTGGCGAGGAGTGTCTCATCGTCATTTCCACTGACTTGAGTCACTTTCACAGTTATGACGAAGCTGTCAAGCAAGATACTGTTACAGCCAACCACATCGAAACCTTTCAAGGAGAGCAGTTGGGAGATCGCTCAGCCTGTGGCCGTATACCCATCCGGGGATTGCTTCATATAGCTCAACAAAAGGGGTTGTCCATCAAACGATTCGATCTTCGAAACTCAGGTGACACATCTGGCCGCAAAGACCAGGTTGTTGGTTATGGTGCGTGGGGCTTTTTTTGAATCTTAAGCACACATCTTTATCACCTCAATTTAGTCTCAGTAGATCCGCACAGTTATCCTTGTTGTCTCTAGCGCGAGAATCCATTCAGCACGGTCTGGACCATGGCTCACCTGTCCGTGTCAATCCTGGAATTTTTGACGCTGAATTCAATGCGCCAGGAGCTGCCTTTGTCACTCTGGAAAAACAAGGAGATTTGCGAGGCTGTATCGGTTCCGTAGAGGCCTATAGACCACTGGTAGAAGATGTGGCAGAAAACGCCTGGAACGCTGCTTTCACTGATCCCCGTTTTAGTCCGGTTACTTCAACCGAATTTCATCAACTCCACATCGAGATTTCTGTGTTGACCCAACCTGAAGAAATGGCTGTTGAATCCGAGGACGATTTAAAAAACCAACTCGTGCCCTTCAAAGACGGACTCATCATTCGAGACGGGTATCACCGTGGCTTATTTCTGCCCGCTGTCTGGGATAAACTTCCAGATGTAGATTCATTCCTGTCACATCTCAAACAGAAAGCGGGTTTCCCGCAGGGATATTGGTCAGATTCAATATCCTGCCAGAAATTCTATAGTGTTGAATTTGGTGATGAGGATGCGTAGCCACTCATATAAGCAAAATAGTTAGATCACATATGATTCCCCAACACCCCCAATTTAGGATTAAGAAAAGCGATGGGCGTCTTCAATGCACCTTGTGCCCAAGAGACTGCAAGCTGGCTGATAAACAGAGAGGTTTATGTTTTGTCCGTCAACGCCAGGGGGACAGAATTGAACTGACTACCTATGGTCGCTCCAGTGGTTTTGTTATCGATCCCATTGAGAAAAAACCCCTTAATCATTTCTACCCCGGTAGTTCAGTCCTCTCCTTTGGGACTGCCGGCTGCAACTTGAGCTGCAAGTTTTGTCAGAATTGGGATATGAGTAAATCAAGAGAGCTGGATATTCTCCAATCTCCTGCCACCCCTGAAGCCATCGCCCAGGCCGCCAAGGACCACAAATGTCATAGTGTTGCCTTCACCTATAATGATCCTGTTATTTTTTATGAATACGCTGTGGACACGGCAATCGCATGTCATGAGTCAGATATCAAAACCGTCGCCGTAACTGCCGGCTTTATCAATGAAATCGCCCGAGAAGGTTTCTTTCAACATATGGATGCAGTAAACGTGGATCTGAAAGGTTTTAGCGAATCCTTTTACCATGAACTTTGTGCCGGTTCCCTACAACCGGTCCTGGATACACTTGAGTATCTTGTTCACCAGACTTCAGCGTGGACAGAAATCACCACCTTACTCATTCCTGGAGAAAATGATTCGGAACAAGAATTAGATAAATTGACAGGTTGGATCAGTGAACATCTTGGTCCTGATGTACCCCTGCATTTTTCAGCCTTTCACCCTGATTACAGGTTAAGAACTCATCCACCAACGACTCACCAATCACTGCTCAAGGCCAAGCAAATCGCCTCGAGAAACGGTCTCAATTATGTTTATCTTGGAAATGTTCATGATCCTGAAAATGCAGCTACTATCTGTCCAGCGTGTGACCTACTTTTAATTGGCAGGGTGGGCTATACTATTATTGGGTGGCATCTTGATGAAAAGGGCAGTTGCGAATCATGCGGTCAGAACCTACCGGGAGTGCTAGAGGCAACCCATGGATCCTGGGGGAATCGCTATCAACGAATCCAGATATAGAATATTTTGGGGAAATTAATTGTGGTACAAAAAAGGGTCCCAAACGGAACCCTTTTTTTATCTATGTAAATCTGCGCTAGTTAATCGCAGCAAAGGCCTCTTCATCTTCTTGAATGGTACTGGCATATTCAATGTCATCACCTTGATGGTAGAGAATACCTGATTTTTTGCCAAACTGAACTGCCTTGTCATAGTCCAGCATGAACACATCACCGCGACCACGCCAGCGTTTATTCATGGTATCTTCAACTTGCATGGGTACTACCACCCAAACTTTATCACCATATTGAATATCGCCACCATGACCATAACGAGTGATTAACTCTCGACTCAATGCCAATACACCAGGAAAAATCTGTTTATTACTGGCTGTGATATTGGGAGTGTCATCTGTCTGCCCCACCAAAGCATTATAAGCGGTAAATACCAGGGGATGTCCTTCTGTGAAGAGATCCAGGGCAGCTGCCATTTCGACCATGTAGGTGTTTAGGGAATCTTTAATCATAGATTCATGAGCAAGAATATTTTCAATTTCTGTATGATGTTTCGCTTCACGATTCACGTGAACTGCCCAAAATGCGAGCAGGATCATTGTGTAAGCGATTATGTGTCTGTATTTCATATTTCCTCTATCGTGGCTATCTTTTTTTTTAATTTTCTGTAAGTTGGATTTTTTCATAGGGTTAATGTCTTTGGGCAGCCAGTATAGACGGCGCGAATTGGGTCAACAAGGGCTAAATGACATTCTTTCTCATCTTTGTTTTGACGGTTGACAAATGTCACAAAATCACTTTATTTAAAATATTATCACATCCTAATATATTGATATATATAGCCTTATGTGATTTGTTAATAATCAGTCACTCCGATCATAGTTACTGTTTTCTACCCTCTGGCCAGAATTTTCTGCTTTTCAGGGTGGAATATTAAGGTTTTGGGAGGCATTCATTTTGGAGGCGACAAACTCAGGTATTCTCGCCTTTGTGAGGTGAGTAAGTTTTTCCTTGGATGATATCCTGTAACATTATAATACTTTAGAAATCTTGAAACACTCGAAATAAGGAATATACATGAAAGCTTATGTCCTCAATAAAGTTGGTGGTGCGGACGTTTTAAAAATCTCAGATGTTGGCTCAGCTCCTGTGGGTCCAAATAAAGTCAGAGTTCAAGTTCAGACAATTGGTTTGAATTACGCAGAGATCCAGAGTCGCAAGGGACTTTATGGCTGGGCTCCCAAACGTCCTTACATCCCCGGGATGGAAGCCTATGGGAAAATCGAAACCCTGGGAGAAGGAGTTTCTCAGCTTCAGGTTGGAACCCCTGTGATCGTGGTGGGACAATTTGGATGTTATACTGAGGAAGTAGTGGTGCCAGTCAGTCAGATTTTGCCAGCCTTTGAAAATTTTAGTCCCGCTGAAAATGCTGCATTTGCTGTCCAATTTATGACAGCCTGGGTTGCTCTTTTCGAAGTTTGTAGAATCAGAGAGACTGATCGTGTTCTGATTCAAGCCGCAGCCGGAGGTGTTGGGACTGCAGCTGTACTATTGGCCAAGGCACTAGGTTGTGAAGTTTTTGGAACTGCCAGCAAAGATGCCAAGTTGGATTTGATTCGCCAGCTGGGAGCAGACCATCCCATCAATTATCAGACTCATGATTTTGTTGAGTTCATTCGAGAAAAAACGGGAGGGCAGGGTGTAGATGTCATTCTTGAAGTCGTGGGTGGTGAGGTTTTCCGCAAGAGCATGGAAGTATTGAACCCCTTTGGTAGACTTGCTGTAATCGGGTTTGCCAGTCTGAATCTGAATAAATTGAATCCCTTTTCCTGGTGGAAAACCTGGCAGGATATCCCCAGAGTAAAAATCGATGCCATGGCCACAGCGTCACAGGTGGTGGGAGCCAGTCACCTTGGCTATCTCTTGAAAGACACTGAACGGATGATGAGAATATGGGGAGACTTGAGCTCATACACACTTCAACATGGACTCAAACCCATTGTGGGGCACGAATTCAAGTTTGAAGAGATGGCCGAAGCGCACAGGCTCATGGAATCTCGGAATAGCCAGGGGAAAATTGTTGTTCATATATAATTACATGCCGGCGAGGATTGGAAACGAAGTGGAAACAGGCATAATTAATTGGTGTGCCTATGTTAAATAATGGATAAAGCCAATCCTCGCCTAGAAGATTCTGATTATATTCCCTCATGAATTTTTCACAAATCTTATTTCAAAATGCAGCCGAGGCCGACAAGAGCTGTGTAGGTATTCTCGGTGGCGGCGGCAAAACCGCCCTTCTGCATGAGCTTGGCAATGAACTCTCAAAATCATATGATCATGTCATGCTTTCATCGCTTACGAAAGCTGGAATTTCCTCACAGCACCAGGTCCACTTCTTCCCAGAGTTTGAAACCGAAGCAAGTCGAGAAGCATTACTGGAGATTAATCCCCTCTATATCATGGGTGACCAGGAAAGTGAGCACAAACTTATTGGTCTTGAACCTGACCAACTGCAATTAGTGCATGAAGCTTCTGATCTGACACTCTTTGAGTGTGATGGTGCGAGAAAAAAACCTATCAAAGCACACCAACCCTTTGATCCAGTTATTCCCCATTTTGCTACACATGCTATTATTGTGGTGGGAGCAGATGCTGTAGGTGCCAAAGTAGATGGAAAAATGGTGCATCGACCTGAATTATTTAGAGAGCTCTGGGATGTGAATGCCAACCAAACACTTGATCCTATCTTCATCACACGGGTACTCACCAGTGAATATGGATATCTCCAGAAGGTGCCAAAGGAAATCAAATTAACCTATTTTGTAAACAAGGCCGATGCGTATCCGGATCAAGCTTATGAGCTGGCAAAGACACTTTCACGCTTGAGTCATGATTCAGTTTATTATGGCAGTATAGAACAGGGTAATATTCAAAAGGTTAATTAATGCTGAACCTGGCGATGATTATCACAGCGGCTGGTCGTTCCACGCGCTTCCCACCCAATAAACTTCTTGAAATACTGGAAGACCGCAGTGCTATAGAGCATACGGTAAACACCTTTATAGATTTTGAACTAGATGTTTACGTTATTCTTGGTTACCAGAGTGAAAAAATTCAAAGAGTACTGGACCAACGCTTTGATGATAAAATCATTTACGAATTTAATACCGACTTTCATTCTGGTATGGCCAGCTCTGTAGTTACTGGAGTAAAGGCAGCAGGGCGAACCTATGATTACTGGTGTTTTTGTCCTGGTGACAAACCCTTTATACAGCAAAAGACTGTTGCTACCCTCATTGATAAACTAAATGAAAAGAAGCCTCTTATTTTAGCTCCTCGCCACCAGAACAAACCGGGACACCCCACCTTTTTCTCCACCGAGCTATCTCCCTTCTTTCTAGCAGCCACAGGTGATGTGGGGGGGCGTCAAGTGATTGAAACATTTCGGTCTGACACCCTGTTCATTGATGTGCCCGATGAAGGAGTCAGTATGGACATGGACCATTACCTGGAGTTTGAAAATGCTCGCCAATGAGCTGGTCTGGGTTCGAGGTGCTGGTGAATTGGGTAGTGGAGTGGCCCACCTACTCCATCGCGTGGGATTGCATGTATTTATGTCAGACCTCGCTCCTCCCCTGGCGATTCGGAGACCTGTCACCTTCAGTTGTGCATTAGTAGATGGTAGTACAGTTGTTGAGGGTGTTGAGGCAAAAAAGACTCAATCACAAAAACTGAACCCATCAAAGCCCTGGAAGCACATTCCCTTGTTTGAGGATAATCCGGAGAAGCTGCTTAAATTTAGACCCACAGTCCTTATTGATGCACGTATGCTAAAAAAATATAAAGAAGATTTCAGACCATGGGCAGATCTGGTCATTGGCTTGGGACCTGGATTTGAAGTTGGTAAAAACTGTCATCTCGCCATTGAAACCATGCGAGGACACAATCTTGGTCGCATCATCTCCAAAGGGGCACCCCTGGCAGATTCAGGTATACCTGGAAATATAGGTGGGGAAACCACACGTCGATTAATTCGGGCTACCCGTACTGGTCAAATGAAGTGGGCTACCCAGTTTGGAGAACTCGTGAGTAAAGGTCAACAACTTGCCTTGATCAATAACGATAAACCCGTATTTGCTCCACTTGATGGTATGGTTCGCGGTATGATCTCTGAGCACACCCCTGTAGTCAAGGGAATGAAAATTGGTGATATTGATCCTCGAGGAGAATCTGTGGAATACAAGCAAATCTCAGAAAAAGCCCGTACCATTGCAGCTGGTGTATTTGAAGCGATTGTGCTCCACCACAATGAGATATCCAATGATTAAAGCTCTCCTGAATCAATGGAAGTCGTTGGGTGATGGCAGAATTGCCATGCTCTGTTCTGTCGTTCAATGGAAAGGCTCAGTCCCCCGCAAAGACTATCCCATGATGCTTGTTTTGGATGATGGCACACTTCTGGGCACCATTGGCGGCGGATCCATGGAATTGAAAGTCAGTCAGGCTGCCCAGAAAATGATTTCCAAACCCAGTTCAACGCTGTTTGACTTTGATATGACAGGGAACGATGTAGATGCTGATGTGGGGTTATGTGGTGGAACCTTGAAAGTTCTTGTTGAGCCCTTCTCTCCTGAACTGGAAACTTTTTATAGCGATATGCTTCAACAATCGGCTCTTAACATGAAACTCATGGTCAAACTCCATATGAGTGGAGATGCTCCAACTCAAGTCCTCAGGCAAATTGTGACCTCTCGCCGGGATATTGAGGAAACTGAGGTGGAGCTGGAAAAAAGGTTGAAAAGTATTTTCGAAAATCAACTCACCAGGTCCCTGGTGAGTGGCGATTCCCTTTATCTCATGTGGCAGGTGTTTTCTCCACCCATGCTTCACATCTTTGGAGCCGGACATGTTGGTCAGGCTGTCGCTCAATTGGCCCATTTTAATGAGCTTCAGGTCAAGGTCTACGATGATCGAACAAAATTGATAACTCCTGAGCGATTCCCCCATGCAGAAAGGCTTCAAACTGAGTTCCCGATAAATCGGGAAGCCATTTCACACATTCCGAAGCGCGATTTTATCCTCATTGCCAGTCGGGAACACAAACACGACCGCCAGCTCTTATCTCATGCGCTTGATATTTCGGCGCGGTACATCGGACTCGTAAGTAGTGCACGGAAATGGAAGCTATTATCTGAAAATTTACACTCCGGCGGATTTACCCAGGAAGCCCTGGCAAAAGTTCATGCACCAGTAGGCATTGATATAGATGCCCAGACCGTACCGGAGATCGCCATCAGCATTTTATCTGAAATTATTTCTGTCTACAGAGGGAAATCAGTTTGAGTTCTTTGCTCATAAGAAATGGTTTGGTTATAGGTCCTGCCACCCAGGAAATTCAAGATATCCTCATAGAGGACGATCTATTCACAGAAATAGCTCCCGTTATTAATCCACCAGAGAACACCAGAATTTTAGATGCTGGAGGAAAATGGATCTTCCCCGGAGTCATTGATCCGCACACACACATGGGGATCCCTATCAAAAGTGGTCATTCTGCGGACACATTCGGCTCAGGAAGCCGCTCGGCCCTTCATGGAGGGGTAACCACCATTCTGGACTTCACCGTGCTAGAATCGGGACAAACATTGGCAGAAAGTCTCAATACCCGCATTGAGCTGGCAGGTGAGTCCCTTTGTGATGTGGGAATCCATGTCAACATCACGCGTTTCGAGCCAGAAATTCTGGCTGAGATCCCAGAATTGATTGCCCGGGGGTTCACCAGCTTCAAAGTGTTTACCACCTATGCTGAAGCAAACATGATGCTCACTTATGATCAAATTGAAGCTGTGGCAAAAATAATTGCACAGCACCATGGCATCCTCATGGTGCACTCTGAAGACAATGACGTCATCACCCGCGCTTCAGACACCTTTAACGATGAAAAGGAAACCCATCCAAGATATCACGGTTTGAGTCGACCAGCTGAAGCTGAATTGGTGGCAGTGCGTCAGCTCGGAGAAATCTCTTCTCGAACCAACTGCACCATATATGTCGTCCATCTTAATACTGCAGCAGGTTTGGCTAAAGCAGCCGAATATCCCCTGTTAAAGGTTGAGACATGCCCCCACTATTTACTACTCTCTGATAAGATGTACGAGAAGTCTGATGGGCGGATGTTTGTATCCAGTCCACCTCTACGCACTGACGCAGATTCTCAAGCATTGTGGCTGGGGCTCCAGAATGGACAAATTCATACACTTGGTTCTGACCATTGCCCATTTTGTCTATCAGACAAACCAATGGACACTCCTTTTCAGAATATTCCCAATGGGATGGGTGGTGTGGAAACACTTTTCCCAGCCCTGCTAGCCCAATTTATGGAGCGCCATCTTGATCTTGAATTATTGGTTCGTCTTAGCAGCAGGAATCCCGCTAAGATTTTTGGAATTGATCATCTTAAAGGTGGCATTAAGCCTGGTTTACATGCGGATCTGATGATTGTCGATCCCTGGTCAATCAATGATAACTGGGAATCCAAACTGGATACAGTGTTGGATTGGAACGCCTACACAAATTTTCCTGCTCTGTTTCCGGAAACAGTTATCAGGCGGGGAGAAATTGTTATTGATGAGGGCTCTACTGTTTCCCCGTCCGCAGGTCATCTACTCAAGTCAAAATAAATACATCTTCTAAAAAAAGACATTCCTTACTCTCGGGATTCAGGTTAGCCTAGCGGCCTATGCAAAAAGCCAGACAAGATCGTATGTTCCTTTTCCTCGCCGTCATGTCCGTTGTAACAACCATGGGATTTCAGGTCTGGCGCACCCTCTTCAATAACTTTGCCGTAGATGTGGTGGGGCTAGGTGGTAATCATATTGGAGTTATCCAATCGGTAAGGGAAATCCCAGGTTTTTTGGCCCTCCTCGTGGTTTTTGTCACCCTGGTTATCAAAGAGCATCGTCTTTCGGCTTTATCTGTGGCTATTTTGGGTCTTGGAATCAGTTTTACCGGTGTCTTTCCCTCATTTACTGGCTTGATTTTTACCACCCTGCTCATGAGCTTTGGTTTTCACTATTTTGAAACTACGAATCAGTCCTTAACGCTACAGTATTTCGATACGCATACTTCCCCATGGGTCATGGGTAAATTACGTAGCTACTCGTCTGCATCTGCCATCGTTATTGGATTTGTTTTACTGGGGGCCAGCTCAGTTCTCAGTTATGAATTGATGTTTGGTATCCTAGGTGGCTTAATTGTCATCGCCGGTCTCTGGGGTATGCTTCAAAATCCCACTAGACAGGATGTCATTCCTCAACAAAAAAAGATGATTTTCAGGAAGCGCTATAGCCTCTACTATTTCCTCACCTTTATGGCAGGTGCTCGTCGCCAGATCTTTGTGGCCTTTGCCGTTTTCCTGCTGGTGGAAAAATTTCAATTTAGTGTTAAAGAAATAACCATGCTCTTCATGCTCAACAATGCTATCAATTACTTTCTGAGTCCCTTGATTGGTAAAGCCATCATTCGTTTTGGTGAGCAAAAAGTACTCTCCATCGAATATCTCAGCCTGATCTTTGTCTTTATTGCCTATGCCACCGTAGAAACCAAGGCAATCATCGCAGTACTCTATATTCTTGATCATATTTTCTTCAATTTTTCTATGGGTATTCGCACATTCTTCCAAAAAGTGGGCGATGCTGACCACATGGCACCCACGATGGCTATGGGTTTCACCATCAACCATATCGCAGCCGTGGTTATTCCCGTATTGGGAGGCCTGGCCTGGATTGTAGACTATAGAATCCCATTTATTGCTGGTGCGGTAATGAGTCTTATCTCACTCATTGCTGTTCAGTATATATCAGGAAGTATCCGCAAAGCGGAGATAAGGCACAGCACGAACACCTAGGGGAGAAAACGTTCTCTCAGCTCAGGCGTTGGTATCAAACAGACGTCTTTTTTGCCAAACCAGGCATATCTATTCCCCGCGATCAAATCGTAAACCCAATTGCGGAATGAAATTGGTAAATATTTAAACACTGCCAGCGGTCGATAGAATCCTCCCAGAAGATGAAAAACATCCAGGACGGCATCACTTTTTATTGAGCAGGAATCACCGTTAATCAACACCACTGAATCAATATCAATGTTACTGAGGCTATGCTGATTCAGCAGTGCTTGACCCAGATCAGACTGGAGGCTGACAAAACGAAAAATTCTCTGAGGGTCCCGCCTGATGATCGCCAATACAGATCCACTGCACAGGTTACAATAACCATCAAAAAGCAGGGTTGGATGATCTAATGTAGTGGCTTTGGTTAACATCCAATGATACTAATCCTATTTTTCAGGAGTTGTCAAGCTGAGTTGCAAAATTTAGCTTAAAGGATAAAGGAGATATTTATGCAAATTAAAATTGAATATTGCGTCACTTGAAACTACCTACCTCGAGCAACCAGTTTGGTTGCAGGCATTCTAGATAAATTTGGCAGTGAAGTTGACAACCTGACCATCCTGCCTTCCTCCGGTGGAGCATATAATGTTTGGAAAGATGATAAGTTGATCTTTTCAAAAAAGGAATTGGGTCGTTTTCCCTTGAGTGATGATGAGGTGATTGATCAATTAGCATAGGTCATTTCCCAACATTACTGCCCAAAATCATTACCCAGGTTCCTTTTGAATCTGGGTTTTTTTCAATTTCTAATACTGAGCAAGACCAAAAATCATCTCAAGATATTATGAATGTTAAGCTTTTGACATTTGCAGGTCGACCCTTCCGTATTTAGTTTGGTAAGTATATTTACAAACTAGGTGATCTATGGATCATCACGACATAATTGGAGATAGCCATGACAAATAAAGTGGGATTACTCATTAGCTTGATTCTCCTCTGCTCTTCTAACATTCTAGCAAAGCAGATTGAGACTAGGGGTGACCCTGTCGCGCTTAGTAGCCCTGGAGAATATTTCATGGGACCGAAGTGGTCACCCAGTGGAGACCAGGTTGCAGTTGGAGGAGCCAGCTATACCGGTTTATATCTTCTGGATTTCCCCTCGGGAAGTGTTCAGCAGATCAGCAATGACTACAGCGCAGGGTACGGCTTTGCGTGGTCTCATGATGGATCTCGAATCGCATCCAAAATTTCGCACTTTAGTAAAATGCGACGTTCACATACCCTAGTCAGTTTTAATGTCTCCGATGGCAGCATGACAACGCTTTCATCACCACGTGCCAGAATGAGTGGCACACCCGTCTGGACAGATGATGATTCGCAACTATATCTCACCTTTGTTGAACAATTTGAGAGCTTTAATACAGATGACTCCAAACAGGAAGTAGCTTTACCAGCACTTAACTATATAAAAGATGGTCGATTTCAAAACCGATCGAACCAGCAAAGCACAGGCATATCCTCAGAAACCACACAGTTCTCCGATCAGGATCATATCTACAGTTATGCCCTCTCTCCCGATGGTTCGCAGGTCGTTTACTCTACAGCAGGTCAAAACTTATGGTTGGCTAAGGTGGATGGAGCTGATCGCATGAGTCTGGGTAGAGGCAGCGCACCGGCCTGGTCTCCTGATGGAGAATGGATCACATTTATGCTTACTTTTGATGATGGCCACTCCATCACGGCTTCAGATATTTATGCCATCCAGGTTGATGGCAGTTCTCGCACAAATTTGACTGAGACACCTGAAATATTTGAAATGAATCCTCAGTGGTCACCAGATGGTGCCTGGATTGTCTATGATACAGATCAGCGTGGTCAACTCTTCATTCAACAAGTGGGCTGGAGGTAGATATGAATAGAGCAATAGTCTATCTCGTATTTGCAGCATCAATGCTCAACGCCCAGGTTACCGGTTTATCTGGCTGGAACATCTTTGTGGATCCCGGTCACAGCATCACCCAGAACATGGGTGTTAATGGTTATTCGGAGGCTGAAGAAACATTACAGACTGCACTCCATCTCCGGCAATTGCTGCTCTCAAAAACTGACATCGATACTGTCTGGTCTTCCCGATACAACGATCAGGTCGAGGTGGGTCTTTCCGAGAGAAGTACAGATGCCAACAATCGAGGTGCATCTTGGTTTCACTCGATTCATAGTAATGCAGGATCTACCACCCATAATAATGTCCTCCTTTTATGGGGTCAGCTCTGGAATGGTACTCCTGATCCACCAGTAGGTGGTGAGGCCATGAGCGATATTATGGTAGACATCCTCGCTGATGTCATGCGCATCCCACAGCATAGTTGGGGATCCACTGGAGATTGCAGCTTTTATGGAACTTGCTCGCAAACCGGTTTTCAGGGACCCTACCTTTCCGTAAATAGACGCACAAATATGCCCAGCGAACTGAGTGAGCAAGGCCATCACACCAATCCACTCCAAAACCAACTTGACATGAATACTGATTACACCCGCATGTTGGCATACAGTATGTTCTGGACCATTCTGGATAAATTTGAACTAGCCAGGCCTTATCCAGGTATCCTTGCCGGTATAATTACTAATTCCGAAACCGGGGTTCGTGTCAACGGAGCAACCGTGGAGGTCAATGGAGAAACTTATACCACTGACACCTATGAATCCCTTTTTTACCAATTCCCTAATGGAGAAGAACTTCACAATGGCTTTTACTTTTTTGAGGATCTTCCCGACACAACCCTTGAGGTGATTGTATCAGCGGATGGGTATTTTACTGACACTCTGGTGGTCTCAGCCATGTCTCCAGATTTTGTGACATTCCGGGACATATCACTGGTTCCAAGTATACCGCCTTTTGTAGTTGAGTCAAATCCTGTTGAGGGCGAGTCTTCATTCTCAGCCTTTAGCAATCCCAGTATCACTTTCTCAAGGGCTATGGATGAGACGTCCACGGCACTGGCCTTTTCCATTGATCCGCCCTCTGCTGGAACCATCAATTTTTCACCTGATCAAAAACGATTGACCTTCCAGGTTCAGGACACATTAGAGTTTGTTACAAATTACACTATGAGTGTTGCTGGTACTGCCGTCGATTTGTTGGGACGACCACTCGATGGCAATCAGGACAGCGTTGGGGGTGACGACTGGAGTATACAGTTCATAACCAGCCCACCAGATATTTCTCCACCCTTTGTGAGTGCCTCGACACCTTCAAATGGTTCCACCACAGTTGATCAGAGACCTATTGTTAGTCTGGTATGGAATGAAGAACTTCATCCTAATAGTGTCAGTTCTGACTTGGTGGTCTTTGAGCAAGTTTCCAATGGACAGCTTCAACCCTTCACCTTGGAACACCATGTGATCAATTCAAGAAGTGTCCTCGTGATCTATTCTACCAATGATTTGCTGGATGTTGAAGCCTATCGCATCAGGCTATTGTCAGGTTTTGCAGATCTATTGGGAAATGTGCGGACTGTTGAAACAGAAATGAATTTTTCAACAAGCAACTTTGGATATCAGGTTATAAATATTGATAATTTTGAAACAGACGCTGCCAATTACTGGTGGGAAATCACGGCTTCCGGAAGCAATTCTGGCATTCTCGCCCCGCTTTGTACCAGAAGTTTTGTAACAGATCTAAGCGTTTTCACAGCAACAGACAACACTGCACTGAAACTGAATTATGGCTGGGATACCAATGCCAGCTCATGGCTTATTCGTGAATACCTCAGCGGCGGTCCTGGACGCAATGTTCATTTCAATGCCAATAAAATCATGCAGGCTTTTGTTTTTGGTGATGGGAATGGAAACAAATTCAGGTTTTGTGTTGATGATAATATTTTCGGCACAGGTGCTCATGAAGTGAGCCCCTGGTATACAGTGGATTGGTATGGCTGGAAATTGGTCAGTTGGAATATGGCTTTAGATGGTACTGGAACCTGGATAGGGGACGGAAATCTTGATGGGACTCTCGAGTTCGATAGTATCCAATTGAGCCACACACCGGGTCAAAACAATATCGGGTCTTATCACATAGACAATCTTCGTGTTGTGAGTCGAAGCTATCTCGGAGTTGACGAGAATGATCTACAGCAACCGTCTGAACTTGCACTTTTGCCCAATTATCCCAACCCATTCAATCCCTGGACCACTATTCCATTTACCCTTGTTGAAGATTCCCAGACAAGTGTGAAGGTCTATAACCTGAGAGGTGAAACCGTCGCGACCCTTTTGAGTGGGAAACTCACCACTGGATATCATGAGACTCGCTGGAACGCATCTAATGTTTCCTCTGGAGTCTATATGATTAGACTGGAAGCTAATGGGATTACAAAAACACAAAAGGTCATGGTTCTTAAGTAAGTTTAAGCCAGATCACACAACCTGGAGTGGAAAGTCGCTAATTTCGATGGCTTTTTCAGGCAATGATGATTGCCTATCAACATAAACAATTAACGAGGGTGGTAAAATCGTAACCCGGGGAAAACTATTTTGAAAACAAAATATCTTACCATGATATTGATATTGACCTCCAGTCTTTTAGCAAAAGACATTATTGTTCAGGAAACTCAAGTGCTGGGGGACAACAAGACACCCTTCTATTTTCCCTCCTACACTATTGATGGAGAATCCATTTTACTGACTCAAAGTGCCTATACTGGTCTCTGGATTCTTGATAGATCTTCCCAAGAAATCAAGCAAATCACGAATTCACAGGGAGCAGGTTTTGAGCCACGTAGTCTCACAGATGGAGCTGTCATTTATCGTCATGATGAATATCAGAAGGGCAGAAAATTTACATCACTGTATAAAGTTATGGATTCTGAGAATCAACTTATTGCTGATGCTGCACGTTTTGTTTCTCCGGCCAATGTGGTCAACGATAGATTGATCTACCTCATCAATGAAGCGCCTACCGTACTCAATGGTTCCAATGGTCAACATGAACACAATCTGGAAGACTATACAACCATTCTAAACGATAAGCTGACCTTGAAACTCTTCCAAACTGGAGAAGTCTCTGTGATTGCTCCCCAGGGTGAAGGGAACTACATCTGGTCAGAGCTTTCCCCCACTCTTGATAAACTTGTCTACACCAAGACGGGAGTAGGAACATTTGTTAGTGATCTCCAAGGAAACATAATTTCTGATTTGGGTTTTGTACATGCCCCCCATTGGTCACCTGATGGCGAACACCTTGTTTATATGAAGGATCTGGATGATGGTGTTCAGTATACAGAATCTGAAATCTGGATCGTTTCTTCTGATGGGTTGCATTCCTGGAAAATTACTGACACCCCAGATAAAATTGAGCTGTACCCGCAATGGGCACCAGATGGACGGCACGTGATCTATCATTCTCTTCGTGGTGAAATCATTGAAACCACAATTGAAATTGTAGAGTAGGTCTAGTATGAAAAGAATAATTATCCTTATTACTCTGGTTTCCAGCATGTTTTCACAGGATTTAAACGGGGTCCGAATTTGCATCGATCCTGGTCATTCAGGACATGAAAGTGATGATCGATACATAGCTGCGACTGGATTTTGGGAGTCTGAATCAAATCTCACCAAGGGGTTGGAGTTAAGAAATATTCTATTGGGCATAGGTGCCGAAGTTGCAATTACCCGCACAGGAAATAATGATACATCGGACGATCTGGGATTGTCTGAGAGAGCCGGGGTTGCCAATGCCTTCAATGCGGATTTCTTCAATAGCAATCATAGCAATGGATTTAATGGTACAGCGAATTATGCAATGGTCATTTATAATGGTACCACGAATTCACCTACTTTTCCACTGGCGAGAACCATGGCCAATATTATGGCACCACTCCTGGATGATGTTAACCATACGACACATGACGTTTCCATTGGTGATCTGACTTTAAATCCAACCTGGAATTATGGATATGGGGTTCTGGTGCCTGCAAATATGCCTGCCACTATCTCTGAAGGTTCATTCCATGATTATATCCCTGAATCCTGGCGATTGATGAACCTCGACTATCGCAAGCATGAGGCAATGGCCATGGCTAGAAGCTATCTAGCGTATTTTGGACAACCGGGTTTTTCTGTTGGTGCAATTGCAGGATTGGTCCGAAATCCTGATGTGACCGTATCTTATTTTTCGCAAGCCAGTCTGGAGGACCAGTACCAACCAATTAACAATATTGACGTCTCCATTGAACCTGGTGGCCATCACTACTATGGCGGTGAAAACAACAACGGCTACTTCAAGGTGGACACACTATCACCTGGTACCTATGAGGTGATTATTACTGCTGAGGGGTTTTCTCCAGACACATCTCAGGTTACTGTGACTGCAAACCATACTAGCTTCAATACCATCCAACTTCTCAATACAACGCCTCCAATCATGGTTGAATCCCATCCCGCAGCAGGTGATTCATTTTGGACACCGTGGAGTATACCCTATTTTGATTTTTCGAAAGCCATGAATAGGGCATCTGTAGAGGAGGCTTTTACAATTGAGCCTGATGCTGGTGGTACCTTTCATTTTACTCAGGACTCTAAGCGTATGGCATTCATACTCACAGATTCTCTTGATTTTTTTACTGACTATACCATCACCATTGCCGGTACAGCTACTGATATGGCCGGTTTTCCACTAGATGGAAATCAAGATGGGGTAGGCGGTGATGATTGGAGCGTTTCCTTTCGCACTATTGCCAGAGATGTTCTTGCTCTGGGCGAAACGGATATAGAGGCTCCTTCAGAGTTTGCCCTACGGCCCAATTACCCCAACCCCTTCAATCCTTCGACCAACATCCCGTTTACCTTACCTAAAAATGCTGATGTAAGTATTCGTGTGTTTGATCTCCAGGGTCAGGAAGTGGAGCAGATCATCCAGGCTTCAATGAGTGCCGGTCATTATGTGACACAGTGGGATGCCTCAAACGTGTCCTCAGGTCTATATCTGGTAAAAATGGATGCCAATGAGTTCTCGATCACACGCAAGATCACGGTGCTGAAGTAACTTGTAGATATGGATAAGAATCACTATATGGGTTATATGAGAAACACACTCACTATCATATTGCTGCTGGCTGGATTGTTCGTCTATGCAGATCGTGACTCAAAACACGGTTCTGCCCCAACCAGCTGGTCCAATCAAGTTGAAATAGACCTGGTGAACCTTATCTCAAAAAATGAGCAGGCCCGACAGGTATACGGGCGAGTTATTAAACGCCTGCGCCGCAGTGGCGTCCCAGCAGCTTATGCCTGGCAGGTATTCTCCAATTCCGGTATAAAAATTGAGCCCAATATCTCAGATAAATTTTCCAAACCTGCTGAAAAAATGGATTATACCGACTATCGTCGCATCTTCGTGAATGATAAACGGGTAAATGGAGGAGTGAAATTTTATAACGAACACTCCGAGCTTCTACACAGCGTAGCCAAACAGTATGGTGTGGATCCCTTTCTGATTCTCAGCTTTGTTGGTGTTGAAACTCAATACGGTCTTTATGCATCATCCTACCCTGTCTTCAATTCCCTCCATACCATTATTCACAATATCCCCCGTCGTGCAAAATGGGCTGAAGATGAAATGGTTGCCTGGTTTATGATCTGCCGAGTTGATGGTCTGGGACCTCATGATGTAAAAGGGTCTTATGCTGGTGCCTTTGGCTATGGGCAATTCATGCCCACCAGCTTTAAGAGCTATGCCGTTGATATGGATGGTGATGGGATTAGAGAACCTTTTGAATGGGCCGATGTCATGGCAAGTATCGCCAACTATCTACTTAAGCGTGGCAACTATGATATCGGTAGTACTGACTTCTCGGAGAACTCGGCTAATTGGCGGGCAGTGTGGAAATACAATCCTTCAAAAAATTATGTGAAGGTTGTACTTGAACTCCGCTCACAACTTCAACATGCCATACAAAAGTCTTAACTCAGAAATAATTCACTTCGGAGACCTGGTTAAAAGTCCTACAAAGTCTCGTGGGATTTATCGTAGCTATTCAAACCGTTAATAAGGGCAGCACTTACAATGTACAAAAGGGCTAGAAACACCAGCCCAAACTTCGGTAGAGCAACCCCTCGAGCCAATTGAGGCAATAATTCACTTTCAGATCCTGTAAGTAGTAAGATCAGAGCAATATTCTCGATAATATCCAGAATAGCAGCTATGACAACACCCCGAGCTAACCACATCCCTAATACCGATAATACATGAAGGTTTTTTGGCATTCTATTGGCCAGGATCAAGCACCCCAGAGAAATGGTCGTAGCATAAAGAAACAGAAAGAGGAAGTCCAACCCCATGTTAATACCGGCCCAGATCATAGTGGGTCCCTGCCAGGAGTCAATAATCCCCTGACTTCCTGTGAGGGTACCAACAAGCTCGAAGGTAATAATTCCCCCACTAGCTATCTCAGTTTTTAGGGGTGCTCCAGTAAGTTGCATTCCAATCAATGCCAGGATTGTGAGTCCAAACAATACCCAAAACAGTCGCTTTGTTTCTAGTGAGTGGATATCTCCAGGAAATATCATTTCTCTACTTGATGGAGATGAACATCAGTTTGTGGATATGGAATACTGATCCCCGCTTCATCGAGAGCCAGTTTAATCTTTTCATTGAGATCAAATTTTACACCCCAATAGTCTGCTGTATTCACCCAGGGACGGATGAAAAAATTTACGCTGCTATCGGCTAGCTCAGAAACCACTATCTGTGGAGAAGGTTCATCCAATATTCGTGGGTCAGCCTCGAGGATGTTCTTAAAAATAGCTTTTGCGGTAAGAATGTTGTCCTCATACCCAATGCCAAAAACCAGATCTAGGCGACGTGTAGGATTGGCATTAATATTTTGAATCACACCGGCTGTAATTTGACCATTGGGAACAATCATGCGTTGATTGTCAGGAGTAAGAAAAATAGTATTAAAGATACTGATGGTCTCGACTTTACCAGTAACCCCCCCCGCACTCACCACATCTCCAATTTTGAATGGCCTGAAGAACACCAGCATAACACCACTGGCAAAGTTCCCTAATGAGTCTTTAAGTGCCAAACCAACAGCCAGCCCTGCAGCGCCAAAAATGGCCAGGAAGGAGGTCGTATCTATTCCCAGCTGATCAGCGGCAGCCATAAGAACCACAACCATGAGGGCGTAATAGGCGATATTGTCCAGAAAACTAATGAGAGTTTCATCAACGTTCTGCTTTGTCAAAATTTTACCAAGCAGGGAAGCCGATTTTTTTGCCAACCACTTACCGACAATGAAAATGAGGAGGCTGCCCAAAACATTCCAGGCATAGTTTGTAATAAATTCTGTTATTTGCTTGATGATCTCTTGAACATCCATAACCACTCCCGTTCTAATTATTGTCTAAAACTACTCTACTCACCTGGTTCAGGGCTTGAATTCCCCATATCGACGGCAACTTTCCACTGGCCATCATCCTGTCTGGACCAAATATTCAGGTACTTACCATAACGCTTTTGTTCAACACCGTCTTCATCGTTGAAGCTCAGCACATATTTGCCCCAGGTCCAGCCCATATCCTCTGATTCGGACACCTCAGCTCGCTGGGGTTCCCAGGCTAATTCGTATTCTTCCTGACCAACCTTCATTTCCTGGTAGATCTGCTCACGTCCAATGACAGGATGCTGATTGTGGGACATTCCCATGGCATCCTCGGTGAGAAAATGATTGAAGGCCTCAGCGGCCCCTTTATCAAGGGACATCTGAGCAAATTGTTTATCCGTATTTAACAATCGACGTCTTTCAGTATCCAGATCATCTTTGATATTGCAACTTGAAATCATAACGGTAAAAATAATCAGGATTCCAAGAATTGAGCCTAGTGTTTTAGTCTTAGATCTCATTTTTTTACGCTTTGATGTCAATAATATCTTCTTGATTAGGAACCAGACACAGAAACTCAAAGGCTTCTGAACTTATGGTCTTGTAGCTATGGGGGATATTGGCAGGGATAAAAACCACATCATTTTTCCGAACGGTTATGGTTTCATCACCAATTACAACTTCAGCTTCACCACCAATGCAAAACTGCTCATGCTCAACTGAATTTGAATGTAATGGCATAAATCCGCCTGCTTCAATTACAAATCGACGCATGGCAAAATTGGGACCTTCATCATGAGAAATAAGAACCTGCTTGGAGGTCTTCTCTCCAGCGGCAATGGGCTCTAGTGGTAAATCCATCATATGTTTAACTGACATAGTCTTTCCTCATTATTTGAATTGAACAATTAACCCTATCGCGATAGATAATAATGCCACAATATCCTGGCTGCAACTGCGCGATGCGGTCGCCATGCTTCGGCCAATTCTTGAAATTCCTCTCCCCTGGGCCGATGATCCAAGCCCAGCAGTTTTTCAAGAGCTACTTCAAGAGCCAGATCTCCTCCAGGCCAGATATCGGGTCGTCCCAAAGCCATGAGGAGATAAATATTCGCTGTCCATGGTCCTATCCCGGGAAGCGCAGTCAGTTTTGAGAAGACCTCTTTATCCGATTCGTGGGTCAGGTTGTTAATATCCAATGATCGCTCCTGGATTGCTTGTGCCAGGATTCTGGAGTAACGAGTTTTCTGGCGACTATACCCAATCCGTAATAAAGCAGTATCATTAAGAGTTAAAAATGATTCTGGTGTTAATTCATCCAGAGTGGAATTGAGCTTGTCAAAACAAGCTTGTGCTGAAGCCAGGGAGACTTGCTGTTCCAGGATAATATGAATCAAGGTCGGAAAACCTGGTTCTCTTGCCCATAAGGGAGGCATCCCAAACTGATCAACCACAGATTTAAGATACCCATCCACATCGCAGAGTTTTTCAACCCTAGTGGATAAGCTGGCTTCGTTGAGCATGACTATCTTATTCATGTTCATATATAGTATTTCTCAGGTACTCCGGGGTAAAAAAAAGATGGCTCCATATAGGAGCCATCTCTGTGATATTTTGGAGCTGAATTAATCTTCAGGATTCAAAGTCACCTGAACCATTCGATCCATATCAAAGTATTTTACGGCTGCGGCCTGGGCATCATCAGCTGAGAAGCCTTCGATAAGCTCATTGAACTTCATAAAATCTGAAAGTTCACGTCCCTCACGGTAGTATACAGCCAGTGAATTCAACCAGTAGGAATTCTTCTGGATATTGATCTCACGTTCACGGCGTTGAGATTCTTTCACCTTATCAACATTCACTTGATCAGGGGCTTCCTTCATGATCTTGTTAATTTCAACCAGGACAGCATCGGTCAATTCCTGAACCCGATCAGGTGCACAACCGAAAGTTACATTCAGCGTGTATTTTCCTTGGGGCTCCTTAGACATGCTGGCCCATACACTGACACCATACACACCGCCCATATCTTCACGGAGAACCTCGCGCAAACGAATACGCAGAACTTGCATCATGGAGTACATGTCATAGCGATTCTGACGGGTATATTCAAATTTACCTGGGAAGACAATCCGGGTGCGACTCTTGGGTTCCACACCTCGTTTGACTTCTTTATGAACTTTTCCCTGAGGTGTCATGACACCTTCATCAACCCAGGTTTCATTTCTGCCTGTGGCAGGGAGTGAACCGAGATACTGTAAAATCAAGGGCAACATGGTTTCATTTTTAAAATTACCCACGAAGAGAAAAGTAAAATCGCCAGCATCCTGGAAACGATCATCATAAAGTTCTTGAGCTCTGTTGAGATCAACCATATCAAGTTTTTCAACGGTCATGGGTTGACGACGTGGATGATAGAGATTCATGGTTGCAGCAAGTGTATCACTATAAGCTGCTTCTGGACTGAGACTTTTGTTCTCCAACTGTGAGCGGAACTGGGTCATCAGGGCTGCAACTGCTTCTTCATCTTGACGACTACCTGTGAATTGCAGGTAGATCATCTGGAAAAGCATTTCAAGATCATTGGGTGATACTGAACCACGCAGACCTTCATAGAGGGCGTTGATATAAGGTGTGGTAGCTACCTCTTTACCAGCCATCAATTTTTGCAAATCCATGAGACTGAAATTTCCAAGACCACTATAATCCATCAATTTGTCAGCCATCTTACCAGTGATCAGATCCTCGTCTTTAAAGACCGAATATCCACCTGGACTGTAAGCTTGAAAAAGAATCTCATCATTTTTGAATTCTGTGGATTTTAAGACCACTTTTACACCATTACTTAGGCGGTATTCGTAGGTATCGATATCCTCATGATATTTTTTCTCTACAACGCTACCTGCTTTAGGAAGTTCTGAGATAAGTGGCTCAGTAGAAACCTGATCTACATAAGGATCAATTTTCAGAGTGGCGATGCTGGTCATAACTGCAGCCAGTTCAGCTTCCTCGGGAACGGAAACCCCTTCTTTTTCTGGTCCGGAAGCCATGACGACACGGTTTTCGTCTGTGATGAACTTCTGTGCCAGTGCGTTTACTTCATCAAGACCAATTCCAGGTATGGTTTCCTGGTAAAGTTGATACTCATAGGCAATACCTGAAACGGCTTCCTCTTCCAGAAAGTGACGAATCAGTTCTGAGGCATAACCACGGGATTCTTGTTTATCTCGCTCCTCATAAAGTGCTTCCATTGATCTGAGAACTGACTTTTTTGCTCGATCCAGCTCTGTTGAAGTGAAACCATGACGACGAACACGCTCTCCCTCTATGAGAACAGCTTCCAGTCCAGCTGGAATACCACCATCAACAACACCAGCACCGAGAGCAACCATTTGAGAGGTTCTCGCCCAGCCCCATTTGGTGGAGAAGGCATATAGGAAAGGTGCATCGGCTTTCTGGGATAACTCACTAAAACGAGCGTTGAGCATCTCATGGTAGGTCCGCTCAACGATATTTTCACGGTACTCTCCTGCAGTACGATCAACTCGTGCAGGATGCTTGAAAAGTATATTCACACTGGAGCGGGTGGCCTCTGGATCTGATGCGACTGCATAGAGCACCTCAGATTGCCCAGGAACATCAAAAACTGTTCGATCTCTGGTTTCAGTTGCCTTAGGAATAGCCCCGAAGAGAAATTTGATTCTGGCTTCAATATCAGCAGGATCAAAATCTCCCACAGCAACCACAGCCATGAGATCTGGTCTATACCAATCGTTATAAAAACGCCTGACACTTTCGTGACTTGCATTTTTTATTACATCCATGGATCCGATTGGAAGTCTATCGGCATAGCGTGAGCCTTTGAAAAGAACGGGGATTTGCTTGTCAAAAATTCGCTGACCAGCTCCCTGTCCCAGACGCCATTCTTCAACAACAACGCCACGCTCTTTATCAATTTCCTCACCTTCGAGACTCACTTTATGAGCCCAGTTTTCAAGGATTTTGAAACCTGTCGCCATCTGGTTGACGCTGTCAGTAGGAACTTGAAGCATATACACGGTTTCATCAAAACTGGTGTAAGCATTTAGATCGGGGCCAAAACGCATTCCAATGCCTTCCAGATAGTTAACCAGATCCTGTTTGGGGAAATCTTCAGTTCCATTAAAGGCGAGATGTTCCAGAAGGTGGGCCAACCCAAGCTGATCTTCATCTTCCATGATTGAACCAGCATTGATTACCAGGCGTAGTTCTGCACGATTCTCTGGCTTGCCATTCTGCTTTATAAAATATTTTAAACCATTGTCCAATTGTCCCTCGATGAGACTTGGATCTGTAGGCATCTGAGCATTTAAATCAATACCACTTTCAGCATCATCCTGACCTGTAAAAACACAGGCGGACATGAGTAGTGTGAGTGCGATCAGTAGTGAAAAAAGTGATCGTGAGCGGTGCATATTTATTTCTCCCTTATTCAATATCAAAAAATTGCACGCCATTATAATCCTAAACTGGTGGGAATGTTATGCTTACTTGCTTACAGTAAAATAACGCAGGAGACAATAAATCCTTGTTTCTGTCCTTGCGAGGAGTGAAACGACGTGGCAAACTCCAAATTCTTGGATGTCCGATGTCCGTGACAGCCGCACTTCGTTCGCGAAGACTAAACCATCTAACTGAGGGATGACTATTTAGATGCTATGGAAACAAGCCATTTGAACAAATCAATACCGATGATATCATTGATTTCTGATTCTGGATGCCATTGTACAGCCAGCAGTGGAATGGTTGTATCTTGGGGTTCCAATACTTCTATGAGACCATCAGCACTTCGGCCTGTGATATGTAAAGATTTTGGCACTTCTTTTATTGCCTGATGGTGTGCACTATTTGTGTCTACTACTGTTTGACCTGTTAGTTGGTGGAGGAGTGAACCCCTTTCAAGACTTACATCATGTCGAGCTTCAAACCAGTCTCCAATTCTGTGCACCAACGGCTTATTGACCTGAGCGGGAATATCCTGATATAGAGAGCCTCCTAAGAAGACATTGACCTCCTGCATTCCCAGGCATATGGCCAAAGTGGGTACTTTGTTCTCCCAGACAAATTCGAAAATTTGTTTATCGTGGTCCCCTCGACGTAAATGAAACGGTTTGGGCGTCAGCGGGTCTGGAGATTCTCCATAATATTTGGGATGTAGATCATCACCACCAGTAAGAATGATCCCGTCTAATTTCCGGATCAGTGTCGCAAGATCCTCTCGCTTTATAATGGGGGGTATTAAAACCGGGAGCCCGCCAGCCTTCTGCACGCTGTCCGTGTATGACTTACCCAGAATACTGCGATCCATCTCCTTGTGCTCATAATATGAGGGGCTAAGCCCAATCAGAGGTTTCATACTCTGCTTCCATTCAGATAAACCGCTTGAATCAAGCCTTCTGGAATTTCATCAACTGAATCAATATGTTGAAAATCAGGATCAAGGACCACAAAATCAGCTAGGTATCCAGCCTTTAAGATTCCCAGGTCATGTTCTCGGAAACCGGCATAGGCTGCCAGTCGGGTATGTGCTTCCAGTGAGTCATTCAAACCAACTGCCTCTTCCATATGCCATCCTGCCCGATGAACCGCTCCATGGATAGTGGCAATTGGATCAGCCGGTGATACTGGCCAATCCGATCCAAACGCCAGGACTGTACCACCCTGTTTTAATGACTGAAATGGGTAGGCATAGTCGCAGCGATCCCCTAACAATTTTTCAGCATAAAGCGAATCGTCAACACAATGCGCTGGTTGAACAGAGGCGATGATATCAAGTGATTTAAAACGGGATTGATCCTGAGGATGAATGTGCTGGGCATGTTCAATTCGGAAACGTCTATCCCTGGGACCATTTTCCTGAGTGACTTTCTCGAAGATATCTAAGACTTCGCGTACGGCTCGATCACCGATGGCATGGATCACACTCTGGTATCCCAATTTATCCGCCTCGGCAATAGTTCTATGAATCAGTTCCACATCTTTCCACTGACTATCATAAATACCAGCAGATTCAGGACTATCATCATAGGATTCCAGCATGAGTGCAGTATGAGAACCAAGACTCCCATCACTAAATCCCTTGAGGCCTTTATACTGGAAGAATTCATCTTCATAAATGCCTTCATGCAACAGGTCTTTCATTTTTTGCCACTCAAGAATTGGTGTATAGGCAGTTACCCTGACCTTCAGCTTCCCCGCTTTGGCCATCCTTTGTAAAAAGTGAAAGTGGTTCCTATCATGGATCATGTCTCCCACTGAGGTAACACCACGCTCCAGCAAATATTGTTGAGAAACCTCAAGGTTGTTCTGGAGTTCTGATTCAGTCTCTTCAGGAATTCTATTGAACACCAATTCCATAGCTTCTTCACGCAAAATACCTGTGGGTTCCCCCTTTTCATCGCGGTCTATAACGCCAGCTTGGGGGTCTGATGTCTCAGATGAAATTCCAGCTAACTTAAGAGCCGCTGAGCTGGCAATACCTGAATGCCCATCGTGTCGCGTAAGAATCATGGGATGTCCTGGTGCGGCCTCATCCAGCCAGCTTCGATGAGGAAGACTACCATCTGTAAAGTGATGCTCATTCCAGCCCCCACCCTTAAGCCAGGATCCAGGTTGACGACCAGATGCGAACCTTTTTACGATATCGATAAAACCCTTTTTGGAGGTGGCGTCTTGTGCCGGAATGGTGAGTAAAGTTTCTCCACCCCACAGAAAATGGACATGGGCATCAATAAAACCGGGCACTACAACCGCACCCATTAAATCGATGGCTACAGTAGTATCATCTGTATATTGTGAAAGATCATCTCCCACCGCCAGGATGGTTTTCCCCCGGGTTGCCATTTGAGAGACCTGACTGCGTTGATCATCCTGGGTCAGAATGATGCCATTGATATATAATTTTTCAGCTCTGTGCGTATTCATGAAAGTAAACTTTGACGTGCTTGGACCAGGGCTTCGATCCGCAGGGGATCAGGATCATTTTTCCAATTACCCTCCTGCTTGAAATAACTGCCTACAATAAAGGCATCTGCAACATCAAAGATATAAGAAAGCCCCTCAGGAGTCACGCCACTTCCCACCAGCACAGGTAGCTGTGCATTTGCATAGACACGACTCAGTTCTTCTTGATTGACTGGTTTGCCTGTATGAGTGCCAGTGATAATCGCACCATCACTGAGAAAAAATTCAGCAGCTTCAACTGTATCCTCAAGAGATACGTCAGAGGTCATAGCATGGCTGCTATGCTTTTTCTTGATATCGGTAAATATCATGATGTCCTCTGCTCCAATTTGTTTCCGAAAGCGAAGAAGATTACCTGCATCTGATTGGAGTAAGCCTTCATCAGCCATATGACCGAATACAAAACCCTCGGCTCGAATAAATTGTAATTCTGCTGCTTGAGCTATAGATAGAGCTGCTTGATTTGCCCCAGCCAGGATCTGGAGACCCAGGGGCAGGTTGGTTACCGCACGAACATCCGAGCATATTCGGGTGAGCGATGCAATAATTTCTGGTCCCACCTCACGATTCAAATAGGGGACATCGTGCATATTTTCCAGGGCTATGGATTGCATCCCACATTCGGTGAGAATTTTTGCCTCCTTGACAGCCTGGGCTGCAATTTCAGATACTGAGAGATGGTTTTGGGGTGTTCCAGGGAGAGCCTGGGCATGAATCATGCCTATCAGACTTTTATCCTGTTTAAAAATGCTGGAAAAATTTTCTGTATTCATATGATGAGTCCTGTCATTGTTTTTTGTCTGCCAATATAATGAGAGATGATGTGTTGGGAATCCCCCCGCTTGGGTCGCTCTATTATTTTACAGTGTTGTCTCTAAATAAATTTGCCTCGGTCGCTTTATTCCAAACCGCCTCAACCTTTCTTTAATCCCCTGTGCCTTGCTTGCTAAGGCCTCAAATTCTGGTCGTTCAATCTCTCCTTTTACAAGTACATCAATAATGGCTTCCATTTCGCTTATTTCATTCTCATCCCGGTCAATAATCTTGTCATTAAGCAGGATTTCTTTTTTGTTGATCTGGAGTTCATTCTCATCCACAAGTTTTTTGATCGAAGTTGCAGAGAACGTCGTTTCATGATGAATCCCATTCAATCTATCCGTTTCAGCTCTGAGGGTATGGAAGTCACAATACACCTGTTCTGTTTCAGTGAGATCATTGCTGATCATTTCGGTGATGATGATCAGACCCGTCGATTTGATTAATCTTTTTAGCTCAGCCAGAACAGCCGGTTTATCTTTGAGATGGTGGAGTGTGTTTGAAAGGGTGATGGTATCAAAATGATTGTTCTCAAGATTGAGGGGAAGGTTTTCATGGACAATGAAATCTACATTAAATGCTTCTAGGGTTTTCCTGGCTGTCTGAACTGATTCCGGGTTTATATCAACTCCAGTAACTGAATTGAATGAATCGTTATGATCGAGTACATATTTGAGAAATCCTCCATCACCGCATCCGAACTCCAGATAATCACCTAGATCAAGTTCCTGAATGTGCCTGGCGAGCGAGTGATATTCATTATACATGCTGGTTCCTTAACCCTCGAATTTGTTATCCCTTACTTGCATGGTATTGAATCATCTTATCGAAAAGACCGTTGAGATAAGGGTCAATCTTCTGACGCGCAGAATCAGCTTCATACCAGGCAACAATCTCCTTTGCACCCTGTTCAAAGGGAATCTCAGCAGAAAAATCCGGCACTAACGTCTTAATCTTTGAATTATCAAAGATCATGCTGTGAGACTTGTCCCCCAACAATCCCTCGGCAAATACTTGATCATATCTGGCGATGATATCTGACGGAATGTGGACCAGGTTTGGCTCAATACCCATGGCCGACCCCATATGCCTGAAAATATTATCCCAGGATAACCATTCATCTGAGGTGATGTGGTATGCTTCATTGATGGCTTCTGCTTTCCCCAACAGACCCACCAGGCCTTTCGCAAAATCCTTATGATGGGTGAGCGTCCAGACAGATGCACCATCACCATGTGAAATGACAGGAAGTCCCTGCTTTATTCGCATGAGTGTGGTGATCCCACCCTGGAGTGGAATGAGTGTTTTATCATAGGTGTGTGATGGTCGGACAATTGTGTAAGGGAAGCCTGTTTCCAGATAGGCTTCTCTCAGGCTTTCCTCAACAGCGATTTTTTTGCGGGCATATTCCCAGTATGGGTTGCTGAGTGGGGTCTCTTCAGTAATAGGTAGCCTGCTCGGTGGGGTCTCATACAGGGCTGCAGTACTGATGAAGACATACTGTTTGGTCCTGCTAGAAAAAATATCAATGTCATGTTGAAGCTGTTCGGTGGTGAAGGTGATCCAGTTGACAACAACATCAAATTGATGGTCACCAAGAGCTGTTAATGTTTCGTCAGAATTACGGATATCTGCCTTGATGGTCTTCACACCTGATACCGGGCGCAGCTCTGCGCTTGTCCCTCTATTCAGATGATACAGATCAATACCTCTAGATACAGCTAATTCTGAACAGGCGGAACTGATGATACCCGTTCCTCCAATAAATAAAACTTTCATAGCACCTCTTTTGTTGAACAGGTCAATTATGGTGACCCTTGGGCAGCTTTCCAAAAATGCCCCATAACCAATGATGAAATTTATGTAGTCCCCGGGGCTGGGAAAACATCAGTATGCACTCCCCATGGACAACCTCCATCTCATGCTCCTTACAATACTGAATCGCCTCAGGTGATTCTGACCCCTGCTGCATCCAGATTTTCATAATCCCTGCTGAATGTGCTTCCCGAACCAATTTTTCAGTCTGCGCTGGCGGGACCACATTTATCAACCCACCTACCTCAGCAGATAAATCCGCCAGGGACCCAGAGCAGGCAACACCATTTATTTCAGATGCTACAGGGTGAGTTATATGCAATTCATAACCCTTATTACAGAGCTCCTTGTATACCATATTGCCAAACTTATTGGCCTTGCTGGAAGCTCCAGCTAGGGCCAGTTTTTTTTCTGCCAGAAATGACTCAATAGGTGTTTGCTCAATCATTTTCCCCTCCTTATATATGAAAATATTATCGTCGTCTAATGGACTGAATAACCACATCCAATTTCTGGAGGAATTCAGAACGGTCTCGCTGAGTCAGCGGCGGTGGACCACCTGTAATTTCACCAGCCCCTCTTAATTCTGCCAGGAGATCCCGGGTTGCCAGGGTCTGACCAATATTATCATCAGTAAATCGTTTCCCAGAATTACTCAGCACCTCGGCTCCCGCAGTAATACAACGTCCTGCAAGGGGGATGTCTGCTGTGATAACCACATCACCTTCTTGCACATGCTCGACAATCCAATCATCTGCTTCATCAAAACCATCACCGACAACTTCCAGCTTAATTCGCGAGCTTTGTGGAACGCGCATTCTGGAATTTGATACAAGAGTGACCTCCAGCTGGTATCGGTCAGCTACTCGATATACTTCCTTTTTTACGGGACACGCATCAGCGTCTATATAGATGTGCAGCAATTAATTCATATCCTTCTGAGTTTGGGGCAATACACCTATGAGCGTCAAAGCTTCTCGGGTGATATCTTTTTGCTTTCCATAGTCTTCATTTGAGTTGATTTCAATATTGATAGCAAAGAACCAGACCTCGTCCTTCTTTATAACATATCCTACCCACCAGCCATGCTCACCATCTGTGCGAATCGCCCAACCTGTTTTTGCTAGAATTGTGTATTCACCTGTTTCCTCAAAAATCATGATTTCCTTCACCTGTGCAAGATGTTCTTGGTTGATGGGTAAATCATTTTTATAAAACTTTTTCAGGAAAGAAATTTGCTCCTCAGTCGTGATCCGTATGTCACCATCCAGCCAAAACTTAGTGAGTTCTGGACCTGTAATCATGTTTCCATATTCAAAATTCTTCAGGTATTGCAAATATTTCTCATTACCAATCCTCAGTGCAATATCCTGATAAAACCAAACACAAGAAACAGGGAATGCCGTCTTCATGGAATGGTCCTGATTCCATGCATCGACAAATCTTACTTCGCCATCCCAAAACAATACTTCTTCAGGACTCGATACGGCAGCTTCCTCAAGGGCAATAAGAGAATTCGGTATTTTAAAGGTGGAGGCTGGGAGGAAGGGGGTTCTTGCTCTTTCAGGGAATGCCTGATATTTCTTACTGCCATCCAGATTGGAGATGCCGATGGTTCCTGCTATACCCCTTTCCGTAAAAAGAGACTCCAATATTTTCTGAGAAGGCTGATCGGCACAGGAAACCAAAATTAACGTAGAAATCATCATGATAAAGCTCTTGGTGATGACTCGCATATGGATTCCTTTTCAAGTTTTCTTATCTGAGGTGAATCGCTCTAACTATCGAATTTTTCCTGCGCCAGGATGACAGCATCAACCATTTTGGGATCGTCGACTATCTGTTCATCCGGCTCTAGAAAGAGATCATGAACCTTGATTGCCATAATGGCTAATTGGGTCGGGTTACCTGGTAGTGCATCCGGAGGAAACAGTTTTGATTTGTGCGTCAAAAATGAAGCGGCCTTATGAACTGCTTTGTGTTCATTGATTTCATCAGCTTCTGAAAGATTAAATTTCCAGCGTTGAATCTGTTGCGTGATGAGGACCTTCTCTTTACCACTTATCTGAATACCAGTCGCTGGAAATATCCTGCAATCATAACTGCGGCAGGTCGCGGGACGGTGATCATAGATGGAACAGACCCCATCTCTCAGCATGGGACAGTGACCCTTCTCATCATATCCCATAAGCACATTCCCCTCAGGCAAACCAGGAGCAGGAAACAATAATTCATCTGGAATATGAGACAGGCTACTCAATTCGTCTGGTTTGATATGAATAAAATAGGAGGATCGGCAACAGGCATTGCATTCCCCACATGGTACATCGGTCTCAGCATCATTTCTCAACGCTGTGTGCGTGTCACTAAGCCAATTTGAGAAATTACCTGCTTCTAAGTCCTGAGGTTCTGGCATAGAATTTAGAAGGCACCCCACTTTTGTTTGCCTGGGATATAATAGGATGGTAGTAGAAAGCGAAACATCTTGGCTATACTACCTGCCCTATCTGCCTTCTCCTGACTTTCTTCCAACATCTTTTCCAATTCCTCACCAAAGGCATCATCAAAAAAGCCCTCAGCAGCTTTGGTTCGATCAGCTTCTGTCTTGAATTGGTTTCTTATTTGACCCAGTTCACCTGCATCCAGCCAAAAGCCGCCGCAATTACCACACTCATCTACTTCCACATCCCGTTTAATGCTCATGAAATGCTTCATCATGGTCACGCCGTTACATTTGGGACAGGGTCGTTTTTTTGTATAGTCGACTGAAACACCTGGATTCTTTTCAAACTGCAGTAGGGCTTCTCCGGCAGCTTCATGCCTCTCATCGACCCGTTTTAGCTCATAGTTATCGAACCAGAGGCCACCACAACCATTTTTACAGACATCAACTGTGATCTCACCAACTTTTGTTGCTACAAGTGTATTGGCACATGCCGGACATTTCATCTCAAACCCCTATCTTGTGTATTGATTTAACTATAATTATTCGATGGATAATTTCCCGTTTAAACCAGCGTATCAAAGCTAAAATTTTCTAAAGAGGATTAATCATCATCTCGATAAACAGTTTCTGGAGAAAATGCAGGTAAACAAACTGCAACATATTCGGCGCCTTCATCCCCAGGGGTACTATAACGTACCCACTCCCCTGGATCAGTGATAATTGATTGTCCCGCCATGACATCGTACGCACCACCAGTATATTCAACATGAAGTTGTCCCTTCAAAACCAAGGTTATCTCCATAAATTCTGGTCGCTGACCTGGTTCCACCCATCCGCCAGGTGCCACCATGCGAGCCACACTCACCTCGCCATGGTTCGAGTTGACATGACCCACGAATTCTTCAATCCGTTTAGGTTTATTTCCTGCAGATTCAATGATTGTCGGCGAATTTATTATTCTTGGCATATGGTAATTTACCCTCTCATGATTTTCGCGGGTTTAACGTTTTCTTAGCATTTTTCCAGGACGCTGTTCTGTGAATTCACCCTCTGACCGAACATTTTTCCCATTTATGATGACCCTGTCAAATCCGCTTGCCAGTTCATGAGGATTCTCAAAGGTAGCCATATCTTTTATATGATCCGAATCAAAGACCAGGATATCAGCAAAGAAGCCCTCTTTTATTAGCCCTCTTTTTTGCTCAACCAGACCAACTGTCATAGCAGGTAGTCCTGACATTTTGAAGATAGCCTCCTCAAGCGTCAGCAATTTTTTCTCATTCACATAATAGCGAATAACTTTTGCAAAGGATCCATAGCCCCGGGGGTGTCTCATGGTAGGACTTCCATCTGAGCCAGCCATGATATGGGGATCCAGAAATAGTCGATCCTGGAGCTCTTGATCCATAACAAAATAGGCTCCACTCGCCCCTTTCGGTCCTATGTCATCAATGAGTACATCTTCAAAAGATTTTCCCAATTCTGTGGCAACCTGCTTCAGTGTCTTTCCCGCCCAGGGGGCTGTTCCAAAAAGGGTGGCTTCGGGACCATTACGTTTGTTAATCCGCTTATGTAAATAGCTGGCCAGTTCATCACGTTGAGTGCGAACCACCTCCTCATAATTGAAGGGAGGTTTTGCCCAATCTGGAAAAACAATTCCAATACCTGTATAGCTTGCCAGATAGGGATACATGTCAGCAGTTACCGATACACCTCGCTGGCGGGCATCATGCATTTGCTGCAAGATTTCCTCAGCCCTTGCTCCACCATGTCCATAAACAACTTTTAAATGGGATATATTAACTGCACAATTTCCTCTTTCTCCCTGTTCGATGAGCTCGGCAATAGAATTTTGAACAACCTCATCGTCCTCATTACGTGTATGACTACTGATTACGCCAACTCTTTTCCCGACGGGCCTGGCGATGGCAATCAGTTCATTTAATTTTGAGAAAGACCCAGGTTGATATTCAAGTCCTGTTGATAGTCCAAAGCACCCGGCATTAAGTGCCTCATCGACCAGTCTGGCCATTTTCCTTCTGTCCCTATATGAAGGTTCTGGATCAAGTTCTACACCAGCTTGATTCCGAATGCTGCCATGACCAACATAGGTGCCAATATTTATTCCTAATGCGGCTGCATCCACATCATTCATCCATTCAGATATATTCTCACGACTAACCCCATCCTGCCCTAAAAAGATGGTGGTCACTCCCATGGCTGAAAAATTCTTGAATTCTGGTGTTCTTAATGGATTGCCATGGGCATGATTATCAATAAAACCTGGAGTCACGACCATATCGGTAGCATCTATGATTTGTTTTACTGTGATTGACTCTGGATCCACATCCCCGATCTGAACAATCTGCTCTCCCATAACCAGTATATCAGCTCGGAAACCAGGATTCCCACTACCATCAATGATAGTTCCATTCTGAATGAGGATATCATAGTTGTTTTTATCTGTCATAAAATCTTGCCCCCTGATCGTCATGATGGAAACCAGTGACGATGTTAGCACTATTTTCAAAAGTATTCTCATGAATCCCTCCCGGGGAACGCTTCAATCAGCTCTACGCAATGAATCGTCAGAAATATCCACTAGGGTGCGGATATCAGTATTTATTATTTCAACAGTAAAATTTTGTGTGTCGTAGTGAAGTTTCCCTGCACCAGTTTTACGAAATAAATTCCGGCTGAAACGTTACTTCCGGACTCATCCAAACCATTCCATGCGATAGAATTTTCACCACTACTTTTAACACCCGTCACCAACTTTTTTATTTCCCTACCGTTTAGGTCAAGGATGACCAGCTCTATAAATCCACTTTCAGGAAGCTTGTATCGCAAGATGGTTTCAGCATTGAAAGGGTTGGGATAATTATTAAGATAAAAGTTCTCCGGGACGACTTGAGTCACAATTAAATCAACGGTACCATTAGATGCACCGGGGCTTGGATTGTCAAAATTAACCCAGTCCATACCACCATCTGGAGATCTTCCATATGAAACATCTTGTTGCTGGGGACCAAAATTCAATGCATCAATTATGGTGAGTCCATCTGTATCGACCAGCGCTATAAACTCTCCATGTCGACTCAATTTAAAATTGCAATGCAGGTCGGCCTGCTCCTGATCCTCGTCACACCAGACCAGCAAATATCCGTCTGCCTCTAGTGCCACACCACCAAAAGGAAACATCCATTTTGTGAGATTAGTAGCATCATCTGTGAGATACATGCCACCTAGATAGATAGGTGATGAACCAGTATTAAATATTTCCAGCCAATCATCGTATTCACCTGCTGCATCAGGATTTGCAGTCACATTGTCCGCTAAGAATTCATTTATGCGCAAGGGATTCAATGAACTCCCTGGTACCTGGATGTATTCAAAATCACTGCGTGGATAAAGCATGTTTTGTCCATTCAGATCCACAGCACCAACCTGAAACCTGCCATGACCCAATTCACCCAAGGGAGGAATAACACCCACCCATCGATCTGATTCTTCAATGGATTGCGGGTTTTCAAGTGGTGTAAAATGCATTGGGTATGACATCACCACGTTCAAAACTCCAGGGTGATAGGCAATGGTTAAACTATCAATACCCACATCGCTAAATGCTGCCACGCTTACATATATACTATCATCTGGTCCAGGTATGAGAGGCCAGTATTGCAGATCATAAATAATGGGAGGAGCCGTTTCGTATACAAGCTGGTTATCTAATGATGCGTGACGTTCATTAGTGAACTGTTTGAGTCCCTTTTTGACATGCTGGTTGGCATAAGGGTTGTGTGAATAGGATTGGTGAAAATCAGGAATGCTAAATCCATAGTCCAACATTCTGAATGTATCAAGTTCAGCCCAGGGAGCAATAATTGCCTTCAGATTATCCAGATGTGATTCCCACAGACTTAGATCGGTGATATTATCTCGGTAATACTCCAGAATGTGTGTGTATAAATTTCGATACTGGGTATTGCCCATGATTTCTTCCATGAGTGGTCGAGAACCAGGACTATTGCCCTGGGACTCTTCGATGGTCATAAAGCTATATGGATTCACCTGAGTCCAATCCACATTAAACCAATCAATACCGAAACTATTGTCATAGTCATAGGGAATAAATCGAATCCGATCCAGTCTGGGATCATGATACAGGTAGTAATTGTTTCTCAGAAACCAGTAATCATCCCAATTACCCATAAGGACATTCATGGCAGCATATTTCAGAACATCTGGAACCACCAGTACCTGTTCCAACGAATCAGGTAATAGTGTAGGGGGGGTATCGTGAAGAATGGTGATCAATCTGGCTAGCTCACTATAATCATATTGATCTTCATTGGTTTTCAATTCGTATGGACGTGTTTCATCCTGATAAGGATGATAATCACTGGCGTTGGGTCCCCTATAAGTGAGATCTGCAGGCCAGAGGCATTTCCACAGATTTCCCGCATCATCTTCGAAATGATTTTTTAGAAATTCCTCATCAATATGCTCTACGGAAATGTAGAGACCGTAATAGACATCATTGATGTAAACGGCACAGTGGGCAGCTCTGGTGGTGGCCATACCATTCTTTTGATAATGATCCCAGGCTATTTTGCTACGCATAATGGAGGGGTCATTGTGCTCTCCATTCAGATTCAATTTTTCCACATCGTAAAATTTGCGTCCAGGTTCAAAAGTATTGAAGGAAAGCTTGAATGATTTTTTTTGGGCATTTCTTGAGGTGTTGCCCCTGAGGCGAAAACCAACATTTTCGATGGTTTCATCAATAAAAGCATTGCTGAAATGGACAGTTGAAAGGTGCATGGAGTCACTCTGCACATGGTCATACATCCAGATGAGACCCTCTGGTTCCATAGTTATTTCGATGATGGCAACCTGACTGTCATCGTATAGCAAATCAAGGTCATTGGCAGTCAGAATCAGAGGAAGCAGCAGGAGGAGTCTAATACTGATTTGCATGCCAATAATCTAGGCATGATCCTGACTTCAAAAACGATTTGTTCATGTGGATCAACAGATTCCGATGGTTGGAACGTTCCTAGCCATCAGCCGCAGGGCAGGCTAAAAGTTCCCGGGAGAAATTATGGTTTTACTTCGGTAAGATGAACTTTTCGGGCAGTGACAATTCCGATATTCAGTTCAAAACCTATAATGATGGCAAGGGCATAACAAAAAATCATCAGCATGATAATGGGGAGGGTTCCTATGGAACCATATAGTGCATTATAACGACTGAAATGATCAATATAGAATCCGAAGCCTGTGGTGATCAAAATTGACAGAGCGGTCGCCAGGCTTGCCCCAGCTGAAATGAATCTATACTGGCTTTTTTTGGAAGGACCCCAATAATACAAAAAGGAGTAGGCGAAATAGAAAACACCCAGGATGACAACCCACTTACCGATATTTACCATGTAATAGAGCCAACCTTGTATCATGAGTTCCTTGAGGACCAGGAAATCCATCAGTCGATGAGTAATGGTCATGAGAGAAACACCTATTGTGACCAGGGAGACCAGGGAAACCATAAGAATGAATGCAATGGCTCTTTGCATCAACCAACTCCGGCTTTCCTCAACATGAATTGAAACATTAAATGCATCGATGAGCGCAACAATGCCATTGGTTGAGAATACCAAAGCAAGGGCGAAACCAAATGACAATAAACCACCATGTTTGATGGTAATGATATCTTCAATGATCCTTTGGACCACCACATAGGTACTGGCTGGCAATATGGATTGGATCATCAGAAGCAAATCACTTTGGAAGTCATCAATGGGAATGAGTGGTATGAGGGTGAAGAGAAAGAGGATGGCTGGAAATACAGCTAAAACCAGGTTGAATGAGACTGCTTCCGCTCTTGAAATCACACGACCATCACGAATACCTCTAAAGAAAAATAAAAGTACATTAAAAACTGGAACCCGATCAAAACCAGGAAATGATACCTGCTTTGCCTTGTTTATGTAGGGAACTATCCAGCGAAACTGTTTTTTGTGATAAAAGTGATGCTGGTCATTCATAATTATTCGGAGAACCTACAAAATAAAATTCTGCGATCAATTTCTTTTAACAGTAGGGTAGGATATATCTAGAAGTTGTATTCCCGATTCAAGACCGCAGAGCGGGCTTCAACTACAGCGGCTTCCGCATTAAGCGTGATGGCTACGTAAATTTTTAAAATTGCTGAATATTCCTCAAGTTTCAAGATAGTTTCACTCTCTCCGTGCCACTCGAGATGTTTATCGCCCTCAGCCATCTTTTCCTTGTATCTTTTTATTCTGGAATCAATCCGTTTAACTACAATTCGCGTGTAATTCTGTCTTCGATAGATATCATGAAGTTCTTTCATGAGGCGATTGTCAAGCATTTGAGGATTAAGAAGAAAAAGGTCATTAATCTGGTCGCGCAAGGGATTGATCTTTGTGCCTTCTGTGGCGGCCTGGGCGTATAGTTTAGTCACTTCATTGATCAACCCGATGGTCTTTTCAGAAATTCCGCTCACCCTATAATGTTTCATCTCCTCAAACCATTTTAGTTCGGAGCTTAAATGGTCAATGGTTTGTTGCTCAAAATGGGGAGCAATACTACGGATTAATGTGACCAGATAGTTCATGTTGTCTATGAGCTGAGCCCGCAGACGACTACGCTTTTGTCTGGTACGTAGAACGGATTCAATGATTCTCACACTTAACCATACTCCCAATAACTCTGTCCCGATATTGGGGACAATGGATTCCATAAAAATTGCTTCGGATTCCACGCCCTCCAGACCATTCATATAGTAAATCATCAAGCCCAGACCGATCCCGAATACGGGAATATCAATAAACGACCAACGGAAAAACCATTTTTTTAACAAATCCATTTTTAAACCATTATTTTAATATGAGCATTTTACGAACCCCTGAATAGTACTCCGTGTCCAGTCGGTAAACATATACTCCACCGGCTAAATCACCTGCACTGAATGTAATCTCATATGAGCCTGAGTCTTGATGATTCTCAACCAGTGTGATTATTTCACGCCCCAGGATGTCATATACTTTGAGACTTACATTACTCTCTTGTTTAAGGTCATAGCTAATCGTTGTATTCGGATTGAATGGATTGGGATAATTCTGCCTTAATACGAATTTCTGTGGAATTTCAGGTTCATCTTCAATGTAGGGATAGAAATATTTTAAGATATCATCAACTCTAGCTCTCCAGAATCCCCAATTATGTCCCTCGGGATATTCAGCCCAATTGAAGGTATAGCCTTTGTCCAGAAGTATATCTCTCAACGATCGTAAATCCACATGTATGGGGTATTCATAGGTTCCCCAGATTGCATAAAATTTAATGTTTTTGTGAGGTCCATCTGCCAATAGTCTAAAAACATCATAGTATGGGCGGAATGCAGCCGAGTTGAGGCCACAATTGCCAAAAATATCTGAATACTGATACGCTATATAGGCACTAATGTTACCTCCATACGAAGGTCCTATAACCAGGCGTCCTTCAGGACTCTCAATTGTATTGTATAGGCTATCAATATGTGCGGTTAGGTGGGTAGCAAAAAATTCAGCATAGGTGTCCTTATGATCTGCTAAATATTCCTGGCCACGATTATATGGATTTACATAAACTGAAATTACCGGTTCGATTTCTTGATAGAACACAAGATTGTCAATGATGTTTTTGGCTCTTGCTCCATTAGGGCTCAAGTATCCATTCCCATCCTGGAAATAGACGACAGGATATCCGCCTTCTTTTAAGGAATCATACCCTGCAGGCAAATACGTATTTATACGATAGGTCTTATCAACGCCATTGGCGAAATACTCTAGCTGAATCGTTTCCAATTGACCATCAGGCACAGATTCTATATCTTCAATCTCCCAAGGGTGCACGTAGTCAGGCATAGCCAATTCAGATGCAGTGCTTATAAATCCTGTGGCAGGTCTAGGATTTTCACGGTCCCGCACAAATTCACCCTCAATTAAAAAGGCATAATCAAACCGGGCATTTGATTCAAACACTTGTTGGTAATACCATAGTTTAGTGCTGTCTACATGATGGATGGGTCGTTTGAAACTTGCAGACCAATTATTGAAATCACCACCGATGGCAACGTTATCTGCATTGCTGAGGTGAATAAATGTCACCAGTGAGTCATTAATTATAGGGATGGAGCCCTGGCGGGCTTGGGTCATGAAACTGTCGATAAGGGATTGTTTATCTGGCGGACTTGAGACAGTGTCAAGGGTTGCTAAAAGGGATTCAAATGGCGTCTGAGGAAATAGGCTCTGCATGCAGAACATCAAAAAGATCACTCGTAATAAAAGGTTCATTGCTTCCCTCTATATTCAAGCCCCCTTTTTATGTTTGTCTATACGCTCAAATTTGACACAAGCTGCCGGATCATCGGTTAATTATGCTAGTGCACATCGTAAATACTGCCACCAATAAACTCTCTAAAATGAGAGGTCTCAGGGATGGGTGATTCATCAACAACAGGAGTGACCGACTCAAGCATTTCCCGAACCCTTTTTGCTCTCAGATAGGCATCTACGCGACGAGGATCATCCTTATAGTCCTGCTCCCATTCCTTAAAATGTTCCAGTAGTCGATTTCGCATCACCGGTAATTCGTAGGGAACGGCTCCATTGATGACATAGTCCGCCGTCGTGATATAGGGTAGGATGTTTCGTAGCTCTGCATTGCGGACATAATGCCAATGTGTCAATGTTTGACGAGGGTCATAAGCACGATGCTGTTCATCCCGAATCATGCGACGCATGAGTCTTAAATCGGTCCAGCGAATAAACTTCCCATTGACTCCCTTCATCTGAAGCAGGGTTTCTATATATACTTTGAAGACCGTGCTCTCATCGATGCCATTGAGCATGTCACCATACAGTCCGTGAAGACTATCGATAAGAATCACATCCGTGGGTTTGATCTTCATGGGAATCTGTTCCAATGTTCTGGTGCCCGTCTTGAAATCATAAGATGGTGTCATTACTTCTTCACCGGCCAGCAGTTGTTTGATGTGCTGGTTGATGAGAGGTAAATCCAAAGCCTGGGGTGTTTCAAAATCATGATCACCAAATTCATCAACAGGATGCATGGCCAGATCAAAAAAGTAGTGGTCAACATTCAACTCAACCAGACCCATGCCTTTCTTTGATAGGTAATGGGCCAGCTTGCGGGTGGTCGTGGTTTTTCCTGATGAGGATGGACCAGCGACGACAACGATTCTAGTATCTCCATCACGTTCCGAAATAAGTTCAGCTGCTGCTTGCACGTCATATTCGTAAGCTTCATCTGATTCCAGACAAATCTGGGGAAATTCACCCCTGGCGATACGTTGGTTCAATTTTTCAACGGAATTGAGATCATGGTCTGAGGCCCAAACCAATACCTCATAAATCTTTTGATAGGGTATATTCCCTGTATGGACTGTGCTTTTGCTTAGTTTAGCTTTACGTTTCTCATTCTGGGTGGCACGGTAAACAATGAAATGTTTGGCTACAGTCGCATGACCTTCTTCAATGAGAACCTTCTCCACAATATCCTGGATCGCTTCCACCATGGGCGGATGTTCAACAGAATAGTTTTCACAGATAATACCTTCAATTATCAAAGAGAGTTCATCAGCCTTGTCTTTGTCACGTCCGCCTACTGCAACAGCCGCTCGATAAATAGCATTGCTGATACGTTTGCGGGAATAAGGAACATAGGTTCCATCACGCTTAAAGACGTGGGTCAGATTACAGGCTTCACTCATCATTGTCACCAAACTTAATATCATCACTTAATTCGTTGACATCATCCTCTGAAACAGGGAAATATTTAGCAAGATTTTCACCGAGCTTTTGAATTCCTGCCAACAAACCTTCACGCATGTTGCCCTGGGCAAATTGAGTTCTCATCTCATCCACAGTTGCTTCCCAAAAATCTGCCGGGACCTTTTCGTGGATACCCACATCACCATATACTGCAAATTTTTGCTCAGAGAGAAAAAGAACTATCAAAGTCGCGTTGCGCTCTTTGGTTTTATGAAGTTTAGCTTTTTCGAATATTCGCTTGGCAGTTTTGTAAGGTTGATTACGCGAAGTGGTGTTAAAACTGATGACTATCTCACCACTCGTGCGACCTTCAAATGTATTTATGGCAGCAGATACGTCTTGCAAATCCTGATCACTAAATATCTCTTTTGCCAATTTTTCAGCTTTACTCATACAGCCTCCTCAGAACGACATCAATAATCGTCAGTGATGTCCTTACCTTGTTTCTTACTGATCACCCGGAATTCATCCATATTCTTAGATTCATCCTCGATAATTTCAACTTTGATAAAATGCTGCCACTGGATGGAACGCACGACATTCTTGCGACCAGATCTTAAAAATTTTGCTAACTCAGGATTGACAACCAGTTGAAGTCTAAATTCACGTTTTTTAGAATGAAAACGTCGGAACCAACCTTCGATTTGTGTGGTAAGGGCTGCCTTTGACATGATGCGACCACGTCCCTTACAAACAGGACATTCTTCAGTCGCTGAGAGTAATAGGCTGAGACGAATGCGCTGACGGGTCATTTCCAGAAGACCAAAATCGGAAATGTAGCTCACTGCTACTTTAGCCCTATCTTTTCTCAACTCGCGACGGAGTTCGTAATAAACTTTCTTTTTATTGTCCTCGCGGGACATATCAATAAAGTCAATGACAATTAGTCCACCCAAATCTCGCAGACGTAATTGCTGGGCAATTGCACGGGCTGCTTCCAAATTGATTTTTACTGCATTAGCTTCATGATCCTTACGGCCAATAAATTTTCCAGAGTTTACATCAATTGACACAAGGGCTTCAGTTTGTTCGATGACAATGGAGGCCCCACTCTTCATACCCACTTTCCGAGCCATGGATATGTCGATACCCTTCTGGACATTGTAGGCATCGAACAGGGGTAATTTTTTATTGTAGTGAACCAGGCGATCCAGCAATTGTGGAGCAGCACCTTTGAGGTAACTACTAATCTGTTTATACATGCCCTTGTTGTCTGCGACAACCTTTTGGACATCGTTGGTAAACAGGTCTCTAATGAGACTTGAAACCGTCTCCATATCTTTATAAACAAGGACAGGACCTGGTTTACTTTTCACCACTTTCTCCATACGTTTATAGGAGTCCATGAGATTGTTTAAATCGGCACCCAGGGTTTCATCATCTTTGCCTTCAGTGACGGTTCTGGCAATTAAACCAAATCCTTCAGGTTTCATTTCCTGACAGCTGCGACGCAGACGGCGACGTTCATAATTATTGTAAATTTTGCGGGAGATACCGATTGAGTTTGAATTGGGCACCAAAACCAGGAATCGACCAGGCAAAGATATGTTGGTCGTTACTCTGGCACCTTTACCCATATATGGTTCTTTAATTACCTGGACAAGAATCTGTTGTCCTGTCTTTAATTTTGGCGCATTAGGTCTTCTGTGATCGTGGCGATGGTTCTGGTTTCTTGATCGACCACGGTTACCTCGTTTTGGCTTGGCATCCTCATCATCGTCGTCATCCTGATCCAGGAGAAAGGACTCACCTTCCACCTCAGAAAAGGGTAAAAATGCATTGGCTCCAATACCGATATCAACAAATGCAGCCTGCATTCCAGGCAAAACATTCTCGACCACACCCTTGTAGATATTGCCAACTATCCTGATGTTTTCGGGTTTTTCCACATAAAGTTCAACCAGGACGTCATCCTCATGGATGGCAATCCGTGTTTCCTTATGCGTTTGGTTTATAAAGATATCCTTCTTCATTTCAATTCCTTAGCTATGAATTGAACCGGTAAAAGAAGAAGGTTGAGGCATTTGCTCTCAACGGGGAGGTCATTCATTCTCTTTGAATGAACCTTTCACAAAATTTTTTCTGCGCTTACTCTGCTCGAGCGGACTCTCTTTAGTCCTGTTCTATCTGATCTTGCGCACTATCGATTCAGAAGTATTCTTAGGAATCGATTAAATTCTTTTACCAATTCTGGTTTTAGCAGTCTTATGAGCTGCTATTAATTCAGGTGCATCTAAAGATGTTCACCTGTTTTGCAGTCGTAAAAAGCGTTTCCCTTGCTTGGGTTGATTTTTATGTAAGCGGAAACGTAATGACCTGACAGTAATCCTTCAATAAACAGATTTTAGAATATCCCACCGATCTAGACCTCAATGTTTTCAGGCTGCCGGGGTTGTCAAAAGTGACAAACATGGATAAACCGCTATACAGACGGGAGGTGTGGATCTGTTCAGGTTCTTTTTACAACGGTACTCACCGATCGTCGACCAATCACCCTGTGAAGTTCATGAAAACAGCTTCTCTTTTGACAGTGTGTATTGGTAGGCTTTCGATCGGAACTTCAAAAAACGCGGGGAGAAATTCGTTTAATCGGATTCCCTTCCCGTTTTGGACCAGGGTGACAACCTCAAGGCTATTACCCTTTATTTCAATAGACTGAATATATACCTTTATATCCAGGGATATTACGCGCTGTTTTCGCTCGCGTTTAATATACACATTATTCTTCTGTTCAAAGTTTTGTTTCAATTTCTCAAGGGACATTTCATCAGGGATTTCTTCCAGTAGGATTTGTTGCTTAATAGCTGCAATCTGACTTGTTACTGACTCAATACGGCCCTTGTGCCACTCCACTTCAAGCACAGCCACTCCAACTGGCAAATATGTGTTCAAATCATCGATAATTGATTCCACCTGATGAAAGAGGAGAATATCCATGTACTCGGCGTCAGAGGTATAGCCAAGTGGCAGTGCAGGTCCACTGGATATCTTGGGACGACTGTTGAAACCCTGCGAGAAGACAACCGGCAATCCTGCCAGACTGATAGCACGCATAAATGAATTTTGAACATCCAGATGACCCAGATAACTGGCCATACCGGCTTTCGAATATTTTAAACGGGCAGTGTGCACTGGTGTGGTATTCAATAATTCAGGCAATGGCTCTTTTTCAGGTGCCACATAGGGTTCTGGTTTGATCGTAGACTCTCCTACGGTACCATCTTTGACAACTCGCATAATGAGCTCGTCGAAATCACAAACACCACAAGCCAAACATCCGTCACGACAATCAATTACAGTGGCTTCTTGGTAGGCTTTACGTTTTTCTCGACGGAGGAATTTTTTCAGGATTCCATTATCTACCAGATCCCATGGCAAAACAGCCTGGTCATCGCGGGCTTCCAGATAGTCCTCATACTGGAGGCCGGCTGTCTCAAAGGCTTTCATCCAACGATCATAACGGAAAAAATCACCCCAGCTGTCAAAGCGGGCACCTTCCTGCCAGGCTGCAAAAATAGCTGCAGAAACCTTGCGATCACCTCTGGACAACACACCCTCAATCTCAGAATATTTAGGATCCCGATAAGAGGCGCGTACATTTTTGTGTTTCAGATTATCCATGAGGAAATCAATCTTTTCACGGATGACTTCCTTGCTATCCTGAGCTTCCCACTGGAATGGAGTTTCCGGCTTGGGGATGAAAGTAGAGAGCGTCACATTGATTTTAATTCTGCCATAGGGGTTAGCCATTTTCCGAACATCATTGATGAGATCAACAATGCCCTGTAAATCAGCCTGAGTTTCAGTGGGCAGACCCAGCATGAAATAAAATTTGAGCGTTTTCCAACCACCATCTAGAGCAATTTGAACAGATGAGTACAAATCTTCATCACTAATCAGCTTGTTGATAACGCGACGCATGCGCCAGGTACCAGCTTCAGGGGCAAAGGTTAGACCTGATTTCCGCTCCTCTGAGGCAATTGATGCAATTTCCTTGGTAAAGGTATCAAGACGCATGGATGGAAATGATACAGACACCCTGTTTTCTCTTAGATAAGGTTTCATCCCTTCAACTACTTCAGTGAGACCAGTATAGTCACTGGTTGAAAGGGAGAGTAGAGACATATTCTTTTGTCCCGTGTTGGACAGCGTTGTCTTGGCAGACTCGATTAGTTCTTCCGGTTTACGCTCACGGATGGGTCGATAAACCATGCCTGCATGACAAAAGCGACAACCCTGTGTACAGCCACGCATGACTTCTACTGCAAATCTGTCCTGGGCAGTTTCAACAATTGGCACTACGGGTTTCGTGGGATAGTTGGAGGCTTCGAGGATTGGTATTTTTGCACTTTTTACTCGATCTGGTGCGCCCTCAAAATTTTTGGTAATCGCTACTAGTTTGCCATCCTTATCAGATTCAAAATCGTAAAAGGCCGGTACATAGACACCTTCGGGCATTCTTGCCAGGTCTTCTAAAATTTCCCGACGTGATCGACCGACACGACGACCTTCACCAATGCGTCGGACCAGATCAACCACCTGCTCTTCCGCATCACCAATAAAGACGAGATCAAAAAAGTCAGCTACAGGTTCAGGATTGTAAGCATTGGTTCCACCAGCAATAACAAAAGGATCGTCTTCACCCCTGTCTTTTGTCCAGATAGGGATATCAGATAAATCCAACATGGTCAAAATATTGGTATAGAGGAGATCATAGGGTAGTGAGAATCCTACAATATCGAAATCCCGTAAATGATGTTTGGATTCAAGACTGTGCATAGGAAGGCCATGCTCACGCATGAGTGCTTCCATATCAGGCCAGGGGGCATAGACCCTCTCTGCTGCAATATCTGCTTCTCTATTCAGGATATGATATAGAATCTGGAAGCCATTATATGGCATAGCCGTATCATATACATCTGGGAAAGCCAATGCAATACTGGCTCTGATCTTGTCCCAGTCTTTGGTGATTATATTGTGTTCGTTCCCCAGATATCTTCCGGGTTTGGATACTTTTGAAAGTATCCGCGTATGTAAAATATGTTCTATTTCTTTGGGTTGCACCCCAATAATCCTTTCATCAGCCCCCAACTAAGCCCGTGATTATAATAGTCTTTTTACAAGAAACCATCTTTTCATGGTTTAGTTGAGTATTATCAATTCTCTTTTTACCTGAGAAAGCTGGTAATACAAGGAATTTTGAACTTTTCCTGTTATGTTTAGACATCAATTATAACTGGGAGGTATCAATGAACACAAGTGAAGAAAAAGCATGGGTCAAACTGCGAACTGTTGAAGGTGATATTACTGCTGAAATGCTCTGTGGTGCCTTGAAAAATGCTGATATTCCCTGCGAAATAAAACGCAGTATGCTGGCATCTGGGCTGGGGGCTCATTCAGTTTCCCTGGCAGGAAATCAGGCTACTCTTATGGTCCCGGAAGAAAACCTGGAAGCGGCTGAGGCTGTTTTAGAAGCCATTGATTTTGAGCCTGAAGGGGAATAGGTAGCCTTTCTCTATAAAAACATTTTCACTCCTCACAGATGGGAATCAGGTTTAGAAATATTATCCATAGAGATGACTCATCTCTATATTGCACCGATATGAGAACGAAGTAAAAGACGAAAGCTGCATCATGCCTCAAAAAGTTCAACGCGTAAAAGGTGTAAATGACATACTCCCCCTAGAAGCAAAACAATGGCAGGCTTTAGAGCACATCGTCAAGCGAGTGATGGATCGTTATGCCTTTGGTGAGATTCGACCTCCTATCTTTGAAAAAACAGAATTGTTTGCCCGTGGCGTAGGTGAAGACACAGATATCGTTTCCAAGGAAATGTATTCTTTTTCAGATATGAGCAAGTCTTCTCTGACCTTGCGACCTGAACTCACAGCAGGCGTTGTACGCTGTTATATTCAGAATAATCTTCAACAAATTTCACCAGTACAGAAACTCTGGTACGAAGGACCTATGTTCCGTCAGGAACGTCCTCAAAAAGGACGCTATCGTCAATTCTGGCAATTTGGAGCTGAAGCCATTGGCTCGCCCAATCCTGAGCAGGATGCCGAGATGATCGCCCTGTTTTACGCCATCTTGAAGGAACTGGGCATTGAGAAGTCAGTCACTCTAAAAATTAACAGTGTCGGTGATGGCGAAAGTCGGGCACTCTATCATAGCGCCCTTCAGGAATATTTAAGACCACATCTAAGCTCGCTCTCTGAAACCAGCCAAAAGCGTTTCGAGTCAAATCCGTTGAGGATTCTAGATAGCAAGGCACCAAATGACAAAGAGCTTGTGAGGGATGCCCCAAAAATTCGTGAGTGTCTCAATGACGCTTCCGCGACCCACTATGCTGAAGTTCTGAGAATGCTAGAAGCTATGGATATTCCATATGTTCAAGACGATTTACTGGTTCGGGGACTGGATTATTATACTCACACCATTTTTGAATTCACCAGCGATGCCCTTGGTGCACAGGATGCCATTTGTGGCGGGGGTCGCTATAACGACCTGGTCAAAGAACTGGGTGGACAAGATGTCCCTGCCATTGGTTGGGCCTCGGGAATCGAGCGACTCCTTCTGGTTGTGGATGCACTACAGCCATTGAAGGCCGATTCAGGGTTAGACCTTTTTCTTATTGTACAGGGAGAAGACTTGAGAGTGAAAGCCTCAAAACTTATACATGAATGGCGGAGCGCCGGACTTAACTGTGATTTGGACACCCTTCGCAGAAGCATGAAGGCACAGATGCGTGAAGCCAACCGACAGGAAGCACGCTTTGTCGCTATCCTGGGTGAAGATGAGTTTGGCCAGGGCATCGTCCAGCTCAAGAATTTCGAAACAGGTGAGCAGGAAGCTGTTGCATTTCATGATGTGGTTTCAACGATCAATAAAGCGCTGTTATCCTGAGCATATCGATGATTGTTTTTTAAATGAATTCGCCTCCATCTCTGCTCACAAACGCCCAAGCCTCAAGTTACAGAGCGCTTAAACGGACAAAAATTCGCAAACAGGAGAGTCTTTTCCTGCTTGAGGGGGTGCGACTGTGTGAAGACGCTCTTAAGTCGGATATTGAGATCCTTGCCTGCATCACTTCAAAGAATTTTAACAGGTTTTCTATTCCCCCTGATGTAAAACATTTTGAAGCAACTCCCGTTCAAATCGAACAAATATCGGATAGCAAAAGTCCCCAGGGTATCATCTGTGTGGCCCGTATTCCTGAGGCCCCAGAAAAACTGGATACTGAAAACACGAAAATTCTCCTGGTACTGGATCGCTTGTCTGATCCTGGCAATATGGGTACGATCTTCAGGTCGGCGCTTTGGTTTGGTGTCCAGGATATTCTTCTGGGTCCAGATTGCGTAGACCCCTATAGCCCGAAAGTTGTTCGCGGCAGCATGGGAGCCATTGGCAAATTGAATTTGCATGCTTCTGCTGATCTTTACTCGAGTGCTGAGGATTGGAAAGCCGCTGGCGGTGATGTGGTTGCGTTGCATATGCAGGGTACACCACTTCACACATTCAAACATGAGAACCCCCTTTTTCTCATTGTCGGCTCTGAAGCACATGGGGTTGATCAGGAGTTACTATTACTATCAACACCACTCTCCATCGAGAAACCGGGAGTTGGTGAATCTCTCAATGCTGCCATGGCTACAGGCATCGCTCTATTTGAGCTCAGTAAACCCTAGCTGTATAACCGCCTCAACATAGAAGCTTCATGGAACATCGTCTTGGTATCAGACTTCAATCCATATATATTGGCTGGCCTTGCCCGAATGGGTAAGGGAAAGTATTGAAAATTACAGAGATGGAGCCGGCGGGAAATATACTCCCATTCAAAAAGCTATACCGGCACAATTAGATTATAAAATTGACCGTGTTTCCTACACGTTTGAATTGAAAAAGGATCAACAATGGATTTTCTTAAACCTCGTGACATGGTGAAAACACTCATGGCGCTTTTCGTGCTGGTATTCACCTTTCTGATCTACCTGGACACCATGGCGCCGACGGTTTCGTTCTGGGATTGTGGCGAATTTATCGCTGTTTCACACACCTTGAGTGTTCCTCACCCTCCTGGCTCACCGCTTTATCTTTTACTAGGTCGCGTCATTTCAATGCTACCCATCACAGGTGGCGCAGCCCTTGATCCGATACTGAATGAGCCTCAGTTCCACAATATTGCATATCGTATCAACCTTTTATCACCCCTGGCGACTGCATTTGCAAACATGTTTCTTTTTCTCATTATCGCACGCCTGGTCGTGGAGTGGCGTGGAAAAATCAAAGATGCATCTGACAAATGGATCGCCTATGGTGGTGCTCTGGTAGGGTCTCTCACCATTGCCTTCTCAGATAGCCATTGGTTTAATGCTGTGGAGGCAGAAGTCTATTCCATGAGTATCTTTTTCACTGCCATTGTAGTGTGGCTGATTCTCAAATGGTCTGAAAAAGTAGATGAAGGTGGAGCTGGTTCCCGCTATATCCTGATTATTTCGTATATGATGGGTCTGGCCATATCGGTTCACATGCTCAATCTGCTCACCATTCCCTTTATTGCCCTCATCATGTATATGAAACTTAATCCCAAAGATGATGGTGTTGAGATGATGGTACATGTGTTAGCAGTTATTGGAATTATGGCTGTTGCGCTCCTCATTGGTATTGAAATGGCCTTGCCTGCCACCTCTTTGGAATATATGCGTCTATCTGCAAGTGATTTGAGCTCCAAGCTCATGGTTCTCGGAATAGTTTTTGGCATTATTGCTGGTGGTGGACTTTGGGGACTCTCCCAGGCTTTTAAGGGTGAGCGACGTAGCCGCTTCTGGAAACAGGTCGTGCTCATGGGAGCCGCAGGTGCTTCGTATCTAATCATTTATCTTGGAATTATTAAGGGTATGCCCAAACTGGCCAATATCATGGGTGGTATCCTGAACACGGACAATGCTGTATCAGCTATTGGTGCCACATTCACTGTCAGTATTCTTATCCTCATGGCTCTGATCTTTTTTGCACCATCCATATACCGCGCCCGCGCTACTGAGATCAGACTGTCCGTGATGGCCCTACTCATGGTGCTGGTGGGATTCACCTCCTATGAAACCATCTTCATTCGCTCAGCTCAGAACCCCAATATTGATGAGAATGACCCTGAAACTGTTTCACGGGCTGTCTCCTATCTGGAACGTGAACAGTATGGAAGTTATCCCATGTTTTACCGTGATCGTTGGGGTGAATCACCGCTCAATAGAAATACTGCCACTCCAGGACGTGTTGTCAAAGTTAAAAGCACCGGTAAAATTGGTGAGGTTATATCAGTAAATGGAGACCAGGTTGTCGTAGGTGTTGGGGGTCGTGACATCAATCAGCGCATGAACAATTTGAGTGTCATTACCAATGGATATCGATCAAATTCAGAATTTTTCTGGCGTTATCAGATTAACCATATGTATATCCGCTACTTCAAATGGCAATTCTGGGGTCGCGAAGGAGACAACTCCGATATAACACAACTCTGGGCTATACCATTCCTGCTGGGACTGGCAGGTCTTGGACATCATTTTTCCAAGGATTCACGGCGAGCTTTTGCAGTGCTGGCTCTTTTTATGCTGACAGGGTTTGCCATTTTGCTCTACCTCAATCAGGATGATCCCCAGCCTCGAGAGCGAGACTATTCGTATGTGGGGTCATTTTACGCCTTTGCGATCTGGATTGGGATTGGAGCTGCCGCAGTATTAGAGAAGCTCAAAGATTGGCGCAAGGACTCACCAGTATTCTTTGGTTCAGCCATTGCTATTATGTTGCTGGCCGCTCCTGCAAACATGCTCAAGGCCAACTATCATACCCATGATCGTTCCGGTAATTATGTGGCCTGGGAGTATTCCTACAACTTGCTCAACACCTGTGAGCCAAATGCGATCATTTTTACAAATGGTGATAACGACACCTTCCCCCTCTGGTATTTACAGGAGGTAGAGGGTATTCGCAAAGATGTGCGTGTGGTTAACTTGAGTCTTCTGAACACACCCTGGTACATCAAACAGCTGAAACATATGGAACCCAAAGTTCCCATTAGTTTAAGCGATGAGGAAATTGAAAATCAGGGTCTCTGGAGATGGGAAGAGCGGGAAATGACACTTCCTGGTCCAACAACCTTTGGTGATAATCCAGAAGCTGGATCGCTTGAAAAGGGATCGGCTGGAATTACATGGAATCTACAGCCTACGATCTCGCGTCAGAGAAATCAGCAAACAGGCAAGCTCATGGGTGGTCTCAGAGTGCAGGATATCATGATCTTTGACATCATGCGGATGAATGAGTGGAAGCAACCTATTTATTTTGCTGTTACTGTTTCCCCCAGCAATCAGATAGGTCTGGGTGATTTCTTGCGCATGGATGGACAGGCTTATCAAGTGATGCCATATAAGGTAGGCTTGAGTATTGATGTGGATGTCATGTATGACAAGATCATCGATACCTATCGTTATACCAATCTGGACGATCCAGAAGTCTATTATCCACCAAATGTCCAGCGTCTCCTGCAAAATTACCGCAAGGGTTTCCTGCAGCTCGTATATGAGTATGGTCTTGAAGGCGATGAGAATCGTGAGAAAGCATTACATGTTCTCCATAAAATGGACGAACTGGTTCCCGATGAAACCATTCCAGTAACCTATATGGATCTGTATCTTCAGATTGCCCAGATGTATTATCAGCTTGATGATGATTCCAGCGCCTATCGATACATGGAAAACGCATTTGAGAATGGTCGTGAGGAATCACCAATTATGGATCGGATTAAGGTTGCTTCAATCTGGAATGATCTCTTTGATGAGACAGAACAGAGCCTTGATATTCTGCTCCCACTTAGCATGGAAGCACCGATGAACGCACAGCTCATCTACGAGATAGCTCGTGCCTATGTGAAAGATGGCAATGCTGTTGATGGTGAAGAATGGGTTACTCGCCTGGCAGCGCTGGCGCCTATGGCCAGAGAAACTCGAACGCTTCAGGATATGGTTGCTAAACTTAAGGCAGATTCGACGGATTCATAAGTCTCTGACCAGGACCAACAAAGAATCTCAAAGCCCCGGAATGTTTCGGGGCTTTTTTTTATTAACTTGAATTCAACTCGTAAGTGCAACTCAAAAGATATTGCAAAAGGGATAAGCTGTCATAGTCTATCCTCTAGACCGCAAAATCATATGAGGAGCACAAATGCAAAGCTACAAGCAGCTTACCCAGGA